>Ga0228698_1001326_pt1 | contig 12464 bp, 6 predicted proteins | sample McNCre117_Aug_MG_FD_178015 | JGI IMG/M metagenome (GOLD analysis project Ga0228698, IMG submission 178015) | Freshwater microbial communities from McNutts Creek, Athens, Georgia, United States - 1-17_Aug_MG | ecosystem: Environmental > Aquatic > Freshwater > Creek | place: USA: Georgia...
CCAGATGTCGGCCCGCTTGCCCTGCGGCACGGCCAGCGCGCTGTCGCTGCCGATGAATTGGATCGAGCCCGTCCAGGCCGATGCCTGGGTGGCCACGAAGCGGCCGCCCTGGCCGCGCTCGATGCGGTAATGGCCCGGGCGCTGCAACTGCCAGCGACCCTCATGGGTGATCACCTCGGGCAAGGGCGCCTCGCCCACGCGCGGCGCCGCCACGTGCACAGCCAAGGCGCCTGCGTGCAGGTGCAAGACCTGGGCCTTGTCATCCAGGCGGGTGAGCGTCAGCTCGACACCCGAGCCCAGGCGCAGCACGGTGCTGCCCAGGCGCAACCAGGCGCGGCTGTCAGGGCCAGTGCGCAGTTTGTCGCCCTGCGACACGGGCCAGTTGCGCAAGGGTGCCTGCGGCCCGCCCATCCACTGCTGGCGGTCGCGGTCCCACAGGCGCAGGTCGCCACTGACCAGGCTGAGCTGGCCCACCTGCATCAGCTGCTCAGGCTGCACCGCCTGGATCTCACCGGGCAAGGCCCCACCCTGGGCCTGGGCCTGCGGCGCCCAGACAGACAGGCTGACCAGCGCTGCAGCGGCTGCGGCCGCCATGGGGCCCCGCAAAAGACGGGCTTGGACGAACGGACGGGCGTGGCCTCGGGCGGGATCAGACGGCATGTTGACGGCTCCACCAACCGGGAAAGGGTTGGACTGACTGCTCAACGCGCGGCGCCATGGCCGCGCTGACCGGCGCACGTTGCTGGCGGGTAAACCTGGGGGTGTCGGCCTTCAGTCGTCGCCCGCCTGGTCGTCCAGTTCGGGAAACAGCACACTGGTGTAGCCCAGTTGGGTCAGATCGGTCATGCGGGTCGGATACAGCCGGCCGATCAGGTGGTCACATTCGTGCTGCACCACCCGCGCATGAAAACCACTGGCTTCGCGGTCGATCACCTGACCATGCTGGTCGTAGCCGGTGTAGCGGATGCGCTCGAAGCGCGGCACCTGGCCCCGCAAGCCAGGCACCGACAGGCAGCCTTCCCAGCCGGTGGTCTGCTGGGCGTCCAGCGGCGTGATCTGCGGGTTGATCAGCACCGTCAAGGGCACGGGCGGGGCATCGGGGTAGCGCACGCTGTGCTCAAAGCCGAAGATCACCACCTGCAGGTTCACGCCAATCTGCGGCGCAGCCAGGCCGGCGCCGTTGGCAGCCACCATGGTGTCCAGCATGTCGGTCACCAATTGGGCCAGTTCGGGCGTGCCAAAGGCCGCCACGGGTTCGGCCAGGCGCAGCAGTCGCGCATCACCCATCTTCAACAGTTCACGAACCGCCATGGCGGGTTCTCCTTGGAATGAAATCGTTCAACAGCCTCACAGCGAGGCGGCACGGCGCAGCAACTCGAGCCAGAGCTCGACGCGTTGGCGGCCCAGGCTGGCGTCGCTGCTGCTGGGCCACACCCCTGTCTGCACCATCACCAGCTTCAGGCGCGGATGCACGAACACGGCCTGGCCGCGCACGCCCTGCAGGGCAAAGCCCATGTGATCGGGAAAGATCCAGGTCTGGTAACCGTAACCCATGAAGGGCGTGGCCCGGCGTGGCTGCAGGTGGCCGTCCCGAAAGCGCACCGTGGTGGCCGACTCCACCCAGTCGGCCGGGATGACGGCGCGGCCTTCACGCTGGCCGCCGTCCATCAGCAGCAGGCCCAGGCGCGCCCAGTCACGCAGGCGGGCCGACAGGCAGCAATACGCTGCCTCCATGCCCGCCGCATCCAGCACCCAGGCGGCGTCGGCCTCGGCGCCCATGGGTTGCCACAGCTTTTGGCTGACGTAATCGGCCAGCGGCATGCCCACCGCCTTGACCAGCACCTGCGCCAGCACCTGGGTGTCGGCCGAGATGTACTTGAAGCGCTCACCTGGCGCGGCATCGTTGGCCTGAAAGGCCGACAGCCCTTGCAGCAGGCTGCCGCCCTGCATGGCCCAGTTGCGCGAAAACCGGGCGATGTCGGCCTTGGGGTTGTCGTAGGTTTCGTCAAAGCGCACCCCCGACGACATGTTCAGCACATGGCGGATGGCGATGCCCTTCCAGGCGGTCTGGGCCAGCGTAGGTTCGTAGCGATCAACCGGATCGTCGATGGAGGCGATCCTGCCCTCGCCCACCGCAATGCCCAGGGCCATGGACACCACGGTCTTGGCCATCGAGGCCGTGGTGAAGCGGGTGTCGGGGCCACGGCCGTACTGGTAGCGCTCGATCACCACCTGGCCGTCTTTCAGGATCATCAGGCCCGAAGCGGGGTGCGAATCCAGGTACTGGTTGATGAAAGGCCAATCTGGCTGCGCAGGGTGGCGCGGCAAGGGGCGCACCGCGCCGCCTGCGGCCACGGTGCGCGTGGGAAAGAGTTCATCAAAATGGCTGTAGGTCCACACCATGTGTTCGGTGCGGAACCAGTTGCTGCGGTTGGCGGGCGGGTAGCCTTGCTCGGCGCCATAAGCGGCCTCGTTGGGTGCTGCCAGGCACGCCCCCCAGGTGGCCAACATGCTTGCAGCCAGTGTCACCAACGCCTTGCGCATGGGGATGGTCTCCGTCAACTTGCGCTGGCAGGCGATTCGCCTGAGGTTGCCGATTGCAGCAGAGCCAGAAAGGCCGCTTCGTCCAGCACGGTCACGCCCAACTCGCGGGCCTTGTCCAGTTTGCTGCCGGCCTCTTCGCCCGCGAGCACGGCATGGGTCTTCTTGGACACCGAGCCCGACACCTTGCCACCCGCGCCTTCGATCAGGGCCTTGGCCTGGTCACGGCTGAGCGTGGGCAGCGTGCCGGTGAGCACCCAGGTCTGGCCCGCCAGCACGGCCGGGCCGGCCTGCGCCGCGGCGCCTTCACCTTCGGGCCAGTGGATGCCGGCCGCCCGCAATTGCTCCACCACTTCGCGGTTGTGGGCCTGCTCAAAGAACAGGCGGATGCTGTGGGCCACCACCGGCCCCACGTCGCGCACCGATTGCAACTGCTCGACGCTGGCGTCCATGATGGCGTCGAGTGAGCCGAAGTGCCGGGCCAGGTCCTTGGCCGTGGTTTCGCCCACTTGCCGGATGCCCAGCGCGTACAGGAAACGCGGCAAGGTGGCTTGCCTGCTCTTGTCCAGGCCCGCCACCAGGTTGGCCGCGCTTTTTTCGCCCATGCGATCCAGTGCCGACAGCTTGGCCACGCCCAGGGTGTACAGCTCGGGCAGGGTGCGGATCAGGCCGCCATCCACCAACTGATCGACCAGCTTGTCGCCCAGGCCTTCGATGTCCATGGCGCGTCGGCTGGCAAAGTGCAGCAGGGCCTGCTTGCGCTGTGCGCCGCAAAACAGCCCCCCGGTGCAGCGGTAATCCATGCCACCGCGTTCACGCTCGGCCACGCTGCCGCACACCGGGCACAGCCTGGGCTGGATGCGGAAATTGGGCACGTAGCCCGCCCTTGGGCCCGGCACCCGGCCCACCACTTCGGGGATCACATCACCGGCGCGCCGCACGATCACGCTGTCGCCCACGCGCACGCCCTTGCGGCGCAGCTCAAAAACATTGTGCAAGGTGGCATTGCTGACGGTGGTGCCGCCCACGAACACCGGCACCAGCTTGGCCACCGGGGTGAGCTTGCCGGTGCGGCCCACCTGGATCTCGATGCGCTCCAGTTGGGTGATCTGCTCTTGCGCCGGGTACTTGTGCGCCACGGCCCAGCGCGGCTCGCGGGTGACAAAACCCAGGCGTTGTTGCAAATCCCGCCGATTGACCTTGTACACCACGCCGTCGATGTCAAAGGGCAGCGCATCACGCTTGGCGCCCATGGCCTGATGAAACGCCACCAGGCCGGCTGCCCCTTGCGCCACCGCGCGGTCGCCGCACACGGGCAATCCCAGGGCCTGCAGCGCATCGAGCAAGCCGCTGTGGGTGTCGGGCACCTGCCAGCCTTCCACCTGGCCCAGGCCATAGGCAAAAAAGCTGAGCGGGCGCTGCGCGGCCATGGCCGGATCGAGCTGCCGCACGGCGCCTGCGGCGGCGTTGCGGGGGTTCACAAAAGTCTTGTCACCCCGCTCGCGCTGGCGATCATTCAGGCGTTCAAAGTCATCACGGCGCATGTACACCTCGCCGCGCACCTCGATCACCGGGGCTTCGCACGCCAGCAGCCGCAGCGGGATCTGCCCAATCGTGCGGATGTTCTGGGTGACGTCTTCGCCGGTTTCGCCGTCGCCGCGCGTGGCGGCCTGCACCAGCACGCCCTGCTCGTAGCGCAGGTTGATGGCCAGACCGTCGAACTTCAGCTCGGCCGCGTATTCAACCGGGGCGGCCGCCTCATCCAGCTCGAGCTCGCGCCGCACCCGGGCATCAAACGACTCAGCCCCGCTGGCCTCGGTATCGGTTTCGGTGCGGATGCTGAGCATGGGCACCGCGTGGCGCACCGGCGCAAAACCGTCCAGCACACGGCCCAGCACACGTTGCGTGGGCGAATCGGCGGTCAGCAGCTCAGGATGGGCGGCCTCCAGGGCCTGCAGTTCCTGAAACCAGGCGTCGTATTGCGCATCGGTGATCTCGGGCGCATCCAGCACGTAGTACAGGTGGGCATGGTGGTGCAGCCAGTCGCGCAACTGGCCAGCGCGCGCCACAGGGTCAACATGGGGTGAATCAGGCATGCACACGAGTGTAGAGTCACGCGCCATGTCCCTTCGATGCTTGCTGGCCCCCTTCAAGAGTGCGCAATCTCGCCGCCCGCTGAACGGCATGAGCGCCGTGGCCCTGGCCGTCGCGCTGGGCCTGGCGACGCCGCAGGCGGCATGGTCGGCCGGCGCTGCAGCCAAGGCTGCGCCCAAGCCACCGGCGCCCATGCGCTTGCCGGCGCATGTCGAGCCGCAGGCCTACACGCTTCACCTGGACGTCGACCCGGCCCAGCCCAAGTTCAGCGGCGAGGTGCAGATTGACCTGAAGATCAGGCCGGCACCGGTGAGTCGGCTCGAAGCCGCTACGCTGCGCCTGCACGCCAAGGATCTGGCCATCCGGGCCGTGTGGCTGGAGGTGGGCGCCAAGCGCTGGGTGGGCAAGGTGCTGCCGGTGGATGCCGAGCGTGTCGATCTGCGGTTTGCGCAGGCCATCCCGCCTGGCCCGGTGCGGCTGGGCCTGGCCTTTGTGGGCACCCAGCAGGAGCAGGACGTCTATGGCCTGTTTCGCCAGAAAGACGGCCCGGGTGCTGACAGCGGCTGGATGTCGTTCACCCAATTTCAGGCCGTGGGCGCACGCATGGCGTTTCCCTTGCTGGATGAACCTGGCTGGAAGGTGCCCTGGAGCCTGAGCCTGACCGTGCCGCAGCGGCTGCAGGCCTTTGCCAACACCGCCGCGCGCAGCGAAGAAGACCTGGGCAATGGCCGCAAGCGCGTCAGCTTCGAAACCACGCCGCCCTTGCCCAGCTACCTGCTGGCCTTCGCGGTGGGCCATTTTGATGTGCGGGATGGCGGCAAGACCGACAGTGGTGTGCCCATGCGCTACATCACGCCGCGAGGCCGTGCCGATGAAGCGCGGTTCGCGGCCGAGCACGGGCCCGCCATCGTCAAGCGGCTGGAAGACTTTTTCGGCATGGCCCACCCGTACGCCAAGATCGACAGCCTGGCCATTCCGGTGACGCTCGAGTTCAGCGCCATGGAGCACCCGGGCCTGATCACCTACGGCGCCAACTTCCTGCTGGCCACGCCGGCCGAGCAAACCCCCAGCTTTGAGCGTTACCACATCTCCACCGCTGCCCATGAACTGGCGCACCAGTGGTTTGGCAATCTGGTCACGCCGCGCTGGTGGGACGATCTGTGGCTCAATGAATCCTTTGCCTCCTGGCTGGGTGATCGGGTGACCGCCGAGGTGATGCCCGATTGGGGCTGGGAAACCGCCACCCAGATTGCCCGCGCCAAGGGCATGAAGGCTGACCGCCTGGTCAGTGCCCGCCGCATTTACCAGCCAGTGCTCACCGACGAGGACATGGGCAACTTGTGGGACGCCATCACCTACGAAAAAGGCCAGAGCGTGCTGGCCATGTTTGAGGGCTGGATGGGCAGTGATCGCTTCCAAGCTGGGGTGCGCCGCTACATGCAGCGTCACGCCTGGGGCCATGCCAGCAGCGACGATTTTTTTGCAGCGCTGGCCGTGGACGCGCCGGGCATGCCGGCGGCGGTGCGCACCTTCACGCACCAGGCTGGTATTCCGCGCCTGCAGGTCAGCCTTCAATGCGACAACGGGCCGCCACGCCTGCACCTGGTTCAATCGCGCCTGCTGCCGCTGGGCTCGCCCGGCGCGCCGGCACAGGCACTGTGGCAGATCCCCGTTCGGGTGCGCACGCCTGCCGGCGAATCGCGCCTGTTGATGGGCACAGCCCAGGCTGAATTGCCACTGCCCGACAGCCATTGCCCGGCCTGGGTGCAGGCCAATGCAGACGGTGTGGGCTATTACCGCCCGGTGTATGCCGGCCAGATGCTGAACATGCTGGCCCACGCCCCCGAAGCCAGCGCAGGCGAAGTGCTGGCGCTGTTGCACGACGCGATGGGCCTGCATGATGCGGGCGACCTCAGCTCGGCCCAGGCACTGGCCCTGGCCACGATCCATGCCCGCCACCCGCGCCATGAAGTGGTCGAAGCGGTCATCGACCTGCTGCTTCACCTGCGCCCCCTGATCGGCGCCGCGCAAAAGGATCGTTATGCACAGGCCTGGCACACCGCCTTTGGCGAGTTGGCACACAGCCTGGGCTGGCTGCCTCGCGCCGATGACAACACCTTCACCCGGCAAGTTCGGCGGCGCCTGCTGCCTGCCATGGCCGTGCAGGGGCAGGACACCCGACTTCAAGACCAGGCCCGACAGGCGGCCCTGGCCTGGCTGCGCGACCCCGCGGCCGTGCCCGCAAGCATGCGCGCAGCGGTGTTGAAGACGGCAGCGGCCACGGCCAGCGATGCCGATGCGCCCGCCTTGCACCAGGCCTTGATGCAGGCCTTGCTGGCCGCGCCGCCTGCACCGGTGCGCGAAGATCTGGTCCGAGCCCTGGCCGCGTTCGGCCAGCCTGAGCTGGTGCAGCGCAGCCTGGCCCTGTTGCTGGACCGACGCGTGGACATCCGCGAAAGTCTCGACCTCATGCTCAAGGGCCTGGCCGAGGAGACCGCCTCGCGCCGCGCGGCGCTTGAGTTTGTCGGCGCGCGGCATGCCGAACTGGCCAGGCTGATGGCCCGCGACGAACCTGCAGCCCTGCCCGGGTATTTCCAGTCGGGCTGCAGCGCCGATGAAGCGCGCGGCATCGAACAGGCGTTTTCCAAGCGGGCCAAGGCCTATCTGGGCGGCCAGGTGGCGCTGGACCGCGCACTGGAAAACGTGCGCCTGTGCACCGCCTGGCAAGCCCACCACGGCGCACCCTGGTGACCCGCCCGCCAGGCGGGCGCACAGCCGTTGCCAGGCTTGTCAGCTGAACAAGCGCCGCGCCGCCGCCGATCCGGCCGCCAGATCCCGCGAGGACAGCGCGGCATACAGCACCGCCAGGTCATCGCCGATGGCCGCAAAGGCATGCAGGGTGATGGGCCGGCCGCCGTCGTCGATCATCGTGGCGTCCATGTCGGCGGCCAGCAGGCGCGCGGCCTGGTGCCAGGCCGGAAAAGGCTCGGCCGACTCAGGCGTTTGGGGCACATCCAGTGACAGTTGCACCTCGCGCACCGCTGCGGCGCCCGGGTCTTCAGCCAGCGCCACCTGGTGGTCGAAGCTGAGCACCAGCACCGGCGGTGAGCCTTCTTCGGCGCCGGGCATCACCAGCCGGCCCGGCAGCACGCCCGGCACAAAGCCATGACGGGCAGCACTTTGCTGGATGTAGCCCACGCTCCAGGCGGCCGCATTGGCACGCAAGGTGATGGCCAACTGGGCATCGTGGCCACCGGCAAACACATCCAGTTCGCGGGCGCGGCCCACCACATCCAGCATGTCGGGCAATTCGGCCATGGCGCCCACGGCTTCGGCGAAGGCCTGGATCTTCTGCACGAATTCGGAGTATTCGATCTCGTTGAGCGCGCCACTGCGGTTGGCCATCTGCACCCCCGCCTGGAACTCACCATAACGCTGGCCCGGCGCTGGCAGTTCCCAGTCGCTGGATTCGGTGTTCAGCCCCTCGATGATGAAGGGCTTGGTGCCCGCCCGGCGCGAGGGCGGCAGGTGCATCAGCGCCAGCTCACCGGTCACCGGCGCCTCCAGGCGCAGCGTGGCGATCGCATCGATCAAGGGATCGAGCCGCGCGCTCTTGCGCAGCGTGGGCAGGCGCAGCTCGGGGGCTGCGGCGGGCTGGCCTTCAGCCTGCACCGGGTCGGCTTGCCCATCGGCAGCTGGCGTGCCTGCATCGCCTGCGGCCGGGCTGGCGTCGGGCCTGTGCCCAGCCGTGTGGCCGCCCATCGAGGGCTCCACGCGGTCGCCCACATCTGCTTGACGGGGGCTGGCCTTGCGCGCCTGCCAGAAGCCCTGCACCAGCACGCCCACCAGCACCACGCCGCCCAGTGCGGCCAAGCCTTGCGTCAGGGTGAGGCTGGCCATCATGCGGCCTCCACCATGCTGACGGCCGCATCCATGTCGACGGCCACGATGCGCGAGACACCTTGCTCCTGCATGGTCACGCCAATGAGTTGTTCGGCCATTTCCATCGCGATCTTGTTGTGGCTGATGAACAGGAACTGCGTGCCCTTGTTGGACATCTCGGCCACCAGGCGGGCATAACGCTCGGTGTTGGCGTCGTCCAGCGGCGCGTCCACCTCATCCAGCAGGCAGAACGGTGCGGGGTTGAGCATGAAGATCGCGAACACCAGGGCAATGGCAGTCAGGGCCTTTTCACCACCCGAGAGCAGGTGGATGGTGCTGTTTTTCTTGCCGGGCGGCTGGGCCATCACCTGCACCCCCGCATCCAGGATCTCATCACCCGTCATCACCAGCTTGGCCGTGCCACCACCAAACAGGCTGGGGAACATGCGGCCGAAGTGATCGTTGACCAGGTTGAAGGTCTTGCTCAGCAGATCGCGGGTTTCGAGGTCGATCTTGCGGATGGCGTCTTCCAGCGTGCCGATGGCGTCGGTCAGGTCGGCGTACTGCGCATCCAGGAAGGTCTTGCGTTCACGCGAGGCGGTCAGTTCTTCCAGCGCGGCCAGGTTGACGGCACCCAAGGCCGCGATGTCGCGGTTGATGCGCTCGATCTCGCTTTGCAGGCCATGAAGCTTGACGCCGCCGGCCTCGATGTTGGCCGCCAGGGCGTCCAGATCCACCTTGGCGGCGGTCAGTTGCTCCAGATACTGCGCACCACCCAACTGCGCGGCCTGGGCCTCCAGTTGCAGCTTGGTGATCTGGTCGCGCAGCGGTTGCAGGCTGCGCTCAAAACCCATGCGTTGCTCGTCGGCGGCACGCAGCTGGGCCGACAACTCGTCGTAGCGGCTGCGCTGGGCACCCAGGGCTTGCTCACGCTCCAGCTTCAGGGCCAGCGCCTCTTGCAGGCCAGCCTGGGCGGCGGCGTCATTCAGGGTGTCCAGCTCCAGCTCAAGCTGCTGGCCCGAATGCACATTGGCCAGCGCCTGCTGCTGCGCGGTCTCGATGAGGCGTTGCAGCTCACCGCGCCGGGCATGCAGCGCACGGGCCTGAAACTGCGACTCCTGCGCCTGGCGCTCGAGTGCGCGGCCCTGCTCGCGGGCCTGGGCCAGGCGGCGCTCGGCGTTGATCACGGCTTCTTCGAGATCAGCGTGGCGCTCTTGCGTGTCGGCCAGTTGCAGATCAAGTTCTTCAAAGCGCGCCTCGCCCAGCGCACGGCGCTCTTGCAGGGCTTCCAGTTGGCCATCCACCTCGGCCAGCTCTTCGTCCAGTTGGCCGCTGCGGGCCTGGGTGGCTTCGGCCTGTTGGGTCAGGCGCAGGCACTCGACCTGCAACTGGTGGGCACGGGTCTGGGCTTCGGCGGCCTCGCGGCGGGCCGCCACCAGGCGGCTGTTGGCCTCGGTGCAGGCCGCTTCGATGCGCACCAGCGCGCTGCGGGCTTCTTCGCTGATGAGCGCCTGGGCACGCAGCTGGCGATCCAGGTTTTCGATCTCCTGCGCACGGGCCAGCATGCCCGACTGCTCGGAATCGGGTGCATAAAACGTGACGGCGTAGGCGCTGACGGCATGGCCGTCGCGGGTCATGATGACCTCGCCATGGGCCAGCTGGCTGCGCTGCGCCAGCGCGTCGTCCAGCGTGGCCGCGGTGAACACGCCTTCCAGCCAGTCGCCCAGCAAGGCCTTCAGGCCGGATTCGCCCAGGGCCTGGCCCCAGCGCATCTGATCGGCCAGCCTGGGCAGGCCATGGCCGCCCGTTGCGGCGCCGGCCACCTGCCCTTGGGGCACGGTGTAGAAGGCCAGCCGCGCCGGTGGCGCATCAGCGGCAAAGGCTCGCACGGTGTCGATGCGTCCCACTTCCAGCGCACCCAGGCGCTCACGCAGGGCGGCCTCCAGGGCGTTTTCCCAACCGGGCTCGATGTGCACGCGGGTCCACAGGCCCGCCAGGCTGTCCAGGCCGTGCTTGGCCAGCCAGGGCTTGAGCTTGCCTTCGGTCTGTACTTTCTCTTGCAGGGCCCGCAAGGCCGACAGGCGGGCGGCGATGTCACTTTGCTTGGCGCTTTCGGTGTTGGCCGCCTGCTGCTGTGCGCGGCGCTGGTCTTCCAGCTCGGGCACCTGCTCTTGCAAGGCATGCAACCGGCCTTCGGCCACCTCATTGGCTTCGTCGGCGGCACGGGTCTGGGCCTGCAGTTCGTGCAAGCGCTGCAGATCGGGCGCGGCCAGCGCGCGGCGCTCGGCAAACAGTTTTTCGCGACGGGTGCGCAGCGAGCGGCTTTGTTCGTCGATGTGGCGGCTGTCGGCAGCCAGCACCTGGATCTGCTGCTGCACCGCGTTGACCTGCGTGCGCTGGTCATTGGCCTTGCCCTGCGCCGCCCGCACCGCGTCTTCAAACTCGGGCTGGCGCATGGCCTGTTCTTCGGCCTGGGCGGCCAGCACTTCGGCCTGCTCTTCGGCGGCGGCCACCTTCTCGGCGATGGTCTCCAGCTCAGCTTGCGCATCCTGCTGGCGCTGCTGCCATTGTCCCGCCTGGGTTTGCAGATCGGCCAGGCGTTGCTGCACGCGCTGGCGGCTTTCAACCACGTAGCGGATGCGCTCTTCGAGGCGGCTGACTTCCAGCGCTGCCTGGGCCAGGGCGCCCTGCGCGGTGTGCAGCTCGTCGCTGGCCGCGTAATGCGACTGGCGCACGGTTTCCAGTTGCGCCTCGACGTGGCGCAGCTCAGCCAGCCGGCCTTCCAGCGCATTGGTGGCCTCGGCCACGGCCTTGTTCACCCGCTCGCCTTCAGTGGCTGCATCGCGGTGCTTCAAGAACCACAACTGGTGCAGCTTGAGCGTGCCGGCCTCTTGCAGGGCGTGGTAGCGCGCGGCCACCTCGGCCTGTTTCTCCAGCTTCTCAAGGTTGGCGTTCAGCTCGCGCAGGATGTCGTCCACCCGCGTGAGGTTTTCGCGGGTGTCCTTCAGGCGGTTTTCGGTTTCGCGGCGGCGTTCCTTGTACTTGGAGACGCCCGCGGCTTCTTCGAGGAACAGACGCAGTTCTTCAGGGCGCGATTCGATGATGCGGCTGATGGTGCCCTGGCCGATGATGGCGTAGGCCCGCGGGCCCAGGCCGGTGCCCAGGAACACATCCTGCACATCGCGGCGGCGCACCGGCTGGTTGTTGATGAAGTAGCTGCTGGTGCCATCACGCGTGAGCACACGCTTGACGGCGATTTCGGCAAACTGGTTCCACTGGCCACCGGCCCGGGCGTCTTCGTTCGAGAACACCAGCTCGACGCTGGCGCGGCTGGCCGGCTTGCGCTGGCCCGAGCCGTTGAAGATCACGTCCTGCATGCTTTCGCCACGCAGCTCGCTGGCCTTGGATTCACCCAGCACCCAGCGCACGGCGTCCATGATGTTGGACTTGCCGCAGCCATTGGGCCCGACCACACCCACCCGCTGGCCCGGCAACTGGAAAGTCGTGGGCTCGGCAAAGGACTTGAAGCCCGAGAGCTTGATCTGGTTCAGGCGCATGCGCGGCGGTCAGGGATGGAGGCAGCGGGCCTGCAGCGTGGGCCAGGCGTTGGCACCAACCGGCCACAACCCGCTGCAAGTATTTGATTTGTATGGTTTTATTGCATGCCAAACTGCACACAACAAGGGCCGGATGATACCATCGCGCCCCCTGTGAAAGACCCCTGCACCATGGCCAAGACCCCTGCTGCCAAGCCCGCCGCCAAGCCCGCCACCAAGGGCCGCAGCCCCGCTGCCCTGAACGAGCGGCCCATGCCGCCCAACCCGCCCAGTGCGCCCAGCAAGGATCTGCATGTCTTTGCCAACCCCACGCCGCAGCGCGACTACGTGATCCAGTTCCAGGTGCCCGAGTTCACCTGCCACTGCCCGCTCACCGGCCAGCCCGACTTC
>Ga0228698_1001327_pt1 | contig 12439 bp, 7 predicted proteins | sample McNCre117_Aug_MG_FD_178015 | JGI IMG/M metagenome (GOLD analysis project Ga0228698, IMG submission 178015) | Freshwater microbial communities from McNutts Creek, Athens, Georgia, United States - 1-17_Aug_MG | ecosystem: Environmental > Aquatic > Freshwater > Creek | place: USA: Georgia...
ACCCGCCATGCGCATGGCGGCGTTGATGGGCTTGCCGGTCAAGTTCGTGTTCAGCCATGACTCCATCGGCATTGGCAAAAACGGCCCCACGCACCAGCCAGTAGAAATCCTGGCGTCACTCAGAGCCATACCCAATATGCTGGTGATGCGCCCGGCTGATGCTGTCGAAGCCGCCGAGTGCTGGGAAGTCGCGATGGCGCACCGCAGCGGCCCGGTCAGCCTGGTTTTTGCACGTCAGACGCTGCCCCTGGTTCGCCCCAACCATGAAGCAAAGAACCTCTCGCGCCTAGGCGGTTACATCTTGCAAGAAGCCAACTGCGGTCCGCGCCAGGTGACGCTGCTGGCCACAGGGTCAGAAGTGGCGCTGGCGCTGGAGGCTCGCAATGTGCTGGAAGCGCAAGGCGTGGCAACCGCCGTGGTGTCATTGCCGTGCTGGGAACTGTTCGACGCGCAAGACGCGGCCTATCGCCGTGAGATTCTGGGTGCAAACACGGTGCGCGTGGGCGTGGAAGCAGCAAGCCGTTTTGGGTGGGACGCCTACCTGGGCGAGCAAGGCAGCTTCATTGGCATGAAAGGCTTTGGTGCCTCAGGTCCGGCCGACGCGCTGTACCAATTGTTTGGTATCACCGTGGAAACCGTGGTTGCCGAAGCCTTACGATTGCAGGAATGCAGACAAGGAGTTTGAGCGCATGAAGATCGTATTTCTGGACAGAGACACCATTTCTCCACAAACCCGCGTCAGACAACCCTCTTTTGCGCACGAATGGGTCGAGTTTGGCAAAACCCGCCCGGAAGAAGCCGCCACACGGATTGCCGATGCCGACATCGTGATCGTCAACAAAGTCAAACTGTCGGCACAGACCCTGGCCGCAGCCCCCAAGCTGCGCTTTATTGCGGTAGCTGCGACAGGCACCGACAACGTCGACCTGTCAGCGTGTCAGGCCCGTGGCATCGTGGTCAGCAACATCCGAAACTACGCGGTCCACACCGTGCCCGAGCATACTTTTGCGCTGATCTTTGCATTGCGTCGCAGCATTTGCGCTTACCGCGATGCGGTGCGCGCCGGGCGCTGGCAAGCGGCAGAGCAGTTCTGCTTTTTTGATCATCCAATCCGCGACCTCGCGGGCTCCACGCTCGGCGTGATCGGTGACGGCGCCTTGGGTCAATCTGTGGCCACCATTGGACGTGCCCTGGGCATGCGTGTGCTGATTTCGGGCCACAAGGGGCGCAGCGGCCAAGGTCGGCTCTACACCCCGTTTGAAGAAACACTGCGCCAGTCAGACATCCTCACACTGCACTGCCCGCTCAACGAGCGCAGCCGCCAGATGATCGGTGCTACAGAATTTGCGCTCATGGCGCGTCGTCCGTTGCTCATCAACACTGCCCGTGGCGGTTTGGTCGACGAGGCAGCCGTGGGACCTGCGTTGGACGCAGGCCAAATCAGTGGTGCGGCATTTGACGTCACCAGTGTGGAGCCGCCGCCCGCAGACCATCCATTCATGGCCTTGCTCGACAGACCCAATTTCATTCTCACGCCCCACGTGGCCTGGGCCAGCGAAGAAGCGGTGCAAGCACTGACGGATCAACTGATCGACAACCTCGAAGCCTTTGTCCGCAACGAACCCGCCAACGTGGTGCTGCCCAAGGCATGAACGGCGACTATCTTTCGCGCGACCCGCGCGACGTGCTTCAACACCTCTATCAGGTAGCCGTGAAACGCGCGTTGCCCTCGGAGGTGCTGCCTCGATACCTGCCCCAGCCGCCCAAGGGGCGTACCGTGGTCATCGGCGCCGGCAAAGCCGCTGCGGCCATGGCTCAAGCCGTCGATGCCTTGTGGCCGCATGATGCGCCCATGTCAGGCGTGGTGGTCACGCGGTATGGTCACACCCCGCACACCACCACGCCGGGACGAATCTTTGTGCACGAGGCTTCGCATCCAGTGCCTGATGCGGCTGGGATCGCGGCATCGCATGCGATCTTGACAGCCGTACAAAACCTAACACCAGACGATCTGGTGCTGTGTTTGATTTCAGGCGGCGGTTCAGCACTGCTCAGCTTGCCCGCTGAAGGTCTGACACTGGAAGACAAGCAACAAATCAACCGTGCCTTGCTGCTGTCCGGCGCGAACATTGGCGAGATGAACTGCGTGCGCAAGCACTTGTCCGCCATCAAGGGCGGGCGACTGGCGGCGGCCTGTCAACCGGCTCGTTTGGTCACCCTGGCCATCAGCGACGTGCCCGGCGATGATCCGGCTGTCATTGCCAGCGGCCCCACCGTTCCCGACCCAAGCACTTGCGCTGATGCGCTGGCCGTGCTGCAACGTTACAACATCCCACTGTCATCCCTCCTGAAAGAGCGACTGGCACGCCAGGAACTGGAAACACCCAAACAAGGCGCCGCCTGTTTTGAAAACTCAAGTTTTGAGTTGATCGCCACACCGTGGGATTCGTTGCAAGCTGCCGCCAACACCGCTCGCGCCATGGGCCTGAATGCTTACGTACTGGCCGATGATCTGGAGGGCGAATCGCGCGAACTGGGCCGCACGCATGCAGCGCTGGCCCGCCAGGTGGCTCGCCGTGAGCAGCCTTTTTCAAAACCCTGCGTGATCCTCTCCGGTGGAGAAACCACGGTCACCGTCAAGCCACCGTCCGCTGGCATGGCGCGCGGCCGAGGCGGCAGGGCCGGAGAATTTTGTCTGGGTTTGGCCCAGGGACTGCAAGGCGTCAACGGCATCTGGGGTTTGGCTGCGGACACCGACGGCATTGACGGTGTGGAAGACAACGCCGGCGCCTTTGTGACCCCGGACACACTGACACGAGCCGCAGCGGCAAACCTGTCGCTGCAAAATCACCTGGACCGCAACGATGCCTACGGCTACTTTGCCAAGCTGGGTGATCTGCTGGTCACGGGACCGACATTCACCAATGTGAACGACTTTCGTGCGGTTTTGGTAAAGTGACCGCTCACCTCTGTTGTCAGCTATCGACCCTCAAAGGCGCAACAGGGATTGCACCCAAACCGTCGGCGTCTGATTCGCAGAACTCGGGATAGAAGTCACCGCGCCCTTGTCGGTTGGCCAAGCCAACGACGCCTTGATCTGGGCAGACCCCAGATCCACTTGCAGCCCAATGCCGGCACCTGCCAGACTGCGGCTGTTGATGGCCGCGGCACCGTAAGTGTTCTTGTTGATCGTCACTTTGCCCGAGTCATAAAACAGCGATCCCTGCACGTTGTCTGTCAGCTTTTGACGCAACTCCAGCGTGGCCTTCATGCCCTCATCCCCCAAAGCCTCGCCTTGCGGGTAGGCGCGTACCCCGTTGATCCCCGCCAAGGCAAACTTCTCTGAACTGTCCAGATTCTTGCTGGCTTGCTGACCGCCCACGGAGAGCCACAACGCGGTTTCAGGGGTCAGGTACTGCAAGCGACTGGCGTTGTAAGACCAGCGACTGTAAGCACCACTGGTTTGGGCCGATGCAGCGTCAATGGCTTGTGCAGCAGATGCGTCAAAGCGCAGCTGCCCCACGGCCAGGGTGGCATCCAGGCTGTTGACGCCGCCCCCACCCCAGTTGTCGTGCAGATTACCGCTCATGCCCACGCTGGTGATGTTGACGGTTTTATCGGTCACGGTGGCTGTGCTGTCCACCGTGTCAGACAGGTTTTTGATTTCCTGTGTGATGCTGCCACTGAGGTTCTGCAGTGGGCTTCGGACGAAAGGATAGGCAACAAAAACGCTGGTACTGCTGGCCATACCATGGGCGCCGAGCGCTGCAAACTCCTTGCCCAACACGTAATGGGTGTTGAGATAGGCGGCTCCAGCGCGCAGGCCGTCTCCCCCCACAGGCAGCTGATAGGCCAAGCGACCAAAATTCAAGTTGCCTTCGCTCTTCAAGGCATCCAGACTGAGCTGGTCACCGATGCCATTCAGGTTGGCCAGTGCCAGCGAAGTGGACAGGCGAAACACGCCGGTATAGCGACTGCCGTAGTTGTCCAACCCCACGCTGGCGCTGAATTTATCTGCCGGTTTGACTTCCACCAGCAACTCCGTGGTGCCCACACTGGCACCGGGCTGAAGCGTCGCGCGCGAACTGCTCACACCCGGCGTGTCTTGCAAGAGCAGCACGATGCGATCGATCTGGGCAGACTTGACGATGTCGCCGTTCTTGATCGGCTCCAGGTAGGTTTGGACTGTTGCATCGCTCAGGCCAGACTGGTTGTCCAGCCGATGCCCCGAGATGCGCCCTTCGATGATGCGAATGGTAATGACCCCGTCCTTGACGTCTTGAGCCGGCAAATAAGCACGGGCTACCGCGTAACCGGCGGCCCGGTAGTGGGCGGTGATGCGGGCAGCTGCGGCATTGAGCTGAGCCAGGGTTTGCTCTGTGCCAATCAAGTCTGCCACCAACGGTTGAAGGCTCTCTGTTGGCAACTCCTGGTTGTCCAACAGGACGATGGCATTCACCCGGAGCTTAGGGGCGTTGGGGTCGAGCACGCTGGGTTGCGCCGGATTGACTTGCAGCGGAATCTTCTGGGGCAGGCTGAACACAGGTGCAGGTTGCAGCTCACGCAGCACTTGTCCCGCATTGGGAGCAACTTGGGCCTGAGCCCCCGTCGCGTGGCCCAGCGTGAGGAACGCCAGGGTGATCAGTGTCAGGTTCAGTGCAGCCCGTTGGTACCTGTGCTGCTGGAGGAGGGACAAAGAGGTCATGGAGTTGGTCATCAATCAGAGGAATGAACGTTGAACGCTTACAGCTTAGGCATCAGCACGCCGTCACCCAGAATGGTGATGGGGTTGCCATCGAACCCACCTAAACCCTGAAATGAGTTGCTATCCGTTGATACGCTGATCGTCGAGGTGCGCTTCCTGGTCGCGCCGTTGTTGTTCGCGTTGTTGCCCCCGCTGAAGTTATCCTGTCCATCGGTGTGCTGGAATTGGTGAATGTCGCTTTGGGCACTCAGGTAGGGCGTGACCCACTGAGAGCCCCCCAAACTGCTTTGCACGATGTTGCTCGGGTTGAGGGTGAGAACGCCGTTGATGTAAGTCAGGCTGTAGTTGCCCGAACTCAGGCCGCCAGGGGTAATAGCGTAGGTACCTTGGTTGATCGCGCCTTGCGCACTGCCGCTGTAGCTCAGGCTGCCCCCCAGCACCGCCGAGGTTTCACCGTTGACGAAGCCGCTGTAACCCACGCCCGCGCCGCCGCTGTAGGGGGCCATGTTGGCAAATTGGGTGACATTGTTGGCGGTGACGGTCAGAGGCGCTTTGGCAATGGTCAGGCCACCTCCCACGATGTCATAGCCCTGCTGATTGGAGTAGTAATAGTTGCTGTAATTGCCAACATTGATGGCACGGGTGGCAGGGCTCAGAAGGTTGGGGGTGGTGGCACTGCCGTTTGGCGCAGCACCGCTATACGTGACGGTGGCATTGCCCAGGGCTAGCGGCGTGAGAAAGCTGCGCAGCAGCGGGGCGGTGTTGCCCTCATAAATGCGCCAGATGCTGGTGGTGCCGCCGGTGGCGGCTATGCTCCAGCCGGCCCCGGTAAACGTGGCCAGTTGTTCGATTTGCGCGGTGGTCAGGCCCGTGCCACCGGCGCTGGTGGACTGGCCAGTGGTGGTCACATTCCAGAAACTGTTGGTGACCGTGCCACTGTTGTTACCCGCCAGCCCGCCTAGACTGTAGCCGTCCCCATTGTTGCTGACACTGCCCAGCGTCACGCTGCCCGTGGCATAGCTGTTGGTGATCGTGCCACCGTTGTAACCCACCAACCCACCCGCCGGATTTGTGCCCGTCACGCTGCCCGTGGCGTAGCTGTTGGTGATCGTGCCACTGTTGTAGTTGTAGCCCACCAGCCCGCCCACCATGTCGCTACCCGTCACACTGCCCGTGGCATAGCTGTTGGTGATCGTGCCGTTGTTGTAGCCCACCAGCCCACCCACCATGACGCTGCCCGTGATGCTGCCACCCACCAACCCAACGTTGCTGACAGCAGCGCCAGCGTTCAGTGTTCCAAACAGGCCAACAAGGCTTGCATTGGGCTGATTGATCACCAGGTTGCTGATGGTGTGGTCCAGCCCGTTGAAGTTGCCAGTGAAGGTGCCGGTAAACGCGACAGGCGTCAACCCAGCCCCGCTATTCCAGCCGCTGGTCGCCGACGCATCAATGTTGCCACCCAGCACGTAGTTACCCGCCAAATTGCCACTCATGCCCTGCAAGTCTGTGCCGGTGGTGCTGCCTGCACTGCCCAGGCTTGTGATGATGGTGTAGTTGGTCGTGACGCCCGTCGAGCCTTGTTTTGTGCTGAAGCGGCCCGTAGAAGCCAGGTTGACCGGCGCGCCGATGTTGACGCTGCTGCCCGTCCCTGCTGCGCTGCTTTGCCCGTATTGCAGGGCCAGCCCCGCTGTGCCTGATCCGTTGAGGGTCTGATTGATGTTGATGTTGTTCTGCGCGTTCAACGTCAGGGTGTTGGCACTCCAGTTCACCGTGTCGTTGACATTGACGTTACCCGCCGTGCCACTGGCACCACTGGTGCTTTGTATGGTGACGTTGCCGTTGCCCAGGTTGGTGCTGAGTGTGGCGCCGGCAATGTCGCCACCAGTGGCGGCAATGGTGTAGTCGGTGGGGTCGATGAGCCAGGTGCCGCTTTTGCCATTTGGTGCTGCGGTGGAAACGGTTGCACCTGCTGCCACTTTGACATGGGCGGCGCTGGTTTCAATGAAGCCGCCATTGCCGGTGGTTGGTGCGCTGGCGTCCAGCGTGCCATCAAGGTTGACATTGCCGACCTTCAGGTCACCCAGCAATTTGATGGTGCCGTTGACGTTTTGCAGGGTTTTGGCCTCAATCAGGCCACTGTTGTTGACCACAGCACTGCTCAACGCATTTGCGGCCTGGGCACTCAAGATGACTTGACCCCCGTCTGCCTGAATGAGTTGCTTATTCTCTGCCAGCGCTTGCAGCGCCCCTTGGTCAACGCTGTAGCTCACGAGGCTGGCGTGATTGAAACGAAGGGTCATCTTGTTGCCCGCTGCGAGCAAAGCGGTCCCCAACGTGGCACTGATGCTGCCCTGGTTGCTGACGCTTGGGCTCAGCAAGGCGATGTAGCCACCGGGTGTGGCCGCGAGGCTGCCTTGATTGACAAGGGTGGCAGGGTTCGCAATATTGGCCGAGGCTTGCGTGAAGCTGTATTTGCCACTGCTCTGACCTGCCATGAAGTCAGCATCGCTCATGCCCAGGGTGGAGGCGACCAAGCCACCCACGTTGACTTGTGCGCCCGAGCCAAAGAGGACGCCGTTGGGGTTCAGAATAAAAACTTGGCCGTTGGCGCTCAAGCTGCCCAGCAAGGCACTGGGACTGGGGCCGGTGATGCGGTTCAAGGCAATGGCGCTGGCGTTGGGCTGGTTGAAAACCAGGGCTTCACCTGCCGTGGTGGAGAGTTGGCTCCAGTTGATGGCCAGGTTTTGGCTGGCCTGGTTGATGGTGGTCACGTTGCCCGTGGTGATCACCCCACCACGGCCGGCACTGATGGCAGCGTTGATGGCATTGGCTGCAAAGGCGGGCGGGGGCAGCGGCAGGGCCAAAGGCAGGGCGACCAGGATCGCCGATACAGACTTGCTGGCATTCAGGGCGCTGACGGCGCTGACATTGCGGGTCATGGCAGATGGGCCTTTTATTCAAAAGTCGTTGTGGGGGCGCCGTGAGCAACCTTGATCTGGAAACATCGCGGCGACACAAAATAATCAAAATGATTATGTACAACGATTTAATTAATTATTTTTAGTAAAACAATCAATAAAAGGAACACCTGCTGACTCAGTAAGAAATCCCCGTCAATGCGCTCGGCCAGCTTTTAAACCGAAGCTGTTATTGGGTAAATCGCGCTGGAGTTGTTACGCCACCTAACAAAAAGCGTACGATCACAAAGGGCCTCTCAGCAGAGGCCTTGAAAATATCACTCAGGCTTAAACCCAGCCCCTTTGAGCAAATCTACACTTTCAGAAACATACGCGGTCATGTATTTCCTGAAGTCGTCCACGCTCTCGGTCACGGGATCAATGCCCAGAGGATCAAATGCACCGGCTTTGGACAACTGATGCACGGCCTCATTGATTGCTTTATTCAAGAATAGCACTCGGTCTTGGGGTGTGTTCTTTGGTGCCCAAACACCATACCAAGACTCAGTCACGAACTTGGGATATCCACTCTCAACGGCCGTGGGAACATTTGGCATCACCGAACTACGTTTGGCAGACGTCACGACGATGGGTTTGACCTTGCCAACTTTGGCCATTCCTTGCAGAGAAATGATGGAATCAATCTGGATCTGCACATGCCCTCCAGCAACATCTGTCAGAGCTGGAGCTGTGCCTTTGTACACGGCCGTGGTCAAGTTGGTAAGTCCTCCTTGCTTGGCAAACATAAGAGTACCAAGATGGCTGGCCGCTCCCATTGCAGGCAGCGCAGCGGTCCATTTGTCAGGATCTTGTTTCGCGGCAGCCATGACTTCTGAAAGTTTTGTTTGCGGCAAAGTCGGTGAAATCACCATCAAAAGTGGTGCTACCCCAACACGCGCGACATAAGCAAAATCAGTGACCGGGTCATAAGGTGGAACCGCCATGACTTGCCTGATCAAAGCTTGCGTCGAAGCAGAAAACAATATGGTCTGTCCATCTGGCTGCGCTGTTTGGACTGCTTTCCCCCCAATTGATCCATTGCCACCGGGTTTGTTCTCAACGATCACCGGCGTGTTGAGCTGAGTCCCAAGCTGCTTCGCTATGAGCCGTGCTGCGTTGTCTACGCCTCCACCAGCGGCAAAAGGCACGATCATGCGAATGGGGCCGTCTGGGAATTTGCTGTCTGCGAAGACTACTGTGCTTAGCAGCATCAATGCGCCCACTAAAATTTTTTGCACGATTGAGTTCATGTTCTGTCTCCAAATCCAGATATGAAGGTTGCATTCATTCATTTCGGTAACCCCTGCGCCAGGCCGATGAGCCTCCCAGCAAAGGTGCCTCAGAAGTCGGGCCATGCAACTTGGCATACGACTCTATCGTTTTAGTCATGCGGGCCAAAAGCCAGTCAGCCACGGACTCTTCGGCCTGACCTTCCTGTAAGCGCACAAGAATGCTCCTGATCGCCTGTTTTTGATCGGCGATGGGGCCAGGCAGCAGCAAAAATGTCACGACTTGTGCTTGCCCTAAACGCTCACTCTCGGCCCACAGGTAATCTGCAATGTCACGCTCAAAATCCTCAAGCGTGACACTGATACCGCTCATGGTGCAGGAACACCCCATCGCAATGTGCTGCGCTGATAACCGATGCCACAGCTCCGCCAAATAGGTGGCCTGAGCTCGCGTGGTGTTCTCTGCCATGACGTCAAACATGGGCGCGAAGTGCTGACGTTTCTGCTTCTTTGACCTGGCACTTGTCATCCAGCACCACGCCATAAAGCTTTTCAGCTGCCGCTCGGCTCACATAGCCCTCGCGAACATCCTCAGCCACTTTGACTGCATCGCGCTTGAATGGGTTGCCAAAGCCACCTCCGCCACCAGAGAGCATCTTGTAGGCATCGCCTCGCTCCAGACGGACGTTGAAGATTTTGGCATTGGGCAGGTCTTCTTCCCATACGCCCTTGTGACGGATTGCAATACCGTTGCCCGCTGCCTCGCCACCGCCTTCCAGTCCCCAGGGCTTGCAATGCATGCGGTCAATGCGCGTGGTGACGGAAAACGGTGAGAGCGCCTGGACCACCATCTCTGCTCCGAGTCCCCCACGAAACTCACCGGCTCCGCCGCTGTCCTGTCGAATTTTGTAGCTTTCCACCAGCACCGGGTACTTGGCTTCCAGCTGCTCGGTGGGGCTGTTGTGGGTGTCACCGTCGTTGATACAAACCGTAACCGAAACGCCATCCTCCCGGCTCTTGGCGCCCCAACCTCCACCCAGCGGGCCAATACCGACGATGAACAAACGTCCATCTTCCGGCGAAATGCCGTGGATGTTGGGAAACACCAGGTCAGCATGGTGACCGGCGATGGACCGATCAGGGATGGCCGGTGCAAGTGCCTTGAAGATGGTGTCAATCACCGTCATCGGAAAGGTCATCCACACCCGCATGGGGTAAGGACGTTCGGCACTGATCACGGTGCCCATCGGCATCACCACCTTCAGAGGACGGAAACTGCCATCGTTGACCGGATAGTCAGTGGGAGTGGTCAAACACTTGTAGGCCACCTGCGCACAGGCAATGCCTGTGGTGAAACCGGAGTTGTAAAAGCCCTTGACTTGTCGGCTTACGTCCGAGAGGTCAATTTCCATCTCGTCACCTTTGACGGTGACTTTGACCCGGATTGGAATGCGCTTGCCAACCTCCAGACCGTCATCGTCCATGAAGGACTCGGCTTCATACACACCATCGGGAATGGACAGAGTGTTCTGACGTGCCAGCGCTTCTGAGGCATCCATGATTTGCAGAATCGACGCTTGCACAGCATCGTTGCCATAGCGTTGCACCAGCTCCAGGAATCGACGTTCACCCGTGGTAATGGCCGTGATCTGCGCACGCAAGTCGCCCAAAGCACGCTCAGGCAGTCGCACGTTCATGGCGATGATGTCGATCAAGTCCTGGTTGACCTTGCCCGCACTCTGATACTTCACAATCGGGATCTGGATGCCCTCAGAGAAGATGTCGGTGGTGATCTGCCCCAGGCTGCCGCCCACGTCCAGCCAGTGCGCCATGCAACAGGTAAAGCCAATCAACTCGCCCTCATGGAACACCGGCATGGTGAAGGTGAAATGGTTCAGGTGACTTCCTGTGGTGTAAGCATCGTTGGTCACCAGAATGTCGCCGGGATGGATGTTTTCGTAACCGAAGTGACGAATTTTCGATTTCACGGTTTCCGACATGCCGCGAATGAACATCGGCAGACCTAAACCGATGGAGACGGTGTCTCCCTCTTTGGTGAACAGGCCCACGGTGAAATCCAGTGCCTCATAGATGATGAGGTTGTAGGCCGTGCGCATTAGATTGGTTTTCATCTCCTCCGTCACAGCGAACAGGCCATTGCGGATGATTTCAACGATGACGGGATCGACCGCCTGTGCTTTAGTTTGAAGGTCGTTGGTGCTCATGTGCGATCGCTCCCGATGGAAACTTGCAAATTGCCGAACTGGTCAACACGAACCGTGTCACCTGGCTGAACCACGGTGGTGGAGGCATGCTCCTCCACCAATGCTGGGCCTTGAATCATGTTGCCGTTTTTGAGCAGGTCACGCTTGTAGACCGGCGTGGAAACGAAGTCCCCGGCGCTGCGGAAATAGACCGGTTTGTGGGCACGCAGTGCTTGGGCGTCAGGTTGTGGCTGACCGGCAGCCACTTCATTGCGAGGGGGCTTCTTCATCCGTCCCATGACCGTTATACGCAGACTCACGATGTCAGCGGGCTCCTTAGGAGCCGAGGTGCCATAGCGCACCTTGTGGACTTCATCAAAGTGATTCTTGATGCCTGCGCGGTCTTTGCTGTCAAAGTATTTCTGCGGCAGGTCCACTGTCACCGCGTGTTCTTGACCGAAGTAACGCATATCGGCTGCACGTTCAAGCACGATCTCTTCCGGGCGAATTTGTGAAGCCTCGATGGCAGCGCGACCTTCGTCCTCCATTTCTTTGTAAATGGCATCGATTTCGTCGAAAGACAAACCATCCAGGCGACGGAACACCGAACGCACGTAGTCATAACGCAGGTCCGAGAACAACATGCCATAGGCTGAGAAATAGCCAGGAGCGTACGGGATCAGAACATTGCGAATGCCGATTTCGCGGGCAATCGCCGAAGCATGCAGAGGACCGGCACCGCCGTACACGACCATGGTGAAGCTACCCACATCAAGTCCGCGCTCTGTCGTCACAGCTTTGACGGCGTGAGACATCTGTGTCACGGCAATGCGCAAGATGCCATCTGCTGCCCGGGTCGCATCCAGGCCCAAAGGCTTGGCCACTTTGGCATCCATGACTTGCAGGGCACGGTCCAAATAAAGTGGCATTTCGCCACCCAGGAAGTTGTGCTCATCCAGCCGACCGAGAATCAGATTTGCGTCGGTTACTGTCGGCTCTTCACCGTCACGGCCATAGCAAACAGGACCAGGCATAGAGCCCGCAGAAAGGGGGCCCACGCGCAGTGATTTACCCAGTTCGACGCGTGCAATCGATCCGCCACCCGTGCCGACCTCGAAGATGTCCATCATCGGAATCTGGATCGGCAGCGCTTTTTCATAGCCGCCAATGAGCGCGCTGCCCGTGGTGAGCGGACGACCTTCGCTGATAACGCCGGCCTTGGCAGTGGTGCCACCCATGTCGAATGCGATCGAGTCGGGCAGGCCAAGCTGAGCGCAAATGGCTTGGGCACCGATCACGCCAGCTGCGGGGCCGGATTCGAGCATGCGCACGCAATCGCGGCGG
>Ga0228698_1001328_pt1 | contig 12436 bp, 11 predicted proteins | sample McNCre117_Aug_MG_FD_178015 | JGI IMG/M metagenome (GOLD analysis project Ga0228698, IMG submission 178015) | Freshwater microbial communities from McNutts Creek, Athens, Georgia, United States - 1-17_Aug_MG | ecosystem: Environmental > Aquatic > Freshwater > Creek | place: USA: Georgia...
CCCAGCGCGCGGACTTCGTCCTTGAACAGCTCGCGCAGCGGCTCCAGCAGCTTCAGGCCCAGCGTCTCGGGCAGGCCGCCGACGTTGTGGTGGCTCTTGATCGTCGTGGCCTTCTTCGTCTTGGTGCCGCCGCTTTCCACGACATCGGGGTAGATCGTGCCCTGCGCCAGCCACTTGGCGTTCGTCAACTTCTTGGCCTCGGCCTGGAAGACCTCGACGAACTCGGCGCCGATGATCTTGCGCTTGCGCTCCGGGTCGCTGACGCCGGCCAGCTTGCCCAGGAACTGGTCACTGGCATCGACGTGCACGACCTTGGCGTGCAGACGGCCCGCGAACATGTCCATCACCATGCGGCCTTCGTTCAGGCGCAGCAGGCCATGGTCCACGAAAACGCAGGTCAGCTGGTCGCCGATGGCGCGGTGGATCAGCGCGGCCGCCACGCTGGAGTCGACACCGCCCGACAGGCCCAGGATGACTTCCTCGTCGCCGACCTGCTCGCGGATCTTGGCGACGGCCTCGTCGATGTAGCTGCCCATCTGCCAGTCGCCCTTGCAGCCGGCTATTGTCCTAACGAAGCGGCGCAGCATCGCCTCGCCCTGCAGTGTGTGGGTGACTTCCGGGTGGAACTGCACGGCATACAGGCGCCGCGCCTCGTCGGCCATGCCGGCGATGGGGCAACTGGGCGTGGAGGCCATCAGCTTGAAGCCCGGCGGCAGCACGGTGACCTTGTCGCCGTGGCTCATCCAGACCTTCAACATGCCGTGCTTCTCGGGCGTCTGGAAGTCCTGGATGCCGTCCAGCAGCTGCGTGTGGCCATGCGCCCTCACCTCGGCGTAGCCGAACTCGCGGTGGTCGCTCCACTCGACCTTGCCGCCCAGTTGCACGGCCATGGTCTGCATGCCGTAGCAGATGCCCAGCACCGGCACGCCGGCGTCCCACACGGCCTGCGGCGCGCGCAGCTCGTGGTCTTCATAGGTGGAGGCGTGGCTGCCGCTGAGGATGATGGCCTTGGGCGCGAAGGCCTTGATGAAGTCGTCCGACACGTCGTTCGGATGGATTTCGCAGTACACCGACGCGTCGCGCACCCGGCGGGCGATGAGCTGGGTGACCTGTGAGCCGAAGTCGAGGATGAGGACCTTGTCGTGTTGCATGGCGCGTCTTTCAGGCTGGCAGCGGGGCCGGCTGGGTGCGGAAGAAACGGAGGGTGATCAGCATGGCCGCAGCTTGCAGCGCGGCACAGGTGTAGAAGGGCAGCCCGATGAGCAGATCGCCGGCGGGGCGATGCGAGACCTGCGCCAGCAGCGTGAGGCCGACGAGCGGCGCGAACACTGCCATCAGGCTGTTCAGCGATGACAGGGCGCCCATGGCCTTGCCTTGCTCGGTCGGGCTCGCAGCGCCGGAAATGATGCCCTGCAGTGCTGCGGCGGCCACGCCACCGAGCAGGTTCAGGCCGATGATGACGTACATCATCCAGCCCTGGTTCGCCAGGCCGAAGCCCAGGTAGGCCAGCGAAGCGGACGTCATGCTGATGACGGCCAGCCGCTGCGGCGTGAAGCGCTTGAGCAGCGGCCTGAGCAGCACGCCCTGGCTCACCACCGACACCAGCCCCACCACCAGCAGCGACCAGCTGACCTGCAGCGGCCCCCAGCCGAAACGGAACTTGGTGTAGAGCACCCAGGTGTTGTGCAGCATGAACTGCGCGAGCGACGACAGCGCGATGACCGCCACCAGCGAGCCCACGCCCTTCAGCGCCGCCAGCCCCCGCAAGGCCGACACGGGGTTGGCCTTTTTCCAGTTGAACGGGGTGCGCCGCTCGAGGGGCAGCGATTCGGGCAGCACGAAGAAGCCGTAGCACCAGTTCAGCACGGCCATGCTGCCGGCGGCGAAGAACGGCCAGTGCACGTCATGGTCGCCCAGCAGGCCGCCGATGAACGGCCCGAGGATGAAGCCGATGCCGAACATCGCGCCGAGCTGCCCGAAGCGCCGCGCGCGATCCTCGGGTGCCGTGATGTCGGCCACATAGGCATTCGCGATCGCGATGTTGGCCTGCATGGCGCCCGAGAACAGGCGCACCGCCACCAGCATCCACAGCGCCGTCGCCATGGCGGTCACGAAGAAGCTCAGCGCCAGGCCCGCGAAGCCGATCAGCAGCACCGGCCGGCGGCCGAAACGGTCGGACAGCGCGCCCAGGATGGGCGAGCCGAAGAAGTTGGCCACGCCGAAGGCCATCGTCACGGCCAGGAAGGCCGAGGTCTGCTCGTCGTTGCTGGCCGTGAAGGTGCCGACGATGTGAGGCAGCACCGGCACCATCAGGCCGATGGAGATCATGTCAATCAGCACGGCGGCCATGATGAAACCCATGGCGGGAGTGCGTTGCGGCGATCGGCTCATCGTGGTTCGGAAAAGAGAAACGGGGCGATTCGATGTCGCCCCGTTGTGCTCGTGGACAGCTTATTCGCTGCGGTAGTTGGGCGCTTCCTTCGTGATCTGCACGTCGTGCACGTGGCTTTCACGCATGCCGGCCGTCGTGATCTCGACGAACTCGGCCTTCTCCTGCATGTCGGCGATCGTGGCGCAACCGCAGTAGTGCATCGACGCCTTCAGGCCGCCGGCCATCTGGAAGATGACCTGCACGACGGACCCCTTGTAAGGCACCTGCCCCTCGATGCCCTCGGGCACGAGCTTGGAAGTGTTGGGGTTGTTGGCCGACGTGTCCTGGAAGTAGCGGTCGGCGCTGCCCTTGGCCATGGCGCCCATGGAGCCCATGCCGCGGTAGCTCTTGAACGTGCGGCCCTGGTAGAGGATGGTCTCGCCCGGCGCTTCTTCCGTGCCGGCAAAGGCGCCGCCCATCATGACGCAGTCGGCACCGGCGGCGATGGCCTTGGCCAGGTCGCCCGAGTAACGCACGCCGCCGTCGGCGATGACCGGCACGCCGGTGCCGCGCAGCGCGGTCGCGACGTTGTCGACGGCCGTGATCTGAGGCACACCCACGCCCGCCACGATGCGGGTCGTGCAGATCGAGCCCGGGCCAATGCCGACCTTCACGCCATCAGCGCCGGCTTCCACCAGCGCCAGCGCCGCGGCACCGGTGGCGATGTTGCCGCCGATGACGTCGACGCCCGGATAGGCGCGCTTGACCCAGCGCACGCGCTCCAGCACGCCGGCGCTGTGGCCGTGTGCGGTGTCAACGATGATGGCGTCCACGCCGGCCCTCACCAGCAGCTCCACGCGCTGCTCGGTGTCTTCACCGAAGCCGACGGCTGCACCGACGCGCAGCTTGCCGTGGCTGTCACGGGCGGCGTTGGGGAAGCTGGTCTGCTTGGTGATGTCCTTGACCGTCATCAGCCCGCGCAGCTCGAAGGCCTCGTTGACGACGACCACGCGCTCGAGCTTGTGGGCGTGCATCAGCGCCTTGGCTTCATTCAGTGACGCTCCTTCACGAACCGTCACCAATTTGCTGGCGGGGGTCATGATCTCGCTGACGCGAGCGTCCATGCGGGTCTCGAAACGCAGGTCGCGCCCCGTGACGATGCCCACGACACGCTTGCCCTCCACCACCGGGAACCCCGAGAAGCCATGCAGCTTGGTCAGCTCGACGGCGTCGCGGACGGTGGCGTCCGGGCCGATCGTCAGCGGCTCGCGAACCACGCCGCTCTCGTAGCGCTTGACCCGTGCCACTTCGCGCGCCTGAGCCTCGGCGCTGAGGTTCTTGTGCACGATGCCGATGCCGCCTTCCTGCGCAATGGCAATGGCCAGGCGCGCCTCGGTGACCGTGTCCATGGCGGCGGACACCAGCGGCAGATTCAGGGGGATGTTGCGCGACAGGCGGGTCGCAAGGCTGGTGTCGCGGGGCAACACCTGGGAGAACGCTGGCACCAACAGAACGTCGTCGAAGGTGAGCGCTTTGCCGAGAAGGCGCATGAGGAAAGCTCCAGACGCAAAGCGGCATTATACGGAGCCGTCGCAGCTATACACTGACCCGATGGATCACAAGCCCTTTTTCATCGCCCTGCTTGGCCTGATTCTGGCCACGTCTGCCCAGGCCCAATGGAAGTGGAAAGACGCCAAAGGCAACCTGCAGTTCAGCGACCGGCCGCCGCCGTCCGGCACACCTGACAAGGACATCCTGCAGCGCCCCGGCAACGCCGTCATCACCATCGTGCCGGTGGGCCAGGCCGCGAGCGCCTCCGCTGCGCCGGCATCGGCCCCGATCGCCCCGACGAAGGCCGAGCTGGAAGCAGCTGCTCGCCGCAAGCAGGAGCAGGACCGCGAAGCCGCCAGGCAAAAGGAAGAGGTTCGCCGCGTCGCCGAGCAGCGCCGCGACAACTGCAATCGCGCGCAGTCCAACCTGCGCGAACTTCAAAGCGGCGTGCGCATGTCGCGCACCAACGAGGCCGGCGAACGCGTCTTCCTGGACGACGCAGAACGTCAGGTTGAACTCGACCGCGTGCGCGGCACGATCAACACCGAGTGCCGCTGAGTCAGCCGCCCGCCTTGGGCCGGTGCCTCGACACGATGCGCTCGCCGCGCTTGGCATAGCGCAGGCGCCTGGCTTCCTTGGGGTCCACCGTCAGCGCACGGTAGACCTCGATGCGGTCGCGTTCGCGCAGCGCCGTGTCCAGCGGGCGCACGCGCCCCCAGATGCCAATGCGCGCCGCCGCGAGCGGCAACGTGAAATCAGCACAGCCCTGCAGCGCAGACTCGATGGTCGCGCCCAGGGGAAGCTCCAGCCAGCGGTGCTGCACGTTGCCGGCCTCGGGGCTCCAGACGAGCTCAACCCGGATGCGCTCACCCATTCAGCGGCTCCCCCCGGAGGCCCGCGAGGTGGTGATCAGCGCGCACCGTAGAGGCTTTCCGCCCGCTGCACGAAGCTGTCGACGAAGGTGTTGGCGATGCGGTCGAACACCGGGCTGACCACCGCCTCCAGCGCGCCGCTGCTGAACGCGTAGTTCAGCTCGAAGGCGATCTTGCAGGCCGTGGGCTCGCCGGTCGTTCCCGGCTTGTTCAGCGGCAGGAACTGCCACAGCCCCTCCAGATGCGAGAACGGCCCGTCGACCAGTTGCATGTGCACGCTGCGCCCCGGTTCGTTGCGATTGCGCGTCGTGAACGCATGGCGCACGCCGGCATACGCCAGGTGCAGGCGTGCCGTGACGGCGTCACCTTCACGCGCCAGCACCTCGACCTTGCTGCACCACGGCAGGAACTCGGGATAACGCTCCACCGCGGTGACCAGCTCGTAGATCTCCTGCGGCGTGTACCAGAGCAGTACGGACTTTTTAACCTGCTTCATAGAATCCCCGGATTGTATTGACGGGCTTCGCCCTCACCTCCCCTCCCATGTCCATCGCCGAGAACCGCCGCGCCCGTTACGACTACCACATCGAAGAGCAATTCGAGGCCGGCGTCGTGCTGTCGGGCTGGGAGATCAAGGCCATCCGCGCCGGCCAGGTCCAGCTGACCGATGGCTATGTGCTCATCAAGGATGGCGAGCTGTTCCTGATCGGCTGCCGCATCAACGCGTTGCGCAGCGCGTCCACCCACGTCACGCCCGAAGCCGACCGCACGAAGAAGCTCTTGATGCACAAGGCCGAGATCAAGCGGCTGGTCGGCAAGGTGGAGCAGCGCGGCTTCACGCTGGTGCCGCTGAACCTGCACTACAAGGGCGGCCGCGTGAAGGCCGACATCGCGCTGGCCAAGGGCAAGGCCCAGCACGACAAGCGCGAAACCGAGAAGAAACGCGACTGGGAACGAGAAAAGGGCCAATTGATGCGGCACGCATCAACAGGCCGCAAGGACTGACGAGACGCGCCAGCGGATCGTTGGCCCTTTCACCAAAAGGGCCAGCCGATGCGGCACCAGGTGTCGGCCAAGGGCTAAGCCAGAACGGCCAGCGCCTGCTCGATGTCCGCCTGAAGATCGGCGGCGCTCTCCAGCCCGATCGCGAAGCGCACCAGCGTGTTGCCCTCGAACGGCAGCGGCAGGTTGCGGCTGCGGCTCATGTCGTAGGGCACCGCCAGGCTCATGGGCCCGGCCCACGAGTAGCCGATGCCGAACAGCTGCAGCGCGTCGACGAAGGCGTCCACCTGCGCGGCGCTGTAACTCGGCTTGAACACCACCGAGAACAGGGCCGCCGCGCCGGCACCGCCGACCGCGCGCCAGTGCTCATGCCCCGGCGAGCCCGGCAGCGCCGGATGCAGCACGCGCGCCACCTCGGCCCGCCCCGCCATCCAGGAGGCCAGCTGGCGCGTCACACGGTCCTGCGCCTCGTAGCGCAGCTGCAGCGTCGGCAGCCCGCGCAGCACCAGCTCCACGTCGTTCTGCCCCAGGCCGTAGCCCAGGTGCTCGTGCGCATGGTTGAGCTTGTCGTGCAGCCGCTGCTCACGCGTGCACACCGAGCCCATCAGCACGTCGGCGCCGCCGCTGGGGTATTTGGTGAGCGCCTGGATGACGACGTCCGCGCCCAGCCCCGGGTGGGTCTCGGGCGCAGGCTCGAAGGCATTGAAGGCCAGCCCGGCGCCCCAGGTGTTGTCCAGCGCGGTCACGACGCCACGCGCGCGGCAGGCCGCCAGCGTGCCGAGCAGGTCAGGGAACTCCAAGGTGATGGAGCCTGCCGCTTCCAGCCAGACCAGGCGCGTGTTCTCGCGCAGCTCCGGCACCGTCAGCGGGTCGTAGAAACGGTGCGTCACGCCCCACTGCGGCAGCCAGGACTCGGTCAGGTAGCGGTTCTGGCCATAGGCGTTGTCCGGCACCAGCACCTCATCGCCTGGGCGCAGCAGCGCCAGCGACGGCAGCGTCACCGCCGCCAGGCCGCTGGGCACGAGCAGGCAGTGCTCGGCGTGCTCCAGCGTGGCCAGGCGAGCGGCCAGCGTGTAGCTGGTGGGCGTGCCGTGCAAACCGTAGCGGTACGTCAGGCCGTCACGTGGCCGCGGCTTGTGCAGGTCGGCCGTGTCCTTGAACAGCACGGTCGACGCCTTGGCCACCGGCACGGGCACGGCGTCCCAGCCTTCGGGCGCGCGGTAGGGATGGTGGATCAGCTCGGTGCTCGGCGCGCGCTTCATGCGAACCCCTCGCCCGCCGAGTCCGTCGGTCGATCCCCCGAGGGGATACAGGCCAGCTCAGGAGCGGCCCAGCGCTCGGCCCAGCTCATCAGACCAGGCTCGCCACCAGGTCGTGGCCGTCCGCCGCGACGATGCGCGCGCGCACGAAGTCGCCCACCTTCATCGTCTTGCTGGCCTTCTCGGGCGGCAGGATCTTCACGGTGCCGTCGATCTCGGGCGCGTCGGCGTAGGAGCGGCCCACGCCGCCCTTGCGGCCCAGGCCCGGCGCGGAGTCCACCAGCACCTGCATCGTCTGGCCCACGCGGGCCTGCAGCTTGGCAGCCGACACCTGTTCGGCCACGGCCATGAAGCGCGCACGGCGCTCCTCGCGCACCTCGTCGGGCAGCGCACCGGGAATGTCGTTGGCACTCGCGCCCTCGACCGGCGAGTAGGCGAAGCAGCCGGCGCGGTCGATCTGCGCTTCCTGCATGAAGTCCAGCAGGTACTGGAACTCGGCCTCGGTCTCGCCGGGGAAGCCCGCGATGAAGGTGGAGCGGATGACCAGCTCCGGGCAGGCTTCGCGCCAGCGCAGGATGCGCTCCATGTTCTTCTCGCCGTTGGCCGGGCGCTTCATGCGCTTCAGCACATCGGGGTGCGCGTGCTGGAACGGCACGTCGAGATAAGGAAGCACCAGGCCCTGCGCCATCATCGGCAGCACCTCATCCACGTGCGGGTACGGGTACACGTAGTGCAGGCGCACCCAGGCACCAAACGGCTTGGCCAGTTCACCGAGCTGGGCAACCAGATCCAGCATCTTGGTCTTGACCGGCTTGCCGTCCCAGAAACCGGTGCGGTACTTCACGTCCACACCGTAGGCCGACGTGTCCTGGCTGATGACAAGCAGCTCCTTCACGCCGCTCTCGAACAGCGCGCGCGCCTCGTTGAGCACGTCGCCGATGGGGCGAGACACCAGGTCGCCGCGCATGCTGGGGATGATGCAGAACGAGCAGCGGTGGTTGCAGCCCTCGCTGATCTTCAGGTAGGCGTAGTGCTTGGGCGTCAGCTTGATGCCGTAGCTGGGCACCAGGTCGACGAAGGGGTCATGCGGCTTGGGCACATGCGTGTGCACCGCGTCCATGACCTCCTGCGTGGCATGCGGGCCCGTGACGGCCAGCACGCTTGGGTGGATCTCGCGCACCAGGCTGCCGGCATCGGCGCTGCTGGCACCGGCCTTGGCACCCAGGCAGCCGGTCACGATGACCTTGCCGTTCTCGGCCAGCGCCTCGCCGATGGTGTCCAGGCTTTCCTTGACGGCGTCATCGATGAAGCCGCAGGTGTTGACGATCACCAGGTCGGCCCCGGCAAAGGTCTTGGAGGTTTCGTAACCCTCTGCCCGCAATTGCGTGAGGATGAGCTCGGAGTCGGTCAGTGCCTTGGGGCAGCCCAGCGAGACAAAGCCGATCTTGGGCGCGGAGGTGGTCGTGTCGTTCATCGCCGTATTTTCGGCGATGTCTCGGAGGTCTCGCAGCCCTCTGCCCGCAATTGCGTGAGGATGAGCTCGGAGTCGGTCTGCGCCTTGGAAAGGATTCGTCGATAGCATGCCCGCTATGGCGAAGCTCTTCTTGTTCATCACCACGCTTCTGCTGGTCACATCTTCCGCATGGGCTGGCAGCCAGTGCGACCTGCACTACACGGTCACGCCTCGGTACGGCAAAGCGCCGCGTCGGCTTGACGTGGTGCTCAGCTTTCCCGCCGAGGGCCGGCAAGAGAGCTGGCTACGAATGCCCTCAGGCTGGGCTGGAGTAGAGAACTTCGGCGCTGCGCTGACGCCAGCCTCCGACCAGCAAGAGGGCGTCAAGATATTCCCGACCGACGACGCGAATCGCTGGAAAGTTGAGCACCATCCTGTGGGACGCGTCATCGTCAGCTATCAAATTCGCGCCGCACTGGATGATCCGGACAATGAGAAGGTCCAGCCGCAGGACCAACGCTTCCGCCCACAAATCGGCGCAGACTGGTTTCAGTTCTTTGGCTACGGGGCACTGCCCAGCGTTGAGTCTTGGGAAGACAGGCGCATCGGCAACATGTGCCTTACCCTGCTGCAGCCGGCGGAACAACCCGGGCCATTGCTGGGCAGCTATCTCGATGGCCAGGTGAGGGATCGAGCTGACATCGAGTTCCTGGGAACATTCGCGCAATTGCGGCATGCCTTCTATGCTGGCGGTCTCGGATGGCGCGTCGTCAAACGGACATTGGCTGAAAGCAGCGTCGTCACGGCAAGCCGAGGGACACAGGCGCTGGATGATGCGAGCTTCGCTGCACAGGTGACAAATCTGCTGGAGGCGCATCGCCGGTTCTGGGGCGATACGAGCACCACTCGGCAGACTGTGGTCCGTACGCCCAACAACAGCCTCGGCAGCTACGGTGGCACGCTGGTCCATCAAGCCGCTGTCTTGCACGTCCCCAAGGACTTTGCGCCGGGCAGCGATAGCTTTGAGTTCCTCATTGGGCATGAGAACTTGCATCAGTGGGTGCCCAATCGGCTGGGTGCACACGGTACTGGCAGCGCCGTAGACCAGGCGCGCAACTATTGGCTGTCGGAGGGCTTCACAGACTACTACGCGCACCGATTGTTGCTGGCCAGTGGACTGTGGTCACTTGATCGCTATGCGCAACGCGTGACCCGCGTACTTCGCGGGTATTGGAGCTCGCCGGCTCGAAATGCCACGGCCGAAAGCATCGCGCCGCGCTTTTTCAGCGACCGCGATGCCGGACGGCAGATGTATGCACGCGGCGAGTTGTTGGCCATGGCTTGGGACCGCGAGTTGCGCGTGAAGAGCCCCCTCGGCCTGGACGGCCTATTGCGCGGCCTGATGCTATCCAGCGAGCAAGCAGAGAAATCGGAGACTGCCCACGAAAGAGTGCTGAACGCCCTCACAAATGAACTGGGGCCGGCGCCTCGAGCACAGCTACGGGCGTACGTCATGGAGGGACGCGATTTCGATCTGGACGACGGCCTCGCCGGCCCATGCTTCGCTCTGGGTTGGAGCGACCTGCCCAGATGGACGCTGGGATTCGATATGGCATCGCTTTCCTCCGGCAAATACAAGGCCGCTGGGGTGATCGTCGATGGACCAGCCTACATGGCTGGCCTTCGCGAGGGCATGGATCTGAAAGGCTGGTCGATTGATCGCACCGACATCACCAAAGAGGTCATCTTGAAGGTAAAGGCCGAGAACGGAGAGCGCGAGATGCGCTACCTGCCGGTCAACGGCAGCACGGACCGGGTGCCGACGCTCATGGTCCGAAGCGACGCCGCCATCGATGCAACCTGCCAAGCTTGGATTCGCCGCTGACGCTACCTGAAAACCGCGCCTCGCGACCGGCCGCCGCTTCTTGCGGCGGATTCAACCTGTCGTCGCAGACTCCGGCCTCGTCATAGATCCAACCGCTATCGGTCAGCCGAGCGAGACAAAGCCGATCTTGGGCGCAGGGGCCGGAGCGGCAAGGGTGGCGGGTTCGTTCATCGCCGTATTTTTTTCGGCGATGTGACGCAACGCTGGCTTCCCGGGCCCGAAAAACGGCCCGGGATTTGGTCGATTTCAGCCGAAATGGAACAGCATCGCCCGCGCTGCGGCGGCCGATGGCGCGCTCAGGGCTTCTTGCCGCCCGGCGGCGTGCCGAAGGGGAACATCACGCTCGCGTTCTTCAGCTGTTCCTGCCATTGGTTCATCAGGTTGCGGGACTGCTCGGCGTAGCCGCCCATCAGGCCGGTCCAGGCGTCGGCGCTGAACGGCGAGCCCGGGCTTTGCTCGGTGAAGCGCTGCTGCATGTCCGTGAAGGCCTGCATCTGGCGCTCCAGCAGGCCGCCCATCACGCCCTGCATCGCACCGCCGTAGAAGCGGATGATCTGCGCCAGCGAGCTGGTCGAGAACATCGGCACGCCGCCGGTTTCCTCCTCCAGGATGATCTGCAGCAGGATGGAGCGCGTCAGGTCTTCGTGGGTCTTGGCGTCGTGGACCTCGAAGGACACCCCGTCCAGCACCATGCGCTTCACGTCGGCCAGCGTGATGTAGCTGCTGGTCTGCGTGTCGTAGAGGCGGCGATTCGGGTACTTCTTGAGGATGCGGACTCCGGGCTTGGCATCGCCAGCCGGGGTCTCTTCTGTGGATGCCGGCTTTTTGCGGGCAGTCGCCATGCGGTTGTCTCCTGTGCAGTGCAACAAATTCTAGGCAGAGCCCGCTGGCGTCCCCGGACGGGTTTACCTCAGACGGGTTTACCTGAGTGTGCCCTCAACTGCGCAGGAACGAGCGGACCAGCTGCAGATCCCCGATTTTTCGCATCGGCACCGTGAACGTCTCGCGGCGCTCGGCGCCGGTGTTCTCTTCGAACACCAGCGTGATGCGCGCCGTGATGACGGGTTTCTCGCGCGTGGATTCATCGAAGTGATAGCCCGACGCGCCGAAGTTGCCCCAGTAGTTCACGTAGACCCGATAGGTGCCCGGCAAGGGCGAGGCGATGGAGAACATCTCCGGCCCGGCGCCGTCCACGCTGTCGACGTCCAGCCCGCCGCCGTTGGCCAGGATGGGGCTGGCCCAGAACGCATGGCCGCCGTCGGGGGTCAGCACATGCAGGTCGAGCTCGGCCTGCGGGTCGTCCCAGGCCAGGATGATGCGGACCTGCGCCCGCGTCTTGGTCGTGTTGTTGTCGTAGAACTGCACGCGCTTGACGGTGCGGCCGTCGGGGCTGCGCAGCTCGATGCCGTTGCTGCCCGGGCCGAAGGCATAGGGCCGGGCAAAACGCCCCTCGTCGTCGTGCTGCAGCGGCATCGCATTGCCGTTCACGACCAGCGTGGGCGGCTTGCGGGCCGCCTTGTCGAGCGCCCGCAGCCGGCCCTCGATGATCGTGCGGCCACGCTGGCCGCCCCGGTCAATGAGGTTGTTGGGGTAGGCGTACGCCAGGTGCTGGTCGGTCTCGATGAGGCCGCTGTGCGTCCAGCCGCCGGCGGGCCGATCGATGTCGGCCGCATTCGCCGCAGTCGCCAGCGCAAGCAGGCACAGCGCTTTCATGGCACGACGAACGAGGAAACCAGCGTCAGCTCGCCGGGCTTGCGCAGCGGCACGCGGAACACGCGCTGTTTCTCGCGCGGCGTGCCCTCGTTCTCGATGACGGCGATCTGCGCCACGGTGATCGCGTCGCGCTGTTCGCCGGCGCCGTAGTAGTTGACGTAGACGTTGTAGACGCCCGGCAGCGGCGCCGGGTTCGCGTAGATCTCGGGGCCGAAGCCGGTCGTCACGTCCACATCCAGCGCGCCGCCGTTGGCCACCACGCGCCGGCCGTACCAGACATGCTGGCCATCGGGCGACACGACATGCAGGTCCAGGTCGGTCTGGTCGGTG
>Ga0228698_1001329_pt1 | contig 12435 bp, 8 predicted proteins | sample McNCre117_Aug_MG_FD_178015 | JGI IMG/M metagenome (GOLD analysis project Ga0228698, IMG submission 178015) | Freshwater microbial communities from McNutts Creek, Athens, Georgia, United States - 1-17_Aug_MG | ecosystem: Environmental > Aquatic > Freshwater > Creek | place: USA: Georgia...
GGCGTCAAGTTTTCAAACATGACCTTGTGCTTGTTGCCTTCGGGCGCGCCGCCGTTGACCTTGTCGAGCTTGTTAAGTGCAAAGTAACGCTCGCCGTCCTTGGGCGTACGCACTTCACCTTCAATCATGTCGCCGGTGTGCAGGTTGAAGCGACGCACCTGGCTGGGGCTGATGTAGATGTCGTCGGTGGAGGCGGTGTAGCTCGTGTCCGGGCTGCGCAGGAAGCCAAAGCCGTCCGGGAGGATTTCCAGCACGCCATCGGCAATGATCTGCTCGCCGGTGCGGGCGCGCTTCTTGATGATGGCGAACATCAGCTCCTGCTTGCGCATGCGGCCGGTGTTTTCAATCTCAAGCTCCTCGGCTTGCTTCAAGACTTCGGACACGTGCAGTGCCTTGAGTTCGTTCAAATGCATGGAATGGGGTCCCGTAGGGGCGTTAACCGAAAGTTCGGAGGAAAACCGTTAGGTTGAAATTCAGGGGAAGGGGGGTGAGGCGAGATGGGTAACTGGCCTTGCGTGTCCTGCGCCGTTTGGGCGCCTGCTCTTCAGGGAAACAGTGAACGCGTTGAATTATGACAGGAAAAAACGGCCGTGCTGCAGTGTCACGGCCGTGGGACTCGCAGAGCCAGACTCAGGCGAGTTGCTGGTCAATGAAGGCGGTGAGTTGCGCCTTGCTCATGGCGCCGACCTTGGTGGCTGCCAATTGGCCGTCCTTGAACAGCATCAAGGTGGGGATACCACGGATGCCGAACTTGGCCGGGATGTCACGGTTTTCGTCCACATTCATCTTGGCGACTTGCAGCTTGCCTTCGTAAGTGGAAGAAACTTCGTCGAGGATGGGGGCGATCATCTTGCAAGGGCCACACCACTCGGCCCAGTAGTCCACCAGGATAGGTTGTGCGCTTTGCAGAACGTCGGCTTCGAACGTCGCGTCGGTCACGTGTTTGATGAGATCGCTGGCCATGGGGCTTTCCTTTGGGAGTTTCAGATACAGCTAAAGTGGGGGGATTGTGACAGAAACCAAGCTTTTGCCTGGCAGCCCATCTCCTATGAACGGCATAGCCAAAATTGATGCAACCGGGGGCTTGGCAGCCTTCGCGTACCCCGGCGAACACCCTGTGATGGCCCTGTGGATGCACGCCACGCACGGGTTTTTGCAGCGGCTGCAAACGGCCCTGCAACAACGCCAGATCCACCCCGCCCGAACCCTGGTGCTTCTGCCCTACGCGCAATTGCGCCCCTTGGCTGCGCGGCTCTGGGTGCGCCGGTTCGGTGACGGATTTGCGCCGCGCTTCGAGACCACTATGAACTGGAGCGCCAGCACCAGCGCCCTCCAGCATTCGCCCACCGACATCCGTATGGACAGCACCTGGGACGGCTTGACCGCGCAAACCCTGCTGGCCCAGGCCGGGTTGGGCGACCAGCAAACTGCTCTGGCCGGGTTGCTGGCGCAGACGGCGCACCAACTCGCCCCCCTTGCCGCCGCCTGCGCCCCGCAGGACCGCGCTGCGTGGGCGCAGCAGGCGCGCCAGGACGCTGTGCTGGGCATGGCGACGGGTGCCATGCAGTGGGAGCTGGCCGTGGCCCGCATTGCGGTGGAGTGGGCTGCGCTCTCGGCCTATGCCAGCGATGTGCTGTTTGACCCGGCCCAATGCCCGGACGTGGACTGCTTGGTGGTGGTGCAGGGCATTGCCACCGATCCCCTGGTGGCGGGCTTGCAAGCGCAGTGGAGCGAGCGCCTTTTGGTGTTGCCTCTGCAAAGCAGCGAGCACGCCGAGCAAACGCGTACCGATGCCGTGCAGCTTCACCCCTGCCGCGACGCGGAAGACGAAGCCCAGCGCTGCGCCGCCCAGGCCTTGCAGCACATTGCCGGCGGCACCTACCCGGTGGCGCTGGTGTCGTCCGACCGCGCCCTGACACGCCGGGTGCGGGCCTTGCTGGATGGTGCGGGTGTGGCCATACGCGACGAGAACGGTTGGAAGCTTTCCACCAGCCACGCAGCCGCCGGTGTGATGGCACTGTTGCAAGCCTGTGCCTGGAGCGCCAGCAGCGACCAGGTGCTGGCCTGGCTCAAGGCGTGCGCGCCGGACTTCGTGCCCACGCGTGATGCGCTGGAAGCCGCTTTGCGCCGCGCCCAAGTACGCGACTGGCGCCACGCCGCGCAAACCCCCGCCCTCCAAAAAAACGCCGATCTGCTGGCGGCGGTGAAGACCATTGACGCCGTGCGCGCACGCTGCCAAGGCCATCACACGCTGGCGCAGTGGCTCGGTTGCTTGCGCGCCGCCCTAGAGGCCAGTGGCCAGTGGCAGGCGCTTCAAAGCGATGCGGCAGGCCAGCAGTTACTCGAAACCCTGGGGCTGCAAGGCGGCGCCAGCACCGACGCGCTGTTAAACGAATCGCTGTGGTCGCAACACCGCTGGGACCTGGCCGGGTTCACCCGCTGGGTGAGCGACTCGCTGGAAGCCGCCAGCTTCAAGCCCGAGTACCCCGAGACGGAGCAACTGGTCATCCTGCCCATGAGCCAGATGCTGGGTCGCCCGTTTGCCGCAGTGTTGCTGGCCGGGTGCGATGAAGTCCGCCTCACCACCTCGCCCGAGCCGCCTGGCCCCTGGACCGCGGCGCAGCGTCTGGCCTTGGGGCTGCCGTCCCGCGAAACCCTGCAAGCGCAACAGCTGCGGGCCTGGCACAGCGCCCTGCAGACCCCGGTGTGCGATGTGTTCTGGCGCAGCAGCGACGAAAGCGGCGAGGCACTGTTGCCCAGCCCGTTGGTGCAACTGCTGCAGCTTGCTGCCGACGGCACCCAAAGCGCCTTCGAGCCGCGCACGGCGCGCAGCGTGGCACCTACGCCCACCCAGGCGCCGCAGCCCAGCGGGGCGCAACTGCCCGTGGCCTATCTGACGCAAGGCGCTTACGACGACCTGCGCACCTGCCCCTACCGCTTCTTTGCGCTGCGCCAACTCGGGCTGCAATCGGTGGACGAGCTGGAGGCGGAGGTGGACAAGCGCGACTTCGGCGTCTGGCTGCATGCGGTGCTGAAGCACTTCCACACCGCGCTGGCACAGACCTCGGACGCCCCCCGCGCGACACGCCAAGCACTGTTGGAAGAAGCCAGCCTGGCCACCACCCACGCCATGGCCTTGGCCGAAGGCGAGTTCCTGCCCTTTGCCGCCTCCTGGCCCGCGGTGCGCGAGGCCTACCTAGACTGGCTGCAGACGCACGAGGCCGATGAACACGCGGTCTATGCCAGCGGTGAGACCGAGCATGTGCAGCAACTCGGCACGTTGCAAATTCGCGGCCGCATAGACCGCATCGACCACCTGCCAGGTGGCGGCGTGATGGTGCTGGACTACAAGACCGAGAACAGCGACAAAACCCGCGCCCGCACCAGCGATCCGCTGGAAGACACGCAGATGGCCTTTTACGCCGCGCTCTTACCAAACGACACCCTGCGCGGCGCCTACATCAACCTCTCAGAAAAGAAAGCCAGCACGCTGGAGCAAGCCGACATCGTGGAAGCCCGCGACGCATTGATTGACGGCATGCTGACCGATCTGCAAAGCATTGCCAATGGCGTTCCGCTGCGTGCCTTGGGTCAGGGCGGCGCATGTGACTACTGCCAGGCCCGTGGCCTGTGCCGCAAGGACTTTTGGACATGACCGCTCAAGCCGCTTTTGAAGCCAACGGCGCCTTGGTGGCGCGCGAGCGCTTCTACCAAATCGCCTGCGACCCGCGCCGCAGTGTGGCGGTGGAAGCCTGTGCCGGTGCGGGCAAGACCTGGATGCTGGTCTCGCGCATGCTGCGTGCTTTGCTGGAGGGCTGTGCACCGCAAGACATTCTGGCCATTACCTTCACCAAAAAAGCCGCCGGTGAAATGCGCCAGCGCCTGCAGGAATGGCTGCACCAGTTCGCCAGCAAGACCGATGCGGAACTGCAACTGGAGCTGCGCATCCGCGGCTTCCAGCAAGACGCCTCGCCCGAGCAACTACAGACCCTGCGTGGCCTGCACACCGCGCTGCTGCACAGCGGCAGGCCGGTGCAGATACGCACCTTCCACAGCTGGTTTGCCGCGCTCTTGCGCACGGCACCGCTGGGCGTGCTGAACAGCCTGGGCCTGCCTGCGGCCTACCAACTGCTGGAAGACGACAAGAAGGCCACTGCGCTGGTGTGGCGGCGCTTTCAAACCCGTGTGGCCGCCGATGCCGCAGCCCGCACCGACTACGCAGATGCTGTGGGCACTTATGGCCGCTTCAATGCGCACAAAGCGTTGGAATCTGCACTGTCCAAGCGCACCGAATTTGCGCTGGCCGACGCGCAGGGCGTGGTAGCGCAGTCGGTGGACAGCTTTGCCCAACAGTTCCCGGACTTTGCCGCGTTTGCTACGCCCGATGAAGCCTTGCGAAGCGATGCCACACGCACCTTGCTGCAGCGCGCGGCCAGCATCCTGGGCCAGCAAAAGGGCGTGAAATGCCAGCAGGCAGCCAGCGCGCTGGAACTGGCGCTCACCACACGCAACGATGCAGGCATTGCAGACGCGCTGCTCACGCAAAAGGGCGAAGCCCGCAAGCTGGGCGACAAGTTTGCGGGGGCTGACGTGGTGCAGCAGGCGCAAGACTTTGTGCTGCGCCTGGCCCAGGTGCAACTGCAGCACCAAGCCTGGCTGCACCAGCAGCGCATGGCGCGTTTGAGCCGCATCTTGTTGGATGAATATGCGCAGCTCAAACGCGAGCGCGGCTGGATCGACATGGGCGACTTGGAGTGCGCCGCGCTCACGCTCTTGTCGGACGAGGTGCTGAGCGGCTGGGTGCAGGAGCGGTTGGATGCGCGCGTGCGCCATTTGCTGATCGATGAGTTCCAGGACACCAACCCGCTGCAATGGCAGGCGCTGCATGCCTGGTTGTCGGGCTACGGGGGCGCGGGCAATGCGCCTTCGGTGTTCATTGTGGGCGACCCCAAGCAAAGCATTTACCGCTTCCGCCGCGCCGAGCCGCAGGTGTTCCGTGCGGCCAAGGCCTTTGTGCAAGACGGCCTGGGCGGCGATCTGCTGAGCTGCGACCACACGCGGCGCAACGCGCAAAGCATCATCGCCACGGTGAACGTCGTGATGGCAGAGGCGCAAGCGCAGCAGGAATTCGACGGCTTCCGAGCCCACAGCACCGAGTCCGCTGACGCAGGCCAAGTGCTGAAATTGCCTGCGATTGCGCAAAGCCCCAAGCAGGAAAAAGAGGTGCGCCAGGTCTGGCGCAATTCCCTCACCGAGCCGCGTTTTGAAGAGGAAGAAAACCGCAAGGTGCTGGAGTGCCGCCAGGCCGCACGGTGGTTGCAATGCCACATGCAGCAGGCCGGTTTGGCCGCCCACGATGTGATGGTGCTGGCACGCAAGCGCGAACGCCTGGGCCTGATGCAGGCCGAACTGACGGCGTTGGGCATTGCCGCGCAGCAACCCGAAAAAAACGACCTGATGGACTTCGCCGAAGTGCAAGACCTGGTGGCGCTGCTCGACGCATTGGTGTCGCCGCGCCATGACCTGTCGCTGGCGCGCGCGCTCAAATCGCCCTTGATTGGCGTGGGCGACGAGGACCTGGTGCAACTGGTTTTGCAGCGAAAGGCGCTCGTGGCTGCGGCTGAAAAAGGCACGGTTCTGAGTTGGATGCAGGTGCTGCAATCCGGCGCGAACTTGCCTATCGCACTGCAAGCCGCAGCTCAGCAACTCGCGGTCTGGAAAGGCTGGGTGGACAGCCTACCGCCGCACGATGCCTTGAGCGCCATCTACCAAAGCGGCGATGTGCTCGCGCGCTTTGCGGCCGCGGCACCGTTGAACCAGCGCGATGCGGTGGTGGCCAATCTGCAGGCCTTGCTGCATGCCGCACTGGCGGTGGATGGCGGCCGTTACACCACCGCATACAGCCTGGTGCGCGCCCTGAACGCCGGTGGCAACAAGGCCCCGGTGCGTTCGGACAACGACGCCGTGCGCCTGCTCACCATCCACGGTGCCAAGGGCCTGGAAGCGCCGCTGGTGCTGATGCTGGACACCGATGCCCGCGAGGCCCGTGCCGAGAGCATGGGCGCCCTCGTGGACTGGCCGGGCGAGGCCGCTTACCCGCGCCGCTTTGTGTTCCTGGCCAGCGAAACCAAACCGCCCGCTTGCGTGAAAGACACCCTGGCCGCCGAGCAGGCCGCCCGCAGCCGCGAAGAACTCAATGCGCTCTACGTGGCGCTCACCCGCACCCAGCACACGCTGGTGTTTTCCAGCGTGCAACCGCGCAGCGCCAGCGAAGCCAGTTGGTGGGCGCGGCTTGCGCCCCATGCGCAGGCGCTGGAATGTGACGCGAAGCAGGCCGCGCAAAGTGACAGCCCGAAGACACAGGATGTGGCCTTACAGCCGTTCACCCTGCTGACCTTGCCCGCTCTGCCAGACGCAGCACGCCTAGCCGCAGCGGGTTCCAACGCATCACCCCGGCAGGCATTTGAAGCTTCCGCGTTGCAGGCAAAAGAGACGCCTGAAGACAGCCTGGACTCCCGCATAGGCCAAGCCATGCACCGCCTGCTGGAACTCTTGCCCGTGCGCACCGGTGGCTACGCTGCATTGCCAGCGGGCGCGCAAGACGCCGATTGGTGGCAAGCCCATGCACTGGCCTACACCGCCCACACCTTTGCGCTGGACACAGCACAAATGCAAGCCGCCACCGGCATGGCACGCCGCATTGCCTCGGGCAAAGCAGCCTGGGCCTGGGATGGCGATGCTTTGCAGTTCCACGCCAACGAAGTGCCCATCAGCCGGGGCGGCCGCTTGCTGCGCATAGACCGGCTGGTGGAAGACCGCGATGGGACATGGTGGGTGCTGGACTACAAATCGAGCGCCGCACCGCAAAACGATGCCGATTTGTGTGCTCAACTCCAGGGCTACCGTGAATCCATTGCACAGGCTTACCCCGGCGCCGCTGTACGTGCCGCCTTTTTGACGCCCCAGGGCGCGCTGATTGAACTGAACCCAACATGACCCTTTCCATTCCGGTTGCCATCATCGGCGGCGGCCCTGCCGGCCTGATGGCCGCTTACATGCTCACCGAAGCCGGCATCCCCGTGCATCTGTTTGACGCCATGCCCTCCATTGGCCGCAAGTTTTTGCTGGCGGGCAAGGGCGGCTTGAACCTCACCCATTCTGAGTCGGCAGACACCTTTGCCGGACGCTACGGCGCACGCCGCGAGGCCATTGAACGCGTGCTCACCGACTTTGATGCCAGCGCGCTGCGCGCCTGGGCGCAAGAGCTGGGCATTGAAACCTTCGTGGGCACTTCCGGCCGCGTGTTCCCCAAAGACATGAAGGCTGCGCCGCTGCTGCGCGCCTGGTTGCAGCGCCTGCGCCACCCTGCGCAAGGTGAGGGAGTGCAGTTTCACATGCGGCACCGCTGGCTGGGCTGGGGTGACAACCAAGCTTTGCAGTTCGACACGCCGCAGGGCCCGGTAGAGGTGCAAGCACAGGCCGTGGTGCTGGCGCTGGGCGGCGGTAGCTGGGGGCGGCTGGGGTCCAACGGCGCCTGGGTGCCTTTGCTGGCGCAGCGTGGCGTGGCGGTGGCGCCGCTCTTACCATCCAACTGCGGCTTTGATGTGCAGGGCGGCTGGAGCGAACATTTTTCCAGCCGTTTTGCCGGGCAACCGTTCAAGTCGGTGGCCATCAGCCTTGGCGCTGCCAACGGCCAGGTCTGGCGTCGCAAGGGCGAGTTTGTGGCCACGGCGCATGGCGTGGAGGGCAGCCTGGTGTATGCCGCATCCGCCGCCCTGCGTGACGACATCATCCGCAATGGCAGCGCCACCTTCCACCTGGATTTGCTGCCCGATGTGCCGGCAGACAAAGTGCTGCAGGAGGTGAGCCACCCGCGCGGCTCGCGCTCGCTGTCCAGCCACCTTAAGAGCCGTTTGAACATAGATGGCATCAAGTCCGCCATCTTGCATGAGCGCTTGGACAAAGCCGCTTTCAACGACCCGGCCCAACTGGCCGCCGCTATCAAGGCCTTGCCCATTACGCTGCAAGCCGCACGCCCGATAGACGAGGCCATCAGCAGTGCCGGGGGCGTGCTGTTTGAGGTACTCACGCCTGGGCTGATGCTGGAGCAATTGCCGGGCGTGTTTTGCGCCGGTGAAATGCTGGATTGGGAAGCGCCCACGGGCGGCTATTTGTTGCAGGCTTGTTTTGCCACGGGCCGTGCAGCGGGGCAGGGCGCTCGGGAGTGGCTGCGGCAGCGGGGCTGATCCCTGCTGCCGCGTTTAGGCTGGTGCGGTCGACCTATTGGCCGTTGCGCCGCTGCAGGTAGCTGTCCAGTAGCGTGCGCAGCGTCTCGGCCTTGAAGGGCTTGGAGATGAATTCATCCATCCCTGCAGCCTCACAGGCCTGGCGGTCGCTGGGCATGGCGTTGGCGGTCATGGCCACAATGGGCAGGCGCTTTTTGTGCGGTTGCGTGGCTTCAAATGCGCGGATGGCGCGGGTCGATGCCAGGCCGTCCATGACCGGCATTTGCATGTCCATAAAGACCAGGTCAAACGAATGCTGCATGGCGGCGTGCAAGCCTTCTTCTCCGTTCTGGGCCAAAGTAACGTGGTGGCCTGCACGCTCTATCAGGCTGATGGCCAACTTTTGGTTAATGGGGTGGTCTTCCACCAGCAACACCCGTAGGCCCTTGAAGGCATTGGACTCGGGCTCTGCGGCCGCATTGGCAAGGGGCACTGGCGTGGCGGCCTCGGGTTGCGGTAAGGGGCTTCCGGCTTGCAGGGGCACTGTGAATTCAAAGGTGCTGCCTATGTCCAACTCCGAGCGCAGATGAATCTCGCCGCCCATCAGGCGCACCAGCGTGTTGGAGATGGTCAGCCCCAGGCCGGTACCGCCGTAGTTGCGGGTGGTGGAGTTGTCGGCTTGTGTAAAGGCTTCAAACACGGTGCGCTGCTTTTCCGGCGCAATGCCGATGCCGGTGTCGGTGACCCAGAAGCGGAAATCATGCGGCCGTTCGGGCACACGTTCCCAACCCACGGTCACGCTGCCTTCGGCGGTGAATTTGATGGCGTTGCCCACCAGGTTGGTTAACACCTGGCGCAGGCGGTTGGGGTCACCGACCAAGTGATGCGCCAAGTCGCCACTGGATTGGGACACGATGGCCAGGCCCTTGTCTTGTGCCCGCACGCGCAGAGGGGCCAGGCAATGGCGCACCATCTGCTCCAGATCGAACTCGATACGCTCCAGTTCCACCTTGCCGGCCTCGATTTTGGAGAAGTCCAGTATCTCGTTGATGATGTCCAGCAAGGAGTAGGCCGATGTCTTGACCACCTGCAACAGCTCGCGCTGCTCTTCGGTAAGCCGGGTGTCCAGCACCAGATCGGTCATGCCCATGATGCCGTTCATGGGGGTGCGGATTTCGTGGCTCATGGTGGCCAGAAATTCGCTCTTGGCTCGGTTGGATTGTTCGGCCTGGGCCTTGGCTTTTTCCAGGTCCAGCACGCGCTGTTTGATGGTGCGCGACATGGTGTTGAAGGCGGCGCCCAGTTGGCCGAGTTCGTCTTCGCCTTCGTTGACTGGGGCCGGGCTCAGGTTGCCATGGGTTACCGCATGGCTGGCGCGGGTCAGGTCCACCAGGTGGCGGGTGAGCCACAGGCCCAGCACCATGAGCAGAAGCGCAGACATCACCAACTCACCCACGGCAATGAACGAGCCTTGCGTCAGCAGCGCCTTGCGCGCCGCCTGGATGTGAGACAGGTCCATGCCCACATACAGCGTGCCCAGCCTTTGCCCGAACATGAGCACGGGTGTTTGCACATGGTGCACCGGGTTTAGCGAGGCTAGTGAGATGTCAATGGTTTTGCCAGGGGAGGGGAGTTCCTTGTCCGCTGGCCAGCCACTGGCGGCCACCCGGTTGTTTTGTGCGTCCACCACCACCAGGTACTGCACGCCTTTTTTGCTCAGGCTTTCATCCAGCACCGATTGCACCGTGGCATAGTCGCGCTGCGCCAGGGGGGCCACGGTGGCGGCTGACAAAATGGGTGTGATCTGCCGCGCCTGTTGCTCCACTTGCTCCACCAGGTACTCGTTCATGAGACGCAAGCTGTTTGTCACCAGCAGCGTGAGCATGACGGCTTCCACTACCACGGCGGCCAGCAGAAAGCGGGCCCGCACCGAGCGGATGGGCCAATGGACGCGGAGCAATTTCATTGCAACGAGGCGCGCACTTCCCGAGCGTAGGGCTCCATTTGCTCCAGCTCTTTGGGCTTCAGCTTGCGGTAGCCTTCCAACTTGTACTTCTCAAAGTAGGCCTTGCCCTCAGGGCTGCTGGCAAAGGCAGCCAGTGCGGTGTCAATGTCGGCCTTGCGCGCTGCCTGGCGCTTGTTGAGCATGTAGACACGTCCTGCCAAGGCGTCGCTGATGACCAAAAAGCGCATTTGCGATTGCAGGTCGCGGCTCAGGCTTTGGTAGTTGGCCAGCGAGGTGAATCCGGCCACGGCTTCACCCGACAAAACCAAGCGTGCCACGCTGTCAGATGCGCTCACGTACTTCAAGGTGTCGGGGTTGCCGTTTTGCTTCATCCAGTGCTGGCCCCAGAGAGTCACCAGCGACGTGGGCGACAGGCCCAACACCGGCTTACCGATGAGGTCTTTTGCCGTCTTGAATTTGCTGTTGCCCGCAACCAAAGCCACCGCACGGAAGTCGGCGCTGTAGGTGATCATGGGGATGTAGTCGGCATCGGTCTGGGCCAGGCGAGCCTGGTGGCCGGTGGTGACCACCAAGTCGTAGTCCTGGTGCAGCATGCGCCGGGCAAATTCGGTGAAGTCAGGGGCGGTGACCACTTCCACCGGAACGCCCAACGCCTTTTCCAGCTGCGCGCGCAAGGGCTGGTACATCTCCAGAATGACGCGGGCGCTGGTGTGGGGGGCGATACCTAGACGGAAGGTGGTGGCCGTTTGCGCCGTTGCTACGGCACTGGCCAGTGCGAAAGAAATACCTAGAAACAACCTGCGGGTGGCAGAGTGCATGCGCATGACATAAACCTTTGTTATTGGATGACCGATTATCCCGCGGTTGCTTGTCTTAACAGTGATTGGATTGTGTATTTATCAGATTCACATGCGTTGCACTTGCGGTGCATCAAGCCCGACTTCAGAGCCGTTGCACGGCCTGGCGTATGCGCTCAATGGTCTCGGGCATGGACGCTTTGGTGGACACTTCCAGCCCAAGTTGCCGCGCAATGTCGTTGACGCGTGCGGGGTTGAGCGGCAGGCCACCTGCGTCAATAGCAGCAATCAAGTCTTTGGCGCGTTGCTCGGCGGAACTGGCTTTTTTGGCCCCCAGATGGGCCTTGAGCCACGCCAGGGTGCGGTGGGACAACACGGCTTATTTGTCGCGTTTGACGAAAACCACCTTGTCCACCACCGACTGACCCGTGCCATCGTCCTTGAGCACCAACTCCACGTTGTAGGCCTGTGCAGCATAAAACTGGGCCTTGATGGCCGCCTCTTTGGCGATCTTGGATGCAGACCACAGAGAAGATGCCAGCGACATCAGCAAAAACGGGTCCTTGGCCGAAATATCGGATTTGGGTGGAACCACCTTGACCTTGCCGCCACCGGCCTCTACAGAAGACAGCCAGGTTTGCAAACGCAGGGGCAGGGCGCTGGGTGTGATCTTGTCGTAAAAGCTCACCTGCACCTTGGGCAGTGGTGCGCCCAGGGAAGTGGACAAGTCCGCATCAAAACCTTGCAGGTCCACAAAAGCTATTTCGGGTTGGGGTGCGCGGGTGGCAGACGGTGCGGATGGATTGGACTCGCAGCCCATCAGCGATGCGGCAATGGTCAGCCCTAAGCAAAGGCGTGTGATTGAACGTTTCATGTTTTCCTAATCCCTTATTCTTGGTGATGCATCTGGCAGCCCAACAAAGCCGAGCCATGCTACCAAAATCCGGTGTCTGGGGCAGGGGCCGTCAAGGGCAGGCAGGGCTTTTGCGGGTGTAGGGCTGCACGTAGGTGCCGTTGCTGCGGTAGTAGCCATTCACGGTGATTGTGTAGCAGCCGGTTTTGGCGGGAGCGGTGTAGGTGGGGGTGGTGGGCAGTGCGGTGTTGCCGCTCCACACGGGGGCGCTGCTGCTGCAAGCGGGCACCGCAGCGTCCACGCCATTGCGGAACATCCAGGGCGATAGCGGATTGGCTTCGGCCCACAAGCCCAGCCGTGTGCCTTTGGCCGTTGCCTCGGCTTGGTCGAAAGCGGCTCTGGCATTGGCGCTGATTTCACATTGGTAGCTGCGATAAAACCAGGCAGCGCCGGTGTTGACTTGCTGCAGGTTCACGTACTGGCAGGTGTTGGAAAACACCGCGCCCACCACGCGGCCGTAGCGGTCTGTTTGGGCATAGGCCACCTTGACGGACTGGCCCAACACCATGGCAGACAGGCTGGCTTGGGACTGGG
>Ga0228698_1001330_pt1 | contig 12430 bp, 9 predicted proteins | sample McNCre117_Aug_MG_FD_178015 | JGI IMG/M metagenome (GOLD analysis project Ga0228698, IMG submission 178015) | Freshwater microbial communities from McNutts Creek, Athens, Georgia, United States - 1-17_Aug_MG | ecosystem: Environmental > Aquatic > Freshwater > Creek | place: USA: Georgia...
CGTTATCAGTCGGTGCAGATTCAACAGTTCCAAACCGATTCAGCAGCCACAGGGGACGTTGACGGATTGGAGGACGCGCGCAAGGCGTTTGAGCGCACACAACTCATTCTGTCGGAGGTAGCAGAATACGACCCCAGCTTGACGCCTTACACCCAGGAACTGGCGCTTCAGCTCCAAAAACTGCACCAAACGGGCGTCGACATGGTGGCCGCCTACCGCAAAAGCCGCACGGCGGGCAACGCCATCATGAAAGCCGCCGATGGCTTTGATGCGCAAACCGAGGCCATCGTTCAAAAACTGGAGCAGCTCAGCTTTCGCATTCAAACCATCCAGAGCAAAGCCGTCGCCGCGCAGGAGATGGAAATCGGGCAATCGCGTCGGCTCATATTGGCGCTGGGCCTGTTGCTCTCGCTGGTGAGTGTGGGTGCGGGCGCCGCGATGTACCGCCGGATTACCTCCTCCATGGCGCTGCGGGAACAGTCTTTAAGGTCTTTGCAGCAAATCCTGTCCGAGCTGTCGCACCCCGAAGGCGAACTGGCGGCGTCCGATGCCGTGGATATTGCTTTCATGTCCAACACCATCATCCGGCTGGTAAAGGAGCGTCAGGAAAGCCTGGAGCAAATGGAGCGTGCCAAAAACGAAGCCATTGCGGCGAATCAGACGAAGAGCGAATTTCTGGCCAATATGAGCCATGAAATCCGCACGCCCATGAACGGCGTGATCGGCATGACCGAGCTTGCGTTGGACACCGAGCTGGACCCCACACAGCGCGAATACCTCAACGTGGCCTATCAGTCAGCCCGCTCGTTGTTGGTGATATTGAACGACCTGCTGGACTTCTCCAAAATTGAAGCCGGCAAGCTCCACATCGAAAAGACCCTGTTTGACCTGCCGGACCATATAGCGCAGGTGTTAAAGCCCATCAAGGTGCGCGCCAACAAGAAGGGGCTGCATTGCCAATTGCAACTGGCCCCGGATCTTCCGCGGCTGGTGATGGGCGACCCGATTCGCATTGGTCAGGTGCTAACCAATCTGTGTGACAACGCAATCAAATTCACTTCGCTGGGCGGCTTGGATGTGCGTGTGCAGGCGTCGGTGCAAGACGCCGGAACGGTGGAGTTGCAGGTGTCGGTGTCAGACACCGGTATCGGCATTCCAGTCGAGCATCAGCAAAACATCTTTACCGCCTTCAGCCAGGCCGACGCGTCAACGACCCGCAAATTTGGCGGGACCGGGTTGGGCCTTAGCATTTGTGCCCGTCTGGTGCAGCTGATGAACGGGCGGATTGGGGTCAAGAGCGATGCACAAAGCGGCAGTCAATTCACATTCACTGTGCAATTGAACAGTGCCCCCGTGCAGCCGCAATCCACTATTCCCTCCGAATCAAACGCGGACGCAGCACCCAACGCCACCACGCCTCCGCTCATGGTTTTGCTGGTGGAGGATCACCCCATCAACCAACTATTGGCGACCACATTGCTGAAGAAGTGGGGGCATCAGGTCGTTCTCGCGGAAAACGGGCAACAAGCGATTGACCTGTTCCCGACGCGCAAGTGGGACATCGTCCTGATGGACATACAGATGCCGGTAATGGGAGGTATCGCCGCAGCCCAACGGATTCGGTCCAGCGAACCGCCCGATCAGCGGGTGCCGATCATTGCGGTAACCGCGAACGGCATGGTGTCCGACATTGAAGCCAGCCTGAGCGCCGGGATGGATGACCACATCACCAAGCCGATTGACGCCAAGGCGCTGCGCGAGACATTGCGCCGCCATTGCCAATAAGGCGGAGCGTCAGGCGCGTGGGGGCATTTGTGTAATCAGTTGGCGAACCAGGTCGTCAGCCGTCATGTCTTCGGGCGGCACCTGAACGGAGCCACGCGACGCACGCAGCGCCAAATCACAAGCGGCGTACAGACACGAGGCCAAGGCCTCGTTGTCCAATTTTTTCAACATTTCGACGGTCGTTTTGGATACGGTTTTTGTCACTGCGATCTCCACTTGGCGCGTTCATTTGGTTCGATGTTAACGGACGGAGCCGCCGCCTAACGTAGCCACCATCCGTCATGCACAAAGTGCCGCTTACAAACTGGCGTTAACCGCCTGCAACACGCTTGCCCCGAGTTTGCGGGACCGCTCACCGTTCCAGCCGCTGACGGCATCCGGCAGGTTGGCGTTGTCCTTGAATGGCATTTCGATCGTGAAGGCCAGGCATCCAAATTGCTGGGCAATCCAGTTGGTGGCCAAGGTGGGGTTGGCCGCACCGGGCGCGCAGGGTGGGTAGTGCACCGTGTCCTGAAAGTCCGGGCAAGCCGCAAGCCAGGCCGCCTTGAATGCGCTCTCCCGATCGGCAATGTGGGGCGAGTAGCTCTGCGTTCCTTCAGAACCCACCACAAAGTTGTACGGCAAACCTTCATCGCCGTGCACGTCCAGGCACAGATCCACGCCTGTCTCCAGCATCTTCTGGCGCACCAGATACACCTCGGGCGAGCGCTCCAGCGATGGCTCCAGCCACTCGCGATTGAGGTTGGCTCCGGCCGCATTGGTGCGCAGATTGCCCAAGACCGCGCCATCCGGGTTCATGTTGGGAACCACATAAAAGATGCATTGCTGCACCAAAGAGCGGCTAACCGAGTCGGCGCTATCCAGCAGGCGCTCCAACAGGCCCTCGACAAACCACTCGGCCATGGTCTCTCCCGGGTGTTGCCGCGCGATGACCCACACCTTTTTTCGGTCCGCTTGGGGCGTCGCGCAGTCGGGGTCGGACACTTGCAAAAGCGCCATGCTGCGGCCTTGCACGGTCGTGCCCAGGTGTTCCTGTACAACCCAGGGCGAAGAAGACGCAGCACCCAACAAGTCCAGGTGCTGCTCCCAAGAATAAGGTTCAAAGTAAGCGAAGTAGATGCACTGGGTCTCGGGTGTCACCCGCGCCGTCATCACCGCGCCGTCGTATTGGGTGTCAATCCGAAACCAAGTCTGCCGGTCGTGGCTGGCCACCACGCGGTAGTCCTTCCAGCCATCCGGGTAGGCGCATTGCCCCGCATTCAGGAACTTCAACACCACCAATGTTTGCGCAGCACCGTGCAGGCTGAAATGGAACCATTGTGCAAAAGTGCTGGCGTTGTCCGTCGGAATGTTGAGCTGGATATTGCGGGGGTCGTCCAGACTGACGACTTCGATGGCGCCGGAATCAAACGCGGTGGATATGTGCAATGCGGTCATGTCTCAACTCTTTCGCGGTGTGCCTCTGCAGGGGATGCCGGCTGCTGTCATTCTAAGAAGGTACCCCGCCACCGATAATCGGCCCATGACTACCCCTACCGAATTCGCCAGCCTTGCGCTGGGTGCGGCCATGCTGGCCAACCTGCAACAACTGGGCTACACACAGATGACGCCGATTCAGGCCGCCAGTCTGCCGCTGGCCCTGCAAGGCAAAGACCTGATTGCGCAGGCCAAAACTGGCAGCGGCAAGACCGCCGCTTTTGCCTTGCCGCTGCTGACAAAACTCAACCCCCGCTGGTTTGCCGTGCAGGGCCTGGTGTTGTGCCCGACCCGTGAGTTGGCCGATCAAGTCACAACCGAGATTCGCCGCATTGCGCGAGCTGAAGAAAACATCAAAGTGGTCACGCTGTGTGGCGGCATTGCATTGCGGGGACAGCGTGCCTCGCTGGAACATGGCGCGCACATTGTGGTGGGCACCCCGGGGCGCATCTTGGACCATCTGGAGCGCGGCTACCTGACGCTCGAAGGCTTGAACACGCTGGTGCTCGATGAGGCCGACCGCATGCTGGACATGGGCTTTTTTGACGACATTGCCAAGGTCATCCAGCAAGCGCCCAAAGAACGCCAAACCTTGCTGTTCTCGGCCACCTACCCCGAGGGCATTGGAAAGCTGGCCAGGCAATTCATGCGGGAGCCACAACCAATCAAAGTCGCCGCGCCTGTGGCTGAAAGCAAGATCGAGCAGCGCTTCTATCAGGTAGAGCGCAGCACCCGCTTGCAAACGGTGGGCAAGCTGCTGAACCACTTCCGCCCGGTCAGCACGATTGCGTTTTGCAACACCAAACAGCAGTGCAAGGACCTGGTCACCTTGCTGCAAAGCGAGGGCTTCCATGCGCTGGCGCTGTTTGGTGAACTGGAACAACGCGAACGCGATCAGGTGCTGGCCCAGTTTGCCAATCGCAGCTGCTCCGTATTGGTGGCCACCGATGTGGCCTCGCGTGGGTTGGACATCAAGGAACTGGAGGCCGTTATCAACGTGGACATCACGCCCGACCCGGAAGTGCATGTGCACCGCGTGGGCCGTACCGGTCGCGCCGGAGAGTCCGGCCTGGCCCTGAGCCTGGCCACCATGAATGAGATGGGTGCAGTGGGCAAGATCGAGCAGTACCAGAACGCGCCCTCGGTGTGGTTCAAGCTGGAAGAGCTCACGCCGTCCAGCGACGCCCCGCTGCTACCACCTATGGCCTGCCTGCAAATTCTGGGCGGCCGCAAAGAGAAAATTCGCCCCGGTGATGTTCTGGGCGCACTCACCAGCACCGATGGTGGCCCGGCCTACACCCGTGAGCAGATCGGCAAGATTCAGGTGACCGAGTTTTGTACCTTTGTCGCCGTAGAGCGCAGCATCGCCAATGCGGCGTGTAGCAAGCTCAATAACGGCAAGGTCAAAGGCAAGAGCGTGCGGGCGCGGGTTTTGTAACCGTTGGACCTGTAAGGCAAATTCCTACACGCTTTCCAGCCGTTTGCCGACTACGGAAAGACGCTTCTCTGGATACAGTTCTCTCAAGCGCCAAACCCTTTGCAAGGCGCAAGGATCAACCGGAGAAGCACCATGACCGACACCACACTTGCCATCAACCCCTTCAGTCTCATGATGGAGCCTGAGCTGGTTTTGCAAACGATGGAACGCTCACAGCAATTGCGTGGCCTGCGCCGTCGCAAGCTGCGTCCTCTGGACAAGCCCCTGATTCCCTATACCGCTGAAGCGCTGGCTGCCCGCGCTGCCTACGATGCGGCGATTGATGCGGAAGACTTCGAGGACGTCGCGGATTCCTACTTGCTGAACTGATTGCAGCCAAGGCCCATCAGGGCCAGCGACTGCCCAAAGCCGGTGCGGCCTTCTGTCAGAAGGCCGTTTTTCTTTTGGATACGATATATATCCAGCAAATTTGAGAATTTGCTGGATTAAATTCTCTATCTCAAAGGAAATTTCATGTTTTTATCTAAGCGCCGCGTGGCGGCATTCATCTGGCTTTTGTGCGCTCCTATGTTCAGTGCCCTGGCGCTTGAAGCGCCCAAAGGCAAAGTCATTCTGACCATTAATGGTCAACTCACCCACCCCAACCACGGCCGCGAGGCCCTTTTCAGCATGGAGATGCTGAAAACACTGCCGCAACACACATTCACCACCAAAACCCCCTGGTACCCCAAGGCCGTCACCTTCAGCGGCCCGCTTCTGCGTGACGTACTGGCTGCCGCGGGTGCCAACGGCAAGCACATTACGGCCCGCGCGCTGGACGACTACAAAACCGTGCTTCCGATGTCGGATGCAGGAAATTTCGACGTGATTCTTTCCCGCCAGATTGACGGCAAAGAGCTGTCCGTGCGCGATAAGGGTCCGCTTTGCATCGTCTACCCTTATGACAGCAAGCCCGAACTGCAAGGCCAGGTCTATCTGGACCGCAGCGCCTGGCAGCTGAAATCACTGACGATCGAATAGTGCAATTTTTCTATCGCAGCCGTTTGGTGTGGGGCCTGATTACGGGTCTGGTGTTGCTGTACACCGCCATCGGCTATATGGAATTCCAGCAGCAGCAACTCCTGCAGACGTTCGCACTGGTAGCGGGGCAGCGGCAATTGAGCCTGACGTCTGAGTTGGAGCTGGAGTACCGCCAGTTCCGCTACGTGCTGCTGCAACACACACAGTCAGCGCGGGACCTTCCCCTGTCCACGCTCAAAGTGCGCTACGAAATTCTGGCCAGCCGCATCAAACTACTGGAAGACATCGGCGAGAAATTTTCCCAAAGCGAGGAATCCGAATACGTGCGCCAGGCCATCACCGATATGGCACTGTTTGTGCGCCAATCCGATCCCCTTTTGGGTGGAGATGCGCCCAATCGGCTGAGCCCGGCGCAGCTCAATACCCTGCGCACCCGGCTCGATGTCTTGTATGTGCCCATGCGTGACATGACGGTCATCAGCTCGCGAACCTTCGGGCAATTGTTGGACCAGCATTCCCAAAAGCTGACGCAGCAATCCAACTTGCTCACCCTGCTGACGGCAGGACAGGCGTTCATCACGTTGCTGCTACTGGCAGCCATGGTGATCCAGTTTCGCGGACGAACCGCTGCACAAAAGCAATCCGCCGTTGACCGACTGGAACTATTGGAGGCCCAAACCAAACAGCAAACCGATGCCATGCAGCTGCAAAGCCAGAAGGAACTGCAGGCTGCCATGCTGCACGCCGAAGCCGCTTCCCAGGCCAAGGGCGAATTTCTGGCCAATATGAGCCACGAAATTCGCACCCCGATGAATGCCATCATCGGCCTGTCCGCGCTGGCCCTCAAGAACGAGATGCCGCCCAAAATTGCCGACTACATCAGCAAAATACAGCGCAGTGGTGAACACCTGCTGGGCATCATCAATGACATCCTGGATTTCTCCAAAATCGAGTCCGGCAAGATGGAGCTGGAGAGCACGCGCTTTGATTTGTTGCAGGTCATCGATGACGTAGTCACCCTGATCGGCGGGAAGGTCGAGGCCAAGGGGCTGGAACTCATTTGCACGCTGGACCCGGCGATTCCGCGCACCTTGGTGGGAGACCCGCTGCGGATCAGCCAGGTCCTGATCAACTTCGCCAACAACGCCGTCAAATTCACCCATGCGGGAGAGATTCGTCTGGCGGTTGCAGTGGTTCAGGCCAGCGAAGATAAGGCCGTCTTGCGCTTCTCGGTCAGCGACACCGGTATCGGTCTGACAGAGGAGCAAATGGGCCGCTTGTTTCAAAGCTTTGCACAAGCCGACTCCAGCGTCACACGCCAATACGGCGGCACCGGGCTGGGCTTGGCCATCAGCAAGCGTCTGGCAATGGCGATGGGCGGAGACACCGGCGTGCATTCTGAACCCGGCAAAGGCTCCACCTTCTGGTTCACCGCCAGCCTGGGGCTGGGCTCGCAAGATTCCTTGTTGCCCAACGCCGCCCTGACCTTGCATGGTGAGCGCGTGCTGGTGGTGGACGACAACGAGTCGGCTGCGCTGGTGCTGAGCGAATTGCTGCGCAATCTGGGCTTTCAGGTTGACACGGTTTCCTCCGGTGGCGCTGCCATCGAAAGCATTCAGGCATCGGCACAACGCCAGAAGCCTTACGCCTTTGTCATGCTGGATTGGCAGATGCCCGGCATGGATGGCTTGCAAACCGTTGAAGCTTTGCACAATACCAGCGCACCCAACGTGCCATTCGTGTTGATGGTCACGGCGCATCGGCACCAGGACGTGGTGCGGGGCGCCGCACGTCTGGGTATTGAATATGTGCTCGCCAAACCCATCAACGGCTCTTTGCTGATCAACACCATGCTTCAAATTTTGGGACGGAAGCATTCCGATGGGGGCAGTCCTTTGGGGCCGCGCGAGTCGGTCCTGGTTGAACACCTGATCGCCCCCCTTGCAGGGGCCCGTGTTTTGGTGGTGGAAGACAACGACATCAACCAGCAGATCGCCTGCGAAATTCTCAATCACGCCGGGCTGGAAACCGATGTGGCTGAGAACGGGCAACTGGCTTTGCACCACATCGCCGCGCGCCAGGCAGAAGGACGGCCTTACGACATCGTGCTGATGGACATGCAAATGCCGGTCATGGACGGCATCACGGCCGCGCGCCATATCCGCGAAACGGCCGATGCACAGGTGCTGCCCATTGTGGCGATGACCGCGAATGCGATGCAAAAAGACCGGCAGCGCTGTCTCGACGCAGGAATGAACGGCTTTGTGACAAAGCCGATTAACCCCAGCGAACTATGGCGCTCCCTGCTGGAGTGGACACCGCTGCGGCCCCATATGGGCCATCCAGACGGCGTAGCGGAGCCCACCAGCACGGCCGAGAATGCGGATGTGGATGCACTGATGCAACGGCTGCGCAACATCCCCGATCTGGATGTGGAACTGGGCCTGTCACGCACCAACAACAGCCCGGCCTTTTATGTCTCCATGTTGCAAAAATTCGCAACCACGCAGGGGGATGTGGCCGCGCGCATCCGGGTCGCGCTGAACCATGCAAACACCCCCGTTGCCGAGCGTCTGGCCCACACGCTCAAGGGCGTCGCTGCGCACCTGGGCGCAGAGGAAGTGCAACTCTGCTGCGGCATGCTCGAAGACAACGTGCGCAACGGCGCCAGTGCAGCGGCCACACTGGCCAGCCTGCAACACACCGCTGACGCCATGGCGCGGCTTTTAAATCATCTGGACCAGGTCGGGTTGGTCAACGCCGCCGAAGCGCCATCGACAGCGCCATTGGATGCCTTGGAGGAGCAGCAGGCTTGGGCCGTGGTTGCTCAGATTCGTGCCCTGCTGGCCGACAACGATGCCCACTCGCAGGTCCTCTGGGATCAGAACCGGGACTTGCTGCGGCGCTTGCTTCCGCAGGCCGATCGCATTCAGGAGGCCATCGACGAATTCGACATGGACCGATCTCTGGAACTGCTGCGTGCCCGCACGCAGGTGGTCTGAATCCGCCCGTCTGGCAAGAAAAACCTATTGCCATTAAGATTTGAAAACGCTCGCACCCCACCACTTATGCCGTACTCCATCACTTGGGAACCGCCCTTCGGTGTGCACCTTCACTTGCACGGCGTCCTGACCGCGCCTGAGTTTGTGAGCGCCGTGCGCGAAGTCCATTCGAGCCCCGCATACGACACACTGCGTTACGTCATTGACGACCTGTCGGAACTGGACACTTTCGATGTACCGCGCGCAATCGTGCTGGAGGTGTTTGCAGCATCGATTGGCGCCGGGATGGTCAATCCCAACCGGAAGATTTACGTCGTCACCACCAACGAGCTGGTTTTGTTCTACCTGCGCATGGTGGGAGAAACATATGCAGGTGCGTTGCCCATACACCCCTACCCTGCCCTGGAAGAAGCGCGCAAGGCCATTGCGATTGCCAGCGAGGAATCGCACCGCATATTCCGCCAGCAATAGCCGGCGCAACGTGGCGGCGTCAGACCGGCCCCGGTGGCTTCAGTCCGGTATGACGGCAGTCACCTCGATCTCCACCTTGGCCCGGTCTTCAATCAAGGCCTGCACTTCAATGGCCGTCATGGCCGCATTGAAACTGCCGATCAGCTCACGAAAGGCTTTGCCAATTTCCGGGTAGGCCGTCACATATTCTTTTTTGCTGGTGACGTACCAGGTCATGCGAACGATGTGCTCGGGTTTCGCGCCCGCCTCGTTCAGCACATCGACCACATTGGTAAGCGCCTGGCGAACCTGCGCACCCATATCGTCCGACTGGAACTGGCCGTTGGCGTCCCAGCCAATCATGCCGGCCACAAACACCATCTGGCCACGCGCCATCACGCCATTGGCATAGCCGCGCGGACGCGGCCAGTGCGGGGGTTGAAGCAGTTTCATTGGTTACTCCTATTGGATGGTTGCGGTACAGGACGGTGAGGCGCCTGCTGTGGCCTGTGTCGCAGGCATCATTCCATTTCCCGCAGCTTGAAGCGTTGTAGCTTGCCGGTCTGTGTGCGGGGTAATTTGTCAACAAATTCGATCTGGCGCGGGTACTTGTAAGGTGCCACTGTTTTCTTCACAAAGTCTTGCAGATCCTTTACGGTTGCCCCGCCCGCAATGAAGCCGGCGCGCAGTGCCACATAGGCCTTGACCACCTGGCCACGCTCCTCGTCGGGCACACCGATAACCGCGCATTCAAACACCGCCGGGTGCAACATCAACGCCTCTTCGACTTCGGGTGCGGCAATGTTGTAGCCCGCCGAGATGATCATGTCATCGGTGCGTGACTGGTAGAAGAAGTAGCCCTCCTCGTCCATCACATAGGCATCGCCCGGGTAGTTCCAGCCGTCCTTTACATAGTTGGCCTGGCGCGCGTCGTCCAGATAACGGCAGCCGGTAGGGCCGCGCACCGCCAACTTGCCTACCGTGCCGGGTGGCACCGGGTGGCCAGCATCGTCTACCACCCGCGCTTCGTAGCCGGGCACCACTTTGCCGGTGGCGCCGGGGCGGGCCTCTTTTTCGTCGGCCGAGATGAAGATGTGCAGCATCTCTGTGGCCCCGATGCCGTCAATGATTTCAATGCCGGTGGACTCGCGCCACAGCTTGCGGGTGGAAGCCGGCAGAGCCTCGCCAGCGGACACGCAGCGGCGCAGTCGGGTGGCCCGCACTTCTTCGCCGCGCGCGGCCAGCGTGCGGTACGAAGTGGGTGCAGTGAACACCACGGTGGCACCATAGTCCCGGATGCCGTCCAGCAACTGCGGTGGGCCGGCCTTTTCCAACAAGACCGTCGAAGCGCCCACCGAAAATGGAAACAACACCAGCCCGCCCAGTCCGAAAGTGAAGGCCAGCGGCGGGCTGCCAATAAACACATCGTCTGCAGAGGGTTTGAGTACATGGCGTGGCCAGCAGGCGCAGGCCGCCATGACGTCGCGATGGAAGTGCATGGTTGCCTTGGGCACGCCGGTAGTGCCCGAGGTAAAGGCCATCAGGCAGGTGTCGTCCACGGCGGTATCGGCATTGTCAAACTCGGTGGGCTGACCCAGCATCGCGGCCTCCAGACCTTGTGGGTCGGCACTGCGAAAATGCTTGACGTGCCGGAGCTGCGGGGTATCGGGCAGCGTCAGGCGCAGCTCTTCTTCCAGTCCCAGATCACACAGCGCATGGCTGATCCGCGCCTTCTCCACAATGGCGCGCAGCTCTTTGGCGCGCAGCAGCGGCATGGTGGCCACTGCAATGCCACCGGCTTTGACAATGCCAAACCAGCAGGCCACCGCCATGGGCGTGTTGGGCGTGTGCAGCAGCACCCGGTTGCCGGGCACCAAGCCCATGTCTCGCGTCAGCACATGGGCAATGCGGTTGGCGCGCTGCTGCAAGTCACGGTAGGTCCAACGCTCTGCGCTGCCCTGCACGCACAGCCGGTCACCCCGCCCCTCACGCACATGCCGGTCCAGCAATTCGGTCGCGCAATTGAGTTGCGCGGGAAACTGCAGCTCCGGCAGCTTGAAGGTAAACACCGGCTGCAAGTCAGCAAGCGGCAAGTGGTCACGGGCAAAGGTGTCTGTGTGGGCAGTGGGCATGTCAGACCTCCGGATGGGCTTTGAGCAGTTCGCGCGCGATGATGAGTTGCTGTACTTCCGTGGCGCCTTCGTAAATGCGCAGTGCGCGGATTTCGCGGTACAGGCGCTCTACCGGTTGCTCACTCACCACGCCCATGCCGCCCCAGATTTGCACCGCCGCATCAATGACCTGTTGCGCGCCCTCGGTGCTGACCATCTTGGCCATGGCCGCCTCCTTGGTGACGTTTTGGCCCTGGTCGCGCTGCCATGCCGCGCGGTAGGTCAGCAGGGCGGACGAATCAATGGTGGTGGCCATCTGCGCCAGCTTGGCCTGCGTGAGCTGAAAGTCGGCCAGCGTCTGGTTAAACATCTTGCGCGTTGTGGCCCTGGCCATCGCCTCGTCCATAGCGCGGCGGGCAAAGCCCAGGGCAGCGGCCGCCACCGAGGTGCGAAACACATCCAGCGTGCGCATGGCCACCTTGAACCCTTCACCGGCGGCGCCCACACGCTGGTGCAAAGGCAGCCGGCAATCGGTAAAACGCAGGGTGGCCAGCGGGTGCGGCGCGATGACGTTGATGCGCTCCGCAATTTCCAAGCCCGGTGTATCGGCGTCCACAACAAAAGCGCTGATGCCGCGCGCGCCGGGTGCCTCACCGGTGCGCGCAAACACCACATAAAAGTCGGCAATGCCGCCGTTGGAAATCCAGGTCTTGCTGCCATTCAGCACGGCATGGTCACCCTCGATGCGGGCACTGCATTGCATTGCCGCCACGTCCGAACCGGCATCGGGTTCGCTCAAGGCAAACGCGGCAATCGCGTCGCCCGCAGCCACGCGCAGAAGGTAGGCGCGCTTTTGCGCATCGGTGCCACACAGGCTGATGGCCCCCGAACCCAAACCCTGCATGGCAAAGGCAAAGTCGGCCAGACCGGAGTGGCGCGCCAGCGTCTCGCGGATCAGGCAAATGCTGCGGGTGTCCACCGCTTCGGCCGCACCGCCAAAAGCAGTGCCACCCACCGCATGCCGCAGCCAGCCTGCCTGCCCCAGCGCCTTGACCAGCGCACGGCATTCGTCGTCTACAGCACTGCCGTGCGACTGGCGGATGTGCGCACGCGCCCAGGCGTCCAGACGGGTTGCCAGCGCGGTGTGT
>Ga0228698_1001331_pt1 | contig 12430 bp, 7 predicted proteins | sample McNCre117_Aug_MG_FD_178015 | JGI IMG/M metagenome (GOLD analysis project Ga0228698, IMG submission 178015) | Freshwater microbial communities from McNutts Creek, Athens, Georgia, United States - 1-17_Aug_MG | ecosystem: Environmental > Aquatic > Freshwater > Creek | place: USA: Georgia...
CAGCTCTACGGCAAGGACAACGAAGGCCAGCGCGACGGCGGCTACACGCTCTTCTACATGGGCGTGAATGCCGGTGCGTTCTTCGGCATCTCGCTGTGCGGCTACATCGGCGAGAAGATTTCCTGGAACCTCGGCTTCGGGCTGGCGGGCGTCTTCATGATCCTGGGCGCCATCCAGTTCTGGCTCAGCCAGGGCCTGTTCGGCCGCATCGGCGACAAGATCGACGCCGCCGCCAAGGTCGTCGAGGAGAAGCTGGACGACACGCCCCAGCATGTCGTCGCCGACCGCCTCAAGGCCATCGTCGTCTTCTCGTTCTTCACGATCTTCTTCTGGTTCGCGTTCGAGCAGGCGGGCGGCTCGATGACCATCTTCGCGGCCGACTACACCGACCGCACGCTCGTCGGCACGGCGGCCATGGCGTTCAAGATCATCAACACGGCGATGACGCTGATCCCGGCGGGCATCCTGTCGTGGCTGCTGTTCAAGCTCTACCGCTCCACGGGCGGGCGCTACGCGCTGGCCAACCTGTCGCTGGCGTTGGCGTTCGTCATCATCTGGGGCCTGAGCCTGTGGATGCTGGGCCGCGAGTTCGCGATGGACCAGACCGAGGTGCCGGCCACGTGGTTCAACGTGCTGAACAGCCTCTTCATCGTCGTGCTGGCGCCGATGTTCTCGCGCGTCTGGGAGCGCCACTGGAACCCCTCGGGCCCGGTGAAGTTCGGCGTCGGCCTGGTGCTGCTGGGCCTGGGCTTCGCGGTGCTGTCATACGGTGCGTCGGGCATTCCGCAGGGCGCCAAGACGGCGCAGATCAGCATGATCTACCTGTCCCTGGCCTACCTGTTCCACACCATGGGCGAGCTGTGCATCTCGCCGGTCGGCCTGTCGTACATCTCCAAGCTGGCGCCCACGCGCCTGCTGGGGCTGATGTTCGGCGTCTGGTTCCTGAACACCGCCATCGCCAACAAGATCGCGGGTTCCACCGGTGCGTTCATCGACGAGGTGTCCACCCATTACTCGATGTCGACCTTCTTCCTGATCTTCACGGTCATCCCGATCGGCGCCGGCCTCGTGCTGATGCTGATGACGCGGCTGATGAAGAAGTGGATGCACGGCGTCCATTGATCCGGCGAGTCGTCGCGCCCCGTCCTGGGGCGCGGCACCCGCGCCAGCCAGCCGCCCTCGGGCGGCTTTTTCATGCCTGCCGGGTTTTACTACGCAAATGGCCCAACGAAACCCGGAGAGCCAGCATTGGCGCGGGTTACCGGCTCGTCACTACTTCGATAGCCAGTGCCTCGCGCGCTATACGATGCCTACCAATTGGGCCGCCTGATTACCCATGACCTCCCTCTGCCAAGCCTGCGAATTGCGTTCAGCCGTAGTGGTAGAGCCTGCCGATGACGCTGTCGCTCCGTACCTGGTTTGCGAGGCGTGCCACTGCCGGTTGATGGCGCGGTCGCTTCGCCCGCGCGAGTGGTTCAACCTGGCGAAACGGCATGGTTGGGCACAGTTTCTTCTGCACGACGATTTCTACGATGAGGACGGCACTGCGACGCAGCCTGACGAGGGCGTCGAGCAACCAGAACTCCTCCCGGCACCCGCGCTCGCCGATGTCCGCAACAGCGCGGAGTCGCTCCTCGACTACGCAATCACCCGTTGGCATTTCGACACCGAGCTTGGCGAGATGTGGGCACAACTGCCTCAAGCCAAGGCCCTCCAAGCGTTGACCTTGCGCTTTGACGCTTCGCGCAATCTGTCCGTTCGGGCGGTGGTCCTGCAGGTGGCCAGTCTTCTGGGACCCTCCGCCGAGTCATTGGTGCGACGCGCCTGGGCAGAGCATCCCGATGCAACCCTCTTCTGGCCGTTGGTTCAAGCCTCAGCGGCTTGCTTGCCATTTGAGGAGGGCTTTGCTCGCGCTGAGACCGCGCTAGCCGCGATGCCCGAAAAGACGCGAAGGGAGCGCTTTTCGGCCCTGGCGCACTTCCGGTCGGCACGGGCGCTTCAGTGGATTGAGTTGAACGCCGCAGAGCCTACTGTCGAGGCATGGGGCCGTCTTGCGGCCGCTTCGGCATTCAGCTGGCCTAAGGCAGAGGCATGGCTCCGGTCCGGGCGTCCCTTGAGCCTAATTGCGATTGATGCGCTACTGTCAATTGCAGAGCCGCAGACACTGTTCCTTCGAGACCATCGTCCCAGTTTGGGCGCCCCGGCCAGTGAGTCCGACATTCGGAAAGTGCTGGAAGCAGTAGCTGCGACGGACCCCGTCCCGCGCGTCAAACAGCGAATCGGAGCTCTCCTTGCCAGGCTACCTTCGCTGACGCAGCAGAACTGACCGCTCCGCTGTTACACGGCTTGGGCCATTTGCGTAGTAAGACCCTGCCTGCCCACAGTTCGGCGCTGATGACAAGTGGTGTCAGCAGTGTCTACGGGTTTTACGGGACGGGGTGACAGCGTTGGCTGTGATTTGCTTACAGTCGCGCGCTTGCTTCGGAGCCCCTCATGAGAAAAAGCCGCCTGGCGCTGCCCGTGTCATCCCTTGTCGTCGTTTTGCTGGCTGCCTGCGGCCAGCAGCAGGGCGGTCCCGGCGGTCACGCCGGCGGCCCGCCGCCCGTGTCGGTGGCCCCGGCCACCCAGCGAGTGATCCAGGAGTTCGACGAATTCACGGCCCGCCTGGAGGCGCCCGATACCGTCGACGTGCGCTCGCGCGTCGCCGGCACCATCGAGGCGGTCCGCTTCACGGAAGGCGAGGTCGTGCGCAAGGGCCAGCCGCTCTTCACGATCGATTCGCGCGCCTTCCGCGCCGAGGTGGCCCGCGCCGAAGCCCAGGTCGTGGCCTTGAAGACCCAGGCCGAGCTGGCGCGTGCGGATCTCGCGCGTTCCGAGAAGCTGGTCAGCGTGAATGCCGTTAGCCAGCAGGAAATCGACCAGCTGCGCGCCGCGCTGCGCAGCGCCGAAGCCAGCCAGAAGGGGGCTGAGGCCGCCCTGGTGCAGGCGCGCCTGAACGTCGAGTACGCCAACGTGACCGCGCCGGTCAGCGGCCGCACCTCGCGCGCCAACGTGACGCCGGGCAACCTGGTGGGCGCCGGTGACGCCGTGCTGACGACGCTGGTGTCCAGCGACAAGGTCTACGCCTACTTCGATGCCAGCGAAGCCACTTACCTGAAGTACATGCGCTCCGCCAAGCCCGCGACGTCCGTCGTGCAGATGGGCCTGTCCAACGAGCAGGGCTTCCCGCACGCGGGCCGGCTGGACTTCGTCGACAACCGGCTGAACCCGGCCACGGCGTCCATCCGCGCCCGCGCCGTGTTCGACAACAAGTCGGGTCAATTCACGCCCGGCCTGTATGCCCGCGTGAAGCTGGGTGGCAGCGACAGCTACACCGGCGTCGTCGTGCCCGACCGCGCGATCACGACGGACCAGACGCACAAGATCGTCCTCATCGTCGGCGCCAACAACATCGTGCAGCCGCGCCCCGTCTCGCCGGGCGCGCTCATCGACGGCATGCGCGTCGTCGACGGCGTGAAGCCGGGCGAGCTGGTCATCGTCGACGGCCTGCTGCGCGCCTTCCCCGGCGCGCCGGTCACGCCGCAGGTGCTGAAGGTGGACGAGAAGGGCATGCCCCTGCCCGCCGCGCCGGCGCCTGCCGCCTCGAAGTAAGCAAAGGCTGCCTCCGCCATGGACATCTCACGCTTCTTCATCGACCGGCCGCGCTTCGCGACCGTGTTGTCCCTCTTCATCTTCCTGATCGGCGCGCTGGCCATCCCGCTGCTGCCGATCTCCGAGTACCCAGAGGTCGCGCCGCCGCAAGTCGTCGTGCGCGCCCAGTACCCCGGCGCCAACCCGCGCGTGATCTCCGAGACGGTGGCGACGCCGCTCGAGGAGCAGATCAACGGCCTCGAGAACGTCCTGTACTTCGACAGCCAGGCCACCGGCGACGGCGGCATGACGCTGACGGTCACCTTCAAGATCGGCACTCACCCCGAGGCGGCCGAGACGGCGGTGCAGAACCGTATCAACCGCGCGCTGCCGCGCCTGCCCGAGATCGTGCGCACCATCGGCGTGACGACCGAGAAGGCCTCGTCCAACCTGACCATGGTGGTCCACCTGGTCAGCCCGGACAACTCGCGCGATGCGCTCTACCTGCGCAACTACGGCACGCTGAATGTGCGCGACGACCTGCTGCGCGTGCCCGGCATGGGCTCGGTGCAGAGCTTCGGCGCGGGCGACTACGCGATGCGCATCTGGCTGGACCCGCAAAAGCTCGCCGCGCGCGGCATGACGGCGTCCGAAGTGGTCGGCGCCATCCGTGAGCAGAACACGCAGGTCGCGGCCGGCGTGGTCGGCGCGTCGCCGTCGCCCAAGGGCACGGAATTCCAGCTCGCCATCAACGCCCAGGGCCGCCTGGCCAGCGAGGAAGAGTTCGGCAACATCATCGTCCGCACCGACACCAAGACCGGCGCGTTCGTTCGCGTGAAGGACATCGGCCGCGTCGAGATCAGCGCCAACACCTATGCGCTGCGCAGCCTGCTGAACAACAAGGAAGCCGCGGCCATCGCCATCTTCCAGGCGCCCGGCTCCAACGCGCTGGCCATCTCGGACAACGTGCGCAAGACGATGGAGCGCCTGAAGCCCAGCTTCCCGGCGGGCGTGGACTACGCCATCGTCTATGACCCGACGCGCTTCGTGCAGAGCTCCATCGAGAAGGTGGTGCACACGCTGTTCGAGGCCATCGCGCTCGTGGTGCTGGTCGTCATCATCTTCCTGCAGACCTGGCGTGCGTCCATCATTCCGCTGGTCGCCGTGCCCGTGTCCATCGTCGGCACCTTCGCCGTGCTGCTGCTGTTGGGCTTCTCCATCAACACGCTGACGCTGTTCGGCCTCGTGCTGGCCATCGGCATCGTGGTGGACGACGCTATCGTCGTGGTCGAGAACGTCGAGCGCAACATCCAGGATGGCCTCACGCCGCATAACGCGACCGTCAAGGCCATGCAGGAGGTCTCCGGGCCCATCATCGCCATCGCGCTGGTGTTGTGCGCCGTGTTCATCCCGCTGACGCTGGTGCCGGGCCTGTCGGGCCAGTTCTACAAGCAGTTCGCCGTCACGATCGCGATCTCGACGGTGATCTCGGCGTTCAACTCGCTGACGCTCTCGCCCGCGCTGGCCGCCATCCTGCTGCGCCCGCACGACGCGCCCAAGGACGCGCTGATGCGCGGCATGGACAAGCTGTTCGGCCCGTTCTTCCACTGGTTCAACCGCTTCTTCCACCGCCGCTCGGAGGACTACGGCCGCGGCGTGACGGGCATCCTCAAGCGCAAGTCGATGGCCTTGATCGTCTACGCGCTGCTGCTGGGCGCCACGGCGCTGGTCTTCACGCGCATCCCCAGCGGCTTCGTGCCGGCGCCGGACAAGCAGTACCTGATCGGCGTGGCCCAGCTGCCGGCCGGCGCCAGCCTGGACCGCACGGAAGAAGTCATCCGCCAGATGAGCGCCATCGCGCTGAAGGTGCCCGGCATCCAGGACTCGGTCGCCTTCCCCGGCCTGTCGGTCGCGGGCTTCTCGGCCTCGCCCAACGAAGGCATCGTGTTCTTCGGCCTGGAAGACTTCGACAAGCGCACCTCGCGCGACAAGAGCAAGGAAGCCATCCTCGGCGCCGTCAACGGCGCCATCCAGCAGATCCAGGGCGCGCGCATGTTCGTCGTGCCGCCGCCGCCCGTGGACGGCCTGGGCATCGCCGGCGGCTTCAAGATCCAGGTGCAGGACCGCAGCAGCCAGGGTGAACAGGCGCTGTACGGCGCCACCTGGGGCGCGCTGGGCCAGATCTATGGCAACCCCGGCACCAGCATCGGCACGCCGTATTCCAACTACGACATCAACGTGCCGCAGCTGTTCGCCAACGTCGACCGCGTGAAGGCCAAGCAGATGGGCGTGCCGCTGGCCTCCATCTACGACACGCTGCAGATCAACCTCGGCTCGCTGTACGTCAACGACTTCACCAAGTTCGGCAAGACCTACCAGGTCATCGTGCAGGCCGACGCGCCCTTCCGCGCCAAGGCCGACGACGTCGTGCAGCTCAAGACCCGCAACGACGCCGGTGACATGGTGCCGCTGGGCTCGCTGCTCAGCGTGGAGCCCACCTTCGGCCCCACGCGCGTGACGCGCTACAACGGCTTCCCGTCTGCGGACATCAACGGCGCGCCCAAGCCCGGCTTCTCGTCGGGCCAGGCCGAGGCCGAGATCGAGAACATCCTGAAGACGCTGCCGCGCGGCTTCGGCTACGAGTTCACCGACCTCAGCTACCAGGACCGCCTGACCCGCAGCGTCACCGTGCCCGTGCTCAACGTGCAGGTGCCGACACTGGCGGCCGTGCTGGCCTTCTCGGTGCTGCTGGTGGTGCTGGTGCTGGCCGCTCAGTACGAAAGCTGGAGCCTGCCGCTGGCGATCATCCTGATCGTGCCGATGTGCATCCTGTCGGCGCTGTTCGGCGTGTGGATCTCGCACTTCCCGCCGTTCATGCAGGCCGGAGACCTGAACATCTTCACGCAGGTGGCGCTGGTCGTGCTGGTGGGCCTGGCGTGCAAGAACGCCATCCTGATCGTGGAGTTCGCCAAGGAGCTGGAGGAGCACGGCCGCTCCGTCGCCGACGCCGTCATCGAGGCCTGCCGCCTGCGGCTGCGCCCGATCCTGATGACGTCCATCGCCTTCTGCGCCGGCGTCGTGCCGCTGATCCTGGGCTCCGGCGCCGGCAGCGAGATGCGCCGTGCCATGGGCATCGCGGTGTTCGCCGGCATGCTGGGCGTGACCTTCTTCGGCATCTTCCTGACGCCGGTGTTCTACGCGCTGCTGCGCAAGGGCACCGAGAAGCGCCGCGCTCGCGCCGCCGCGCTGCGCGCCCAGGTCGAGGCCTCGGCCCACGCCTTCCACCCAGGCGTCGATGACGACGCCCCGCCGACCCCGAAGGAGGGCCACTGAAATGATTAAGCCCCCACGCGCGCTTCGCTCGCTGCCCCCCGAGGGTGCGCGCAACAGCTCCGGACGGCCGAGCGCTGTTGCAGCCCGTCTCACCCTCCTCGCCGCCGCCGCCGTGCTGGCCGGCTGCGCCGCGCCGGGCCTGTCGCAAGGCCCGGCCAACCTCGCCCCCGCGCAGTTCGCGCAACTGCCTGCTGCGGACGCCACGGCATCGGCCGCGCCGGCCACGATGACGGCCGCCTTTGTCGACAGCACCCAGCTGCAGCGCGTCGTCGATGACGTGCTGGCCAACAACCGCGACCTGCGGGCCGCCGCCGCGCGGCTCAAGCAGGCCCAGGCGTTGGCCGACGCCGCCGGCGCGCAACGCCTGCCCAGCGTGGGCGCCGGCGCCAGCGCCAGCCGCCAGCGCGCGCCCAACGACGCCGGCCAGTACGTCAACTACAACGCCTTCAGCACCACCGCGACGGCGCAGTGGGAGGTGGACCTGTGGGGCCGGGCATCGGCCAACGCCCAGGCCGCCGGCTATGACGCCCAGGGCTCCGCGCTGGACCAGGACGCCGCCCGGCTCAGCCTGGCCGGCACCGCGCTGACGCTGCAGACGCAGCTCATCGGCCTGGGCCATCGCCTGAAGCTCGCCCAGGAAACGCTGGTCGTGCAGAACCAGCTGCTGGACCTCGTCAAGGCCCGTGTGGGCGCCGGGCGTGGCACGGCGGTCGACCAGGCCCGTGCCGAGGCGCTCGTGGCGCAGACCTCGGCCAGCGTGCCGGCGCTGCGCAACGCCGCCTGCCTGACCCGCCTGCAGCTCGACGTGCTGCGCGGCCAGCCGCCGGCCGACTGCGACAAGGCCGACAGCGATCCGCTGCCCCCCATGCCGGAGCCGCGCCTCATCAGCCTCGGCACGCTGCCCGACCCGGGTGGCCTGCTGGCTGCCCGCCCGGACGTGAAGGCGGCCTCGGTGCGCGCGCAGGCGGCGGCCTCCCGGGCCAAGGTGGCCTGGGCCGCGCGCTGGCCCAGCCTGGGCCTGACCGGCCAGATCGGCTGGAGCGCCGGCAGCAGCGGCGACCTGTTCAAGAGCGCCTCGCAGATCCACAGCATGGCGGCCGCGCTGAACTGGAACTTCCTGGACTTCGGCGCACGCGCGGCCGAGGAGCGCGCGGCGCGTGCCGGGTTCGACGCCGCCGTCGCGACGGCCGAACAGGCCCAGCTGACCGCGCTGCAGGACGCGCAGGGCAGCCTGTCCACGCTGCGCGAGACCGAGCAGCAGGCCGTCGCCCAGGCCGCAGCGGCCGAGGCGACGCAGCGCGCGCGCGACCTGGCCTTCAAGCGCTACGAGGCCGGCGTGACCGACTTCTACGCGCTGCTCAGCGCCGAGCAGGAGCGCCTGGCCGCGCAGGATGCGCTCATCCAGGTGCAGACCAACCGCGCGGCCTCGCTGCTGGCCGTGCACAAGGCCTTCGCGGCCCGGCTGACGGCGGCCAACTAGGCCGCCGCCACGAGGCGCGCCGCCGGCAGCGTCACGCTGCGGCGGTGCGCGTCGATCTGCTCTACCTGCCACCGCCGGCCCCGAGCCCGGCGCCCCGCATCGACTGCGGGATGACTGGCCGACCTGACGGGGCGAATGGAGGGCGAAAGCTCACCGAGCCGGTTCGCCGCGCGGCTAACCTCGCAGCATGTCTGTCCTGTCGCGCCGCTGGCGCCTGCCCTACCTCGCGCTGCTCACCGTCATCGGCCTGTTGCTGAGCGCTTCGGCACTGCAGGCCTACCGCCTCGGCGGCGGCACGCGGCCGTGGGAGCCGTTCCTGTGGGAGTTCAGCTCGATCGGCGTCATCGGTGCGCTGGCTTTGGGCGTGCACGCGCTGGTGGGGCGGCTGCAGGGCCGGCCCTGGCGGCAGCAGCTGCTGGCGCACGCGCTCGCGCTGCCGGCCTTCAGCCTGCTGCACATCGCCGGCATGTTCGGCCTGCGGCTGGCGGTCTATGCGCTGGCCGGCGTCGCCTACCACCCCGACGACGTGTACACGCTGCTGGTCTTCGAGGGCGGCAAGGACGCCGTCAGCTACATCAGCTTCTGCCTCATCGCGCGCGGCGTGTGGCTGGCCCGGGCCGCCACGGCGCGCCAGCAGGAGCTTGAGCGTGCGCGCCGCGAGCTGGCCGAGGTGCGCCTGGCGCGCCTGGCCGACCAGGTGCAGCCGCACTTCCTGTTCAACACGCTGAACCTCATCAGCTCGGTGATGTACGAAGACGTGCCGCGCGCCGACCGGCTGCTCTGCCAGCTGGCCGACCTGCTGCGCCAGACGCTGGCCGCGCAGCAGCGCGTGGAGCACACGGTGCACGACGAACTGGCGCTGGTGCAGCCCTTCCTTGAACTGATGCAGGCCCGCTTCGGCCTCGAGCGGCTGGTGGTGCAGATCACCGCCGACACCGCCGCGCGCGCTTGCAAGCTGCCCGCGCTGCTGCTGCTGGCACCCGTGGAAAACGCCGTGAAGCACGACGTGGCCCACCACCGCGGCCGCGTGATGGTGGCCGTGCAGGCCGAGCTGCAGGAAGGCCGGCTGGTGCTGACCGTCAGCAACCACGGCGACACCCCCGTGCCTGAGAGCCCGCCCGACCCCGACGGCGGCCTGGGCCTGCGCAACCTGCGCGAGCGGCTGGATGCGCGCTACGGCGACGGCGCCACGGTCGCCTTCGGCCCTGATGGCCACGGCATGACGCTGCGCGTGGAGTTGCCATGCGTGTGCTGATCGTCGACGACGAACCGGCCGCGCGCGCCAAGCTGCGCCGCCTGCTGAGCGCCGAGCCCGACGTGGCCGAGCTGCTGGAGGCGCCCGATGCGCCGGCCGCGCTGGCGCTGGTGGGCGCGCAGGCGGCGCCGCCGGACCTTGCGCTGCTGGACATCGAGATGCCGGGCGGCAGCGGCGTGCAGCTGGCCGCCGCGTTGCGCGCGCGGGGCGTGCGTGCCATCGTCTTCTCCACCGCCCATGCCGAGCATGCGCTGCAGGCCTTCGAGCTGGCGGCGCTCGACTACCTGCTCAAGCCCTTTACCGCCGAGCGCCTGGCCCAGGCGCTGGCGCGCGTGCGCGAGGCCTTGGCCCGGCCGGGCGCGCCGGTCGGCGAGTGGTGGGTGGGCGGCGAACGCGTGCGGCTGGGCGAGGTGGCGTGGATCTCGGCCGCCGACAACTACATCGAGCTGCACCTGCCGCCGCGCAGCCTGCTGGAGCGGGCGACGCTGGCCGAGGCGCTCGCGCGCCCGGGCTGGGCCGCGCGCTTCCTGCGCGTGCACCGCAGCCATGCGGTGAATGCCGCGCACGTGCAGCGCGTCGAGCGCCTGGGCAGCGGCGAGGCGCTGCTGACGCTGGCCGGCGGCGAGGTGCTGCGCGTGTCGCGAGGCTACCGCGCGGTGCTGGACGCATTCGCCCCGCCGGCCTGACCACTCGTCCCAGCGTGCTCGCGGGGCGGTGCCGGCGCGACGAAGCTCGCGGCCATGAACACACCCCCTCTGCAACGCCTGCCCTACCTCGACGGTCTGCGGGTCGTCGCCTTCCTGCTGCTGGTGCCGTATCACGTGGGCATGTACTACGTGAGCTGGGACTGGCACGTGAAGAGCGCCGCCGCCAGCAGCGTGCTCGAGCCCTTCATGCTGCTGACGGCGCCGTGGCGGCTGGGGCTGCTGTTCCTGGTGGCCGGCGCGGCCTGCCAGGGGCTGGCGGCCCGCCGCAGCACCCCGGCGGCGCTGAAGGACCGCACGCTGCGCCTGCTGCTGCCGCTGTTCTTCGGCATGGCCGTCGTCGTGCCGCCGCAGGCCTACTTCGAGCTGCTCACGAAGGCGCCGGCGCTGTTGCCGGGGGACGGCGGCTACCTCGACTTCTGGTTGGCCTATCTGCACGGCGGGCGCTACTGCCGGGGCAGCGACTGCCTGGACGTGCCCACGTGGAACCACCTGTGGTTCATCGCCTACCTCTGGCCTTACACGGTGGCCGGCATCGTGTTGGCGGCGCTTCAGCCGGGGCTGTCGCGGCTGTCGTGGCGGCCGGTGCTGCCGGGCTGGGCGTGTCTGCTGCTGCCGGCCGTGCTGCTGGCGCTGGCACGCGTGTTTGTCTTTCCGCATCACCCCAGCACGCACAACCTCTTCCACGATCTCTACAACCACGTGCAGTACGGCGGGTTGTTTGCGCTGGGGTGGCTCAGCCGCACGCCGGTGGCCGGCGGCCTGTGGGCCGCAGCACTGCGGTGGCGCTGGGCCGCCCTGGGCGCGGCGCTGGCCGGCTGGGCGGTGCTGGTGGCCTATTTCATCCACTACGCTGACAGCGCGCCGCCACACGCGCTGCTGGTGGCGCAGCGCGTGCTGTGGGGCACGCTGAGCTGGTGCGCCATCGTCGCGGCCTGTGGCTGGGCGCAGCGCGTCTTCACCGTGGAGTCACCCGGCTTGCGCCGGGCCGGCGCCGCCGTGTTCTGCCTCTACGTGCTGCATCAGACCGTCATCGTGCTGCTCACGCAGGCGCTGCGGCCGCTGGCCCTGCCCTGGGGGCTGGAGGCGGTGCTGCTGATCGTGCTCACGCTGGCGATCTGTGCGCTGGCCTACGCCGTGCTGCGCCGGGTGCCCGGCCTGGCGCTGCTGACGGGCATCCAGCGCCGCCCTCAGACGGACGCGCGCTGGTGGTGGCCGGTGTCGGTGTCCAGCACGGCGATGCGGCCGCGCGCGTCGGTCACCAGCCAGCGCCCGCGGTGATAGCGGGCCACCGGGGCGTCCGCCTCGGGCCAGCGCCAGCGGGCGTGCACGCGGCCGGTCTGCCAGTGCGCCAGCTCGATCAGGTCGTGCTCGCCGTCGAACCGCGCGATGAGCAGCCAGTCCTGCGCCGCCGCCTTGACCTCGGCGCCTTCCAGCACGATGCCCTCGCCCTGCAGCCCGCCGTCCGACGCGACATGGCGCAGGTGCACGCGCGCCCGTGCGTCGTCCGGCTGCTCCAGCACCAGGTCCACCAGGCCGTGCCCGGTGACCATGCAGCGGGCCAGCACGGGCTGGCGCGGCGGCGGGGCTTCCAGCCGCGACAGCAGGCGCCGGCCGGCGTGCAGGTAGATCCACTGCTGCGCGCAGCCTTCGGGCGACGGCGGGCCGAGCCACCAATGCTCCCGGCTGTCGTCGCGCTCGATGTCGAGCACGGGCCCGGGCAGGTCGGCCACGCGCCACAACACGTCGCGCAGCTGCGGCGACTGCACATCCAGCACATCCACGCGGCGGTCGATGCCCACGGTCCAGCCGGTGCCGTCGAAGCGCCGCGCAAAGCTGTCCAGCCGATGCAGGCCGAGGTCCGTGCCGCGGCCGCTGGCCAGGTCCAGCCGGCTCACGCGCCAGACCTCGTCGCGCCGGGCCAGGGCCAGCGCGCTGCCGCCGTCGTCGGCCGGCACCAGCACCTGGGCCGGCACCGCGAAGTGCGCGAGCCGCCGGCCGCGCGCGTCCAGCCGCACGACGCCGCTT
>Ga0228698_1001332_pt1 | contig 12428 bp, 12 predicted proteins | sample McNCre117_Aug_MG_FD_178015 | JGI IMG/M metagenome (GOLD analysis project Ga0228698, IMG submission 178015) | Freshwater microbial communities from McNutts Creek, Athens, Georgia, United States - 1-17_Aug_MG | ecosystem: Environmental > Aquatic > Freshwater > Creek | place: USA: Georgia...
CGGTACTTATTTTATTAATTATGTTTAAAAGTTTCTCCTCCACTAATTGCATATACCGAACATCATAACGATTCATCCTTCTAGGATAAGTGTCTAGTGTTTGGCTGCAAGGTTAACAATTTTTATGTGCGATTCTCAGTCGTGAAGTATTACTAGAAGAGTTTAATTCCTGTGTGGTACACTAATTCTCGTTATGAAACCACCAATTACAATTTTTACTGACGGTGCAGCCAAAGGAAATCCGGGACGTGGGGGATATGGGGTGGTGATTTCGTATCCTGGTACCGTGGTTGAACTCGGTGGACATAAAGCACGAACAACGAATAATGAGATGGAGCTCATGGCGGTTGTCGAGGCACTCACGGTAGTTAAAGACGCTGGTGTTCCGGTGACGATTTATACTGATTCAAAATATGTGGTCGAAGGTGCAACGGGTTGGGTCTTCGGGTGGCTCAAAAATGGTTGGCAAACAAAATCAAAAACTGATGTGGCAAACAAGGAATTGTGGCAGGCACTTGTTCCGCTACTAAAGCAGGTTCCAATTGAATGGCACAAGGTGCCGGGTCATGTTGGTATTGCAGGTAACGAACGGGTGGACACCATTGCCGCTACCTTTGCCGAGAAAGGGACGTACGAACTCTATACGGGACCAAAAAGTGGATATGGTCACAATATTGAAGACACCAGTTTTGACGCTACCAAAGCCGCAGACCGCAGCGATGCGCGCAAACGTTCCGCTCAAAAAGCCTATTCATACGTGAGCGCGGTTGGGGGAGTTGTGCAAACTCATGCGACGTGGGCTCTGTGTGAAAAACGAGTAAAGGGAGCCAAAGGCGCCCGTTTCAAGAAATCACTCGACGCTGGAAACGAGCGAGAGATTATAAAGGAGTTTGGCGGGTAAAAGAAAAGCCGCCGATGACGCCTTTTCCTGGGCTCATGTGAGCGGTTTTTTTATTATTCTTTATTCTGTAATTTTTCCAGAATCCCTTTGGCTTTTTTGAGAGCTTTGCCGCCACCTAAGCTGGCTTCAAGTGCACTTTTGCCGTCATTTGTGAGACCGTCCGCATAAATTGTCAGTCTCACATTATTGTAGCCATCCATATGCTTTTCTTGGAAATTGAAATCCTTTGAATCCCGGGCAGTGATTCTCTGGTTACGAGTTTCCCCTGAATATTGACTCGTTCCATGACAAAACACAGTGTTGTTGAAAATGAGACGTCGCATACCATTTGCGTATTCGCTCTCGGTATATATGTCGGCGGCTTTCACAATATTCCAGATCTGTTCAGGTCGAACAGCGCTCGGAAGATTTTTTCGTCGAGTGGCTCGTATGGCTTCCACGATAAAATCACAAATGTCAGGCTTTTTAGCTTCGCTCATTTTACTCTCCTATTAGTTGGGTACATCATTTACTCGCAGATTTATAACACACTTTTTATTTTTTTCAAAAAACTCCAATATAGTTGGTTTTGGTATTTTTTGGCGTTGGTTTAGCGTCAACGGTTCTAAGAAAGTTTTGTATCAGTGTGGAGGCACTTATGGAAAGATCTAGCGACTAAAATTGTGATAAAGAAGGAAAGTTGGTTGGTTATAGTTTCTGCAAAACCTCTCAATCACTAACGAGCGATACGCGGGGCTCCGGTTGTGTTGAGGTACTCGACGAGTTCAGAAAAGGTGACGCAGCGTACCTGCGGCTGTCCGCACACTTCTTCGGCAAAGTTTTTCATGGCTTCGAAGTACACACCATCATTCCATTTGGTAAAATGGTTGCCAATAACAATTGGTCCGCGGTTACCGTTGTAGTGAGCGGTGAAGAGGTTTTTGTATGCTGTTTGTATATCGCTGACGTACTCGTTCCAGAGTGGTGTCCCTTGCACTGCTCGATTTTTTCCGTTTGATTGATAGAACCAGAGGTTGTAGTCCATGGCGACAACTGGGCTCTTTTTTGGTCCCATGAGTACCATACTGAGCGGAATGTGCCAGATACCATTGGTGTCATTGGTTGGCCAGGCGTCTGCTGGTGTTATGCCACTCGCATCGTACAGAAAGTGCGAATCAGCAAGTACTTTGTATACGTGCTTATTCACGCCAAGTACTGGTGCACGAAAACCACGGATACTATCGAGGAATGTTGGGGTGTCAATTGTGGTTGAGGGATTATTTTTTTGGACCGCGGCCATGAGAGAGGTAAACGAATCAAATTCTTTTTTCCATTCGTCGTATGACCAGGATGTGCCATCGAAATGACCAACAGAATGTGAACCAATTTCGTTGCCGAGCGCATGTGCGTCGTTGAATGCAGTCACTCGCTCCGCGATATCTGGCGCTGTGTTTGAAAATCCAATAATTGAAACTCCCGCTGGTCCAACTGGTGGATGGTAGAGTTTTGCTGTTTGGTTCGTGAGAAAATACGCTGCGTTGATAAAATAGGTGAAATGGAGAGGTTTATGTTCATCTTGCAGTTTTTTCTCAAATGCCAATGTCTCGTGCAACATAGGTACAGATTTTGACCCATCAAACGAGAGGATGACAAATTGTGGCGTATCACTGGCGATGGTGTACTGCACTTTTGATCCGGGCACAGCGAGAGTGACCGCTGCTTGCGATTCGGTGTGGTGACTGTCTTGTTCGTCGGTGTCGTCTTTTTCAGTTGCTTCGACCGGATGTGTCGAAGAAAAAACCTGGGTAAAGGTGACATGTTGGTGCATGTAGACCCCAGCTCTCGTTAAAACAAAACCAACTACAATCCCAAAAAATAGGGAAGTATATTCCCGTCGTGACTTTTTCATAGGGTAAACTGTAGCATAAATTTGTCCTAAAAATAGTGGGTATAGGCAGGCAAATTTTGGCGGGTGCCGGTAACGAACTTTTCGGTTTAAAATATCAATACGTGAGCGTCGGAATGACGTGGTACAACGCGCGGATATCGGCTGTCGCGTTCTACGAAAGTAATGGGTGGAAGCAGGTGTCGGATGTGTTCGACATTCCGACCGTCGGACTACACGTCAAGATGATTAAGGACATCTGACGACGAACTCTGCATGACGCGGCCCTCTACCTGGGTCGCGTTTCTTTTGAAAGATGATTGATTGAATGAATTTGAAGCAGTAAGAGATGAAATACACACGATGACACAATGGAAATATAGTCTACGGAACTAGGATTGCGATAGGCAGTGAAAATGTTTGATTTGCGAATATCCAGTAGATTTGCTTTACTAGATACAATTTTTCCCTGTCCTTTATTGGCGAATCATTCGTCGATAAATATCAGGGAGAGATACATTGTTGAGACAAATCATCGCATTCGTGCTTCTGCTCGGCGTCATCGGCTCTGTGGTTCTGTTGCTTCGTGGAATGATCAGTGGCTTCCATACGAGCCGAGAAGCAGTTTACCTCGGAGGAATCTTGTTTTCTTCCGTCTGGGCACTGGTTTCGCTATATTTCTACGCCAGAGAGCGCAATTAGATGTCTGCTTGTTGTTGTGCGTAAGTTCTTTCGAGTAGGTCGGACCTTCGGGGCCGGCCTTTTCATATTCTCAAATTTGCAGCTGGAAACAAAACAGCGGAAGTTTCTGACATAGAAACTTCCGCTGTTTTGTCGTGTGGTCACCAGTCACTAACTATAATCTTTCGCTACGCTCAGATTCTAGTAAGTGCTGTCGACCCCGTCTCGCGGCTGTTGGCTTTAGGAAAAGCCAACAGCAACGCTCCGACCATCACGCGAGCCCGAAACTGAAGCAGTTCAGTTTCTAAAACAATAAACCACCCTTTAGACAAAGGGTGGTTTATTGTTTTGCTCGCGTGATCCCACGGAGAATCGAAACTTACAGTTTCAGTACCCCAATTGGCTAAATTAAAAGCAAAGCTTTTAATTTAGCTCAATCGGGCTTCGATTCTCCCGCAAACAGTCTCCCAGACTGTTTGCTCGTGGTATCACACAACAAAAACGGCATCCACATAAAGTGAATGCTCGTTTTTGTACGCGTGATCCCACGGAGAATCGAACCCCGATTTCTTGGATGAGAACCAAGTGTCCTAGCCGTTAGACGATGGGACCGATTTTGTTTGACCGTCAAGGGAGTGCAAAATGGAAATGCTCCCGTAGTGGACCGTTCTACTATTATTTCGTGCTATTGCCTGAAATAAGTCGGCTATTTATACCAGATAATTTCGGAATAATAAAGGGTATAGACAGTATGCTGCGTCCCATATATTGTGAGTAAAGGTTTAGTTCAAACGGGAGACTGTTATGGCAGATGGTTACGGGTTTGTGCTCAGTGCGGCTATTACTTGGGCTGATGAAAATGGACTGACGTGGGATTATGACGGAGCGAGTAGGAGTGTCGTTATTCCACGCAATTTTGAAGGGTTCACTTATGTGATTGCTGTCATCCACTGGGGTGATGATACTCTGAAGATGGGTATCACAACTCCGGTTGTTGCCATTACGGACGAGCTTGGTGTGCGTCGTCGAATTGATCCGGTGATGGAGAGTGAATTGGCGAGTTGTTGTTTTACCCTTGATGCTAGTACACCCTCAGTACGCTGGCGGGATTCGGTTCCGTTTATGCATGATGAGCAGTGCACTCCACCAGTGGTAGACGAGCTGTTCAGGCTCGGACATGAGGCGTTCAAGTTGCTCAGACTTCGCTTGCCGGACCTATTCGGTGTGACAGAAGTGGATGCTCGTCTCGCTCAAATGACTTCGTGCGGGAGCGCTTGAGGGTTAAAAGAGGCTGTACAGAATCGTACAGCCTTTTCCTTTGTCTGTAGGCTCGACAATTTGTATGTGTTGGAGTATCGTAGCGGTAGAAATGATGGTCCAGCAAGGGGGTGGATAAAATGACTGATTCTGTCACGTCAGATGATGACACGTTTGGGGATGGAGAGTTCCTCAGTCCGCCGCATGCGTTCTTCTCTGTTGCGACTGCGAGCGAGTGAGAGATAAGAACGGACGATATGGCAACGATGCACTTCGTGATTCCGGGTGATGTGGTGGATTTCAATACCACAACATTCTGGTGGCCCGTCCGCGAAGAAGTGGTGTTGGCGCTTTCGATTGATCTGCCGTGTGCCGAAGAGTATTTGCCAAAGCTTGCGCTTGCACTCGCTCGGGCAAATGGTCATGATGATACGAAAGGGAAGTTTTTCTATAAGGAAGAACATGGCTTGCTCGTGTGGGAGCATACCCTGTTCCTGGCAGGTGTTCCTGGTATTACAGCTGATCAAACGGCGGTGCTGCTTGATACGGGCTGGTCTGAATTTGAGTTTCACCTCGCTGCGCTAGCGGCAGCGGCTCAATTTGAACTTCCGTCACCAAGACGCCAGCCCGAACCTCTGCAGTCGATGTACCAATCGTCTGTTCCATCCAGACGACCCAACTGAAGGATGAAAGCCGCAGCTTGTGCTGCGGCTTTTTGCTCTCTAGACAGAAAGAATTTCACAGAGTACAGTAACGCCAGAATGTAGGAGGGGTCACTATGGACGACATGGACGAAGTATCGGGCGGGGTCAAGTTGATTGATCTCGTAGAAGAGTGTGTGGAAGTCTATTTCTGGGATGTTGATCGGAGAAGCGGTCGTCATCTCTGGTTTGAATTCGAAGGGAAATGGGGAAGCTACTACTCGTTTGACGTGGTCGCCAAAGAGTCAAATGATCGGCTCTGTATCACCTGCAGCCTCCCCATGAAAATTGCTGCTCGCAATAACAAGCGAGCACTTGGTCGGCTGCAGGAACTGTTCCGGTTGATTCACCATGACGAACATAGTCTCGGCACGTTCTCGTGTTCGAAACCTGACCTCGGAAACATTGTGGTTCAGTGGTCGTATCAAATACCGTTCGGCATGGCTGATGATCATGCTGAAGTTGGCCAACTCCTCCTCGATGCTACGGCTGAGGTGGATAGGTACTACGACCAACTTCGAACGGTACTGGTCTCGAATGATGATGCGCAAGAGACGCTCGATACCGCCGCGCCAGAGATTTTTGGCACAGCCTAAGAAAGGCCGCGACATGTCGCGGCCTTTTTCTTTGTATCAAAATCGAAACGGCTGACCTGTGAAAGGTCAGCCGGTTTATCAATGTAGCCGGAACTCACCGGTCTGATTGCGCCACTCACCGGGTGCAATCAGTTTCCGGTGCATAAAACGGACGGAGTGCAACGGCCCTTCGAGCTTCGTTTGCCAGAACTCGATGAACTTGAAAAGAACGGGGTAGTCTGGTGCCAAGTCGTACTCCTGCCAGATGTAGGAGTTCAGAACATGGCGATAGTCTGGCAGACGATAGAAGAATTCGGCCGTGGTCAGGCCGTAACCTCTCAGCATAAGTTCGACTTCTCTGGGGTCGGGGTTGTGTAGAGGACGCATGAGTCACCTCTTTTGTGGGGAACAGAATGGCTACTACAAAATATACACCTACAACCTTAGTCCTTCAACCTGTGTTCGTGACTAGTTTGTATGTCGCATTGACTCTTTGATGTCGTAGCGGGGGTTTACTTTTTTGCCAGGGTTGAAAATATCATCGGGGTCAGCGATGTGTTCTGCCGCTTTGAATAATTCAAGCATTGGTTTACTGAACATGGTGTGGAGATAGGTGGTGCGCATGATGCCGTCGTTATGTTCACCGCAGATACTGCCTTTGAATTTAATAGCAACGGCAAAGAACTTTTCTGCCATGCGTGTGACGAGGAGTGGTGTTGTTTTGTTAGTGAAATCAAGGAGAGGGTAAAAATGGAAATGTCCGTTACCGCCATGACCATGAATGGCCGACTGAACGTTGAACTCTTTAAAGAGGCGTTTAATTTCTATAAAGAACTTCGAGAGATTTTCAGGTGGTACGGTCATATCTTCGAGAAACGCTGCCGGGCGCTTTGTTGGATCCATGAATTTCGAGAGGGTGTAACTGGCGCGGCGAATTTGGAGGAGCATTTCTGCTTCAGCAGGATTTTTAATCACCCGCGCCCGAGCTTTGCCGTGTGTAATTTTATCGGCGATGCTGTGTGCTGACTGCGCACGAGTGGTTTCTTCATCCAGGGTAACGAGAATAGTAAATTCAGGAATTTTTCGTGCATACCGAATATGGTATGTCGTGTACATTGCGAGGAGGACCTTGTAGTACTCAATACCTTGGAGGCGTGTTTTGAAAAAGTCAGGATTTTTGAGTGCAAGATCAAAGGTAAGCGCGTCAAAGATTTCGATATTAATTGGATTGAACTTCATCGCTGCTTGAATCACAGCTGTTGCTTCAGCCAAATCAAAAATTGGAATCGAGAGGAGTGCCGTGTTTTCTTGGATCTTGATAGCTCGCATCGTGATACTGGTTATGATACCGATTGTTCCCTGACTACCACACACGAGGCGGGTGAGATCAAATATCCCGTTACCTTTCTTGAATTCTGCTACACCATCAGGAATAACGTTCCAAAGTGCATACCCAGCGTTACTTTTTACATTTTTTGGTTTGCTGTCTCGAATGGTTTTCTCGTTTTTTTCGATCAGTGAAAAAATATCGCGAGCGAGCTTCGCGTGGAAATGTTTTTCCTTGGAGAGTGCTTTAAATTCTTTGTACGAAAGTGCGCGTAGTGTGTAGGTGTTACCGTCAGCGAGAACGACATCGAGTGATTCAACCCAATTTGCGGTGTGTCCATAACGGTACGAATCAGGTCCAGCTGCATTATTACCAACTGCACCACCGATCGTGCAGATATCTTTTGATGACGGGAATGATGGGATGTAGCAGTGGTGTCGTTTCAGTTTTTTCTCTACATCGCGGAAATAGGCACCTGGTTCGGTGGTAATTGTAGCGCCGTCTTTTATCTCTTTGACGTCACCAATTTTATTAATGTGAGGGCAGACATCAATCACAATTGAGTCAGTGAGTGAGCCGCCAGAGAGTCCAGTACCAGCTGCGCGCGGCGTGAGTGAGAGTGATGAAAATGTTTTCGTTTCTGCAGCAATTAATTTCACGGCAACCTCGATATCATGTTTGTGTTTTGGTTGAAGAACGACTTGTGGGCGGACGTGGAAAATACTTTCATCGGTACTATATTTCTCGAGGAATTTTTTATCACTGCTGATACCGCCATGAAATCCAGCTTCACGTAGTTTCTTTTCAAGAAGAAGGTGACCGAGGGGGTGACGCTTAATACTACGAAGTTCACTTGGTTTGATTTTTGCAAGTGGGGTAGGAGTGAAGTGGTCGTGCTCGTCGTGTGTTTCTTTTGCAACAGGTGCTACTTTTTTTGTTATAGTTTTCTTCGTAGCTTTTGCAGTCACTTTTTTTACAGGTGTCTCACGTACAACCACCGCGTTTTTAATCGCGATCTTCTTTGCAGATTCTTTACTGTGCACCTTTTTAATTTTGAAACCAACAGTTGGGGCAGGCTTGGCAACTTTTTTAGTTGCTTTACGCGCACGTGGTTTAGCGTTCTGCTTTACTACAGAATCAACATCAACCACCGATAAAGAACGGGTCGCCATAGATACTTATATTGTATATCATATAAGTGAAAAAATATTTCTCTGTCCACAAATGAAAGGCGCCCCGAAAAGTGTGGGGCGCCTGGCAGCAACTTAGAACGGGATGCAGATGGCGTATTCGCTATAGGGGTGATTATCGTGGGTGCGCAATGCTTCTACAGCTGCTAAACAGCGCTCGTACGCGTTTTCGCCTTCGAAGGGTACGATCGAGTGTGTTTCGTTGCTCAGTGCCCCGGTCCAGACACTGAGCAGGTAGCCATGTGGCGCCGGGCTATCTGCCAGGGTTGCCGTAGCGATAGTGGTAACCATTGTCGTCATTGTCGCAAAAAGAATCCTCATGTTCTGTATAACTCCTGTTGATTCTGTTTGGTAGAATAGTCATAAATAAATAAAATGTCAATGGAATGCAGATTCTGTGGTATACTCACACCACTATGAACCAAGCACGGGCGCTCGAAATTTTGAAAACTGGGGTAAACGTTTTTCTCACTGGTGAACCAGGGGCGGGGAAGACCTATGTGATTAATCAGTATATAGCGTGGCTTGAGGCCGCTGATTTGAATGTGGCGGTGACAGCCTCGACCGGGATTGCGGCGACGCATATCGGAGGATTGACCATTCACTCGTGGAGTGGTGTTGGTGCACGTGATCACATCAATCAGTATGACCTCGATCAGATTGTGTCGAAAGAAAAAACGGTAAAGCGGGTGAAGAAAGCACATGTGCTGATTATTGACGAAATCTCGATGATCGATGGCAAAATGCTTGATATGGTTGATGTGATTTGCCGAACGATTCGGCAACGACCAGAAGCGTTTGGGGCACTCCAGGTGATTTTCGTCGGAGACTTTTTTCAGTTACCGCCAGTCACGAAACAAGGTGATATGATGCGCTATGGATTTGAATCACGTGCATGGGAGAATGCAAAACCGCTCATTTGTTATTTATCTGACCAGTTTCGTCAGGAAGACGAAGCCTTGCTCGCACTCCTCGGGTCAATTCGTCGTAACGAAATTGAAGAAGAGCACTACACGCTCTTGAATGAACAAACGAGTATCGATTATGAGAATATTGAGCCGACGCGCCTCTATACACATAATGCGGATGTTGATGCGGTTAATAATACAAAACTCGCGAGTCTGCCTGGTAAACCAAAAACCTTCCGCATGGCGGGGCGGGGTAGTAAACCGTTGCTCGAAGTCTTGGTGAAAAACTGTCTCTCTCCTGATGCACTCGTACTCAAAGAAGACGCGATGGTGATGTGTACCAAAAATAATTTTGAAGCTGGGTACGTGAATGGCACCCTTGGTCGCGTGGTTGAGTTTGATCCGGACGACGGCATGCCAATTATTGAAACGACCGAAGGAAAACGAATCCGAATTGTAACCACAACCTGGGACATGATGGATGAAGGAAAACTGCTCGCGTCAATCGAACAGTTACCACTCCGTCTCGCGTGGGCGATTACGATTCACAAGAGTCAGGGAATGTCGCTCGATGCGGCCGAAATTGATTTGTCAAAAGCATTCGTGTTCGGACAGGGGTATGTGGCACTCTCGCGCGTGCGGTCGCTCGCTGGGCTCAAAATTCTCGGTATGAGTGCAAACGCGCTCCAGGTAGATCCAAAAATTGTTCGTCGTGATGCGGGGTTTCGAGCTGAATCTGAGGCAGCTGAAGAAACGTTCCAGAACCTCGAACCGACTGAACTTGAAACAATGCATAATCAGTTCGTAACGGCCTGCGGAGGTAAGCTTCCTAATCCAAACGAAGTACGCGTACCGAAAAGTGCTGTCGAACGTGTGCAAAAGGAGAGTACCTATGCACTCACGAAGCAATTTGTTCTCGCCGGAAAGCGAATCTCTGATATTGTGCGTGAACGTGATATGGCAGAGTCGACAATTACTGCCCATATTGAAAAGCTAGCCGAAGAAAAGCAGTTAACCGCGTCAGATATCAAAAAACTCATTGTGTTTGACGGCGACATTGATGCTGCGATTACCGAAATCAGGGAAGCTATCGAAGAGTGTGGTCACGAAAAATTGCGACCACTGTATGATGCAACTGGTGAACAGTATGACTACACGATGCTACGACTGATTCGTGCAATGTATTTACTGCAGTAGACTCATCCACAGATAGTCTGTTGCAGTTGTGCCACAAGGAGTATAATACCCGCACTTCGCAGCAAATTGGTTCATACAGTCCGAATTGTGGTGACGGAGTAACATTTACTAAATTAACTTATCATATTTATGAAACATTCATTTGTGTATGGTTTTCTCGTAATGGCAGTATTCGCGTGTATTGCAACAACCGCGCCTGCTCACGCCGAGGAAGCGAGCAGTACTGCAACATCAACAACTGTTGTTGCGACTACCACCACACCAGTTGCTTCAACTACGGTGACCACACCAGTTGCATCAACAACATCATCAACTTCATCACATATTGCAGATTTGCTCGCACAACTTGCAAAACTCACTGCAATCTTTAATGATTTGAAAGCAAAATTGTTTGGCGTACAGGCTCAGATTGCTGAGGTTAAGGCTGGATTGCATGAAGGGTCGACTGGAGATGACGTAACAGCAGTGCAGGATGCTCTCGCGTCAGATCCTTCTATTTACCCAAGTGGCAAGAAAACAGGCTTCTTTGGTCCGATGACAGTTGAAGCGATTAAAAAATTCCAAGAGAAGAATGGCCTTGAGGTCACTGGAACAATCAATGCTGAAACAAAAGCCGCCCTCGATACGTTGCTGGCGCAGAAGCGAAGTGAAGGTCATTTACCAATGGGACTCATGATTGCGCCAGGTCAACATCGAGACGATTTCGAGCAGCGTGTTCGTGCACAGTGCGGAGCGTCATCAACGGTACAAACAGCCACTGGTACACCAGCATTTGGTTGTGCGCCGATAATGAAGAAGTATCACATGGAAGATGAAGATGGTGCTCGACACGGCAGTTCAACTACACCATGGCGTCCGATGAATATGGCGTTACCTCGACCAATGGCAATTCCAATGCGTGGTCAGGGGCGACCAGAAGCTAGTTCAACTCGAAGTGAAAAGGAACATGGTCACGAACAAGAACAAGAGCAGGAACATGGACCTGAGCACGGAGGAGGCATGAACGATCGCTAGAGTGCAAGTAGTATACAAAAAACCATCCAATCGGATGGTTTTTTGTATATGCAGCGATGCTCTCATGCGTGATAGAATAGGGAATTATGTTTTTAGGTTGGAAAAAAGTGACGCGACGAATTGCGCGAAAAACAAAACGTGTACATCGTTCCTATGAACTGCACAAAGAAACGGCCCGTACGCTCATCCGAGTTCGCTTGGAATTTTTTAACCAGTATTACCAACATACCTATCATCGGGTTGCAATTCGTGACCAGCGTCGCTGTTGGGGGAGTTGCTCATCAAAAGGAAATTTAAATTTCAGTTACAAATTACTGTTCCTGCCACCGTGTTTGCGAGACTATGTCGTTGTGCATGAGCTCTGTCACTTGCGCGTACTTAATCATTCCACTGATTTCTGGATGGTGGTGGCGGAAGTGCTACCTGATTATGCAGAGCGTGCACAAGCACTCCGCACCCTCGAACGAACGCACGGAACGGCATTTGCAACCCTGCAGAAACTTCCGCACGACGCTGGTACCTGTGTATTTTGTGTCCGTGATGCGAACCGTCAGGTGCCGGTACCCTGTGCTACCATTTCGTCAGTCCGCGTGAAAGATTTTTTGCCTGATGACGTAGTAATGGAGGTATCACATATATGACATACATTGCACTGTTGGTTGCGTTGCTAGTTGGAGGATATACCGCGTATCAACACTACACACCAGCACCTGGTGTGACTGTTGGGGCAGAATGGCAGACACCTCTCGGTGCTGTGCAAGCGGCCAAAGATGCGGTCGCTGCCGTCGAAAGGCGAGAAGGGGTAGTATCAGC
>Ga0228698_1001333_pt1 | contig 12425 bp, 12 predicted proteins | sample McNCre117_Aug_MG_FD_178015 | JGI IMG/M metagenome (GOLD analysis project Ga0228698, IMG submission 178015) | Freshwater microbial communities from McNutts Creek, Athens, Georgia, United States - 1-17_Aug_MG | ecosystem: Environmental > Aquatic > Freshwater > Creek | place: USA: Georgia...
GCCTGTCGAAGGAACCCGATGATCTGTTCCTCGCTGAATCTGCTCTTCTTCATATCCGTCATTCTCCGGTTGGTTGACGGACTTCACTAACTTCAGGGTGGTACGGCTAGGAGGGGGCAGGTCACAGGAGCAAAGCAGTGAAGTCGCGATTGGGAGCTCATCCCTTAAGCACTCTGATTTGCCCCCAATTTTCATGTGGACAGGGAAAACCCTAGTGCATATCTAATCGCGCTTGAATATACTTTCGAATAACAAATCAAGGATGAATAAATATGCAAGTTGATTCAAGCGTTATTCAAGCCGACGCTACTCAGCCCTTAACAGTAGATCTCGGTGCCGTTTCGGAGTGGAAGGTTCGCCGCCAGGAGTTCGTGCGGGCAACTCCGGATCAAAAGAAAGAGTTGCTGCGCAAGTCGAGCATCGGCATTCGTCAGCAAGTCCTGACGACGATCAATGGCGCCGGCTTAGGTCACATCGGCGGTGATTTTTCTGTGACCGATATTTTGGTGACGTTGTATGAAGGTGTTCTCAACCTTGAGCCAGGTAACCCAAATTGGGAGAGTCGCGATCGCTTTATTTTGAGCAAAGGTCACTGTGCCGCAGCCTTGTATTCGGTGCTGGCAAAGTGCGGCTACTTTAGTGAGTCGAGACTCACACACTTCGCAAAAGATCTGTCCCCGTTAAACGGGCACCCTAATCGCAACAAGATTCCTGGAGTGGAGACAAATACAGGTCCACTTGGACATGGATTGCCAGTGGCTGTGGGCTGTGCAACGGCAGCGCAACTCCTAGGCAAATCGTTTCGTACCTATGTCGTCGTGGGTGACGGAGAACTCCAAGAGGGCAGCAATTGGGAGGCTGCCATGTATGCCGCACAGCGAGGTTTGGGTGGATTGACGTTAATCGTTGATCGCAATCGGTTGCAGCAAGGCGCAAGCACAGCAGATACCAACGATCTAGAGCCACTGGCGGATAAATGGACTTCATTTGGTTGGGAAACGCATGTGATCGATGGCCACTCTTACGAAGATCTACTGCGTGTATTGACACTTCAGCCAGGTGATCGCCCGAGGGCTGTCATAGCGAATACGGTGAAGGGCAAAGGCGTCTCGTTTATGGAAAACGGTGTTGAATGGCACCACAAAGTGCCGAGCGCGGCTCAGTACGAAGCAGCAATGAAAGAGGTGGCAGCGTGAGTAAGGTGGATAACAGCGTCGGATTCGACTGCCGACAAGCATTCGCGGATGAGTTGGAAAAGATGGCCCGTGAAGACACACGGATTGTGGCTGTTTGCAATGACTCTGTGGGCTCGAGCAATTTGGGCGCATTTCGGAAAGCCTTTCCGGACCGCTTGGTGAATGTCGGTATTGCTGAACAGAATATGGTGGGTGTTGCTGCAGGTTTGGCCAACGCTGGAATGCGTCCATTCGTTTGTGCGGCTTCTCCTTTCTTGACTGGACGGGCACTAGAACAAATTAAGGCAGACGTTGTTTACTCTGACTTTCCTGTAGTGCTATGTGGCATGAGCCCAGGAATGGCATACGGCGAACTGGGGCCAACACATCACTCGATTGAAGATCTCGCTTGGATGCGCGCTATTGGTGATCTCACAGTCACGGTACCTGCAGACCCAGATGAAACTCGTGCAACGATGCGCTGGGCCTTAGAGTCAGGGCGGCCCTGCTTCATGCGCGTGGGGCGTACCAAAGTTCCAGCAGTTTCCCAACCATCTGTAACTTTTCAACCAGGAAAATTCAATACGCTCCGCGATGGTCAAGATATCAGTATCTTTGCGGCTGGAACAATGGTTTCTAGAGCTTTGGAAGCGGCGGAATACTTGGCAGAAGGTGGCGTAGATGCGCGTGTTATTAATGCTGCATCAATCAAACCCGTGGATGTTGCCTCGGTCATAAGTGCAGCAAAAGAAACCAAGGGAATTTTGACGGTTGAAGAGGCCATTATTTATGGTGGCCTTGGATCTGCAATTGCAGAAGTGGTTGTACAAAATCATCCCACCAAGATGCGAATTCTGGGTGTGACGGGGTTGGCTCCAACAGGAAGTGCTGGATTCTTGATGGATCACTTCGGACTAAGTGCTACAGGGATCTCAAAAGCAGCACTTGAATTGCTTGCGCGTACCTAATACGGAGACAACGATGAGTCACGTGTTAGCAATCGACCAGGGAACCAGCGCAACCAAATGTATTTTGGTGGATGACACCGGTCGCATTGTTGCCAAAGCTAGTTCACCTCTCGGTGAAGCCTATCCAGAGCCAGGATGGGTTGAGCAAGATGTCAATCTCATCTGGGAAAGCGTGCAGATTGCTGTAAGAGATTGTTTATCCCAACGACCTGATGTGTCAGTAGCTGCAGTTGGATTGTCTACACAAAGAGAATCCGCGCTGGTATGGAATAGCAAGGATTCCAGTCCTGCGACTCCTTTGTTAAGTTGGCAAGATCGCAGAACCGTCGACATCATGGACTCCATGATTGTGGAGGGTCTTGGTGAGTGGGTATTTGAGACATCGGGGCTTCCCTTAGATCCGATGTTCTCCGCACTAAAAATCAAGTGGCTATTAGATCGTCTGGATAGCGATCGGGTCGCGAGCAAAAGCGGAAAGTACGTCGTAGGAACAATCGATTCGTGGCTAATTGCCAAGCTCGGTGGAAAGAATACGATCGAAGTTGGCAATGCCTCGCGAACTCAATTGTTGAACGTAAGCACTGCGAGTTGGGATGAAGAGTTACTTCGCGTATTCAACATACCTCGCGAGCTTTTACCTAGGATCGTTCCTTCCATTGGTCTCCATGCGGATGCTGGTGGTCTGCATCCCTCATTGCGCGGGGTTCCTGTTGCGTCCGTTATGGCCGACTCACACTCTGCGCTGTACGCACATGGTGTTCGTGATGTCGGTTCAGTCAAGGCGACTATGGGAACAGGGTCCTCTGTCATGGGCCTGGCTCGAGATGGTGCAAAAAGGCTGAACGGACTTTGCTTGACGATTGGATGGGATGCGGGATCTGGTCCAAAGTTGGCCCATGAGGGCAACATTCGATCTGCTGGCGCAACCCTTCGCTGGGCAGCAGATCTCTTCGGGATGGATCCTGAGTCTGCGGTTACCGAATCGGAACAGACGAGCGTGGGTGATCTATTCATCGTGCCAGGGTTTTCCGGTTTAGGCGCCCCCTATTGGGATGCGAAGGCAGTGGGGCTTATCAGCGGAATGACTCTTTCAACAGATCGCAAGCAGATCTTGGCCGGAGCATTGGATTCGATTGCTCATCAGGTGGCTGATGTCGCGACTGCGATGGAGGGGGGAGGGGACATGGTTCAACGACTACTGCTAGATGGTGGTCCGTCACGAAATCCTGCATTACGTCAAAAAATATCCACTTATATCAGTCGCCCAGTGGTGCATTGCACGGATGCGGAGTTGTCAGCACTAGGAGTCGCTCACCTCGCAGGTGTCCAGGTTGGCGTGTGGAATGAACAATCACTACAACAACTTAGCCGTGCACAAGTGGTTACGGACGTGCCAATTTACTCCAAGGTCGATGTCGATCGACATCGTTCAAATTGGGCATTGGCAGTAGCGCGTTCGCGTTTGCAATCAGCGCAAACATCTTCCTGAAGCGAACAGAAAAATAAACAAGGCCGAAAAATGAGTACTAAAGAGACAAGAGTTGCATGGGCGGACAAGGTGTCTGAGCACATTCCGCTGATCAGTTTGATCGTGTTGAGCATTGTTTTTTCAATCATGTCAGATGTATTTTTGACAAGTAGAAATTTGCTCAATGTGATCGACCAGCTAACGGTACTGGGCATCATGGCGTTGGGCATGACGGCAGTGATTGTGATTGGTGGAATTGATCTTTCAGTGGGTTCCGTGTTGGCTCTGTCCATGATGGTGATGGGCTGGCTGGCGAACATGGTTGGTGTGCCAATGCCAATTGCCATACTTTTAGGCCTAGTCGTCGGTGCGCTGTGCGGTGCCTTCTCTGGCTTCCTCATCGTGAAGGTGAATCTTCCTCCGTTTATTGCAACGCTGGCAGTCATGTCGATTGCTCGCGGTCTAGCCAACATCATCACCGATGGCAGTCAGATCGTTGGTTACCCTGCGTGGTTCTCGGAACTCTCGATTGAGCGCCATTTTGGATTTTTGTCCGCATCTGTAGCACTGTTCTTGGGGCTGACGGTGGTGGCCGGAATTTTCATGAAATACCGCGCAACCGGTCGCTCTCTGTATGCAATCGGCGGTAGTAGTGAAGTTGCCCGTTTGGCAGGAATTTCCGTTAAGAAAGTTACGTTAGGCGTCTATACCGTATGCGGCCTTTTATCTGGTCTAGCAGGCGTAGTGATGTCTACGCGTTTGGATTCATCTCAACCGGCAGGTGGTCAGGGCTATGAGCTCGACACGATCGCCGCAGTTGTGATTGGCGGCGCTAGCTTGGCTGGCGGCGTCGGAAGCATCTTCGGCACGCTAATGGGCGTGCTGACGATCGGTGTGTTGCGCAACGGCTTGAACCTCATCGGTACCTCGCCATTTGTTCAACAAATCGTCATTGGTGTCGTCATCGTTCTCGCAGTGATGTTTGATGCCAACAAGCGCAAATCTCGTTAATTCAACCTAATATTTCTTTCGAGGAGACATCATGTTCAAGTTCAACAAGCTTGTTTTGGCAACTTTGGCTACTGCAGCGTTGGCAGGTTCTGCCTTTGCTCAGGGCTCAGGTAAAACTATCGGTGTAGCAGTACCTAACCTGCAAGCTGATTTTTTTAACATCATCAAACAAGGTATCGATACCTACGGTAAAGAAAAGGGCTACAAGGTAGTGGTCGTTGATGCCAAGAACGACGCAGCCACCCAAGTCAATCAAATCCAAGATTTGATTTCGCAAAAAATTGATGCATTGGTGTATATCCCTGCAGGCGCAACCGCAGCGGCGGTTCCAGTTCGCGCAGCTCGTAAGGCTGGAATTCCAGTCATCAACGTAGACCGTAACGTTGATAGCGATCCAGGTGACACATTCATCTATGGTCGCTCTGTAGCCGCCACCACTGAACTGGGCAAATGGGTTTGCGACAAGACCGGTGGAAAAGGAACGGCCGTCATGATCCATGGCCAGCGTGGTACCACTCCTGAAAAAGAGCGTACAGAAGGCTTCACTGCTGGGTTGGCCTCATGCGGTATCAAGATTTCTCAACACCAATGGACAGAACGTTGGGCTGCTGACGAAGGCAACCGTATTGCACAAGACATGCTGCAGCGCGATCCCAACATCAGCATCATCATTGGTCAAGCTGATGGTATTGCAATGGGTGCATCCCAAGCTGTGAAACTCGCTAAGCCCAAGCAGAAGGTTTGGGTTGTTGGTTTTGACGGTGATCCAGGTGCTCTGGTCGCCATGAAAAACAGCGGCACTCTGGACGCAACAGCGACCCAGCAAACGTGGACCATGGGCAAGATGGCCGTGGATGCCGTGACAGATCTGTTGGCAGGTAAGACAGTACCGAAAGATCAACCAACTGATGCACGTGTGACTACCAAAGAAAACGTAGATCAGTTCATCAAACAGCACCCTTAAATTGACTTGATTGCAGGAGGCGAACTCGCCTTCTGCAGAGTCATTTAAATTTTCATTGCATCACCATGTCACTAACGGAATTCATACCTTCACACAATGGGTTGGTTGCTCAAAATATGGGCAAAACCTATGGATCTATTAACGTACTCCGAGGTGTGAATGTCGAGGTTCGACCAGGAGAGTGTGTTGCCCTGCTTGGGGAAAATGGAGCTGGCAAGTCCACTTTGTCTTCCATTATTGCGGGGCTCACAAACTCCGATGCGGGCTCTCGGATGTGGTGGCGTGGGAAGCCGTATCAACCACGGAATCCTGGTGATGCATTGCAGACTGGTATTGGGCTTATTCACCAAGAGATGCGCCTACTGCCGCATCTCTCTATTGCCGAGAATGTGTTTGTTGGCCGCCTCTTAATGAAGAACGGTCGTATCGACATGGATACCATGATGGAGCGAGCCCAGGAGCAATTGCACCGATTGGGTTTGAATGTTTCCGCACGATCGAAAGTAAGCACACTCAGCGTGGCTGCACAACAGCAGGTGGAAATTGCAAAGGCACTCACACTGAATGCAACGATGTTGATTCTCGATGAGCCTACAGCAGCGCTCGGCGACGAAGAAACAGATAGGCTGTTTGAGCAAGTGAAAAGACTGAAATCTGAAGGGGTGTCCTTCATTTATGTCAGTCACCGGTTGGCGGAAATAGCAAGAATTTGCGATCGCATTGAGGTTTTGCGAGATGGACAGCAAGTCGCGAGCCATGCGAGCGCACAACTTGAGCGCAATCTTTTGGTACGCGACATGGTGGGTCGCAGTGTTGATCGCTTGTTCCCGGAGATTCCACTCCCAGATGAGCACTCTGAGGTTGCCTTATCTGTGAAGGAGATTAATTCTGTAGATGGGCGATTCAAGAACCTTAGTTTTGACGTCAAGCGGGGAGAAATTCTTGGATTCGCTGGTATCTCAGGAGCCGGTAGAACAGAGGCAATGCGTGCCATCACCGGGGTGGATGCACTGAAGTCTGGAGAAGTATTTGTCAGTGGCAAAAAGGTGCGAATCAAATCACCAATGGACGCTATCCGAAATGGACTTGTCATGGTGCCTGACGATCGGAAAGCACTCGGTGTTGTCTTGTCCCATTCCATTGCTGAGAACATTGCTTATAGCAACGCAGATCAGATCGGTCCCAGTGGCTGGATTCGGCCGCAAAAGCGGGACTCGTTTGCGCAGGCGTTGATTAAGAAGTTGACAGTCAAGGGAACTCCCTCACAACTTGCGGGTGCCCTTTCCGGGGGGAATCAACAGAAGGTTGTGATTGCCAAATGGATTGCGCGCAGCCCCAAAGTAATCATTCTGGATGAGCCGACTCGGGGTGTGGATGTGGGGGCACGAGCTCAAATTTATGAGGTTATTGCGGATTTGGCTCGTCAAGGTATGGCGGTGATTGTGGTGAGTTCGGACTTGGATGAGGTACTGGGCTTGTCACATCGTGTCATCGTATTGGCACGGGGTGAAATTAAAGGTGAGATTCCTCGCGGTCTGGCAAATAGCCAGAACGTCATGGATCTCGCTGTGCATTAATCACCATCTTCGGGGGCCCAATGCGAGAATCTTGCGCATGAAAAACCATCGCGCCACCACCCCTGAAGTTATGCGTTTGGCGACCCGAGTAGCCAGCATGTACTACGAACGCTCTGTTGGGCAACAGCAGATTGCAGAGCAACTTGGCCTGTCGCAGGCCAAAGTTTCCCGTCTTCTGAAGCAAGCTGAGCAGCTGGGAATAGTAAAAATCACGGTGCATGTGCCAACTGGTGTGCATGCTGAGGTGGAGGCTCGGTTAGAGGAAATTTACGGTTTGGATGAGTGCCTCGTGGTGGAGGTAAACGCTTCAGATCTTGACGAAGATGACGCAGTAACCCAAGCGCTGGCTTCATCTGTAGCCTCGTACCTTGAGTTGATGGTTCCCTCGCTTGAAAGTATTGCGGTTTCATCTTGGAGTTCAACTTTGTTGGCGGCAGTGAACGTGATGCGTCCCACCTCCAAAGGTATTACAAGGCATATTGTTCAAGCACTGGGGGGGGTGGGGCAGGCGAGTGTCCAGCGTTTTGCGACGCAACTGACGGAGCGATTGGCACATCTTTCGCATGCAGAGCCCACCTTTATGTTGGCTCCTGGGATTGCAGCCTCACCGGAGGCTAAGCAGGCGATCGAGGCGGATGCAGCTTGTGCTCAAGTCCTCAATATGTTCGATGACTTGTCAGGAATATTGATGGGAATTGGTGCTGTCACTCCATCTCGAATGTTGAGAGACAGTGCCAACAACTTCACAAACCAAGATATTGAAGAGTTGAAGGCGGCAGGTGCGGTGGGTGATGCGTGTATGCGTTTCTACGACGCCAATGGAAATCCAGTGCACACCAAACTGGAAGACCGAATCATTGGTATCCACGCTCATCAAGTTTTAAAAACCCGACGCCGTATCGGTGTAGCTGGGGGACGCAGAAAGTTTGAGGCAATCCGTGGTGCGTTACGTGGCCACTGGATTTCCACACTTATTACGGATCTTGAGACGGCGACAAGGCTGATTGAGAGTCCATAGACCAGGCTTATTAGCCAATTAACGCAGCAATGCAAGGAGAACCAAGTGAATTTGTTTGATCTAAAAGGTGAAGTGGCGATGGTGACAGGTGCTGGCAGCGGCATCGGTCAACGTCTTGCAATAGGACTGGCTGAGGCTGGTGCTGACGTTGCGTGCTTTGATTTGCCTGGTCAACAGTTGGGGCTTGAGTCCACCGCAAAGCAGATCGAAAATTTGGGCCGCAAAGCAATTATTTGCCACGGTGACGTGACAAATGCGGCAGATTTGAAAGTTGGTATTGAGCGAATTGAGCGTGAATTGGGTGCTCTGTCGGTTGCCTTGAATTGCGCTGGAATTGCCAATGCTGCACCTGCTGAAGATATGGAGTACGAGCAGTGGCGACGAGTCCACGCGATCAATGTAGATGGCGTATTTCTGAGCTGTCAAGCCCAAGCGCAGGTAATGTTGCCCAGAAAAAAGGGATCGATCGTCAACATCGCATCGATGTCCGGTTCAATTGTTAATCGGGGTCTTTTGCAAGCTCATTACAACAGCTCCAAGGCGGCAGTTATTCACATGAGTAAGAGCCTCGCGATGGAGTGGTCTGAGCGAGGAATTCGCGTGAACTCAATCAGTCCCGGATATACCGCGACCCCCATGAATTTGCGTCCTGAGGTTGCAGAGCAAGTCAAAATTTTTGAACGTGACACTCCTCTCGGTCGCATGGCATCGGTCGATGAAATGGTGGGACCAGCGGTATTCCTCTCCAGTCGCGCAGCATCTTTTTGCACCGGTGTCGATTTGATCGTCGACGGCGGCTTCGTTTGCTGGTAACTCGACTACAGGAGTAAAACCCATGAATGCAAGATTCACTGGAAAAGTCGTCGTAATTACCGGAGGCAGTCGTGGCATAGGAAAAGCTATTGCGCAACGCTTCGTTCGCGAGGGGGCGAGTGTTTGTTTGGCCGCCAACGAGGCACTAGTTCATGAAGCAGCAAAGCAGTTGAGCGAATTGGCGGTGAATGGTGCCCAAGTAATTGGTGCCGAACTGGATGTGACTAACAAAGATCAAGTCAAAGCCTTGTACGCCAGGGTTGCATTGGAGTTGGGGGAAGTTGATATATCCATCCAGAATGCCGGTGTTATCACAATTGCGAAATTGGAGGACTTGTCCGAATCCGAATGGGACAAAGTCATGGCGGTTAACACCAAAGGCGTGTTCTTGTGCTGTCAAGAAGCGGCAGTGCGTATGCGAGCTGCTGGAAAAAAAGGACGCTTGATCAATACAGCATCAGGTCAGGCACGCCAAGGCTTCATTTATACGCCGCACTATGCAGCCAGCAAGTTTGGTGTTCTCGGTATCACGCAAAGCTTGGCCAAGGAATTGGCAAAAACAGGCATCACCGTGAATGCATTCTGCCCCGGCATTATCGAGACCGATATGTGGGCATACAACGACGAAGCTTGGGGAAAACTGCTTGGAGATTACAAGCCAGGTGAGTTGATGGCGGAGTGGATTGAAGGTATTCCAATGGGTCGTCCAGGATCTGGGGAAGATGTTGCTGGTGTGGTCACTTTCTTGGCCTCCAATGACGCCGCTTACATCACGGGTCAGACCATCAATATTGACGGCGGAATGTTCATGTCGTAACTGCGATAGAGAGTAATTTGTTTCTGAAAAAAGGGGACTGACATCATTGTCAGTCCCCTTCATCTTCTTATCGCAGTTGCCACGATAGATAGTATTACTTTTTCTTCTTCGCCACGGCTGCCTTGAAAGCAGCACCCGCAGTAAAGCGAGGAACGGTCGTCGCTGCAATCTTCAACGCTTCACCCGTACGTGGGTTCTTGCCTGTGCGTGCAGCACGCTTGGCTGCCTTGAAGGTGCCAAAGCCGATCAGTTGCACATCTTCCTTCTTCGCGACTTTGGCGGTGATGATCTCAACCAGCGCATCCACCGCACGGCCAGCAGCAGCTTTTGAGAGTTCGGTTTTAGAAGCCAGTGCTTCTACGAGTTCAGTCTTGTTCATGGATGTTTCTCCTTGCGATTACTTCTTGGAAGTGAGCTTCAGTCCACCTGATGCGTCTTCTACCAAATAGGCATTTTCCAACAGCTTGGTAAATGAGGCGGTGACAGAGCCTGTAGGCAGGCCCGCATCCAATCCAACCTTGGTGCGTTTGATGACGGTGAATTTCTTCGCGTTCAGGACGGTTTTGAGCTGATCCCAGAGCTTCTGGGTATTGGGGCTCAAAGCAGACTTCGGTGTTGACTTCTTGCTCTTGGCTTCGACCTTGCTTTCGTCTTTAGGGGCAATAGGCTTGGTCGCAGCTTGCTTCGCTTTGCGTGCAGTCTTCACGACAACGTCGGTAGCCTCAATGGCTTCCAGAACGGGGATGCTGTTGGTAGCAGCGGGCTCCCGCACACGAGAAGGAGCACGTAAGCGAGGGCTGACGTTCGCCGTGGGCAATACACCTTGTCCCAGGCTCAAGGCTGCTTGATGCACTTTGCGCAGCTCAGCTTCGATCTGCTCCAGTGTCTGGGACAGGCGTGCCACCGTTTTCCATTCTTCAAACAGGGAGTCTGTGTTCAGGTCAAAAGGGTTTTGACTCATGGATTGCCGTACATGGTCGGCATAGGCTTGAACCGCTGACTTGAGCGCAGTATCGGCGGCATGAACGGCAGCACCAGCGGCTTGGATCGCGGACAAACTTTCTTTGGGGATGGGCACGACGGGCTCCTTATACGTTGAACTCAAGAAGAGTTGAGATTCTCAGTATACGGAGGAGGGAAGAATGTAGGTTAGGCACCAAAGACACTCGCGCATACTCGTTGGCGAGCCGGGTATCAAGTCAGGCGGTGTGTGAGGCCGATCACAACCGGCTCCTCTAACCGTTCTATCCTGAATCTCGGTTGAATACGCAGCTGTACAAGCAACTCATGCTTCTCAAGATCCTGCGTTACCGTAATAGACCCCTCAGACAACGGATGGTAGGCGCTGGGGCTTTCGTTGGGCGCTTTGACGTAGCGCTGTATCCACACGTTGAGTTTCTTCTGTAGTGACTCGCACGTGGTAAGAGACCCCGTCTCCTCGCGAAGCATCAAATGAACCGCATGGATGACACGACTCAAAGCAAGCGTTGTCGCCAGCGTGGAGGCCAGTTGTTCAGTGCGCTCATGCCGGGAATCAAAATACCGCTTACTTCGATAGGTGCTAACGGCCCCAACTACTGCTGTTTGCCTGGTGCCGGTTCGAGCGCAAATGGGCAAAAAGCCCAGATCGTTCAATTCGGCGGCTCGACTCACCGTAGTCTCCACCGACGGCAATATGCTGTCCTCATGAAATCCATGGAAGTTCACGGGCCAATGGTCACGCTCGAATGCTTGTGCAATGCGTTGGGCGAGTACGTAGCTTGAATTGAAGGTCGTGGATGGCGTTGTCTCTGCAGTATCGGTGGTGCTGACGTTGGGTAATGTCACCGCAAGATACTTCGCAGCATCTTGCTCTCTCAACTCCAACCACTCCACGCACTCACTCATTTCGAATATCTTTTGCAGCTCCCGTGGACGATGCAAGTCAGAAAAGGAGTCGAGCGAGAACATCTGCGGCGCTGCATTTACCAAGCACGGTGCATGGGCTTGGGCGGCGATCTCCGTCATTCTCCGAAGCAACTCCACGTCTGCAGTCCCATGATGGATCTCGAAGTCACAAACCAAAATACTCAAAGGGGATGCACCAAAGGTGCCTAAGCCTTGCCGGATGACAAAGTCGTAGAAGCAACTTTGATCCGGGGAGACTGCTTTTTGTAAGTCCTGGAGCAGCTCGTCCTTCGAAATATTGAGGACCTTCACCTCTACGTCGGCAGCTACCGGTAGTGATCCGAGCAAATACTGCAAGCCACTGCGAGTGGATGCGCTCGGGTGAAACTCCTGGAGGACTTGATCCAGAGACGCTTGAGTGACGGAAAGCCAGGACCGTTTGCGCAAGGCAATGGCACTGTCGCTGGCATCCTGCTCGGCGTTCAAGTGGGTCAGAACGCCAATCACCAGAGGCAAGTTTTGATGTCGTGATATGCCATCTGTTGTGAGTTCGATGCCGAAATAGGGATCTGCAGCCTGGCTTGTCATGGACGGTTCAGTAGCATTCGAGAATGGCATGTAGTGCTCAAAAGAGTGAGGGGTGTTGGAGTGCCTGATCGGGGCGAGTCCAGCTACTCATCCTCCCAAATAGTTCATTTCGGCCTTTGTTATTTTAGAGTTCGTGTTT
>Ga0228698_1001334_pt1 | contig 12422 bp, 14 predicted proteins | sample McNCre117_Aug_MG_FD_178015 | JGI IMG/M metagenome (GOLD analysis project Ga0228698, IMG submission 178015) | Freshwater microbial communities from McNutts Creek, Athens, Georgia, United States - 1-17_Aug_MG | ecosystem: Environmental > Aquatic > Freshwater > Creek | place: USA: Georgia...
TTGTCTGCTCAGAAAAAGTCACAGAAGACCAATAATCGTAGAAGCCATTGCTCCACATTGTTGGAATGTCTTTTTCCAAAGAAAGCCTTGAGAATAGCTTTTGTCTAGAAGAATCAGGAATAACTGACTTGACAAGAATACCAGCTTGAACATTAGAATTCTTGATCCATCTATCATAGACTTGAGAAAACTCTTCGGCTATTTCCTTTGGAAGTCTTGATTCTATTCTTAAAACTTCGTTATTTTGTCCAAGAATCTTTATTCTGTTAGGTGTTGTTTTGAAAACAGGACTCGTGCTCATTATTTTTGAAAGAGACTTTGAAAAATAGTCGACAAGAGTCTGCTTAAAGAACATTATTTTGAATTCCAGAGTGTCTTTTGGAGCTGGAAGTCTATCAATGACACAGATGTGTTAGCTCCAGCAATTCCAGGAGTCGTTGGTCCCATTACTGTCATATGATCATGATTGTTTATGGCTTTCATAATGGCATCAAAAACATCATTCAAATTTTTCTCTGCTCCATTTAGCAAATTGAACTTAGAAGATGTTAGAACGGTCCTTGTTCCGTCCATGACAAAAGAATCAGAACCAACATTAACTGACAGCTTCTTATTGGCAATTTCTAACTTGAAATTCGTATCAAACACAATCCTTAGACTGTCCTTGTCCATGAAAATGTAGTGTTTTTCATCATCATTGACAGTGATTTTCACACTCTTTCTGGCAGACATTCTCACAACGTCTGATCTTACTATGACAGCTGGAAGATTGTCATGAACCTCGTTTGCAGCACTCAAATTCAAATTGGAGTCAGCCTTTGTCTTTTGAGAAAGGTAAATGTATGATGAGTCATCTTTGAGGTTCGGATCCACTCCGTTCCTCCCTGCTATGATGTGAACAGCTGATGAACCTTTTCCATTACCATTGGCGTTGATGTGACCCAGACCGTCTTTTAGTGATGCTGGACCATACGCTGCTCTATCTGTGCCAAGTATGATGATATTATTGTTGGAGCCATGAATAACATGATCTCCAACTCTCTTGACAAACTTGAAAACTGTCTCTTTTACATTGTCAAAAGACATCAGAATTTTCCTTTTAGGTTTCCAGAAGGCTTTGGAGTTTCTGACGGATTCTCAATTTTTGGAGCATTTTGAGAAGTTGCACCAAAAGTTGCAGCAAGTCTTGGCGTCGTTTGAGGAGCTGTGTAAAAGCTAGAGCCTTCTGCAAAGTTCAAATCTTCGTGCCCAGGAACTTTTGTCAACCAAAGACCATGAGTTTGAGAAGAATCTTCAAAAACAACGTAAACGTGCTCTCCTGGCTTCACGCTTATCGAAACTGACTCAGGGAAAAATGGCCAGAAAACTTTGAGATTTTCGTCATTGGAGAACTTGTCAAGTCCGTCTGTCAAGACTCTTGCTTTTATACTATTTGCCGGATTGTTTGGACCAAGCTTGGCGTCTATCTTGACTTTGTTTCCATTGATGACGTGTTCTATGCTTCCATTTGAGGTCGGATTCTCAAGATTTCCACCCTCTGTATCGACAGCAAGAACTTCTGCTCTAAAGAGAAATGGGACAACTTCATCTTTTAGTCGAAACAGACCTTGAGCTCCCTTTCTTAAAAAATCAAAGAAAAGAAGCTCAGGTCTCCTGAATCTGTCTCTGTTAAGAGGAACTTGAAAAGTCATTAGTTTGATTTATTCGCAGATTCAATCTCTTCGAAGATGCTGTCTTTTTCCTGCTGACCATCTTCTGGAGTCTCTGACTTCTCTGCAACTTTAACCAATTCAACTATCTGGGAGTTCATCTTTGTTAGAACTTCTCCGAGATAACCGACATTCTCAGCAATTCCGATTATAGAAATACCATCTGCAAGAGAAGGATCATTTGCTAAATTTATGATCTGATCTCTAACTCTTTCTATCGTTCTTCTATCTTTTCTAGCATTTTCTAGAACTTCAAGAATCAATTCCTCTTTCGTCAAGCTCATAATCTAAGCCCCCGCGGTCACTATACTCTTCTTGCCACTCTTCATAAAGCATCTTAATTTTCTTAAGGTTTACAACAACTTGCTTTGTATTGAGGCTTGTTAGCTCTCTAAGATAGAGATAAACTGCTTTCTTATTGAAAATTGGAACAAGGTCTGGATTTTTCATAATAAATATGACCGCTTCCAAAACTTGTCTTTCGGTCTTTTTGGTTAACTTTTGATGCCAAGAGTCCATAGCTTTATAGAACATGAGCCACTTTTCTCTTTCTTCAATCTGAGCTTCATAAGGGGCAACAATGAAGTTGGGATCTTCAGAGATGGATTCATGATCGACATCTACGTGAAGTTCATTTTCAACTCTAGCCTTCTTTGCCTTTTCTCGAGTCTTATGAATAAACCAGTTCTTGGCAACAACGTTAAAGTATGAAAAGCCCTTTGTTCCTTTTGTTGGATCAAACTTTGGCAGCATTTCATAGAGATTTGAAAGACTCTCCATCTTCAATGTATCTATATTATCAATGTTGTAAAAACCGTATACAAAGATGAGATTTTCAATCAGCTTCTCAAAAGCAGGTCTAATTGATTCTTGAAAAATTGCCTTTTTCTTTGTCTCGTCTTGGGTAGACAGGAACAATTTAATTGCCTCATCTGTCTCTTTGGTAAAATACTGTGACATTTTTTCCTATCTAACCACGGGAGGGTTGGGCTTCTCTTCCTGCTTTTGTTCTCTTCTTGTTACTTCTTGCATTCTTAGATTAAACTCGTCAAATCTTTTTGAGATTATACTCATGTTTCTATGCATAATCTTAACTTCTTCTGAATTTTCAAAAAGCGGAGTCTTGAGAAGTTTGTCAAAATAGTCAGTGTTGACTTCAACATCTCTTAAAAGAAGGTCTATAAGTTCATCGAAGTCAAGAAGTCTTTTGCTAAGTCTTACTATCACAAAAGCTTCTGCTACTGCAACAAGTGACAAAATGGCTATGACAATTTCAAGGATCATTTGTACCCGTCTTTAGCCCATCCAGGACCCTTAAGCACAAATGAAGTTGCGCAAAGCATTGTTTCCATTGGCTGTTCTTCTGAGCACTTATCACATTGAGGAGCTTTCATTTCAGAGATCTTCTGAACAAGCTCAACTTGATATCCACATGATTTGCACCTATAAACGTAAGTCGGCATTTTATCTTCCAGACTTTACAAGAACAACTTTCCCATTTTCAACTTGAACAGTCATCTTTCTGAGCATGTCAGAAATATCAACTTGCTTCATAAGTCCATCTTGCAAACAAGCCATGATTTCCAAAAGAACTGATTCACCAAGCGGATAACTTGGGCTAATTAGTGAATTGTTGTCGTTAACTGTCATTGTAAATCTCCATTTTGTAAATTATAACACATGAAAACAGCATTGTACACTTTAGCAATCAACAATGAGACAGTCACAAGAAACGACTCTTTCTTTCTTTTTTACTATTGCGTTTGGTTTGAGCTCTTCTATGAATGAAGGAAGTTCTTCTTCGGTACACACTATTACTGTGTCTACAGTCTTTAGATGAGCTATAATCATGCAGAGTCTTTCTATGTCTTTCTCAGAAAGACCATCTTGTAAGAAAGCAACTATGCTTGCACCTCTTGGACCAGAAAGTCCGCTTGATGCAGAAAGCTGTTTTAGCAAATCAAACGTTATTTCATTTTCTTGAACTATAGAAAGTGAGATTCTTGAAAAGCCAGCAGAACCATATAGAGAAGTGCCAACATCATGAATTGACTTAACGGCATCATTGAATGTTGTTTCCTTCTTTGATACATTTTCCATAATCACTCCACAACTGCTCTGCCCTTCATCTCAAGCCAGTCTTTCTTTTCTCTTAATTCTTCATTTCTTTCAATGACAGCAGAGATAACCTTCTCTGAAACACCAAGCTCTCTGCAGACTGCTCTCAGAGAATTGAGATCTTTTGGAAAGCAGTGACCGCCAAATCCCATGAATCCATCTGGACCTGGAACTTGAGTGTGACCGATCCCTATTCTTTCATCAAGACATGCTAGAGATCTTACATCATTGTAGTCTATCCCGAGCTTTTGACAAACTTGATATATCTCATTTGAGAACATGACTTTTGTTGCAAGCATTCCATTTGCGTAAAGCTTTACTAGCTCAGCTGTCGTGGGATCTGTCTGAAGAATGAGTCTTTTTGGAGGACCGCTTTCTGTCGAGATCATATCTGGATCTGCATCAGCAAAGAACTTGCACACAACAAGGGCATCATCTTCATCGCCGCCGACTATTATTCTGTTAGTATTCTTCATGTCATTGACTGAGTTCTTTTCTGTCAAAAACTCTGGAGAGAAACAAATTCTTAGAGGAAGATGCTTCACTTGCATTTCTTCAATGAAACCTGGGTACACAGTGCTTTTCACTGTCACAATGAAAGAGTCTAGATTTCTGCCAACCTCTTTTGCCACTGAGACAATGTCACTGATAACTTCTTCTACATTTCCAGTGAAGCATGAACCATCCTTCTTCATTGGAGTATTGACACATACAAAAATGACATCTGACTGCTCAACTACTTCTTTCAGAGTATTGAAATGAAAAGTCTTGTCGTAAATTACAATTTTGCTCTTTCCCTTGAAGAATTCGTGCATTGCTCGTCCAACAAAACCATGCCCAATTATTCCAACTGTGGCTTCCTGAAGTTTGAAAGAGTCTATGAAATTTGATGCATTAATGTTAGTCATTTTATTTCCGATTCAATTTTTGTTGAGTAACTCTTGTTTGACTTGTCAATCCAAGATCTCATCAATTCAGGGTTAGATCTTGAGAGAGTGAAGTTTTCTGTCGTTCCATGCTGAAGACCTCTGTTTATGAGCTTATCACTTTCTCCGTCTCTCAGCCTTCTTGCCTTATCTAGAACATCATCTTCAGTCTTTACGTCTGGGAATCTGTCTAGAGGACTCTCATCATTGTACAGATTTGACCAGCACTTATTCCAGAAAGACTTGAATGTTCTTATCTTTCTTGGAAGATCTACCCATGAATAGTGGAAAATTGAAGGAAGTTCAGAGAATGCCTTGTTCGTCAACTCAGCATACTTCTTTGGATCTGTCCTTCTTGCTATCTCCATGTCTCGGGTATAGAATCCAGTGTGAGGAACAAACTCAAAGTTATCAGCATAGATGTATTCACAACCATCACTCATGTTTTTTCTTGAGAAAACCTTTCCGGTCTTTTCATTAACTTGTCTTGCATGCTTGTTAATACCGTGAGTTATTCTTGGATTGTTCCTAGAAAGTCTCCACTTCCATGAGTGTCTGTCTATTCTGACTTGATCAGCAGAACCCCAGAGATCTATAACTGGTAAGTGGATGAGGTCTGTGTCTGCTGGGAAGTTGTCAACGAGCTTTCTGATCTTCTCATAATCATCTTCATGAACAACTTCATCTGCATCCTGCTGCCACAAGAAATCATTGGGTCCTATGTCTGCTGAGATTCTTCCAAGAGCCTTCTGAAGACCGTCCATTCCTGGTTCATTCCAGTCCCATTCTCTCTTTATAATCTTTATTCTCGAGTCACCGATTGCTTCAATTTTTTCAAGAGTTCCGTCTGTTGATCCACCTTCGACAACTACAACTTGATCACAGAAACCAAGCATTGACTTGATTGATTCAATATACGGGAATCCCTGAGACTCTGCATTGAGCAAGTGAGTGTATCCAGCAATCTTTGTCTTGAGCTCTTCCCAATCCTTCAGATTACTGTCACCAGTTGTGAAGTATTTTGCAGTTGAAACAATGTTTCTTGCTGTGACATTTTCTTTTGCAAAACACATGTTCTTCTGAGAATCAATGACATCTCTCGAAACTGCGCAATGAGTTCTTGGAAAACCTTTTCTCAATGTCATGACAACAGGAGTTGACTTTGCACCAGCCAAATGTGTTGTTATTGAGTTGGTTCCGATGACACACTGTGCCCTTCCAATGATGTCAACTGTTTGGCCATATGTTACCTTGGCTCTAAGGTCCAAACACCCCTCGATGTGTCTGTCGCTTTCGAGACCCAATTGGACTATATGATGTGGAATATTCTTCTTTAGATTTCTAACAACTTCAGTCCAGAACTTAGAATCTTCTTCAGGAGCTCCTCTCTCCTGTCTAATATCAAGAACAACGAAACTTGAAGGAATTCCATCAAACTGCTCACCTTCTGGCACGAATGGATGCTCAGGTGTGTCAATGTCACATGCTGAAGCTATCTCATATGACATGTGACGACCAAGACCTTTCTTGATCCAATTTGATGTCGGCATGTTCAAGTGGAAATTTGGTGTCATCACAACATCAAAGATTGATTCTGTGAGTTCAAGATCCATCATCCACTCTTCGAAATGGATAACTCTATTGACTGCGCTGAATCCCTTAACAACATCTGAAATTCCTGGAGTTGATGCGACTATAATGAAGTGATTTGGAAACTGCTTCTTTAGAACTTTAAGAGTTCCCGTTGAAAGAAGAAGTTCATAATCGCTGTCTGGCATTGCAAAAAGGAGAGTCGGTGTTCCATCTGGAATACCCAGAGAATCTCTTAGCTTTTGCTTAGCTGTCTTGGCATCATTCTGAGGAAGAACGATGTCGTTCATCTTTGACATCTTTTCCACAAACTCGCAGAGAGTCGAAGCGAATCTCTTACCGAGAGATTTTTCATCAAGACTCTGAGAAACAAATTGACTCAACTCTTCTGCCCACTGCTTTGGCTTTTCATAAGAGAGAGAAACTTTCTTCATCAGTCTTCTTGTGTCTTCTTCTTTAACATTGGCCCATTTAGAACCTTTGTTCATCACTCCCTGCCAAACTGCACTTTCTGGAATTTCAGCTAGAGTGTAAGGAAGAGGAACGAATTTCTTTGCGCCTTTTATCTCAAGGAAGTCAATGTGGCCTGACCAGTCTGTTGCGAGCACAGGAAGGCCACATGCAGCCGCTTCTAGAACAGGAAGACCGAAACCCTCACCGTGTGTCAATGTAACATAAGCATGAACATTCTCATCTCTGTAGAGATTTGCGATCTCTTCACGAGTCATTCTTCCATGAACAAGATGAATCTTTGGAAATTCGCCGCAGCCAGTTGACTGTTTGATCTGGTTTATTCTGTTCTTTACAACGTCAAAGTCAAGATAAGAATTTCCAACGATACTTGTCTTCAGAATAAGACCGACATCTTTGTTTCCCTTGAACTCCTCACAGAACAACTTTACAAGAGTTGAAAGATTCTTTCTGTCTTCGCCAAATTGCTTGTCAAAACCGAGACCGACAGACAGGAAGTTGAACTTTGTTCCAAGATCAAATTGTGACTTGACTTTTTCATTCTTGAAAATTGTTGTGTCAACTCCCTCGGGAACAATCAAAATTGGCTTCTTGATTACAAGCTGTTCATTTGTCTCTGAGTTTGTGTACTTTGCATCGACGAAGGCTTGAGCTGAATGTCTAGATGGAACTACAAGAATATCAGCTACTTCGTTTACTTTTGTTAGCCATTCTGGAGAAACTTTGTCAACTTCTATTCCAGCAGTTACGCAAACATTGATGTCTGCAAGCTTCTGAAATTCGTTTGGAATTGTGACTTGAACAGACACATCAAATCTCTGTTCAGAATTAGACTCATACTTTTCGCAAAGTGAAATGAGATTTGAAATCTGACCGTTCTCGTTTGTAAGAAATGGAGTATTTCCCCATCGAACTGACTTGACATAAACATCGAAAGTCTCTTGAGTATTGTCAAGAATAGAATTCAAGAGTTGTCTTGCATGCTCACCATATCCAGAAGCAGTTAAAACAGGACCCCAAAACAGTAACTTTTTCTTCATCTTAATTCCTTAGAGTATGATGCTTCCCTTTTTAGGGAATCTCTTTTCATAGAGATCTATAATCTCAAGACCTTGCTTTAGATTAACAAGTGGCTTCCATCCAAGAGTGTTTCTAGCAAGAGAGCTATTTGCCAAAGTTACTCTTGCTTCTCCAAGCCTCTGTTCTATGTATGTTTTCTCACCGCCAACCAAATCAGCAACTTCATTGATGCTATAATTTTCACCTGTTCCGATGTTGTAGATTCCCTTTGCATCTCTATTCATTGCAGCAAGAATGTTGGCTCTAACGACATCTGAAACGAATGTGAAATCTCTTCTCTGTTCTCCATCACCAACTATTGTAAGCTTTTGTCCAAGTCTCTTCTGCTTCCTAAAGATTGCAATCACAGTTGCATAGCTTCCTTCTTCCTGATGTCTTGGACCATAGACATTGAAATAACGAAGAGAAACAGTTGAAACACCGTACAGATCTGAGTAGAGTTTACAGAGCTCCTCACCGCATTTCTTTGAAAGTGAATATGCATTAAGACAGTCAGAAGGCTGCTCTTCGTGGTTTGGAATTTCATTCTTCAGACCATACGCAGAAGAAGATGCTGAATAGACAACTCTCTTAATGCCATGCTTTCGTGCAGCTTCAAGAACATTTGCAGTTCCCATGATGTTCTGACTAAAAGCAAGAAGAGGATCTGTGATTGAAGGCTGGACTCTACTCATAGCAGCTAAATGAAATACCCACTCTTTATTTGCCACAGCTCTAGAAACGAGATTGAAGTCTCTTATATCTCCCTTGACAAATGAGAAATTCTTGTGACCTCTCCACCTTTCAATGTTGTCGAGTGTTCCCTCGCTTAGATCGTCAAAAACAGTTACTTCATGTCCTTGAACCATAAGCTCGTCAGTCAAATTTGAGCCAATGAAACCAGCTCCACCAAAAACAATAACTCCAGGCATGTTACCTCACAGTGTTGCAGATCTAATGTTAGATCTCTTTGTTGTCTTAAACTTTTCTATTTGTTTTTCAAGAGTCTTATCCCAATTCATGATCATGGAGTCTAAATTGAAATTCGTTCTAGCCCAAACAGAAGCATTAAGACCAATTTCTCTTCTATTTTTTCTTCCCATTTCAAACATCTTAAGAAGAGCTTTTGAAACATCTTCATGAGAAACTCTGTCATCAAAAATGTATGGAACAGTCTGAGATCCAGTGCATGATCTAGTTGATGGGAAAATTGGAATTCCCGTCCAAGTTCCAGTCTTATTTGAATATCTTCTCTTGGCAACTTCATGAAGATAATCTTGATCGTTAAATGTCTCAAGATCCTGCCACCAATCTCCAAGCTGGAACTGAAGACCACCTGTCATCTGAGCAATAATTGGAGAACCTGCCATCATTGACTCGAGTGTTGACAATCCGAAGCCCTCATTATTTGCAATGTTGATTGTACAATCTGTTGCATTGTAAAATCCATTGAGAACTTCTGGAAGGACTCTTGACTCGGAAATTATTAGATTGTCATCGATGCCGAACTTCTTTGCAACTTCGATTATGTTCTGCCCTTCAGGATCATTTACAGCAGTGTGCATTGCCAGGGCGACATTTCTCTTACCGACTTTTTCAGCAAACTTTGCAAAAGAAGCGATTACATCTCCCGTCATCTTTCTTCTTGCATTTCTATTGTTCCAGAATGCAATGAAACTCTTGTCAGCATGAGGACCGAAATTATCAACCTTGAATTGCTTGCATTCCTGCTCAGAAAGAGGTTTGAAAATTTCAGGAGAAACAGCATGAGGAATGTAATTGAACTTTTCCTTTTGAATTTCAAGATCCTGAAGAAGACCAAATGTCTTTAGAGAAAGTGTTGAAACGAAGTCAGTAGACTCGTAATATGCAGCATTGAATGCAGGAGATGGGTCGTTATCCCAGACATGCCAATACAGTATTGGACATTGCTGTCTTACTTCATCTTCCATTTCCCAAACCCAAGTGAAGAATCTTGGATCTGTAAACAACAAAATGGCATCTGGCTTTTCATTGACCAGTGCCTCACGAAGCCTCTGCTTGTCACCATACCCATCAACTGGGTAGATTATCCAATTCCCATCTCCAAACTTATCAGGAGCGACCTTCTGAGGCCTGTAGTCAGGGTGCTTTATTGCTCCACCAAAAACGACGAATTTGTATTTGTTCGTAGAGAGCAATCCCTCTATGAGATACTTCGCTTGTGTTCCAACTCCGCTGGGAACAAGCGGATGATCACATAGCATGAGTATCTTCATTCTTTCCTTCATTTCATTCTCCAGTACAATGCTCTGTTCCGAAATATGGACATCTATCTCCATATTCGTTTTGACAAAGCTTTCTGTTCTTGATAATTGTGTTTTCTCTCAGTCGAGTGTCCATATCAGTGATGTCAGAATTCAAATTGTCCAATGCTCTCTGGACACTAACTGGTCCTGCACTGATTGGGAAGAATTCAACTGCATCAGAATTCTTAGACGGGCTTCTCTTGAGCAAAACAAATGCTGTCCTGATTTGCTTCGGGTCGATATTAAACTCTTTACTCAAGAAATGTTTGTACAAAAAGAGCTGATAATGCATTTCTGCATCGGCTCTCTTTTCTCCAGTCCAGCCCCAAGAGCATGTCTTGAAGTCAATGACATAGAGAATTGGCTTTCCACGTTTGTCTTTTGTCTTGATAACCATATCGATGAAACCCTTGAAGTTCATCTTGATATGATCAGTTCTCTCGATTGGAAGAAGAAGCTCTTTTTCGTTATAGACTACTTCTGCATCCCACAATTCCTTACACCTCTCAAGATGCTCAAGAATTCTAATTCCAGCAGGAATAAAATCGTCTGCAGTAAACTTTTGCTGATCTTTTTCTCTGTAGTTTTTGAAATTCTTTTCAAATAGTTCCTTGAATTGCTTCTTGAAGTGTTCCTTCGTCTGCTCAAGAGTCAAAGGATCTTTTCTAGTCTTGTAGAGCTCGATTGCTTCGTGAATACACGTACCGAAGTCCATGTACACACCGTAGCTTGTGCTTCTTAGACCATCTGCCACATCGAGTTTCCAACGGTGTTGACAACCATTTCTATACTGCTGCCATGCACTATAAGAAACTCGATCTGGAAGAGGCAAGTGTCACGTCTTTCTTAGAATTACTGCAATATCGTCTTCTGCTATGAAGCGCTTCTTGAGTCTGTCTGCTGCGTCCCAAACTCTACCTACTTCCATTATAACACATGTTTCGCCATTTAACACTACATTTTTTCCTTCTTGAAGTGAAATGACTTGAGATGTGTTCTTGGCATCCTGAAGTTGCTGTCTAAGTGAGCTAAGTTCTGGGAGAGTTGAATGAAGATTTTCCACGTCTTTCAGAAGTCTCTCATTTTCCTTCTGAAGAAGAGAGATCTCTTCATCCGTGTTTGCTTCTTTAAGAGCCTTGTTCTCTGCTTCCAATTCTACAACTCTAGCTTCCAGTTCCTGTTTCGTTGCCATTTTTGATTCTCTCCAGTTTGACTGCTTTCAAAGCAGATCCTATTATTTGATGCATGTCGAAGTACTTGTATTCTGCAAGACGACCACCGAATATATAGTTCTCCTTCAAACTAGCAATATCTCTATATGATTTCCATAGGTTAACGTTCTTTTCGTCACCAATTGGATAGTATGGAATCTTGGTGTCGTCATATGAGTCTGGGTACTCATGTGTTACCACAGTCATGCTGTTGTTTGGATTGTCGAAGTGCTTGTGTTCACAAATTCTCGTGTGAGCAACTTTTTCTTCTGTATAGTTGACAACTGCATTTCCTTGAAAATCACCAGGCATGACATACGATACAAATCTCAGAGACCTGTATTCAAGTCTTCCAAGACTGTATTCAAAGAGTTCGTCAATCTTTCCTGTGTACACAATTTTTCTAGAAACAGATTCGTAGAAAGATTTTTTCTCAAGAAAATCTGTTTCTAGAAGAACTTCAATTCCGTCAAGTAGCTTCTCAAATATCTGAGTATACCCGCCGATTGGGATTCCCTGATGCTTGTCATTGAAGTAATTATCATCAAAAGTGAGTCTAATTGGTAGCCTCTTGATGATAGACGCTGGAAGATCTTTAGGCTCTCTTCCCCACTGTTTTGTCGTGTATCCTTTGATGAACTTTTCGTAGATGTCTCTTCCGACCTGACTCAAAATCCATGTTTCAAGATTTTCATTTGGATTTTCAAAATGAACTTTTTCTTTCTCGAGTCTTTCCTTTGCTTCAGCTGGAGTTCTGACTCCCCAAAGTTGATAAAGAGTCATCAAATTGATTGGAAAAGAGAACAGCTGATTCTCAAAGCTTACTTTAGGACGATTTACAAAGTTGTTGAATTTCGCAAACTGGTTGATGTAATTCCAGATTTCGTCATTGTCTGTATGAAAAATGTGAGGACCATACTTATGAACGTTTACTCCCTCAATATTTTCAGTGAAACAATTTCCACCGATGTGATTTCTCTTTTCAATGACTGCAACCTTGAAGCCATCTTTCTTCATTTCATGAGCAAAGATGCTGCCAAACAAACCAGA
>Ga0228698_1001335_pt1 | contig 12419 bp, 13 predicted proteins | sample McNCre117_Aug_MG_FD_178015 | JGI IMG/M metagenome (GOLD analysis project Ga0228698, IMG submission 178015) | Freshwater microbial communities from McNutts Creek, Athens, Georgia, United States - 1-17_Aug_MG | ecosystem: Environmental > Aquatic > Freshwater > Creek | place: USA: Georgia...
CCCCCCGACCGCTACATCGCCACTGATCTGGCCTACATCGTGCCGCGCGTGCTGGAACTCACCCACACCGCCCACGACATGCAAGCCTGGGTCGACGACCTGCTGGCCGCCTGCCCCGAAGCCGACCCGCGACCGCCCGAGCAGCGCGGCACCACGCTGCCGCCGTTCCCTTGGAACCCGCAGCGTCGCGCCCAGCTGCGCGCCGAACTCGATGCTTATTACGCCCGCCTCTACGGTCTCACCCGCGACGAGCTGCGCTACATCCTCGATCCCGCCGACGTCATGGGCCCCGAATACCCCAGCGAAACCTTCAAGGGGCTCAAGAAGAACGACATTCGCGGGTTCGGGGAGTACCGCACGCAGCGGCTGGTGCTAGAGGCGTGGGATGGGTTGACGCTAGCATCTCGGCCATGAGCCTGTTAATAACTAACCGTGAGCTGGAGCGCGCTTGGCGTGAGCTGAGGCGTTCTTCGCAAGTCACACCGCGCTGCAACTCGCATCGCTTGTTGATGGTCTATGCAGTGGAATGCGGCCTCAAGGCGGTTTGGCTGCGACGCCAGTGCCGGGACTTGTTCGAAGGGCAAGACGTTGACCGGTACAAACACGACCTAAACAAAATTTTGAGCGACCTCAAGCCCGGGCGGCAGTTCGAACCTTTGCCCGATCAAGTGCAACTCAAACCGATTGAGGTAGGACGCCCCCCGCGTTCGTGCGCCCGCAGCGGAGGGCTCGATGTTTTGCACCAGGCCTGGCGCTATGGCGCACCGCTCGTTGAACCCAGCGACGAGGCAATGGAGCACCACCTCGAACGCGTCGCACAATGGATTGCCAAGGAATTACGATGAACTACTGGACCGTGCGAGAGCGCCTGTTGACTTGGCTCGACGTCGAGCGCGTCTTCAAGCAAGCCACCGAACTGTGGACCCGAATGCCCGATGGGGTGCAAGCGGTACGCTGTTACAGCGACGGAGTGGAAATTGAGCACACTGCCAAGCCTGAGTCGGTCAACGTCTGGCTGACAGAGTTGTTCGCGCACGCCTGGGACTCGCGCCAGCAGCTCATACGCTTGCGCATAGGGCAGGCCACCTATTCCGTGGAATTTGTGCGTGTGGTCGTTGCGGAGCAGCCGCCTGGGCGCGAGCTGCCGAGCTACCCCTTATGGCGCGATGTCACCTACCTCAAGAACCTCGGCGACAGCAGCGAGGCAACGCAAGACGGTGCCGGATTTGGTATGCCTCAGCCCTGGAGCAGCGGGCCGCGTGTTGTTTCCTTCCATTCGTTCAAGGGGGGCGTTGGTCGCACTACTGCGCTAATGACTTATGTGGCAGCCCGGCTGCAACTGAGCAACCCGGAGCGCTCCCTGAAGGTGCTGATCGTCGATGCCGATCTCGAAGCGCCCGGTGTCACGCTTTGGCTGGATGATGCCAGTCGCCCTCAGGTCTCCTATCTGCAATTCCTGGAGGCCATGCATTACCCGCCCGTCAGTGTGGAAAATAGCCTCGACTATTTCGCACAGGAGCTGCGCAAAGCCTCGGTCAACGTCGGGGGAGCCCGGCGCGAGCTGTTCATCTTACCTGCGGCACTGTCATTGAATGACATCCAAGATATGCCCGTGCAGCCCGGTCACTTGGCGCGCAACCCGGACAACCCCTGGATATTGACCGACCACTTGCATGCCCTGGGCGAGCGCTTGGGAGTCGATGCCGTACTGATCGACCTGCGTGCGGGCTTGAGCGAGTTTTCAAGCCCGGTGCTGTTTGACCCCAGGGTCGAGCATTTCTTTGTCACCACGGTGGCCCGCCAAGCCGTGGAAGGGACGGCAGCAGCACTGGAGCGGCTGCATGCCCTCAACAGTCGCTTACCGCCCGAGCAGCGCAGCTATGCCAAACCCTGGCTGATCCTGAGCCTACTGACCGACAACCTGCGCAAGCTACCCGACTATGCCCGTGCCATCGAGCTGCTGGGCGGTGCGTATCCGGCCCCGCTTCAGGACCAGAATGAAGTGGCGAATGCATCGGGTCTGGAATGGATAGAGGCGGATTTTTCCGAGACCTACATGTCGATCGGCAGCCTGGCTCAGGCACTGGACGTGTTGCGGGGTTCAACTAGGCTCTATGAACGTGCCCAAGATTGGGCACGTTCGCTGGATCTGCCAGCGGAACAGCCGGCAACCCTATCTGCAGCGGATGGTGTTGCACTGCCTGAGAAAGCACGAGCCTTGCATGATGTTTGTAGGCAGATGCAGTACGCTGAGACTGCGGACGCATCGGCCATGCTGGTGACTGAGCCGCTGCGCAAGATCGGCAAGCATTTTTCCACCGAACTGCCCAACCTGGTGTCGGTCGGAGCCAAGGGATCAGGTAAGACCTTCACGTTCCTGCAGCTCTGTCGCTCTGGAGGATGGCATGATTTTCTGCGCAAGGTCGAGGCCGAGCCCGCTGGCGTGCCCGACGCTTTGGTGTATCCGGTGCTGTGGTCTGGCAATCTGGAAAAGGCGACCAAGCAATCCATCGTCAGCAATCAGACGGCAGACCTGAAGCGGCTTGGTTACGCGGAACAGCCACTATTGGCATCCCATATCGAACGTTTGGTGTCTGATGCCCTGAAAAATCCACCTGCACATTGGTCGGATTTCTGGGACAGCTTGATTGCCCGTCATTTTGGACTCCCTGCCATGGGCCTTGAAGCGCTTAATCGTCAGCTTGGCGAGCGCGGCAAAGCTGTCGTGCTGGTATTTGACGGCATCGAAGATGCGTTCCCAGACCCTGCGGCCGTAGCGGCGCGCGAAGCCATACAGTCGCTGCTGCTGCTGCCCAACAGGATCGACGAACTGCAAGACCGGAATATCGGAGCCATGGTTTTCGTACGGGCCGATTATGTGCAAACCACCATACGGCAAAACGTCGCTCAGTTCCTGGCACGCTATGCGCCGTTCCAATTGCAATGGAGTCCGGAAGCCTTCCTAAGGCTGGCATTTTGGCTCTGTGCTCGTGCAGGCATCGTGGATGACGAGCCAGGAAAAGCGGAGTTCTTGGGACAAGAAGCTTTGTTGGAAAAGCTCTTGCCGCTATGGGGACGGAAGTTGGGTCACGACACGTCCCGCGAGGCGTTCTCGGCACGCTGGGTCTTTGCGTCACTCTGCGATCTCAAAGGCAACGTGCAAGCCCGCGATCTGGTGCGGTTCCTGCGTTTCGCTGCTGAAATCGAGACTGATCGCCAGGGTTCAACCTGGCAGGATCGAGTCCTGGCACCCGATTCGCTGCGAAAGGCGATACCAAAGTGTAGCCTTGAAAAAGTCGACGAAGCCGCCAAGGAAATCGAGCCGCTGCGTCAATGGCGCGAGCAGCTCAAGCAACTCAAGGAAGGAAAGATCGTACCGTTCGACGCCAGCTCTGTCGGCCTCGATGCGCAGCAGCTGACCATGCTGCAAGAGCTCGGGATCATTTTTGAGGATACGCAGGTTCCCGTCGGCGAGCCTAGGCTGTATTTGCCAGAAATCTACCGGACTGGTCTTGGGTTCGAGACTTCGGTTACAGGAAGACCGCGGACACAGGCATTGGTCAAGAGCAATGTCGCCTTGCCATTTTGAAGTTTTCAATTTCACTACACGAAAGTTGAACCGTATCGGAGTCGAGCATTTATGACACCACTGGAACGGATACGCCTTGAAAAAGCCGCGGCAGACTGCGGCTTCGACCGTACCACTGTGCTGAACGAGAAAGGTGAACTGGAGCTGCGTTCAGCGCATTTCCCTGAGGTCGTCTACCTGCGGTCTGAAGGCACCGCAGGCTTCCGCGTGGCAGCCTCAGTCCCAGCACTGCTCGACTGCGTAACCGGAGATGCCTCCATGGTCGGAGGCGTTGAGCACCTGTATGCCGTACTGCAACACGCCTCGGCTGTTGCCCGAGCCCTACCCAACCGTGTGGCTGACCAGTACCGGCGCAAAACCGTCGATCTGCCCAGAACGACGGAAGCCGAGCGCTTGGTGGTGCAACGTGTTGGCCAAGACCTGTTTCGCCAAGCCCTGCTCGACTACTGGCAGGGACGCTGCTGTGTGACGGGTCTGGCCGTTGCAGCCTTGCTGCGGGCCTCGCATATCAAGCCCTGGGCACGATGTTCGACCGACGGCGAACGGCTGGATGTGTTCAACGGCCTCCTGCTAGCACCGCATTTGGACGCTCTGTTCGACGGTGGCTGGATTTCATTTTCCAATACCGGTGCTATCAAAGTTTCATCGCTCTTACCGGTTCAAGCCTGGAAACCACTGGGCATAACCATGGACCTCTGCCTGGAGGGGCTGACTGCTTACCACGCGCCCTACCTGTCTTTTCATCGCAATCAGGTATTCCGGTCAATATGACCTGTTTGAACCGCCTTACCCAGCGTATCAACCGTAGAGCAGGCTTCGTACTCAGACCACCAACAAATGCAGCCGCCCCGTTCGGCCACCCGATCTTGAACAGTTGCCTACAACCGCAACTTTCGCAAGGCGGCATTGACAGCATTGAGGTCGAAACCAGCTGGATCGAAGGGACCGCCATTCCGTTCCCACATGTTCAGATGCTGAGGATGCGCGGGGTCACTGATGGCCTGCAGAAAATCACTGTAGCCGGGTGGGCCGCCCACATCCTCGGGCGGACAAGCATTGGCACCCGCCACACACAGCGGGCGATGGTTCTTCTCGCTGGGCTCTAGCGTGGCCTCCACCCGAATGCGGTGGCGCCAGTCGTCGCCAAAGTCGTAGGTGTAGATGAACTCGCCGACCCCGTTGGCCAACACAGCTGACAAATCCCATTGGCGCTCATCGCGGGTCTCCATTCTGGCAAACCAATCAGGATCAGGGGCCGCGTAGCGCACTTGGCCAATCATGAAGGCGTGCAGGTGGATGTTCTTCCAGCCCATGGCCGTCTGGATGACGCGATCGAGCTTGTCCAACGACAGGGTATCGGGTACCCATAGCCGTCGCCAGACGGATGGTTCCAGATATTCCAGCTGAACTTTAAATTGATAAATATGATTTGCAAATGGTGGGCGCCGAAGTTTCTGGAGCGTGCTCATCCCCCAAGGCTACCAGCCTGGAGCAGATCCCGGAGTGCCAGAGGTGTTGCAGCAGCACCTGCACGTCAAGCATGCGCTGTTCTGACAATCAAGGATGAGATTTGTAAGCGAGCGGTGATCCCATGTTGACCACCGCAGCCACCAGCCGTGGCTGAAGCTCAAGTCAGGCGATTTACCGGGGGCTACCAACGGTGCGGCAGCAGCTCTTCAATGCGGTTGTTCGGGTGCGCGGGCAGCCGGGTCAGGACGTCCTTGAGATAGGCATACGGGTCGTGCCCATTCATGCGGGCTGACTGGAGCAGGCTCATGACCGCTGCCGCGCGTTGGCCCGCGCGCAGGCTGCCAGCGAACAGCCAGTTGCTGCGCCCGAGCGCAATCGGGCGGATCTGGTTCTCGACCCAGTTGTTGTCCACGGGCAGCTGCCCATCGTCGACGAAGCGCGTCAACGCCGTCCAGCGCTTGAGGCTGTAGTCCAGCGCCTTGGCGGTGGCCGAATTGCCCGGCACCTTCTGGCGCTGCAGCGTCATCCATTCGTGCAGGGCGTCAATCAAGGGCCGGGTCTGCTGCCGGCGAATCCCCCGTCTTTCCTCGGCCAGCAGGTCTTGGGCCTGGCGCTCGATCTCGTAGACCTTGCCGAACTGCTCAAGTGCGAACCCGGCGATCTGGCTCTTGTTGGCTACGTGCAGCTCGAAGAACTTGCGTCGGGCGTGCGCCAGGCAGCCGGCCTCAAGGATGCGGCCTGGCTTGAACCCTTCCTTGTAGCCGGCGTAGTCGTCGCAGACCAGAGTGCCCTGCCAGTCGCCGAGGAACTCGCGCGCATGCACACCGGCGCGCGACTCGCAGAAGTCATAGACGACGGCCCGGATCTCCTCGAACGCACCGGCAGCGTAGGCGAACAGGTAGGCGCGGTGCGTCTTGCCGCGGCCGGGCTTGAGCATCTGCACCGGCGTCTCGTCGGCGTGGAGCACGCCGTGGCGGAGGATGACAGCCCTGAGCGCGTCGACCAGCGGCTGCAGCCGCACGCCGCAGCTGCCCACCCACTGCGCCAGGGTCGAGCGTGGGAGGGCGAATCCGGCGCGCCCGAAGATCTGCTCTTGGCGATACAGCGGCAGGTGGGCGGCGTACTTGGCCACCAGTACCTGGGCCAGCAGGCCCGCCGTCGGGATCCCCTTGTCGATCACGTGGACCTCGACGGGCGGCTGCGTGATCGTCTCGCAGCGCGCGCAGGCCCACTTGCCGCGGACGTGGCGCTCGACCGTGAACACGCCCGGGACGTAGTCGAGCTTCTCGCTGACGTCTTCGCCGATGCGCTTGAGCAGGCAGCCACAGCGGGAGGTAGTGGAGTCGGGCTCGTGGCGGATCTTGCGCCTGGACAGGTGTCTGGCAGCGGGCGGCGTTTGGGCTGCTGCTGGGTCTGACCCTTGTCGGCCGCAGGAGGGGCGAGCTGGTCGAGCTCCTCGGCCACGGCCTGCAAGTCGGCATCAAGATCTTCCTTGAGCAGGCTGCGCTGCGCGGGATCAAAGCGCTCGAACTGCGTGGTGGCGAACTTCAGCCGTTTGAGGACGGCGTTCTCGTGCGCGAGCTTGTGGATGATGGCCTGCTTGTGCCGCAGGCTTCCTCGGGCGTGTTCCAGATCGTCCATGACCCTGCCGAGCAGTTCGCGCAGTTGCTTGGCGCTGAGTTCGGTCAGGAACTCGGGGACTTGGATCATACCCCCCAGTGTGCCCACTGACAGCGGGTGCTGCCATCGGCAGTTCTCCCGATTGCCAGCTGACGCTGGAGTCGTGACGATTCAGATCACCGTGATCACGCCCGCTTCGCCCACGCGCTGCCAGGGCAGGCCCAGCACCAGTGCATTGAGCTGCGCGCGACACAGTCCTGCATTAGGCTGGCCGGCAGCGGGCCAGACGAACTTGCCCTGCTGCAGCCTGCGCGTGGCCAGCCAGATGCCGATGCCGTCGTGCACCAGCACCTTCAGGCGGTTGGCTCGCTTGTTGGCGAACAGGTAGGCGTGGTGCAGCTGCGCTGCCCCGAACACCGCCACCACCCGGGCCAAGGCCGTGTCGGTGCCCGCACGCATGTCCAGCGGCTCGCTGGCCAGCCACACCGCATCGATGCGGATCACCGTAGCCACTCCCGCAGCCAGGCGGCGCATTGGTCTGCCGCCGCCACCGGCCAGTTTACGCTCACTGTCGTGGCGCCTCGGCGCAGCTCGATGCGGATGTCGGCCGGTGGAGCCGGAGTCGGCTCGGGTACGGGGTGTATGGGCAGCGCGATGAACGCTGCGGGTGCCGGCGACTGCTGGGCAGCGAGATCACGCCGCGCACGGCGGCGTCACTGTGCACCAGGTTGGCATTGAGGTTGTGCCGCAGCGTGATCGCTACGACCGAAGCGCCGGGCTGGCTGCATTCGCGCAGTACCTGGGTCTTGAGATCGTCGCTGTGGCGGCGACGCTGGAGAGTCTTGGAGTGCATGGTGTCCACCTGTTTCTTGGTGGACACCATGCTCAGCCAGCAGACCCGCGTATTCAAGATGGGTCCGCCACCCGCATACTGGGATTTGGCCACGCGCATACCTTCTATCAGCATTCAAGCCATGGAATTTCTGTCCGATGTCGAGCCAACGGAAGACAAGTAGGCCCTATTTGCTTAAAATTTAGGCACCATGGACACCCGACCGCTCACCACCCGTCAAGCCCGGTTCATCGAGGAGTACCTCGTGGACGGTAACGGCACCCAGGCCGCCATCCGGGCCGGCTACGCGGCCTCTGGTGCCTACACAGAGGCCTCCAGGCTGCTGAGGAATGCTGAGGTGGCCAGAGCCATCAAGACGCGCCAGGAGGCCGATTCTGCCCGTCTGGGGCTGTCCCGCGAACGGGTAGTCACCATGCTGCTGGAGGCCTTCGAGAAGGCTAAGGAGCAGGCCGCACCTGCTGCCATGGTGTCGGCGGCCAGAGAGCTGGGCCGCCTGATGGGGTTCTATGCCCCGGCCAGGGTTGATGCCACGGTGGAAGCGGGACCAGCCGCTGAGCGGCAGCGGCTGGCAGCTATGACGGATGCGGAGCTGTTCGGACTACTGGAACAGGTCAACCACGGCTAGAAATGGGGGGTACGTCCGGTACCTTCGATACCCCTACCCCTCGATTTTTCACTCTCCCCTTTCAGCTCAAGTCTCTTTTGAAAATAGGTATACAAGGTATGGAAGGTATATAAGTCATTGTTTTTCAATTACTTATACACCCCTACCTCTCACCTGTGGGTGCCGACAGGTATAGCCCTAGCCCCTATTAACTCAAATTGACAAGATGGTGAGTTTGGCCCGAAACTGCAGCAATGCAACTGACGCGGGAGCAATTCGAACAGATCGCCCCCTGCTGCCTCGCCAGCGGGGCAACGTACGACTGGACAACTTCGAGGTGGTCAACGCGATCCTGTACGTCGCCGCCAACGGCTGCAAGTGGAGAGCCTTGCCCAGTCACTACGGGCCGTGGCACAGCATCTACACGCGCATGAGCCGTTGGGCCAAGTCTGGTGTGCTCGATGCGGTGTTCGAGGGCCTGCAAAGACAACGTTTGCTGCAGGTTCGCATCGAAGCGGTGAGCCTGGACTCGACGATCATGAAGGTGCACCCGGATGGCACGGGAGCGCTGAAAAAAACGGAGCCCAGGCCATCGGCAAGAGCCGGGGTGGGTGGAGCACCAAACTTCATCTGGTTGCCGCGAGTGCCTGCGACGTTGTGACGTGGAGCCTGACGCCGGGACAGGCGGGCGATGGTCCGGAGGGGCGCAGGTTGATCGAGGCGATGGGCGGTCCGCAGGAGGCCGGGGAAGTGGCGCTGCTGATGGACAGCGCCTATGAAAATGATGCCACGCGCGAGCTGGCCGAGAAGTTGGGCTTTGTGCCGGTGGTGCTGCCCAATCCGCAGCGCAAGCAGCCCTGGTCACTGGACAAGCAGCGCTATCGGCGTCGCAACGAGGTCGAGCGGCTGTTTCGCAGGCTCAAGGCCTGGCGCCGTGTGTTCACCCGCTATGGCAAGACCGATGTGATGTTTGCCGCCTTCATCACTGTCGCTTTCATCGCAGAGGCCCTTCGATTGCGTTAACAGGACCTAGGCCCACGGATCGCCAACAAAGCCATGGTGAGCGATGAAGGCTGCCTTGCACGCTGCCAAGTCCGGAAACTCGTAGCAAGGCACAGGGGTATGGCCCGTGGCCGGAACAGCATCAACCTTCTTTACCCCACCGGGCACCATTTTTCTCAAATACATCCCCAAACGTGTCTCCGACCGGCGACTGGGGTGAGCGCCCCCATGTTGGGCAAATGATTCACCCAAGCCTGCGCGGGGCTGGTGCTTCCAGGTCGCAGGGTTCGCCCGCCCCAGATGCTCCATCCACCAGATGTCGTCAGGCGACAGGGTGTGGAGCTTTTGCTCATCCAGTGCTGCCGTCCTCGGGAAAGCCGCGATGTTGAAATTGCTGAGATCAATGTGCAACAGCTCGTGCATCATGGCCTGCAGACCACCTTGGTTCAACATTTGTTCATCAATGGCCTTGAAGTACGCGCGGTTCTGCATCTGCCCCTCCCCTACCTTCAGGACGAAGTAACGGCGCTCATGGGCACCGGCAGGAACCACCCAGTCATTGTTCGATGCCATCATCACGTGCAGGCGATTCGGCGCAGCTTCCACGTCAGCAAATTTCTTCTCCACCTGGAGGTATTCCTCGGTGATCAGGCCTTTCAGCACGTTCTCACCGGCTTTGTCGCCGGCCCATAGCGCCTCATCCACAAAGAGCAGGACACAGTCACGCAGGTGGTGATTGAACTTGCCAACGATGTGGCTGGACTGCGTGATCTGCATGGCATGCGAGCCAAAGAGCTTCATGAACAGCGTGACCAACTTGCCCTTACCCGTGCCCTGAGCGCCCTGCAGCACGATCGCAACGCCTGGGCGCTTGTCCGGATGCTGAACAGCAAATGCCATCCAGAGCAGCAAGTAATCGTAGCTGGCGGCATCCCCCCGACAGATGTTGTCCCGCATGTGCTGCCTGAGCAGCTCCCAGCTGCCGAAGCACGGAGCAATCGGAAAGCCGCGCCAAGTGTTGTAGACATCCAGCGGCGTGTCCAGCCCTGGCATGAACACGATGTTCTTGTAGGTGCGGCGCCCGGGGTGCTTGAACCACAGATCGACAACACTCACGTCTTTCACCCGGTTTCCCTCGGTCACTTGAATCAATTTGTTTGCATAATGCTCACGCATATCCTTCAAAGTGTGTGGCTGCAGAATATTACGCTGCAATTCGTGGCTGAACGTCTCGGCAAAGATCAGATTCTTTCCTCCCCAGAAAGCCACGAAGTGATTCTTGTTGAATTTTTCAACAGCGGCATGCATCGGTTCTTGACTGTCACTCCAGCCAAATTTCTTTGCATGAAAGAAAACACTACCCAAGGTGACTGGACTGCCATCGAAATGATCAGAGAAACTATTCCATGTCACCTCAGCATCATCGGGGTCAAATTTCTCTGACTTCCTGGACCATTCGATCCAGAGCTCATGAGCCACCTCGGCTGGCATGTTCTGCTTTAATGCCATGCCTAGCTTTACCCAGACTTCACGCTCATCGGAAGGAGTGAACTCCAATGCACTACGAACACGATCAACCTCGGTCGCCATGAAATTTCTCTTGACTGGGAGAGGAAGTCTTTCTGTTACAGCCGATGGCGCCTCACCGATATTTCCAGAATCTAATAATTCACCAGAAACGACAAAAATCTCGTAGAACTGTGCGGCATCAGGCGGGCAGGCAGGGGTGTACCAAATCTGGCTAACGGTATCTGAGCATCCATCCAAATTACCATCAAACAACCTGTTGAAGTGGGCAAATACCTTATGGTGATCGTGCCCAAAAATCGGCGTTGCGTAAGGCACAACGATACGCCAGCGTTGCGCCTGCGGGTGATGGCTGTACGTGGTGAACGCAATGCAGAACGTGCCGTTCATGGCTTGTTCTATTCTGGACTTGGTGTAGTTTCCTTGATCCAAGTCAATCACGAATCCGCTCATCCTGCTGATATCCTTGGCTCTTCGCGTGCCCGGTGCAATGAACGTACCAAAGATGATGTAGCGCCCATCTTTTTCCTTGGCGCGGAGACTATTTTCACTGGGGACCTTTTTGTCCAACGCCAAGTAATTTTCCAGCAGCAAAGTGCCACGCCGTGTATCTGGGCAACAAAACTCTTCTACCAAAGATCGAATAGCAAACACCTTCTTCAGCGGTGCGTTATCACGTGCACTCAAACCAACGCTCACATCAACTGAGTGGCATAGAATATCCTCCGGAACACCCTCAACCAGAAGATTGACCTTTGCCTTGGCGGCAAGGCCTACACATTTTGGGGAATCCTTGATATTTGACATTTGAAATCCTTACAAAATAATGGATTCCAAAGCTCCACGTAGGCACGACTGCGCCAAGCTTCAACGCAATGGGAAACGAGGCGCGATTAGCTCAAGACAGCTGTTGCCGACTTGAATTTTCCTCGTCTTTTTTGACCGGCAGCCTGAGCGGAAAGGGTGGTATTGATGCGGTCCTCGATCCAACCGTTGATCGAAGCCTCAAGCCAGCCTACAGCACGAGCACCGATAGAGATGGGCTTCGGAAAACGCCCCTCTGCCATCATCTGGTAGATCGACGATCTGGACAGTCCCGTGCGGGCTTGCACCTTGTCGCGGCGGAGGATGGTCGGAGTGACCTCAAAATTGTTCGACATATGAACTCCCATGCATCTTCCAGGAAAGTTCTGGAATTGGGCGTACTTTAGGTCTATGTCGGCCTGGAAAGTAGTTCCTCTATCCAGCTCCAAAAACGGGGGGATAGAGGAACTACTCGGGTCATCGTCACTGGGGTAGGTCCGGATCCTTCAAGAGCTTCAGGCCTGCATCCATGAGCGCTCCCAGCTTGACCGACGCGAGTCCTGCCTAGCTACACGCGGCCTGAAGTACCCTGCCGTAGAGGGCGCCGCCCCGTCCGCCTGTGATCTGGTCACTAGGTCTGGTAGTAGCGACCTTCATGCTGGCATCAGCCATGGCCTTGGCAACGTCTCGCGCAAAAACTACCCGATAGTGATCCGGTTGCTTGTCAGGAATTTTCTTTGCCATAATTCCGGCTTTTTCAATCCCCTCCTTGAGTGGCAGTATTACGGCCTTGAACTCACCGAAACTCATATCCATTGCATTTGAAATCAAGGTGGCGGATTCCAATGACAAGACATTCATCGCCTCGCTGACTTCTTCTAGGCGTTTGCTTAGTCTCAATATTTCAGATCTAGTCGTGGCAACATTATTTCTCACTAATCTCCCATCAT
>Ga0228698_1001336_pt1 | contig 12392 bp, 16 predicted proteins | sample McNCre117_Aug_MG_FD_178015 | JGI IMG/M metagenome (GOLD analysis project Ga0228698, IMG submission 178015) | Freshwater microbial communities from McNutts Creek, Athens, Georgia, United States - 1-17_Aug_MG | ecosystem: Environmental > Aquatic > Freshwater > Creek | place: USA: Georgia...
AGTCCCTGTCGTTCTCTCTCTCTGTGGTCGTGTGGGTGGCGGCTTGCTTTAGTTAGCGTTGTGGGGGTGTTGGATGGGTGTGTTGGCGAGTCTTGAGGTGGTTGTTGAGGGGTTGGTTGATCCTTCGGCTGAGGTGTTGTTGTTGGTGGAATCGGCTCGGGCGTTGGCGGTGGAGATTGATGCGGCTTCGGTGCCGGATAAGGACGGGAAGACGCGTTCTGCTGCGTCGGCTGTGCGTGAGTTGCGGTCGGTGGTGGATGAGATGCTTGTGAAGGGGCGGCGTGATGCCGACGATGACGACTGGTCTTCCCCCGTCGCTGATCTTGCCAAGGTTCGGGACGCCGCGAGACCTGTCCCGGGTGACGCTCGGGTCCGAGGTCGGAGAGGTGGCGCGGCGGCTGGGTAAGCCGTTGATGCCGTGGCAGCAGCATGTCGCTGATGTTGCGCTCGAGGTTGACCCGGAGACGGGTGAGTTGTTCTACGAAGAGGTGGTGATCACGGTCCCGCGTCAGTCGGGCAAGACCACGCTTCTGTTGGCGTTGATGGTGTGGCGGTGTGTGGTGATGGCCCGCCGGCTGGGTTTGCCTCAGACGGTTACGTATTTGGCGCAGTCGGGGAAGATGGCGCGCCGCAAGCTGGAACGGGAGTTCATTCCGGTTCTGCGTAAGGCCAAAGGGTTTTTGGAGGTTCCGCATTCGCGAGCCCGTCCGGTGAAGCCGTCCGAGTTCAAACCGTCGATGAACAACGGGTCCGAGCATGTGTTGTTCGGCACGGACTCATATCTTCAGATCGAAGCCCCAACCGGTACCGGTTCACACGGTGATGTGCTGGACATGCCAGTGATTGATGAGGCGTTCGCCCGTGAGGACGATCTGGTTGAGCAGGCGGTGGATGCGGCGACAGTGACGCGCCGTTCTCCGCAGACGTATGTGATCTCCACGGCCGGGAATGAGCGTTCGACGTTCCTGTGGCGCAAAGTCCTCGGCGGGCGTGCCGCTCGCACACAGTCATCACGCACCTGTTACTTCGAGTGGTCCGTCCCTGACGATCTGCCGTTCGATGACCCGGAAGTGTGGGCCGAGTACCTACCGGCTCTTGGGCACACGATCACGGTCGCCCGGTTGCAGGCACGTCTTGACAAGGCGTTGCGGAACCCTGACGAAGTGGATGAGGAAGGCTACGAGCCCGGGCTGGCCGGTTTCCGTCGTGGCTATATGAACCAGTGGGTGAAGACACCGCAGTTGGGTGTCGATCAGGTGCGTTCGGAGATCGACCCGGCAGCGTTCATGGCATTGGCTGATCCCAATTCGCGGATTGTCGGGCCGCTGGTTCTCGGTGTCGGTGTGTCGTTGGATGGCGTGTCCGCTGCGATGGTCATTGTCGGCCGGCGCGCTGACGGGTTGCCGCATGTGGAGACGTTTGAACGGGCCCAGGGTGTGTGGTGGTTGGAGCGTCGTCTTCGGGATTGGGTGGAACAACGTCGTCCTGACGCGGTGGCATGGAACAACGGTGGACCAGCTCGGGCGGTGTCACCGGATATCACCCGCTCATGCTCTATGGGTGTGACGAAACCGATCCCCCTGGTTGGTCGTGAGTGGTCGGGTGCGTGTGAAGCGTTCGCTAACGCGGTGAAGGAATCCCGTATCCGTCATCTCGGTGACGTGCTGTTGGAGGAATCCATCCGAGGTGTTCCCCGTCGTGATTCGGGTGTGTCCGGTTGGACGTGGGATCTCCGTGAGGCCACAACCGATCCTTGTGTGCTCGAGGCGGCGACGGCGGCGTTGAGGGCGTTGGAAACGATGCCGGCTGAGTGGGGTGTTGAACCCTTGATTGTGTTCTGAGAAAGGAACCCGCATGTTCTACACAGGTAAACAAGACCGAAACGGTGCCACTGGCTCGACTGCACAGCAGGTGTCGGCGCAGCCCGGCCCTGACGCGACCGCTGACATCGCCGCCGCAGTTGGCATGTCCACGAATGCAGGTAATCAGCGTGCCGCCGAGGCCGCTGTGCTGATCCAGCTCCCTGCCGGGAACGGGTTCGGAGACCACATCGTCGGCGCGTCCGGCGACATTTGGGAATGGGATTCTGGTCTCCCGATCAAGGAAATGCCGGGTGAGCGGGCATGAGTGATTTCACTTTCGCAGCACCCGGCCCGAAGTCGGACATCCTGAGTGGCACGAATGGTGGCGCGGGCCGTCCGTTCGGTGTGAACGCCGGATCGTGGGTTGACTCATCCCGTGACACGCTCGAAGCCGACATGGCTGTCATCGCTGCAGGTGTCGCTCCCGCGTTGGATCGTCAGGCGCAGTATCAGGCACAGTCGGCGTCGTTCATCGTGAAGCACGGTGCCGAAGTGCTCCCGGGTCACAACGATGTCGGTACCGGCATCGTGATGGATCTTGAACCGCCGAATCCCGGATGACGCGGCCGGCCGTTCAACTCGCGGCGGCCGTCCTTGTCATGTTGGGCGGTGCATGGCTGATCGGTATGTGGGCGGTCGGACTTGTGCTGTTCCTGTTGGGTGTCATCGCCGCGGGTGATGCGTTGTTGCGTGACGACGATCGTCGGACCGCTGTCCCGAATCAGCCGTCGAGCGAAGTGTTGGAACGATGGAGGCGCGCTAGATGAGACTCATTGATCGCGTCACCTCCCGCTACCGGGCTCTCGGCTATTGGGAAGGCATGGCTTCCGGCGCAGCCGTGTACATGCCGGTTCAGACGAACCAGAAGCGTGAGGAATCGGTCCAGAACCTTGTCGCTGCGGCAACGAACGCGTACGAAACGAACGGTGTCGTGTTCGCGTGCATGTTGGTGCGAATGATGATGCTCGCAGAAGCGTCGTTCAAGTTCCGCCGCCTCTCCGACAAATCGCTGTACGGCAACCGTGACCTGGAACTCCTCGAGTATCCGTGGCCGAACACGACGGCGGGCGAGTTGTGGGCACGGATGGAGCAAGGCAACTCGCTCGACGGTAACGCGTTCGTCGCCAAAGTCGAAAACGACGAACTGCTGATCCTCCCGCCGAAGGAAGTGGTGATCGTCTCCGAGATGGTCACCTCGTCGAACGGCATCCGTTACAAGCGGCCCCTTGGTTATGACTGGGACCCGCAACGGTTCCCTGGGAACACTGAGAAGAAGTCACAGGCACAGTTCTTCACCGCGGATGAGGTGGCGCACTGGTCCCCGGTCCCGGACCCTCGAGCGAATTTCCGGGGCATGTCGTGGATCACCCCCGTGCTCCGGGAGATTTCGTCGGACACGGCGATGACGTCGTACAAGACGCAGTACATGGACCACGGCAGCCCGATCACCGCTGTCAAGTACGACCGACCCCTGTCACAAGACACGATCAACGCGCTTTTGTCGCGTATCGAAGCAAAGGTTGGTGGGGTTGGTAACGCGTGGAAGCCCCTGATCTTCGACCAGGGCGCGGACCCGGTGCTGTCCACCGGGTTGGACCAGCTCGACTTCCGCAACATTCAGGCTGGTGGCGAGTTGCGCATCTGTGCCGCCGCCGGCGTGTCCCCGATCCTCATCGGGCTTAGGAATGCTGAGGCCGGCGAGTCCTACCAGTCAGCGATGCGCCAACTGGCGGACATGCATATGCGGCCCCTGTGGCGTTCCGCCTGCGCATCCCTTCAGAAGCTCGTCAACGTCCCCGGTGGAGCGCAGCTTTGGTATGACACCTCAGATATTGCCGCGCTGCAAGCTGCGGAGACGGAGAAGGCGCAAGTCACGCAGGTTTCCGCGGCGGCGATGCTCACCTTCGTACAGGCCGGGTTCACACGCGAATCCGTCATCTCGGCCGTCACGTCGGGCGATCTCACGCAGCTTGTTGAGGCTCCGCTAGCACCGCCTCCGGGTACGACCGAGAAGGTTTCGGAGACCGGTGTGCCCGGTCAGCCGACCGACAAGGTTGGTCAGGCCCCCGGCACACAGACGGTGTTGACGAAGCCACAAACGCCTGCGTCGAAGATGCCGATGCCCGCATCCTTCCCGACCACCCCGTCCGCGACCGGTCGGCGTAGCCCCACCGCGAACGGGACGAAAGGAAACTGATCATGGAATACACACGCTCATTCGCGCTTGAGGACATCTCCGTCCGTTCCGGTGGCGACGGTCGCACTGTCGAAGCCTACGCGACGGTGTTCAACACCCCCGCCTACGTCCGGGATCAGGACGGCGAATACGAAGAGGTGATTGATCCGACCGCGTTCAACCGTGCGATCGGTTTGGCGAAGCGTGCGAAGGGTGGTTGGAACATCCCGGTCATGTTTAACCACGGCATGACCCTGTTCCATACCCCTTCTGAGGTGGATTCGGTGCCGATTGGTGTGGTGGAGGAGATCAAGGCCGACAGTCGTGGCCTGTTCACCCGGGCCCGCTACCACGACTCCCCCCGCGCACGTTCGGTGTTGGAGTCGATCCGTGAAGGCTCGATCACCGCTTACTCGTTCTCGGGTGCGTTCCGCAAGAACGACCCGTCTGTACCTCGTGGCGGGTTCCGCCGCGACTCACAAGGCAACCTGAAAACGGTTCGCCGCATGGAATCCACGCTCCGCGAGTTCGGCCCCGCCACCTTCCCCGTCTACGCAGGCGCGGAAGTCGTCGGTGTCCGTGCCGAACAGATCGCAGCGTTCCTTTCCACCATGTCACCGGACGAACGTGTCCGGCTGGCAGACATTCTCACCTCTGGCACTCGAACCATCGACCAGTCAGAGTCCGACACCTTCTCATTCCTTGAGGAGCCAGTCGCCGAGGACCAGCCCGTAGAGGCACTCCGGTCGGTAAAGGAACAACTCAACGCTCGGTACGCCGAGTTCCTCCGAACGAAAAGGAGTGCCTAATCATGGCCACCATTCAAGAGATGGAAGAGCGGATGCGGTCCATCCAGACCGACCTCCGCACCATCGCAGAACTGTCCGACCCGAAGGACGATGACATCATCCTTCAGGACTCACTCATCAAGGAGTACGCCGACCTCGAAGAGGCCGTCGCACCCCTCAAGACCCGTATGGCTCAGATCGAGCGCATCCGTTCCGCCGCCGGCGAAACCGACCACCGGGACGAGCCCCGCAAGTTCGACGCCCCGAACATCAACCGCAACCGCGGCGCCCTCGAAGGTCTGGACATGGAGCACGTCCGTACCGGTCGCATCAACGCGTCCGAAGTGCGTTCGCGTGCCATGAACCTCATCGAAGAGGACGCCCAGCGCAGCTCGTGGCAGTTCGATTCGAGCGCAGCCGAAGAGGCGACGCGTAAGGCCCAGAACCCTGGTGTCGCCGCGCACATCCTCCTCACCGGCTCTTCGGAGTACCGCGACGCCTTCCGCAGCTACCTCGAGAATCACGATCCGTTCGTGTTCGACGATGCCCGGTTCCGTGACATCCGCCTGGCGAACGCCTCGGGTGGTTATCTGCTGCCGTACGTGCTGGACCCGACGATCATCCTCACGAACTCCAGCTCTGCGAACCCGTATCGTCGTGTGTCGCGTGTCGTGCAGACGACCTCGAACGCATGGCAGGGCGTGTCCTCGGCTGGTGTGAACGCCGCCCTGGTCGCTGAAGCTGCCACCGCGGCTGATGCGGCACCGTCGGACTTCGCTCAGATCCAGATTTCGCCGAAGAAGTTCGCGGCATGGGTGCTGGGTACGTATGAAGCTCTGGATGACACCGATTTCGGTGTCCAGCTCCCGGGCCTGCTGGCGGATGCGAAGGACCGTATCGAGTCGCAGTATTTCGCGACTGGTTCCGGTACGAACGCCCCGCTCGGCATCGTCGCCGCCCAGACGTCCAGCTCCCGTGTTGCTCCGGCTGCGACCGGTACCGCATTCAACGGCACCGCCTCCAACGTGGACATCTACGCCCTGCACGGCGCACTCCCCGCACGCTTCCGCAAGTCGGCATCCGCGGCGTTCATGGCGAACATCGCCCCCCTCAACAAGGTCCGTGCGATCGACCAGAACGGCGGCGGCTCCTTCTGGGCAAACTTCACCTCCGACACCCCCGCCAGCCTGCTCGGCCAGCCGATCTACGAAGCCTCCGACCTCCCCGGTGTCACCACCGGCACCTCCGCTGCTTCCGGTACCGGTTCGCTCACCCTGCTGTTCGGTGACTTCCAGCAGTTCATCATCGCTGACCGTGTCGGCGTGTCGATGATCTACGACCCGCTCATCAAGGGTACCGGCGCGAACGCGCAGCTTCCGGCTGGTGAGGCCGGCTGGTACATGTTCTGGCGTACCAGCTCGAACGTGTCCACCACGGCCGCGTTCCGTTACCTGACGATCAGCTGACAGGTCGGGTCACGGGGGGAGCACCGCCTCCCGTGGCCCTCATCACATACGGTGCCAAAGGGGTGCGCGGTGCAAGCACTACCCGAGTCCCGGTTCACCCCGGCGACCTCTCTATGCCCACACCCGGAATGGTGGTCGTCCACGGACGGCGATTCGACCGAGGTACAGGTGTCGGAGATGGTCGCCGGGGTTGTCCGAGGACTACAACCCGACTACTGCCTAGAAACAGGTTCCGCGTTCGGTCAGACGACCGAGGCGATCGGTAAAGCCCTCTTCCGTAACGGGCATGGTCATCTTGATTCGATCGAACCCGACCTACATCGGGCAGTGTTCACACGGTCCCGCTGTGACGGACTCCCGATCACAGTCCATCAGATTGATTCGCTCGAGTTCGTCCCTGACCGGACGATCGACTTCGCGTTCTTCGATTCGCTCTTAGAGCTGCGTACACCGGAGTTTCGGCGGTTCCGTCAGTGGATGCGTCGCGGGACGATCGTCGCCTTCCATGACACCCGACCGGGGCGTGATCTTCGTGATGAGATCGGCGCGCTCGGTATCCGGTTCGTTCATTTCCCCACCCCGCGTGGGATCACGTTCGGTGAAGTAATCCAACCCTGAAGGGCGACGTGAGATGGCAGTTGAGTCTTTCGAGATCACCCCTGCCATGCAAGCCCGAGCCCTTAGCGCGCTCATCGCGCGGCTCGATCGCCCCCTGGTTCTTACTGAAGGAATGCGCCAATTCGCATTGGCAAACTCATCAACCCATAAGGAGACACGGTGCACCGTCCCCTGGACCTCGCTAAAGAGGCTGTCCACAAGTACCACGCGATCCAGAAACCCCCGGAGCTTGCCGGGTTCCTCGCGCTTGTAATGGAGCTGGAACCACTCAAGACGGTGGTGGAGATTGGTGCGTTCGCTGGCGGCACCATGTGGGCCTGGGGCCAACTCGGTGCCCGCGTCATCGGTGTCGATATGCCACCCCCCGGCTTCCCTGACGGCCCGCAGGTGAACGACATGGGAATGACCGTCATCTGCGGCGACTCCCACACCGAAGCAACCCGTGACGCCCTCCTAGAAGCGTTGAACGGCGACCTCATCGACATGCTGTTCATCGACGGCGACCACACCTACGAAGGCGTGAAAGCCGACTACGAACTCTACGCCCCGCTCGTGCGTGAAGGCGGCATCATCGGGTTTCACGACATCCGCGCCCACTACCGGCAACCGTACATCGAAGTGAAACGGTTCTGGGATTCGCTTGACGGAGAGCGCGAAGAGATCGTCTGTCCCGGTGAGGACTGGGGCGGCATTGGTGTTCTGTACGCAGCCGACCCTGAATGGGTGAAAGCGAAGCGTGCAGAGCTGTTGAAGCGGTACCTCAGGGCACAAGCCGGTGCCTACTACAACCCCGGCACCTCATTCCAGAAAGTGAACGCATGAAAACCCTTACGATCGGTGCGATCCCTCATTCGTTTGACGGATCATCGTATTACAGGATTTGGCTCCCCTTCCGTCATCTGGACCTGAACTCGCATCATGAGTGTTTGGTGGCTCCGCCGGGGTCTCCGATGCCGAACGAACGCGAAGCCTCCGGTGCGGATGCGATCGTGTTCCAACGTCCCGCCGGCAAAGCCGGGGCGAAGATGCTTGAGTCGTTGATGGGGCATACGAAGTTGATCTATGAGATCGACGACGACATGTTGAACGCCACCTCTTCCGGTTTGCCGCATTTGGTGAATGAGCAGGCGCGTGCGTCGATCAAACGCTGCCTCCGCCTGTGTGATGTGGTCACTACGTCGTGCGAACATCTCGCAGAGATTGTGAAGCCGTACAACGACAACATCGTGGTGTTGCAGAATCATGTGAAGGCTGGGTTGTTGGAGATGCAGCGTCCGAAGCGTGACAAGCTCACGATCGGTTGGGCGGGTGGTACGTCGCATGGCTGGGACATGATGGAAGTCGCCGCCCCGTTGAAGAACGTCCTCGCGGACAACCCCGACGTTGATATGCACTTCGTCGGCGCGGACCATTCGCATCTCCTTGGCCGGCAGTGGCGTTGGTCGATGTGGCAGCCCGACGTGGGTGACTATTACAAGAACATTGACTTCGATATCGCGATCGCCCCGTCCGGTGATCAGTTGTTCAACCGGTCTAAGACGTGGTTGCGTGCGTTGGAGATGGGTGCGCTCGGTATCCCGATCGTCGCGTCGAACCGTCTTCCCTACTCGGATTACGTGCGTGACGGTGTGACCGGGTTCCTTGTCAACTCCGAAGAGGAGTGGCAGAAGCGGCTCACCGAGTTGATCAACGATCCGGAGATGCGTGAGGAGATGGGCGCGAACGCTCGTGCTCAGGCGTCGGAGTGGACGATCGAAAAGGGTTGGAAGAAGTGGGAAGCGGCGTACGAGCACGCCGTGCAGGGGTGATCACCAGTCGGGACGTGTCGGTTGTCATCCCGACGTTGCCGGAGCGTGAGTGGCTGTTAGAGGCTGCTGTCCGGTCGGTGTGGGCGAACACGGCACGTCCCGCCACCATCATCGTTCACATCGACAAACACCGCGCAGGGGCTCACGAAGCCCGCAATGCGGCGTTGCGGAAGGTGACAACCCCGTGGGTTGCGTTCCTGGATGACGACGACCTGTTCCACCCTGATCATCTTGCCACGCTGATCGACGGCGCGAACCGGTCAGGTGCGGATCTGATCGGCTCCTACCCGCAATCGGACCCGCCCGGGCTCCCCGACGCGCTCACCTGCTGCCACAAAGGCATTCCGATCACCGGGCCGGTCAACATCCCCTGGGGATCGGACCAGCTCGATCACTTTGACGCACGCAAGGGCCGTATCTGTGACCACTGCTCCACCGCACGAGGGTCGTTCATCATGGTCACCAACCTCGTTCGTACCGAGATGGTGCGTGAGGTTGGCGGGTTCCCGGCCCCCGGGTCGATGGGTGACGGGTTCGCCGGCTCCACCGCCGAGGAATACCTATTCATGCTTGCTCTGTTGGATGCGGGCGCGAAGTTTCATCACGTCACCGGGTGTCGGACGTGGACGTATCGGGGTGCGCCGAGGCGTGCCCAATTGACCGAGTTGCATGAGAGGGGTGAGTTGTGAGCGTCTATGTCTCTCTCGCGCAGTTCAAGGACTACACCCGTAACGAGCTCCAAGCGGTGGATGATGCGACCCTGCAGGCTGCGTTGGATGCGGCTGAGGAAGCGGTCAACGCGTACTGTCAACGCAACTTCGCGGTCGCTGGTGCTGCGTCGGCTCGGTCATATTCGCCGTACACGTTCGGTACCTCCACCCTGTTCATCCACGATTGCACGTCGATCTCGAGCGTGACCGAGTGGGGTCAGACCGTCACCACGGATCAGTACATCGCAGAACCCTACGCACCATCGTTGACAGGGGTGCAGAAGCCGTACGACCGTCTCACCAGGTATCGGACGTGGTGGACGTGGGATTACGGCAAGCCACAGATTGTGGTCACGGCGACGTGGGGTTGGGCTGCGACTCCGGCACGTGTGGTCGAGGCAACGAAGATCCTGGCGAAAGACATCTTTCTTCAACGGAACATCCAGTCCGGTGTCGCGGGGTTCGGTGAGTTTGGTGCCGTGCCCGTCCGTCAGAACGCATACGTCGTGAGCCTGTTGGACAACCTGCGGCGTTCGGAATCGTTGGGTATCTGATGGCCGGCATCGACCTCGAAGCCATCCACCGCGCCCTAGCCGACAAGATCCGTACGGGTATCTCGACTGATACGAACGTGAACCCGTTCCCTGGTGGTATGCCGATCTACCCGTCGATCACGGTGTATCCGGGGTCGCCGTACATCGAAGACTATTTCGACACGTTCGGCCCGAACGGCTACATGACCGTGAACCTTCGGTTGAAGGTTGAAGTGGATGCAGCGTCTGAGGAATCCATCGCGATCAAGCTGTGCCGTTACCTGAACGTGGGGACCGGGAACACGTCGTCGATCGCTGATGCGGTGATGGCAACGAACCACACATTGGGTGGGACGGTCGTTGAATGTGTGATCACTGGTGACGTCGAATGGAACTGGGAAGCCGACCCCGGCACGGTGTGGGTTCCTGTTCGTATTGTCGCCAAAAAGACCAGTGCAGGAGTGTGACCCGTGGCAACGTTCAACGGACTCAATGACCAAATCTATTTCGCCCACCTCGACCTGACAGATCATGCGAACGAAATCCAATTCGGAGCCCTGTCGAAGGTGATGGTTCCGTGCACGACGTTCGCTGATGGCGGCTACATGTGTGTGAAACCGGGGCTCATCTCCGGGTCGGGGATGATCAAGGGCTACCAGGATTACGCGTCGGGTGTTCTGGATGATCAGATCAGTGTCGCGCAGCTCGGTTCGCAGTATGCGGTGACGGCGATCCCGAACCCGACCGGCACCGTCACCGCTGCCGATTCGTGCTGGCTGTCGCGTGGGATCTTCAATAAGGAGAACCCGCTCGCCGGCTCCAAGGGCGACATGGGTGGCGTCGAGATCGATTTCGCGTATGACACGGCGATCGTTCAAGCAAAGGTCGCACACCCAAAGGCCGCGCGTACTGCGAACGGCACCGGCACCGCGGTCGCCCTTGTCGGTCCCACGGCGGCGCAGAAGCTGTATGCCAACCTTCATGTGACCGCCTACTCGGGGTTTACGAACGTGGTGTTCACGATCGAATCCGACGACAACTCCGGCATGACAACCCCCGCCACAAGGATCACGTTCAACACCGTCACCGGTACCACGAACCAGAACGCGTCCGTAGCGGGTGACTTCTCCACGGAGACGTTCCATCGGATCAAGTGGGTCGTTACCGGCTCCGGGTCCGTGACGTTCACCGCGGCGTTCGGCGTCATCTAACCCTCAACCCCAAAGAAGGAGCCGACAATGGCCACCCTCGTACTGACCAACACCATGACCCTGTACGGCACCGCATGGACCGGCACCGCCCCCGGCCCCGCCAACCCCACGGTGTCCGGCACCATCACGTCCACGACCGATTTCTCCGACCACATTAAGACGGTCACGATGAACCTGAATGTTGCGATGCAGGACTTCACGACGTTTGGTGATGGCGGGTTCGTGTCGCAGAAACCCGGCCTGAAGGGTGCGGACATTTCGATCGAATTCAACCAGGACTTCGCCGCGTCTACGGTGGATGCGGTGTTCGGTGCGGCGTTCCTCGCAGGCACGCTGATCTATCTGGACATCAAGCCGACGAACTCGGCGCGTGGTGCGACGAACCCGTCGTATGTGTATGCGTGTTATGTGTCGCAGTATCCGCCGATCGGCCAGTCGGTGGGTGATCGTGCCGCTGTTACGGTGGGTTTCGCTGTGACTGGCACGTACGCGCGTCTCACGTCCTGATGGCTGATTCGCCGTTCACGACACTTGACAAGAAGCTCGACCAGTTGGCACGTGAGGTGTCCGGTAAGGCCGGTCAGGCGCGTGTGATGGCGGTGGCTAAGGCGGTGGCACCGTTGGTGGCTGAGGCCGTGAAAGCGACTCCGGCTGCGCATGGCACACTGTCGGACGGCAGCATGTCGGGGTGGACACGGAAGAAGCCGATCGTGATTACCGGTCGGGTGAAGGTGTCTGGTGCTGAAGTGGCGATCGAGCCGAACGCCAAGGGTCCGATGCGCGTCCTACAGGACGGCCGACAGCCTCCGGTGCAAGGCCCGTTGATCACTAAGGGCGGCAAGTCCGGTGTGCGGAAGGTGTCGAAGGCACGTCGTAAGCGCGCGAACGGTGTCGCGGCCGGCAAAGGCACATGGACGGACGCTACTGATCGGATCGTGAAGGCTGCTCCGCCGTTGATGGCGAAAGAAGTCGAAGCCGCGATGGACAAGATGTTCCTACGCGGCTAAGGCAACAGGCTCGCGTGCCAGTGAAACACCTTCCCCAGCTCGGTGAGCACCGGGAGTAGTAGCCACCAGTTCGGACGCATATGCGTGACTATACGACGACCTGCAAGGGGTGACTAGTGGCAACGTTCACCGAACGTCTCAAGATTGTCCTAGACCTCGAAGGGCAGAAGGTCGAAACCGGGCTCAAGAAGATCCGTGATGGGATCAAAGAGG
>Ga0228698_1001337_pt1 | contig 12382 bp, 10 predicted proteins | sample McNCre117_Aug_MG_FD_178015 | JGI IMG/M metagenome (GOLD analysis project Ga0228698, IMG submission 178015) | Freshwater microbial communities from McNutts Creek, Athens, Georgia, United States - 1-17_Aug_MG | ecosystem: Environmental > Aquatic > Freshwater > Creek | place: USA: Georgia...
CGCGCCCGCCAAGGCCGTGCTGGCGACGGGCAAGGCCGACGACCTGCCGGCGGCCGACCGCGGGTGGTGGTTTTTCCTGCAAGCCGGGGTGGCCGATGCCGACGGGGATTTCGTCCGCGCCAACACACTCTACGAGCAAGCGGGCGCCTCGGCCGTGTCCGAGCTGCAGCGGGCTCGTTTCCTGCTTGGCCAGGAGCAGGCCCTCCTGCGCCGCGGCCAGCTCAACGAAGCCCAGATGAACACCCTGCGCGGGAACATGGACCGGTTCCAAGGCACGCGCACGGGCTACGACGCCGCCCGTTCGTATGCGGCGGCGCTGGCGGCGGGCGGGCGGGCGGCGGAGGCCCAGGCAGTACTCGACCGCCAGCTGGCGATCATCCCGGGTTCCGAGCGCAACGTGGCCGACCAATTCCGGCTCATGCTCGGCTTGATCGCGGGAGAGGGCAGCGTCGCGGGCCGGCAGGCATTCCGGCAACTGCTGCGCGACGGGCAGAAGCCCGACACCCAGCGGCTGGCGCTGCAGCTGCTGGCGCGCGGCGCGAAGACGAGCGCGGAGCGCGACCAATTGCGCCTCGGCCTCAGCGACCTCATTGGCGCGCCCACCCAGCACCCCATCATCGAGGATCTGATGCTGGCCCGCGCGCAGGCGGCCTTGCTGGACAAGGCCTATGCCCCGGCCGAGGAGGATGCCCGCGCACTGCTGGAGCGTTATCCGGGCTCGGCGCTCAAGGCGGCGGCATTGGGCGTTCGCCTGGCGGTGGCCTGGGACCTCAAGCGCTACCGCACCGCGGCGGATGTCGCGGTGCAGTTGCGCGCGGTCATCTCCGAGAGCCGGGAAAGAGCCGAGCTTGGGGTGCTGCTGGCCGAGGCGTTCTTCCGGTCGGAGGACTACAGGAACGCCGCCGATGCCTACGCGGCGGCGCTGCTTGAGCGCCCGGTGGTGGTGCCGGCCGGCACGCTGATCTTCCAGCGCGTCCTCTCTGACATCCGGGCGGACCAACTCGACGCGGCGGCGAAGCAGCTGGACGAGTCCGCCGCGACGCCCGGCTTCGACGCGGTGAGCCGCTGGCAGGCGGAATGGAATCTCGTCAAGGAAATGCAGGTGCGCGGCCAGGCCGCGGCGGCCCAGGCCCGCGTGGAGCGGCTGTTGGCGGGCGGGGCGCAAGGCGTGCCGGAGGAACTGCGCATCCGCCTGATGTGGCTGCGCGCAAAGCTGTCATTCGACAACAGCCAGTCCGACACGGCGCTGCGCCAGGCCGACGAACTCTTGGCGCTGCTGGCCCCGGCCGGCCAGCTGGAGCCGGCGCTCCGCGTCAACGTCACCAGCACGGCGCAATTGCTGAAGGCCCAGGCGTTGCTCGCCCTCAACCGCGACGCCGAGGGGATGGCGCTGCTCGACAAACTGCGCGCCGACCACCGCGCCACGCTCGCGGCCCAGTATTCCTACCTCGTGCAGGCCGGCCACCTCACGCAACGCGGCGACATGGGGGGCGCGCAGCGCGTGCTCATCAGCTTTGTGGACACGCCGGAGTACCGGCAGAGCGAATACGCCCCGCTGGCTTTGTATGAGGCGGCCCTCAACCTGGAGCGGCAGGGCCTCGACCGGCAGCTCGAGGAGGCCAACAAGCTCCTCGAGCGGCTCATCAAGACCTATCCGCGCGAGGAGCTCGTCTTCTATGCCCGGCTGAAGCAGGGCGACCTGCTGCGGAAGCTGAATTTTTTCCCCCAGGCCCGGCAAGTGTACGAGGATCTCATCAACAACTCGAGCCTGCACCCCGACGTGCTGCTCGCGCAGCTCGCCCTCGCCGACTGCCTTTTTGCGCAGGGCGCGAACAGCGTGGTGAACTACGAGAGCGCCGCGGCGATTTATGAACGCCTGCGCGACCTGCCGTCGGCCCCCGTCGACCTGCGCGCGGAGGCGGGCTACAAGTGGGGTTACGCGCTGGCCAAGCGTGCCCAGCCGGCGAAGGCCCAGACCGTGTTCTGGTCGGTGGTGGACGGCTTCCTGCTCGATGCGGCGCAGGCAGCCCGGCTCGGGGCGAAGGGGCGTTATTGGATTTCCCGCGCCCTGCTCGAGCTCGGCCAGATTCACGAGGACGCCGGCCGGCTCGACGAGGCGCAGCGCGCCTACCAGCTGATCATCGATCAAAAGCTCGGCGGCGCAGCCCAGGCCCAGGCCAAGCTCGCGCGATTCGGCGCGCCGGGAGGGAGCAAGCCGTGACCAGCTTTGGCATTTACGCCCGAATCCCCCGCCGCATGATGCACCCAATCCCATGACGGCTTTCAGCTACAGCGTATTCACCAAGGGCGGCCCGGTAATGTGGCTGCTGCTGCTGCTTGGCCTGGCGGCCATCGTCATCTTCATCGAGCGCGCCCTGTTCCTGCACCGCGGACAGATCCGCTCGACGGAATTTCTCGACGGCATCAAGAACCTGCTCCTGAAGCAGCGGTTGATGGAGGCCCTCACCTTGAGCGAGGAGACGCCGGGTCCCGTGGCCAAGATCGTGAAGGCCGGGCTGCGGCACGCCGCGGACGACGAGCAGGCCATGAGGTTTGCCATCCAGGAAGCCGCCATCGTGGAGATCCCGGTGCTCGAACGGCGCATCAGTGCGCTGGCCGCCATTGCGCAGATCGCGCCCTTGTTCGGCCTGCTTGGCACGCTGCTCGGGATGATCAAGACATTCTGGCTTTTCAACCAGGGCGGCAATTATGCGACGCCCGTCGTGCTGGCCGGCGGCATGTGGGAGGCGCTGCTCACGGCGGCGGCCGGCCTGGCGGTGGCGATTCCCGCGCATCTGGCCCGCCATTTTCTGGCCGGACGCGTGCGCGCGCTCGTGCAGGACATGGAATGGGCCGGCAGCGAGCTGATGCGCTTCCTGCTGCGGGATTTCCGCTCCGGTACCGGGGAGAAGAAATGATCACGCGGCCGCTGGACCTGGAGTCGAGGATCAGCCCGCCGCCGCGCGACCTGAATTTCGTGGCATGGGTGAACGCCGGCCTGATCGTGCTCTTTTTCGGGTTGCTGGGTTCGCGGTTCGTGCTGGCACCGGGCATGGCCGTCGGGGTGGGGGAACCGGCAACGATCGAGCTGCCGGCGACGGGCGCGGCGTCGGCCAGCCCGGGCGCGGCGTCGGTGGTCGTGAGCTATAGGCGGGACAACGTGATCCTGTTCGAGGGCGGCATGTATTCGCTGACCGAATTGCGCCGGCACATGGAGAACTATGTGAAGGGTCACCCTGGCGCCGTGATGCTGGTGCGTGCGGACCGGCAAGTGTCCATGCAGGCCTTTCTGGACTTGTGCGAGATGGCGCGGTCGGTCGGCTTCGCCAACGTGCTCGTCGCTGCGGAACCGTCGGGCCCGGAGGGCGGATCGAAATAGGAGGCCCGGGTGCGCATTGGAAAAATTGAAGTAAAGCGGCGCGTGTGGGTCGGCTTGGGCTTTGCCCTGGGCGTCACGGCGGCGTGGTGGGGCTGGACCCAGGCCAAGCCACCGGCGGTGGCGACGGCGATCCAGCGGCGACAACCGTTTGTGCGGCTGGCCGGCGTGGGCCAGGGAGCGAATGACCAGGTTTTGCGGGAGCGGGCTGATTTGTTTGACCCGACCCCGCTGTTTTTTCCGACGGAATGGAATTATGGTCAGCGACCCTTGCCGGCTGGCCTGCGTCGGCAGCCGGGCCAGGTTTTCGGCAGTTTCGATCCGGTCATGACCTTTGCCGATCAAGGTATGAAGCTGTACGGTGCCGAATCCGCGCCCGCGCCGGAAAAGCTGTCCGACGTCCTCGCGCAGGGCAACGAGGCGCCCTTCGCCGGATTGGGACAGATTGATGCGCCGAGACCGGCACTGCCTGCACGGACGGGTTTTTTGGAAATCAGGGATTTTTCAGGGGTTAAACCTGTTATAGCCCAAATACTTGTCGGATTCACGGCCCCGCGCTCGGATTATGCCCCCCTGGAGTTTTTGGTCGTTATCAGCAGCGCGGGAATGGTGGGTGAACCGATTTTGACTAGCGGCTCTGGTTGGGAGGAGGTGGACGGCTTCTTCCGAACTTACCTTGTAAAAACCTTCCGGTTGGGTGAGCGCCTGAATCCTGGCCGTTATCGAGTTCTGGTCGGTCCGTAGCTTTTTTGGGGAATTTGGAAGAATCTAGTTGACGGTCTATTTTAGGGATCGTTTCTTCGTCGTTCTCTTTGTTTTTTGCCAGTGACTTGGTCTGCCCAGATAGCTCAGTTGGTAGAGCACGTTCTTGGTAAGGACGAGGTCGCCGGTTCGAATCCGGTTCTGGGCTCCAGGGGACGTCGCTGATCTCCGACGTTAATCAAGATCAACAACTTCAATACCTAACTAAACCACTACTCCATATGGCTAAAGGAACATTCGAACGCAAGAAGCCGCACGTCAATGTCGGCACCATCGGTCACGTCGATCACGGCAAAACAACCCTGACGACCTCGATTCTCGCCTGTCAGGCCCGCAAGGGTCTCGCCGAGGTCAAGTCCTATGCGGACATCGCGAAGGGTGGCACCGTGCGTGACGCCTCCAAGATCGTCACGATCTCGGTCGCCCACGTGGAGTATGAGTCCGACAAGCGCCACTACGCGCATGTCGACTGCCCCGGCCACGCCGACTTCGTCAAGAACATGATCACCGGCGCCGCCCAGATGGACGGTGGCATCCTCGTGGTCTCCGCGGCTGACGGCCCGATGCCGCAGACCCGCGAGCATATCCTCCTCGCCCGCCAGGTCGGCGTGCCGAAGCTCGTCGTTTTCCTTAACAAGGTCGACCTCATCGACGACAAGGACCTCCTCGAACTCGTCGAAGAGGAAATCCGCGATCTCCTGACCAAGTACCAGTTTGACGGCAAGGCGGCCAAGATCATCCGCGGTTCCGCCACGGCCGCCCTTGAGGGCAAGCCCGAGGGCGAGAAGGCCATCCAGGACCTCATGGAGGCCCTCGACAACGAGATCGCCGAGCCCGCTCGCGAGCTCGACAAGCCTTTCCTGATGTCCGTCGAGGACGTCTTCTCGATCACCGGTCGCGGCACCGTCGCGACGGGCCGCATCGAGCGCGGCATCTGCAAGCTCAACGACACCGTCGAGATCGTCGGCCTCAAGGACACGACCACGACCGTCGTCACCGGCATCGAGATGTTCCGCAAGCTCCTCGACCAGGGACAGGCCGGCGACAACGTCGGCATCCTCCTCCGCGGCATTGAAAAGGAAGGCATCGAGCGCGGCCAGGTCATTGCCGCCCCGAAGTCCATCAAGCCGCACAAGAAGGCCAAGGCCGAGATCTACGTCCTCTCGAAGGACGAGGGCGGCCGCCACACGCCGTTCTTCAACGGCTACCGTCCCCAGTTCTACTTCCGCACCACGGACGTGACCGGCGTCGTCAACCTGCCGAAGGGCGTGGAGATGATTATGCCGGGTGACAACATCGCCGTCGACATCGAGCTCATCGTGCCGATCGCCATGGAGAAGACCCAGAAGTTCGCCATCCGCGAGGGCGGCCGCACCATCGGTGCCGGTCGCGTGACCGAGATCGTCGAATAACGCGTCCTTTTAACCTCTTCCGACCGACGCTGCCGGGGCTCCTTTGGGGGTCCCGGCTGTGTCGTCTAAAAGAAATAACCACAGGGGTGTAGCTCAATTGGTAGAGTAGCGGTCTCCAAAACCGTTGGTTGGGGGTTCGATTCCCTCCGCCCCTGCCACCTTCGCCCGACTAAAAAAATGGCCAATCCCTTCCGCACCGTCCGCATTTTCGCCAGCGAGCTCGTTGGCGAGCTGCAGAAAGCCAGCTGGCCGACCAAGTCCGAGCTCAAGGACTCGACGATCGTCGTGATCGTCGCATGCCTGCTGCTCGGTCTCTTCACCAGCATCAGCGACTTCGCCCTCTACAACGTGGTCGACGCCGTGACCTCGTTTGTCAGCCGCTAAACCTTCCCGCTTCGATGACCACCCAGACTTCCACCGGCGCCCAATGGTTCGCGCTTCACACCCTCTCCGGCCAGGAGAACAAGGTGAAGAACTACATCGAGAAGTTCAAGAAGGCCGAGGAACTCGATGACTTCATCGCCGAGGTGCTGCTGCCTACGGAGGTCGTGTCCGAGGTCAAGGGCGGCAAGAAGTCGACCAAGGTTCGCAAGCTCTATCCGGGCTACGTCTTCATCAACATGAAGCTGTTCGACGAGAACGGCCAGGTGATCATCAAGCCCTTCTATTTCGTCAAGGACGCCGGTGGCGTCATCGGCTTCGTCGGCGGCGACAAGCCCGCGCCCCTGCGCCAGGCCGAGATCGACGAGATCAAGGCCCGCATCGAGGCCGCCTCCGGCAAGGAAGTGCCGAAGGTCACCTTCGAGGTCGGCGAGGAAGTGAAGATCACCGACGGTGCCTTCGCCAACCTGACCGGCCGCGTCGACGAGGTCGATCCGGCTCGCGGCAAGCTCAAGATTTCCGTCTCCATTTTCGGTCGGTTTACGCCCGTCGAACTCGAATACTGGCAGGTCCAGCGCGCCTCTGAAAGCTGATCCAGCCGCCCTCACCACCAACCAGTCCTCCTCCCTCCCTTAACATGGCCAAGAAAATCCAAGGTTACGTCCGTCTCCAGCTTCCCGCCGGTGCCGCCAATCCGGCGCCCCCGGTCGGTCCCGCCCTCGGCGCCCAAGGCGTCAACATCATGGGCTTCTGCAAGGAGTTCAACGCGAAGACCAAGGACCAGAATGGCATGATCATTCCGGTCGTCATCACGGTCTACTCCGACAAATCCTTCACCTTCATCCTCAAGTCGCCCCCGGCGTCCGTGCTCCTCAAGAAGGCCGCCGGCATCGCGGCCGGCTCGGCCAAGCCCAACATGGACAAGGTCGGCAAGGTCACGAAAAAGCAGATCCTCGAGATCATCAAAATCAAGAAGGCCGACCTCAACGCCAACAGCGACGAGGCCGCCATCCGCATGATCGCCGGCACCGCCCGCAACATGGGCATCGAAGTCGTCGACTAACTTTCCCTCAACCACCACTCACCGCGGGAGTCCTCACGGACGTTCGCACCGCAAGGAGTCCAAAATGCCCGTCAAACAAAGCAAAAGATACCGCAGCGCCGTCTCGGCCGCTGACCTCTCCAAGGAATATCCCCTCAAGGAGGCCGTGGAGATCCTGACCAAGTTCCCGAAGGCCAAATTCGACGAGACCGTCGAGCTTTCCTTCCGCCTCGGCGTTGATCCCGCCCAGGGCGACCAGATGGTGCGCGGCACCACGCCGCTGCCCAACGGCTCCGGCAAGAAGGTCCGTGTGGTCGTCTTCACCGACGATCCCGCCAAGGCGCTCGCCGCGGGCGCCGATCATGCCGGCCTCGCCGAACTGATGGCCAAGATCAACGAGGGCTGGCTCGACTTCGACGTCGCGATCGCGACCACCGAGGCCATGAAGCAGGTCCGCACGCTGGCCCGCGTCCTCGGCCCCAAGGGTCTCATGCCGAACCCGAAGTCCGGCACCGTCACCGACGACATCGCCGCGGGTATCAAGGCCGTGAAGGCCGGCCGCGTCGAGTTCAAGGTCGACAAGACCGCCAACATCGGCGTCGGCGTCGGCAAGCGCTCGTTCACCGCCGACCAGATCACCGAGAACGTCTCCGCGGTCCTCGAGGCCGTGGGCAAGGCCAAGCCGGCCACGTTCAAGGGCCACTACATCAAGAGCGTCACGCTCTCGTCGTCCATGAGCCCGGGCGTGAAGCTCGCGGCCGCCGAGTTCAACAAATTCTAAGGAGCCCACCATGAGAGCCGAAAAACAATATTTGATCGATGAGGTCAGCGGGCACCTGAAGAAGTCCGACTACGTCATCCTCACCAACTTCACGAAACTCACCGTCGCCGACGCGGCCGAGCTGCGCAAGCGCCTCGCCCCGGAGAAGGCCGAGTTCCACGTGGTCAAGAACAGCTCCTTCCGCGTCGCCGCCAAGGCCATGGGCCTGCCCGACCTGGAGAAGTCCCTCACCGGCCAGACGGCCGTCGTGGTCGGCGGCAAGAATCCCGCCGGCGTGGCCAAGACGCTCAAGAAGTTCATCGAGGAGAAGCAGAAGCTCGAGGTGAAGGTGGGGGTCATGGACAAGAAGCTCATGACGGCCGCCGACCTGGCGAAACTCGCCGACCTGCCGTCCTTCGACGCCCTGCGCTCGATGTTCCTCGGCCTGCTCACCATGCAGGGCGCGGCCTTCGTCCGCGTGCTCGACGCCAAGATCAAGAAGGAGCAGCCCGCTGCTCCGGCCGCCTAACTCACCCCTTAACCACAATTTTTCCGGCGCAAGCCGGGAAGCAAAACATCCAACGAAGAGGCTAGGGGATACGTCCCTTAAACGAGTTTCCCCCGAAACCGCTATCCGCTTCAGGAGAAAATACCATGAGCAACATCACCAAAGACCAAGTCATTGAATGGCTGTCCGCCCAGCCCATTCTCGAACTCGCCGCCCTCGTCAAGGATCTCGAGACGAAGTGGGGCGTGTCCGCCGCCGCTGCCGTCGCCGCCGCTCCCGCGGGCGGTGCCGCCGCCGCCGGTGCGCCCGCCGCCGAGGCGCAGACCGAGTTCACCGTCGTCCTCAAGGAGGCCGGCGCGAACAAGATTGGCGTCATCAAGGAAGTCCGTGCCATCACGGGTCTCGGCCTCAAGGAGGCCAAGGACCTCGTCGAGGGTGCGCCGAAGAACGTCAAGGAAGGCGTCAACAAGGCCGAGGCCGAGGATCTCAAGAAGAAGCTCGAGGCCGCCGGCGCCAAAGTGGAGCTCAAGTAACCACACTTGGCGCTCTCTTCCGCAAAGCATCCCAATTCGCCGAGACAGGCCGTGGCTCACCGCGGCCTGTCTTTCGGCTTTCTTTCCTTTGTTCTTTTTGCGCCTCGAGGCCCCGCGTCCGGGCGCACCATTGCCGGCGGTTCGCTCCTGAACCGCTGAGTTCTGTCTCTTTCTTTTCGTCTCACACTTAAACGGGAAATTCCATGGCCGACCGCACTCATTCCGAACGCATCAACTTCGGCAAACTCCGCGAAGTCATCCAGCCGCCGAATCTCATCGAGCTGCAGATCAGCTCGTACCTTGAGTTCCTGCAGAAGGACACCGCCGAGAAGGCGCGCAAGCCCTACGGCCTCGAGGCCGTGTTCCGCGAGGTCTTCCCGATCAATTCCTATGACGAGCGCCTGACGCTCGAATACGTCTCCTACACGATCGGCGAGCCCAAGAGCTCGGAGATCGAGTGTCTCCGCGAGGGCACCACCTACGCCGTCCCGCTCTACGTGAAGCTCCGCCTCCGCGAGGAGGACTTCATCAAGGACGAGGAGATCTTCATGGGCGACATCCCGATGGTCACCGAGCGCGGCTCGTTCATCATCAACGGTGCCGAGCGCGTCGTCGTCTCCCAGCTCCACCGTTCGCCCGGCATCTGCTTCGAGGTCGCCACGCACCCGAACGGCAAGCTGCTGCACTCCTTCCGCATCATCCCCGACCGCGGCACCTGGCTCGAGGTGCAGTTCGACAACAACGACCTGCTCTACGTCTACCTCGACCGCCGCCGCCGCCGCCGCAAATTCCTCATCACGACGCTGCTCCGCTCCATCGGCTTCAGCAACGATTTGGACATCCTGAATCTGTTCTACACGATCCAGGACCTGAAGGTCAGCAAGGCCCTCGATCTCGAGAATGTCTCCACGCTTGTCCTCGTCGAGGACGTCATCGACGCCCAGAAGGGCGTCGTGCTTGCCCGCGCCTTCGAGCCGCTCACCAAGGCCATCGTCCGTACGTTCGAGAAGCACGACATCAAGTCGATGCGCGTCATCGACACGACGGCCGACGAGGGCGCCATCATCCGCGCGCTCAAGAAGGACCCGACCCGCAACGAGGAGGAGGCCCTCAAGGAAATCTACAAGAAGCTGCGCCCGGGTGAGCCGCCGACCACGGCAAATGCCAAGGCCCTGCTCAAGCGCCTCTTCTTCGACCCGAAGCGCTACGATCTCGGCCGCGTCGGCCGCTACAAGATCAACCAGAAGCTCGACCTCAAGATCGACCTGGAGAACCGCATCCTCGCGAGCGAGGACGTGGTCGCCGCCACCAAGTATCTCGTCCGCCTCAAGAAGAGCGACGGCATCGTCGACGACATCGATCACCTCGGTTCCCGCCGCGTCCGCACCGTGGGCGAGCTCCTCGCCAACCAGTGCCGCGTCGGCCTCAGCCGCACCGAGCGTCTCGTCCGCGAGCGCATGACCCTCTATGACCAGAGCGTCGACTCGATCACGCCCCAGAAGCTGATCAACCCGAAGGCCCTGACGACCGTGATCCGCGATTTCTTCGCGCGCTCGCAGCTGTCGCAGTTCATGGACCAGATCAACCCGCTCGCCGAGCTCACGCACAAGCGCCGCCTGTCGGCCCTTGGGCCGGGCGGTCTGAACCGCGAACGTGCCGGCTTCGAGGTCCGCGACGTCCACCCGTCGCACTACGGCCGCATCTGCCCGATCGAGACCCCGGAAGGCCCGAACATCGGCCTCATCAACTCCCTGTCCACTTACGCCCGCGTCAACGAGTTCGGCTTCATCGAGGCGCCCTACCGCCTCGTCGAGAAGGGCCGCGTGACCGACAAGGTCGTCTACCTCACCGCCGACCAGGAAGAGGGCAAGACGATCGCGCAGGCCAACGCCGAGGTGGATGACAAGGGTCATTACATCGGCAAGGTCACCGCCCGTAACTCCGGCAACTTCCTCGAGGTGACCGCCGACGAGGTGGACCTGATGGACGTCTCGCCGAAGCAGGTGGTGTCCGTCGCCGCCGGCCTCATCCCCTTCCTCGAGCACGACGACGCCAATCGCGCGCTCATGGGCTCCAACATGCAACGCCAGGGCGTGCCGCTCCTGCAGACCGAGGCGCCGTTTGTCGGCACCGGTCTCGAGAGCCGCCTTGCGAGCGACTCCAAGACCGTCGTCATCGCTGAGGAGTCCGGCGTCGTTGCCTCGGTTGATGCGAAGCAGATCGTCGTCACCAAGGACGGCGAGCTCCCGCGCCACCCGAAGCACAACCCGAAGGACCACATCTACGTCTACGAGCTGCGCAAGTTCATGCGCTCGAACGCGGGCACCTGCTTCAGCCAGCGCCCGATCGTCAAGAAGGGCCAGAAGGTCAAGAAGGGCGAGTGCATCGCGGACGGTCCCTCGACCGACCACGGCGAACTCGCGCTCGGCCGCAACGTCCTCGTCGGCTTCATGCCGTGGAACGGCTACAACTTCGAGGACGCCATCCTGATCTCCGAGAAGGTCCTCAAGGAGGACATCTTCACCTCCATCCACGTCCAGGAGTTCGAGGTCACCGCCCGTGACACGAAGCTCGGGCCGGAAGAGATCACGCGCGACATCCCGAACATCGGCGAGGAAGCGCTCAAGAACCTCGACCACAACGGCGTCATCCGCGTCGGTGCCGAGGTGAAGCCCGGCGACATCCTCGTCGGCAAGATCACCCCGAAGTCCGAGACCGAGCTCGCGCCCGAGGAGAAGCTCCTCCGCGCCATCTTCGGCGAGAAGGCCGCGGACGTGAAGGACACCTCGCTGATCGTTCCCTCCGGCGTGAACGGCATCATCATGGACGTGAAGGTTTCCACGAGCCGCCTCGACGCGGAGCGTGACCGCCTGTCCCCGTCCGACCGCCGCCGCCAGGTGAAGCAGATCCAGGAAGATTATAAGACGCAAATGGACAAGCTGCGCGAGCAGCTGACCGAGGCGCTCTCCAACATCCTCCTCGGCGAGAAGATCCCGCTCGACGTCATCAACGGCCAGACCGGCGAAATCATCATCCCGGCCAACCGCAAGATCACGAAGACACTCCTCCGCAAGCTGGCCGCCGTCGCGAAGCACATCGAAATCGATCCTTCGCCCGTCCGCATCAAGATCATGGAGATCATCGCCTCGTTCCAGTCGAAGTTCGACGAGCTCGAGGGCGACCGCGAGCGCAAGATCGCCACGATCGAGACCGGTGACGAGAACGGCCCCGGGGTCATCAAGCAGGTCAAGGTCTACATCGCCACGAAGCAGAAGCTCGAGGTCGGTGACAAAATGGCCGGCCGCCACGGTAACAAGGGCGTCGTCGCCAAGATCGTGCCGGAAGAGGACATGCCCTTCCTGCCCGACGGCACCCCGATCGAAATCTGCCTCAACCCCCTCGGCGTGCCTTCGCGCATGAACGTGGGCCAGGTCCTTGAGACCCACCTCGGCTGGGCTTGCAAAAAGCTCGGCATCAAGGTGGCCACCCCCGTGTTCGACGGCATTCCCGAGAGCAAGGTGCGCGGCTACCTCAAGGAGGCCAAGCTGCCTTCCACCGGCAAGTCGCCGCTGCATGACGGTCGCACGGGCGAGAAACTCGATCAGGAG
>Ga0228698_1001339_pt1 | contig 12375 bp, 6 predicted proteins | sample McNCre117_Aug_MG_FD_178015 | JGI IMG/M metagenome (GOLD analysis project Ga0228698, IMG submission 178015) | Freshwater microbial communities from McNutts Creek, Athens, Georgia, United States - 1-17_Aug_MG | ecosystem: Environmental > Aquatic > Freshwater > Creek | place: USA: Georgia...
ACGACGGTGCAGCCGTGCTCGACGCCTCTGGGTTGTCGGCCGACCACGCCGTGCCGATCGATGCGCTGGCGCTCGATCAAGTTGAGCTGATCCGCGGTCCGCAGGCGCTGCGCTGGGGTGGCAGCCCGCTGGCCGGACTGGTGCAAAGCCGCAGCGCCCGGCTGCCGCTGGAGGTGCCGGACGGGCTGTCCGGTCGGATTGGTCTGCGGCTGGCCACACCGGATGCACCGCATCAGGTTGCCGGTGCGATCGATGTCGGTCGTGAAGACTGGGGAGCGCATCTCGATGCCCAGCGTCACGTGGCTCCCGACTACGCCACGCCCAAGGGGCGGGTGCGTAACTCGGCCTCGTGGAGCGAGTCGGGCGGCATCGGTACTGCCTGGAACAGCGAGGCACTTGGCGGGCTGCGTCTGGGCTTCAGCGCCGATGCGCTCAACAGCCGCTACGGGGTAATCGCCGATCCGGCCGTGACCATTCACCTGCTGCGCCAGCATCAGCGCTGGGTAGCGATGTCCGCCAACGGCTCGGTCGATCGACCCGACTGGCAGTTGCAGTTCGATCACAGCAGCTACCACCATGAGGAAATCGATGGCAGCGGGTCGGTCGGTACGGCCTTCAGCCACGATGGCGGCTCGCTGCGCTTCGAGACCCGACATCGTCCGGCCGAGAGGGTCGACGGCCAGCTGGGGCTGGAGCACGAACGCGCCGATTTCGCCGCCCTGGGGGCGGAGGCCTATGTGCCGGGCACACGCTCAGCACGGACGGCGCTGTTTGCCGTCGAATCTGGCCGGCTGAGGTCGTCGGGCTGGGGCACGCCTGACTGGTCAGCCGCACTGCGCCACGAACACCGGCAGCTCGATGGCCAGGGCGATGCCTGGGGCAGTAGCAGCCGGTTCGGTACGGCTCATTCCGAACAGCATGGCGCTACCCACCTGGCTCTTGAAGTCGGCCTACAGCAGCCGGATCGCCGACTGGCCCTGCGCCTGTCGCGGCTGGAGCGTCTGCCCTCGGTGGCGGAGTTGCACGCCGACGGCATCCACGTGGCCACGGCCAGCTATGAGCGCGGTGACCCACACCTGCCGACCGAACTCGGTCGGGCCATCGAACTGTTGGCGACTTCGGCCGATACAACGGGGCCGACCGGCTGGCAGCTATCGTTGTGGCAGGCCGATTACGGCCGCTACCTGCTGCAGCGCGCCACCGGCCGCGATGTGCTCGTGACCGACGCTCAAGGGGTGACGGTGCCCTGGGCCGAATATGCGACCACTGCGGTGGCGGCGCGGTTGACCGGGCTGGAAGCGCAGCGACGCTGGAGCTGGCGCAGCGCCGGGACTGGGCGCTGGACGCTGGCGACGCAGCTCAACGGTCTGGCCGGACGCGATCTGGAGCGGTCCGAACCGCTACCGCGGCTGGCACCCTGGCAGCTGCGCTGCACGCTTGGGCAGCAGTCGGGGCTGTGGCAGGCCCTGTTGATCTGGACACTGACGGCCCGGCAGTCTCAGGTGCCCGCAGACGATGTGCCGACCGCCGGCTGGGGCATGGTCGATCTGCGTCTGCAGCGGCGCCTCGGTGCCGAGTCGGATCGGCTGACCGCCACGCTGGCGCTGGACAACGCCGGCAATGTCGCCGCAGCCAATGCCTCGACGATGCGCACGCTGCGCGAGGTCGCGCTGCTGCCCGCCCGAACGCTCTCGGCCAGCCTGCGCTGGAAGTTCTGAAGGGGGTGGTGGGCCCTTCAGGGCGCCAGCCGCTCGCGTTGCCAGGCCGTGCCGGCTTCCTGAGCGCGGCGATAAACCAGCCGGTCATGCAGCCGCGACTTGCGGCCCTGCCAGAACTCCCAGCGGTCGGGAACGAGTCGGTAGCCGCCCCAGTGCGGTGGGCGCGGTGGGTGCAGGCCGTGCTGCGCGGCGGCCCGGGCGGCATTGGCCACCAACACGGCGCGCGAGCTGATCGGCTGGCTCTGCGGCGAGGCCCAGGCGCCCAGGCGGGAGTCGAGCGGCCGCGAGGTGTAGTAGGCGTCCGATTCGGCCTCCGACACCTTCTCCACCCGGCCTTCGATGCGCACCACGCGCTCAAGCTCGACCCAGTGGAATTGCAGCGCGGCAAAGGGATTGGCCGCGAGTTCGTGGCCCTTGCGGCTGTCGTAGTTGGTGTACCAGACCAGTCCGCGCTCGTCGAAGTCCTTGATCAGCACGATCCGGGTCGACGGCCGGCCATCGGGGCCGACGGTGGCCAGCGTCATCGCATTGGGCTCGGGCACACCGGCCTTGAGCGCCTGCTCGAACCAGGTGCGGAACTGGTGCAGCGGTTCGCCAGCGGAGTGCTCTTCCAGCAGCTCCCCGGCTTCGTAGCTCTTGCGCATGTCGGCGATCGGTTTCATGGCGGGGGAGTATAGAAAGGGTGAGGGCTGATTAAGATTCGTTCCCCATGTCCAAGCCGCCCGCTTCCCCTTCGCCCCCCTCGCTGCCGCTGACTCTCCCCCTGCGCGGCAGCCGGTTGATCGAGGCCAGCGCGGGCACCGGCAAGACCTGGACGATTGCGGCGCTGGCCGTCAGGCTGGTGCTGGGGCATGGCCGCTCGGCCGAGCAGGCTCCGCTGCGGCCTTTTTTGCCGTCCGAGATTCTGGTGATGACCTTCACCCGTGCGGCGACGCGCGAGCTGGCTGACCGCATCCGCCACCGGCTGGCCGAGGCGGCACGCTGCTTTGCCGCCGAGGAAGGCTCGGCTCAGGACTGTGGTGACGATTTTTTGCAGGCGCTGCGCGCCGATTACCCGGTCGGGCCTGTGCGGCGCGAGGCGGCCTGGCGGCTGGCCGCCGCCGCCGAGGCGATGGACGATGCGGCGATCCACACCATCGACGCCTGGTGCCACCGCATGCTGCGCGAGCACGCTTTTGACAGCGGGCAGTTCGGCGACGAGCAGCTCGACAGCGACGAATCCGATCTGATCACCCAGGCGGTGCGCGACTGGTGGCGTTGTGAGGTCTACCCCTGCAGCGATGCGCAGCTGGCGCTGCTCGGTCGGGTCTGGACGGATGTGTCGGCCTGCGAGCGGGATCTGGCCAGTCTGCTGCCGCTGGTGGCGTTGCTGCCTCCTGCCGTGTCCCTTGACGAGGGGGAGCCTGCCGGCGTGCTCGGGCTGCTGACGGCCTGGCATCAACAGCTTCAGGCGCTGACGGCCGGGGGAGCGATGCAGGCCGTGGTGCTGCGGGCCTGGCTCAAGGCGCAGGCCGATGGCCCGGGCGGCAGCCCTTTCCACGCGGGGCGGCTGAAGATTGCGGACGCGCAAGGGTGGCTCGACGCTCTGGAGCGATGGTGCGCCGACCCGGTGGAGGAACACCTGCCGACCGAGATCTGGGATCGGCTGAGTCGCCTGACCCCGCAGGGCTTGCAAGAGCGGCTCAAGAAGGATCGCAGCGCCGAGCCTCCGCCGGCCAGCGCCTGGCTGCGCAACCTGCTGGAGCAGCGGGTGAGCGCCGAGCCGCGCACCGCGATTCGCATCGCCGCCACGCATCAGGTGGCCTCGCGGCTTGAAGCGCTCAAGCGCCGGGCCGGGCGCATCGGCTTTGCCGATCTGCTGGCCCGGCTGGATGCCGCGCTGCGCGGGCCGCAGGGGACTACCTTGCGCCAGCGCATCGTCGCGCAGGCTCCGGTGGTGCTGATCGACGAGTTCCAGGACACCTCGCTGACGCAGATGCGGCTGTTCGAACGACTCTATCCACCGCAGTCGCTCGACGCCGAGGGTCTGACGCTGCTGCTGATCGGCGACCCCAAGCAGTCGATCTACGCCTTTCGCGGCGCCGATATCAACAGCTATTTGCGCGCTCGCGCTGCTACCGCACCGCGCCACCACGCGCTGGGCACCAATCACCGCTCCGAGGCGGCGCTGGTCGGGGCGGTGAATGCGCTGTTTGTACGTGCCGAGCGCGAAGCCCCCGGCGGCGCCTTTGCCTGGCGGGGGACGGACGGGGGGGCGATTCCCTTTGTACCGGTGGCTGCGCAGGGGCGCTCACAGCGCTGGGTGGCCGGATCACGGCAGCAGCCGGCGCCGGTGCTGACCGTTGGGGTCAGCGAGGAGGTCCACGATGCTGGCTCGGCACGCCGGCTGGCGGCGCGTTGGGCGGCGCGGGCGCTGCTGGCTCGGCTGGCCGAGCCGAACGCCGGTTTTTCCGACACGGTGGATGGCACTTTTCAGCGGTTGGCGCCGCGCGATATCGCCGTGCTGGTGCACAGCCGGCGCGAGGCCGAGCTGATGCGGCGCGAGCTGCTGCGGCTGGGGGTGCGTTCGGTCTACCTCTCCGATCAGGACAGCGTGATGGACAGCGCCGAGGCAGCCGATTTGCTGCTGTGGCTGCGTGCACTGGCTCATCCGGCCGACCCCGAGTTGGCTCGCGCCGCCTGGGCCGGGGGGACTTTCGGCGAGCCGTTGCCGCGTCTGGCCGCCTGGTTGCAGGACGACGAACGCTGGGACGATTGCCTGAATCTGCTGCGCCGGCTCGGGTCGGCGTGGCAGCGCCAGGGCGTGCTGGCGATGCTGCGCCTGACCCTGCACGAGCGCGGTCTGCCGGCCCGCTGGCTGGCTGAGCCCGGGGGAGAGCGCCGTCTGACCAACGTGCTGCATCTGGGCGAGCTGCTGCAGCTGGCCAGCCGAGAACTCGACGGTGTGCCGGCGCTGCTGCGCTGGTTCGAGATGCAGATCGAGACCGCCCGAGAAGGCCAGCAGGGCACCACCGCCGAGGAGCAGATCGTCCGCCTTGAAAGCGAGGCCGATCTGGTGCGTATCGTCACGATCCACAAGTCCAAGGGGCTGGAGTACCCGCTGGTGTTCCTGCCCTTTGCCGGACTGGAGCGCAACCACCGCATCGACGTCCGTCGCCCGCTGGTGCTGGCCGACGAGGCTCGGCTGGAGGGCGAGCGCCGGGTCAGCTTCGCCCCGGACGAGTCCGAGCGGCAGCAGGCCGAAGACGAGCGGTTGCGCGAACAGCTGCGGCTGCTCTACGTCGCGCTGACCCGTCCGCGCCATGCCCTGTGGATCGGAGTGGTCTCGAAGGGCCAGTTCGACACCACGGCGCTGGCGCATTTGCTGCAACGTGCCGACATGCCTGCCCCGCCCGGTGAAACCGGGCTGGGCGAGCGCTTCGAGTCGCTCTGGGCCGAAGCGATCGCCGCCGGTGAAGTAGCGATCGAGACGATCGATGCCGAGGGGCTCAAGGCGCCGATGTCGCCTGGGGCGCTGCAATCGGTCGAGGCTGCACTCAGGCCGGGCCCGGGGTACGCCGGGCGCTTCGAGCGTGACTGGAGCATCGGCAGTTTCTCGGCCTGGGTACGCGACCTGCCGCGCGAGGTGCATCAGCCGCCGCTCGATCCGTTGCGCATCGAGGCCTTGCGCGAGGAGTGGCAGCAGGGGGCCGCCGAGGAGGAAGCGGCAGACCGAGGGCTGCGCCGCACTGGATCGACGGCGCTGCGTCATCGCTTTCCGCACGGGCCGCGGGCGGGTCGCTTCCTGCACGAGCTGCTGCAGGATCTGGCCGAGCGCGGCTTCGATCAGGTCCGCCATCCGGCCCTGGCTACACGGCTGCAGCGTCGCTGGACGGTCGAGGCCCTGCCGGGGGCGGCGGCATTGACCGCGACGCTGGCGACCAGGGATGAATCTGGTGCAACGGTGCTGGGCCAGGAGTTGCAGCGCTGGCTGGCCGAAGTGGCCGAAGCGCCGCTGCCCGGCGGCGGCACGCTGGCCACGGCGCAGCAGTGTCTGGCCGAGATGGAGTTCTGGATGCCGGCGCAGCGGGTGCCGACCGCTGCGATCGATGCGCTCTGCCGCGCGGCCTGGTGGCCGGGTGTGGCCCGTCCGGCGCTGGCCGAGCGCTGGCAGCAGGGGCTGATGATGGGTTTTGCCGATCTGGTCTTTGAGCAGGACGGGCGCTACTGGGTGCTGGACTACAAGAGCAACCGCCTCGGCGACGACGATGCCGCCTACACCGACGAGGCACTACGGCAGGCCGTGCTCGGTCACCGCTACGACGTGCAGGCAGCGCTGTATCTGCTGGCGCTGCACCGGCTGCTGCGCCAGCGCTTTGGTGCGAGCTACACGCCGCAGCGGCAGCTTGGCGGGGCGCTGCTGATGTTTGTGCGCGGGCTGCAGGGTCCGGCCGGCGGGCTGGTGGCACTGCCCGCCGATTCGGGCTGGCTCGACGAGCTGGATGCCACGCTGGGAGTGGGGGAGGCCGAGGCATGAACGAATCCCGGGCGCTCGATAGCGCGCTCGACCGCACGTTGCAGCACTGGCGTGAGGCCGGGCGGCTGCGGGCGCTGGATCTGGCGCTGGCCCGGATGCTGGCCGAAGCGGGCGAACCACCCGGAGCGGTGCTCGGGGCCGCATTGGCGGCGGCGCTGGAGGGGTTGGGGCACAGTGGGTTACCGCTCGGAGTGCCCGCCTCGACGCTGTGCCCGCTGCTCGGCTGGCCCGACGAGATGGCCGAGGCACTGTCGCCCTGGATGGCTGAACTCGGTCCGGCATCGTTGGCTCGGTGCGCCGCGGTCGCCCAGGGCGGACTGGCCGCTGAGGACGGCGCCGAGCCGCTGGTGCTGGACCGCGGCCGGCTCTATCTGCGCCGCCACTGGCGCGACGAGCAGCGGGTGATCCGCGGCATCGCAGCGCGATGTGCCCCTGTCGAGGCCGACGAGGGGGCCGGCTTCGATCCGACCTGGGCGCTGCGACTATTTGAGCCGCTGGCGGCCGGTGCCGAGTCGGACGGCCAGCGCCGCGCCTGTCTGGAAGTGGGCCGCGCCGGGCTGACCGTGCTGACCGGCGGCCCCGGCACGGGCAAGACCTACACGGCAGCGCGCATGCTGCTGACGCTGCTGGCGGCGCGGCCTGCGCTGCGTATCGCACTGGCTGCACCGACTGGCAAGGCCGCGGCGCGACTGCGGCAGTCGATTGCCTCAGCCCTTGATGGGTTGTCAGCACAGACCGGGAAGGATGCGCTGCTGGGGGTCGCCATCGAGGCGCTGTCGGCGCAGATTGCCTCGGCGCGCACGCTGCACAGCCTGCTGGGCATGCGCCACGGCAGCCGGCGTTTTCGCCACGGCCCGGGCAACCCGCTGGACGTCGACGTGCTGCTGATCGACGAGGCCTCGATGGTGCATCTGGAGCTGATGGCTGCGGTGGTGGATGCCCTGCCGCCGCAGGCGCGGCTGATCCTGCTGGGCGACCGCGATCAGCTCGCCTCGGTCGAGGCCGGCTCGGTGCTGGGCGATCTATGCGCTGCCGAGGCGCCGGCGCTGGCCGCTCGGGTGGTGACGCTGCAGCGCAGCCACCGCTTCAGCGGTCGCATCGGCGATCTGGCCGCGGCCGTCAACGCCGGTGACGGGCCCGCCACGCTGCGCGTCCTGAAAGCCGGGGCCTCTGAAACGAAGCCCGCCGTGCTGTGGCAGCGTGACAGCCGCGACGCCGCGTTGCTGCAGCTGGTCGGACGCGGTCGACCTGGGGCAGAGGGGGGCTGGCTGGATCTGCTGGCGCTGTGGCGACAGCCGCCCGTCGACCCCGATGACCGTCCGGTCTGGGCCGCGCAGCTGCTGGAGCGGCTCGACCGCCTGCGGGTGCTGACCGCACTGCGCGAGGGCGACTGGGGCGTGGACGGACTGAATCGCCGCATCGAGACCGGGCTGGCCGCCCTGGGGGGCTTAAGGCCCGGGCAGTTCGGCGGCGGCTGGTACGACGGTCGCCCGGTGATGGTGACGCGCAATGACCCCGAACTCGGTCTGTCCAACGGCGATGTCGGACTGGCGCTGGCCGAGCCGGGCGGGGCGCTGCGGGTCTGGTTTGCCCAAGGGCAGGGCTCGGGTCAGGCGGTACGCGCCGTGCTGGCCAGCCGCATCGTCGCCTGTGAAACCGCCTGGGCGATGACGGTGCACAAATCGCAGGGCTCTGAATTTGCCCATACCGTGCTGGTGCTGCCCGATCGCTTCAGCCCGCTGCTGACCCGCGAGCTGCTCTACACCGGCCTGACCCGTGCCCGCCAGGCCTTCACGCTGATTGCTCCCGACCCGGCGGTGCTGGTGCAGGCGGTGGCTCGCCGCACCGAGCGGGTCAGCGGGTTGCAGATCGGGCTGGCCGAGCGGCTGAGCCGTCCGGGGCATCCGGACCGTGGCTGATCAGCCGATCATCCCGCCGCCCAGACACACCTCGCCGTCATACAGCACGGCCGACTGGCCCGGGGTGACCGCCCATTGGGGGTGTTCGAAGTCGAGACGGAAGCGGCTGTCGGCGCTGCCGAGATCGGTAAAGGTGCAGGCCGAGTCGCTCTGGCGATAGCGCGTCTTGGCGGCGTAGCGGCCCGGAGCCGGGGCGCTGCCGGCAACCCAGCTTGGCTGATCGGCTTCGAGTGTCGGCGACAACAGCCACGGGTGATCGTGCCCCTGCACCGCCCACAGCTCGTTGGTTTTCAGATCCTTGCGGGCGACGAACCAGGGCTCGTGGTGGCCGCCACCCCGCGGGGTGCCGCGCTGCTTGACCCCGCCGATGCCCAGCCCCTGGCGCTGGCCCAGCGTGTAGAAGCTCAGGCCGACGTGCTGGCCGATGACCCGGCCGCGATCGTCCTTGATCGGGCCGGGCTGGTTGGACAGATAGCGGCCGAGGAATTCACGGAACGGGCGCTCGCCGATGAAGCAGATGCCGGTCGAGTCCTTCTTGGTGGCGTTGGGCAGGCCGATCTCGGCGGCGATGCGGCGCACCTCGGTCTTGGGCAGCTCGCCGACCGGAAACATCGCAGTGGCCAGTTGGGCCTGGGTCAGCCGATGCAGGAAGTAGCTCTGATCCTTGAGCGGGTCGAGGCCCTTGAGCAGTTCGTGGCGCTGTGTGCTGTCGTTGAAGCGCACCCGGGCGTAGTGGCCGGTGGCGATCGCTTCGCCGCCGAGCTGCATCGCGTGGTCGAGAAAGGCCTTGAACTTGATCTCGGCGTTGCACAGCACATCCGGGTTGGGGGTGCGGCCGCGCTCCAGCTCGGTGAGGAAGGCGGCAAAGACGCGATCCTTGTACTCGGCGGCGAAGTTGACATGCTCGATGTCGATGCCGATCACGTCGGCCACGCTGACCGCATCAATCCAGTCCTGACGGGTCGAGCAGTACTCGCCGTCGTCATCGTCTTCCCAGTTCTTCATGAACAGGCCGATGACCTCGTGGCCCTGCTGCTTGAGCAGCCAGGCGCTGACGGCGGAATCGACCCCGCCGCTCAGACCGATGATGACGCGTTTTTTACCCATGGCTTGCATTCTATTTTTCAACCTGTCGTCCACGGCCAAGTGGGGTGGCGCCCTATACTCGCCCGAGCTGCCGCCTTGTGCGGCGAAATCGTTTTTCGAACTGGTTCATGAGGATCGTTGCCATGGGCACGAAACTGAAAGTTGCGGGCTGGGTGGCCCTTGGGGCGGTGGCTGGTGCCCTGACCACACTGCAATTCACCGCGACCGCGCGCAGCTCGATGACGCCGCTGCCGCTCGAAGAGATGCAGCAGATGGCTGCCGTGTTTGACATGGTCAAGCGCTCGTATGTCGAGCCGGTCGACGAGAAAAAGCTGATCCGCGATGCGATCAGCGGCATGGTCTCGGGGCTGGATCCGCATTCGCAGTACTTCGACGGGGCCAGCTTCAAGGAATTCCGCGAGGGCATCAGCGGCAAGTTCACCGGGGTCGGCATCCAGATCGAGATGGACGATGGCCTGGTCAAGGTGGTCTCGCCGATCGAGGGCTCGCCCGCCTTCCGCGCCGGGCTGGTCAGCGGCGACCTGATCACGCGCATCGACGAAACGATGGTCAAGGGGTTGACGCTGGATCAGGCGATCAAGCGCATGCGCGGCCCCAGTGGCACCAAGGTGACGCTGACGATCTTCCGCAAGAGCGAGAACCGCACCTTCCCGGTGCCGATCCTGCGCGAGGAGATCAAGACCAAGAGCGTGCGCTCCAAGCTGATGGAGCCGGGCTATGGCTGGATCCGCATCAGCCAGTTCCAGGAGCCGACGCTGCGCGACTTCGCCGAGCAGCTCAAGGAGCTGATGCGCCAGGAACCGAATATGAAGGGGCTGGTGCTCGACTTGCGCAACGACCCGGGCGGCCTGCTCGACTGCGCTGTCGGCGTGTCGGCGGCTTTCCTGCCGCGCGACGCCGTGGTGGTCAGCACCAACGGTCAGATCGCCGAGTCCAAGAGCCTGCTCAAGGCTTCGCCGAGCTTCTACTCGCGCGACGGCTCCGACCCGCTGTCCTCGATTCCGGCGTTGATCAAGACCGTGCCGGTGGTGGTGCTGGTCAACGAAGGCTCGGCCTCGGCCAGCGAAATCGTGGCCGGTGCGCTCAAGGATCACAAGCGCGCCACCATCATGGGCTCGCAGACCTTCGGCAAGGGCTCGGTGCAGAGCGAGATGACCCGCCTGCCGATCCCCAACACCTCGCTGAAGATCACCACGGCGCGCTACTACACGCCGTCCGGCCAGTCGATCCAGGCCAAGGGCATCGTGCCCGACGTGCTGATCGACGAGACCGCCGAAGGCAACCTCTACGCGGCGCTGCGCGTGCGCGAGGCCGACCTCGAGCATCACCTGACCGCGGCCGGCGAAGGCGGCGACAAGAAGGACGCAGACCCTAGCCGCGAGAAGGCCCGCGAGGAAGCACTCAAGCGCATGGAAGCGGCCACGGCCAAGGGCGAGAAGACGCAACCGCGCCTGCCCGAGTACGGCACGCCGGAGGACTTCCCGCTGCAGCAAGCGCTCAACCGGCTCAAGGGAAAGTCGGTGCAGGTCAGCAAGACGCAGGTCGAGCGCAAGGTCGAGGAACCCAAGTCCAACTGATCCGGCTGCGCGCTGCCCCATGGACGACCGACAGCTGCTGCGCTACAGCCGGCACATCCTGCTGGACGATCTCGGCATCGAAGGGCAGCAGCGGTTGTTGGCGGCACGGGTGCTCGTGATCGGCGCTGGTGGTCTGGGCTCGGCGGCCTTGCCCTATCTGGCCGCGGGTGGGGTGGGCCATCTCACCGTGGTCGACCACGACACGGTCGATCTCACCAACCTGCAGCGGCAGATCCTGCATCGCGAGGACCGCATCGGCTGGCCCAAGGTCGAGTCGGCGCGGGCCAGCCTGTTGGCGATCAACCCGGATGTGCAGGTCGATACCGTTGCGCAGCGGGTCGATGCCGATCAGCTCGACGCTCTGGTGGCCGCTGCTGATCTGGTGCTGGACTGCAGCGATAACTATCCGACCCGTCAGGCGGTCAACGCCGCCTGTGTGCGGCATCGCCGTCCGCTGGTCTCCGGCGCAGCGGTCGGTTTTGACGGACAGGTCGCGGTCTGGAACGACCCGCGAGTGGCCCAGGCTGATGGACGCCACGCACCCTGCTACGCCTGCCTGTTTCCGCCCGACGCGGTGGTGCCCGAAGTGGCCTGCGCGACGATGGGCGTGTTTGCTCCGCTGGTCGGCATCATCGGCACCGTACAGGCGGCCGAGGCGCTCAAGTGGTTGGCCGGATGCGGCCGCACCCTGGGTGGCGAACTGCTGATGCTCGATGCCCGCTCGATGGGGTGGCACGGCATCCGGGTCGAGGCTGATCCGAACTGTCCGGTCTGCGGCGCTGCCGCTCAACCTTCCGAGGCGCTAGTGCGCCTCAAGGAGCCTGCCTCATGTCGAAATCCCGCCGCACCAACCGCCTGAAGGAACGCAACTTCCCCACTGCGGTCGAAGACGCCTCGGCGACTCGGCCGACCAGTCGCTACGAGGCCCCTGGCAGCTCCTACCGGCTGGCGTTCACCGATGTCGATTTCCTGCTGCGCGACGAGTTGCGTCCGGTGCGTGTGCAGCTCGAACTGCTCAAGCCCGATCTGATCCAGCAGGCCCACGGCATCGAGTCGACCATCGTCATCTTCGGCAGTGCCCGCATCCTGACGCCAGAGCGCGCTCGCGCGCGGTTGCTGGCGGCCGAGAGTTCGGGCGACGAGAAACTGCTGCGCGCTGCGCGCCACGCGCTGGAGATGTCGCGCTACTACGAGCAGGCGCGCCGCTTTGCCGAGCTGGTCACGATCGGCTCGCGCCGGCTGTCCGCCCCGATCCACATCGTCACGGGCGGTGGCCCCGGCGTGATGGAGGCGGGCAACCGCGGTGCCTTCGAAGCCGGCGGCAAGTCGATCGGGCTGAACATCGTGCTGCCGCACGAGCAGGAGCCCAACCCCTACATCACGCCGGAGCTGTGCTTCCAGTTCCACTACTTCGCGCTGCGCAAGATGCATTTCCTGATGCGCAGCATCGCGCTGGTGTGCTTCCCCGGCGGTTTTGGCACGCTGGACGAACTGTTCGAGGCGCTGACGCTGATCCAGACCGGCAAGTGCCGGAGCCG
>Ga0228698_1001340_pt1 | contig 12369 bp, 20 predicted proteins | sample McNCre117_Aug_MG_FD_178015 | JGI IMG/M metagenome (GOLD analysis project Ga0228698, IMG submission 178015) | Freshwater microbial communities from McNutts Creek, Athens, Georgia, United States - 1-17_Aug_MG | ecosystem: Environmental > Aquatic > Freshwater > Creek | place: USA: Georgia...
CGCGACAGAAATCCAGGTCAAACCTTGAAACCCTGTCGATACGTGTGCCTCCCTAGGGACGCATGGCACGCCGTACGGGTAGGGCATGGCATGGGGAGGGCATGACCCCCGGCGCCGATTCCTTAAAAGTGGCGGCGCCCCTTGTCTTTATTGCGACCGTGACACGAATGTCATGGTTTTGTTTGGCGTTGAATCCAGGTTGGTCCGCGGTTCTACGAACAAACGCCGATCGCACCACGACACGTTGCCCGACGGACCAACGCCGGGAATCCGCTGGACCATGACACGGATGTCGTGGTTTCGCGTTCCCGGCCACCTTGGCGCGGCCGGAAACGACCGCCGGTCAAGGTTGCTCCGATGTTTTCCGAGTCTGGCACGGGGTCCGCAATGACCGCTGGCACAACCTGACCGGAGCAGCGAACATGACCGACTATGACTTCCTCAACTACTCCGCCCTGATCGTTACGGGCTTCCTCAACATCCTGGCTTGCACGGGTATCGCGTACACCTTCGTTGACGGCTTTACTCGCATCGCCGCCGACGCGCTGTATCCGGCGCTTAAAGCCGCCTCCCGGCTGTAGCCCGGCCCTTCCGAGCGGGGGAGCGATCCCCCTCTCCGATGGCCCGCGCTGCGGGTAGCTCTTTCCACCACGAATACCGCTAGGAACGGGGAGGCAACCGGGGAACGGTTGCACGTCGGAAGGGTACCCACCGGGTACCGCCGTCGCGGGGCAATGGGCCTCCCCCAAACGATTCCCTCCCTCCAAACGTGACCGGCTACGGGCAACCGTAGCCGGCCCATTCCCCACGGTCAGCTATGGCCGTGGGAAACGGGCCGCTAACGGCTCGAATGGAGGGAACATGGATACCAACGTCAACGCCTCTCGCCGCCGGTCCATCCTCGGAGCGAGCCGTGCCCGTTCGGGCATCACGGCTCAGTGTGAGTTTGGCCCGGCGCCGGTGGCGCCCGTGGTGGAACCGGCGCCGGTGGCGGCCTCCCCCGTGGAGGTTCCCCCCGTCGCTGGTCCCTCGCTGCGGGATCAGCTGATCGCGGTGCAGATCGAGCACTGGGGCCTTACCCGTGGCAAGGGCGCGATCGTCGCCACCGATCGGTGCGCGTGTTTCGTGTGCCACGCTGCGGGCGCGGCCCTGATCGGCCGGGCCGTGCTGGCCAAGGGCGCTCCCGTCCGTATCGGACTGGCGCGCTATCAGGCGGCGCTCTGCGTAGAGTGCAAGGTCGACGGTCGCCGCGCGGGTCAGCCCGTTGCGGCGCCGGTCGTTCCTGCCCCGGCCCCTGCCATGGCGGCGTGGGGCAAGCGCGGCAAGCCCTCGCGCGACGCGATGCGCAAGCCCACGGCGATCGCTGCGAAGTAGAACCGCACCCTCAACGGTGCAGCGGGCGACGCTGCACCCTTGGGATGTGCTGTCCTAAGCACAGGAGGGAACATGATATCACCGCGTAGCTATGCACTGGATTTGCGGGCTGTGCCGTTTCGCGTGGTCGATGGTCGGATCGTACTCGATCGATGGACGTGGCCAGGGGGATACCCCATGTTCTACGTCGCCACGTCGTGGGGTTCCCGTTGGGGACCGCCTCGGAGCAGCGTGTTCTGCGCGTCGTGCGCCGTCCACCTTGTGGACTTTGACCCTGACGATCCGCCGCGCTTGGGTGTCCAGTGTGCCGCGGACGTGGCCACGCTGGTACCGGACGTGCTGTGGGAAGGGGAGCCCCTCGAGTGCGAGGAATGCGGACGCGAGATCGAGTCCGCGTATGGCCCTGTCGAGGCGAGCGCCGATCGTGCGTCGATCATCGACGCTACGAACGGCACTCACGATCGCTGATCGATGTGCGCACATGAGCACGTCTCGTGTGCGCCGATCGGTCCGTGAACGGATCGAGTGGAGGGAACATGGGTAACAACGTCAACATCGTGGATAGCAACGGGCAGATCGTGGTGGCGAACGTCTCGCAACGCGAGGCGTTCACGCTCGGTGCCAAGTATCCACACGTCGATGGCTACCGCTGGGAACACATCGGGGGCGTCGCCTCCGAGGGTTCGCCCGTGGTGGGCGGTCAGACCGTGACGCGCGAGGCAACCGAGCGCATCAACGGTCAGATCGAGGTCATGCGCAGCATCGACGTCGACGCGGCGAGCGCCGTCGCCAGCGGCGTGTACGCAACCTCGCGTGGCGAGGTCAAGCGCACGTCGATCCTCGACAAGCCCCTGCACCGGGGCTCGTGGTCGCCGCACGCTACCGCCGTCCCCTTCGGAACGCGGACCATCGAGGACGGGGATGCCCGCCTCGTGGAGAAGCGCGAGAAGTGGGACGCCATGCCCACCGCGATCAGCGTGGTGGACGGGATGATCGAACGGATCATGGCGGAGGAACGAGAAGATATCGTGGTCAACCTCGGTGACCTGGACGTGGACGACGACGGTGGGTGGTACGTCAAGTCCAACGGCGCAGCGAGCGGCGGCCTGCCGATCACGCGCCAGTGCTGGGCCAACCTGACCGGGATGCTCCCCAAGGGGGCGTTCGTCAAGGGCTGGACCAACGCGGATCTCGCCCCCGTTGACGTGCTCCAGTACAACTGGCGCCGTCAGGTGGCGGAGCTTCCGAGCGACGTGCTGGACAAGGAAGTGCGCTGGGGAGTGCGCACGAACGGCGACGAGGGCGACGAGGGATACCGCGTCGTGTCTCGTGACGGCTACAGCGGGGACGCGATGAACGCGCTCGCCACGCTGCGACAGGTGCGGGACTGGCTGGGCCAGCACCCCGAGGGCGCGACGTTCAAGGGCAAGGGGTTCTATGACCCCGACACCACGGACGTGCGCGTTCACCTGACGCAGCACGCCGATCACGTCGCCAACCTCGGCGCGGGGGATATCTTCCACGCTGGGCTGCGCATCTGGACGAACGATGCGAAGGGCGGCGGGCTGGGCTGTGATCTGGAGGCGCTGCGGAATCTTTGCGTCAACCTCCTGATCCTTGCCAACGAACGGTTCGGGCGGCGGTCGATCGCCCACCGCAAGGGCAACGAGCAGGGCGCGGCGGCGCTGCTCAACGCCGGGTTCCGGGACGCGGACAAGCTGATGTCCTCGTTCCTGCCGCAGTACCGGATGCTCATGGACACGCCGGTGTCCAAGGTGTTCGGTGGGCGGACAACGCAGGAGATCATGGAGGAGATCGCCGCAAGCCGCGCGATGGCACGGCTCCCGGTGGTGCGCGATACGGTGGTGGAGACGCTGCTCCTGGGCTTTGCGCAGGAGCCCGGTACCAACCTCGCCGCGATCCTCAACAGCGTGACCCGCGCGCACGAACGGGTCCAACTCGACGTCGTTCCCGAGTGGGAACGGGCGGGCGGCGAGGTCATGAAAGCGATGGTCGCATCGCTCTAGTCCTGCCTCGATCAGCCCTCACCATGACAGCATGGTGAGGGCGCATCGGTGCATGACGCATCGAAACGGAGGGAACATGAACGACATTGAATGCGCCGACCTTCGGGCGGCGTTCCTGATTGCGTCCGAGATTGCCGGGGAGTTTGACGCGCTCCATTCCATCACGGTTCAGAGCGGCAAGGCTCCCGTATACCACGATGGAAAGGCGCTGCTCGTCGGTGACCCGACGGTGGTGCAGCTGCATGGCGGCGTCGACAACGCCGATCGCCGTTGCCTGCGCACGCTCGCGCTGCGCTGGGAAACCGTCGTCAACTTCGGCCCCATGTACGGGCCGGCGGAACGCCGTCAGCGCAACGTGTGGGTGGAACACGAGGGCATTCGTATCCAGGTATTCGAGCAGGCGGCGCAGCCCGTCCCGTTCGACTGGTGCGAGGCCCGCATGATCGCCAAGTACTAGTCCTGCCTCGATCAGCCCCCACCATGGCCCCGGTACCTCGGAACCTCGCGGAAGTGCTGGCGTTCCACGCCATCCTGCTGCTGGTCATGGCGATCGTCGCTGTGATCTGGACGTGCGGGTGACGCTCGCCCTGCTGAGCGCCGACCTGTCACGGTTACGCGCCTCGTTCCTCGCCGACGATCGAGCATCGTCGGCGAGCATCGGTGCGTGTGCATCGAATCGGAGGGAACATGGCCGCGACATTGAAGCTGATCAAGAGTGAGCCCGTGAAGCAGGCGGCGCCTGCGGGCGGGGACGACCCGGAGCTGGTCGCCCTGTGCGCGAAGTACCGGGACGCTGCGGCGCTGGCTGACGAGGCCGACGCGCAGCGAAAGGTGCTGCGGGCGCAGCTGTTGGAGAAGGTCGCCCCTCGCCTTGACGCGCAGCTGCGCAGCGGCATCGCTGACAGCACGCTCAAGGTGGAAGTGGAAGGCGGGCGCGTGCTGATCGTGACCGCCGAGAAGTGGTCGACGCTGCCCGAGGAGAACATCGCCGCGCTGCGCGAGGCGTTTGGTTCGTTCTACTCGCTGTACTGCGAGGAGCGCGAGAGCGTGAAGCTCAAGCCGGGCGTCACGCTGGCGCAGCTGCGGGGCAGCGTGGGTGCTGCGTCCTGGCTCATGCTCGAACCGCTGCTGGCTGTTGAGCGTGGCGTCGCCCCTCGCAAGGGCGCCACCGCGCACGTCGCCAAGCTGTACGCCGAGGGCAAGGTCGACGCCGCGGACAACCTGCGGCTGTTGATCACCGCGTGCTCCAACGAGCCGACGGTGAGGACCAAGTGATCCCGTTCGTTCCCGCCAAGCCGATCCGCGGCGGGCGCCCGCTGGACCGGCTGTACATGCAGCTGGACAGCGACCCTGACTGGACGTGTCAGGCGAAGATCAACGGGCAGCGTGGGATCTGGGATGGTCGGGCGCTCTGGCACCGGACGGGGCTCCGTGTGTACGACCGAGCGATCACCGACTGGTTGCCGTCAGGCACGATGCTTGACGGCGAGATCAAGGACGGCACGTTCTGGGCATTCGACATGCCCGACGTGAATGCCCCGCTCGACGTCAGGCTTGCCGCGCTGGCAGACCTTGGCATCGAGCGGGTGCCGATGGACGTCGAGTGGGCAGCCGTCAAGCGGAACGGCTGGGAGGGGGTGGTGTTCAAGCGGCTGTCGTCGCTGTACCCACGACCCAACCGAGAGGGTGTGACCTTCCCCGGATGGGTGAAGTACCGCGCCGAGTGGCTGTAGCCTGATCGTGTGCAGCGCAGGACGTCCGGTCCTGCGTTGCCCTCGGTCCTGCTGACCGAACAGGAGGGAACATGAGGTTCACGCAACACTACTGCCCCGAGTGCGGGGACATCGCAATGGGTGTGCTCGAAGCGGTGTACTGCTGGGCGCAGCTCGACGATACGGGAGCGTACAACGGAGCAACGGACGTGTGCTGGGACGATCAGACCGTGGTGTCTGACGACAAGATGCACGTCACGCTGACGGACGGGACGCACGAGTGGAAGTCCCGCGTCTGCGGAGAGGAGCGGTTCGCGGTGGTCAACGTCGTGGGTGAGATGCTCGAAACCTGCGATGCGCCGCCGGACAACGACGAGTGGAGGGAGCGACTCAACTACCTGGACAGCGGTGACTGCCAGTCGACGCGCAAGGTGCAGCGGTGACCCGCTGGCAGAAGGCGGCGCTCCGTCGCCTCGCTCGGAGCAAGGGGATCTACCTGCCATACTCGCCGATTGACTACCCGTCGATCGCCGAGCAGATCGTGAAGGTGACGCGTATCGACCGCAAGAGCGCCGCCGCTGGCGAGCGCGAGGAGGACGAATGACCATCGACCCCACCGACGTGCGCGCGCTGCGCCGTCACCTGTTGGCTGGCTCGTGGCACGAGCCGGCGCGCGGCATCCAGTACGCCTACCGCTGCCTGCCCTTGCCGTTCATCAAGGACGGGCTGCGCTTCGACGTCGACCCCATCGGGCGGCCGACCGCCGAGGCGCTGCTCGGTGCCGGGTGGGTGCTCGTCGCGGACGCGACCGAGCTCTACCACGCACGGCCCACGCGCCCGCTGTCGGAAGCCGTCGAGCGCCCGCGCTCCGAGTGGTGGTCGCTGCGCTGCACCCCCGAGCAGCGGGCGCGGTGGGAGCAGGCGGCCACCGCCATGGGCCTGACCCCTGGCGAGTACGCCGCCGTGGCGCTGGACCTGCTGGCAAAGCAGGACGCCGCGATGATCGAGTGTGCGCCGTGATGATCACGCCGATCGGCTCGCTCGTGCTGATCCTCGGCGTGATCTTGGGCCGCGTGCTCATGCGCCTAGAGCGCCGGCCACCGCCGCTGAGTGAGGACGATCGCCCCGTGATCCTGTCCACGCCGCCGCCGTTTGACGGCGAGACGTTGACGTGCAACGGGGATGGCGACGAGCCCGGCACCTGGACGCACAGGCCCAACCGTTGAACGGCGCCCGTCTGACCGCTCGGTGTGGTTCCCTCCACCCCCGGTCAGGCGGGCGCTTTCGTTTTCCGCTGAGTCACGTCGTCACACTCCACGATCATGGCGGCGTTTCGGTAAGCCTCAGCGGTTGCGGCATACACAGCTTGCCGTATTGACCCCGGCCTTGAGGCCAAGCAACAAAGCCTCGCCCTCTCGGCCAAGTCCCGCAAATCTTCCGCCGCCCCCACATCTATCTCCACGTATCGGGCAGCCGGCGCCAGCGCGTGCCCGTGTTGATGCGGCGCGGCGACGTCCATTCGTAGACGCAGGCGTCGCGCAGGTGGTCCCCCCATGGGCGCCCCGGAATGGGGCGGATCACGGTCGGCGGGTTGCGGTCGAGGAACCAGCCCCATTCGCCCACCGCCGTCTGGTACGCGGCGGGCATGATGAACGCCACATGCTTGGCGATCGTGATCGCGTGCTTGGTGAAGGCGAGCGCCGTCTCTCCGTCCTCACCGAACGGCGGGTTGTCGATGCAGAGCGACGCCATCACCTCCGGCTCCCACGTCAGGAAGTCCCGAACGGCGAACCAGTCGAGCCCCTCTTGCGAGGCGCCGGGGTCGAGGTCGACGCCGTGTTGCCGCGCGTCGGGGACGAGCTCGCGGATCACACGCGGGAACGCCGCGCCGCCCACCGAGCAGCCGATCACGAACGACGGCGGGATGGGCAAGTCCTCGAGGACCACCTCAGCGACCAGCCGCGCCAGCTTGGGCGGGGTGTAGAACCGCTGGAGCGTGTCGCCCACCACGGTGCGCGCACCCAACCCCGGCAACGCCAGCTGCTCAATCATCGGAACCTTCTTTCGTTGGTCCACGATTCAACAACTCAAGCGACAGCACGCGCAAAGCTACGTCGATCTTCTCAACCTCGGCTTCGTCGAACTCCTCGTTAGGTCCCCAATCTCTATCGAGATAGCTATCAATCAGCTTGCTTGCAATCTCGCAGGCTTCCCGCTTTGCCTCGCGCTTGTTCACAGCCGCACCCCAAAGTGTTTCCGCTTGGAGCGAACGCGGTAGAGCACCTGCCACACGAACGACACGCTCCGCTTGTACCGGATGGCGATCGACCGGATGGGCTCGCCGTTGTCCAAGCGCGCGACGATCCCCGGATACCGCGCGTTGAGGCGACACTCGTACGTCTCCGGGAGCATGACCTTCATGCCGGGCTTCTTCATTTCGCGGGCGCGGTGTTCCTCCTGGCGCCAGCGGTAGATGGTCGACAGGCTCACGCCGTACTCGCACGCGACCGCCGCCGGCTTGGTGCCCTTATCGAGCTCGACGCAGGCCGCCGCTCGCTTGTCCTTGCTGATGGGTACCATGTTCCCTCCGAGAAACGCGGGGCCGTGCGTCCCCTGCACGACCCCGCGCGTCTGTGACTACGCCTCGTACGGGCGGGTGTCGTGCCCCGTCTCGTGGCTGCCCGGCCGCGCCACGGACACGGACGTGGTAGCGTGGCCGGCGGTGCCCGTGCCTACGTAGAACTCGTCCAGCTGCCCGCGCAGCTGCACGCCCATGGCTTCCACGGCGAGCGCCTGCGTCTGCTCCCAGCGCGGCGCCTTGAGCATGAACGTCGGCGGCCCCTTCTCGGCAGGGCGCACCTCGATGAACACCTTGATGCGGAACCGCGTCGGCAACCCGTCGAACATCGGGATCTCGATCTCGAAGCACGCCGGGATGGAACCGGAAACCTGGACCTTCTCGGTGCGGCCGGCGAACGTGACGATGCCCAGCTCATTCACCTCGATGCTCGTGGCCTCCGTCTTGATGGCCTCGAACTTCGCCAGCTGCATGGCCAGCACGTCCGACCACCGGAGGTTGGCGTCCGACGGCAGGGCGCAGAAGTCCTCCGGCCGCTGGCGACAGGTGGTGAGCAGCTGCTTCTGCGACGTCGGGTTGGAGAGCAGCTGACCCCAGTGGTCCGCCTCCGGCGACGGCCGGAACACGAGCGACGCGCGGGCGCTGAGGTCGAGGCGCCCCTCATTAAACACCGCGTTGGCGCCCCGCTCGTGGAGCAGCACCACGCAGGTGGACGGCGAGGCGAACCGACGGAGGTACTCGGCGAACGACGGGACGTCGTGCATGGTGTTGGACGGCACCGTGTACGGCCGGCCCGGCCGCACCTCCAGTCGATAGCCGTCGCGCACGAGCGCCACCGCGTTCGCACCGTCCGGCGACGGGACGAACGACGCAGCGTCGAGCACGGCCGGCGACGCCTCGCGCTTGAGGTAGGACCAGACTTCGTTGAACTTCTCGAGCAGGGACATGGCTTCTCCTAGCAGAGCTTCCCACCGTGACGGTGAGAGCGGGTGGTGTTGTAGTCCATCTTCGCGAACAGGGCGTTAACGAAATCATCCTCGACGCCGAGCGCGCCGACGAGATCGAAGATGCGAATGATCGTGTCGGCGAGCTCGACGGTGAGCCCCTCCGGCTTGGGGTCGACCGCAAAGGTGTACATCACGATGTGTCCGTTGCGGTACTCCTCGAGCGCCTCACTCAACTCGGAGTGCATGAGCGCGATCTTCTCGGGGATCGTTGCCCTCACCAGATCGGCGTCGAGCAGCACGGCATCGGGCACCGCCGTCAGCTGCGGCTGCGTCTGGTCCTGCCACCAGCCCTTGGCCTTGGAGTTGTCGTGGCACATGCGCACCAGCGCCTTGAGGATCTCCTCGGCGGGGCCGCCCGTGTCGCGCTTGCGCACGTCGTTGGGATTGGGCATTGCGCCAACGTCTACGCCACCGGCGGTCGCCGCGAGCAGCGCCAGGATTCCGAGCCGGCTCACGCGGACACCTTCGCTTCACGTACCGCCGCCGTGATGGTCAGCTGCTCGGTGGACTTCTCGACGTACCAGGTGTCTCCCTTGCGGAGCACCTGACCGATGCGCCCCTTGCGCTTGGGCAAGGCGAGATCGGACTTGGCGGTGATGGACGTGGCGCCGGTGTCGGGCCGGTACTTGACGTTGACCTTGAGCGTGAACGTCGCGTTCAGGCTGCCGCCCTGGAGGAGCAGCGACGTGTCGCCTCCGTCCGAGCGCGCGAAGGCCGCCGCCATCTGCTCCAGCGCATCCTGGAAATCATCTTCCGCCGCTCCCTCGAGCAACGTCTCAAGCGTCAGCTTGGAGACGGGGACTGTCAACTCCATGGTGGACTCCTTGCCAGCATCGGCGTCATGGTGATATGACGGTGAGTGGAGGCAGTCAACTATGATCGTTAAGAAAACTCGAAAGACACCGTGGCAAGCCAGCTTCGTGCGGTTCATGCGCGACAACGGGTTGACCCTGGCCGAGGTGGCGCGGCGCTTGGGCGTGGCGTGGTTCACGGTTCAGCGGTGGACCAACACCCCACGCCGCCCCCGTGATCTGGCCGCCTTCCGTCGGTACGTCGCCAGCTTTCGCGGCGATGCCAGCTGGGTGACGAGCAGCCGAGGGCTGGCGCATGACCCGCGCCGCCGCCTCCCCCGCAAGGGGTGAGAGTCCACAGGTTTTCCTGGTTATCCACAAGCCAGCGGCGGCCGACCTTCCCAGGTTCGCCGCCGCTTTCCGTTTCGTTATCCACAAATCCACAGGCCCTACTACCACGACCTTGTATAGAAAGGGTGAGAGATTCCGGCCTGTGTGATTCGTGAATGCTGCTGTCCTATCAGCTTCTTCGTCGCGCGCGTGCGCGGGCGCGAGTACCTTAAGCGCCTGCGATAGCGATCTGGAATCGGTAGCAGTTTGCGATGGCGATGGTCCGGTCGATCCTCGACAATCCCTTGGAGATGGTGGCGATCCGCTGCTCGTAGAACCAGCGCACCGCCGCCGTGTCGCCATCGTCCACGCCCGCGACGTGGGCCACCTCGTCCCGCACCGCCTTGAACACGCCGGCCAGATTGTCGTCGTCGAGCAGGCGAGGACCAACCCGGATCAACGTCACCCGCAGCGGCTTCGCCAGCGTGGCGATCGTGTCTCGGTGGCTCCACAGCATGAAGCGCACGGTGGCGCGCTGCGCCTTGACGTGCGCCGCTCGCGTGCGCCAGTGCAGGCGAGCGTTGAGCGAGCCGTCCAACTTCGTGGCGTGCTCGACAAAGATAACGATCGGGGACTTCTCGGCCTTGCCCGTGGTGTCTGGGTCGTGTTGCAACTTTTCTCCTTGACGGTGAGAGTGGCGACAGCATATCACCCTGGCAGGAGGGCAGCATGATGTTGAGAAGCGAAACCTTCGGCGTGATTGCCGGTGCGCTGGCGAAGGCGCAAGCGGCACACGGCGACTACACCAAGAGCAAGCAAGCCGAGGTCAGGTCTGACCGCGGGAACTACAAGTACGCCTACGCCACGCTGGCGGACGCGCTCGATGCGGTGCGCGCCTCGCTCACGTCGAGCGCCATCGCGGTGGTTCAGCCCGTGCGCATCGAAGGGCGCAAGTGTACGGTCGCCACCTGGCTCATGCACGAGAGTGGCGAGTACCTCGCGTGTGAGCTCAGCGTGGAGCTCGAGCCTCAGGGCAAGTCCGCCACGATCACGCCGCAGCAATACGGCTCGGCGATCACCTACCTGCGTCGGTACGGCATCACGTCGATGGTGGGCATCGCCCCCGACGACGACGACGACGGCCGGCGCGCGTCGGGCATCACCCGCAAGGAGCCCGAGGATTGGGATGCCGAGTGGGAGGCCGATGCCGACAAGTTTCTGCGTGCGCTCGACAAGCGCGATCTCACGCTCGTTGAGGTCGACGAGGCGCGCGCCGCCATGCACCTGCCTGCGTGCCGGTGGGTGGGTCGCGAGTCGCGCCGCCTGATCATCGAGGCGTACGACAACGCGCACGCCAAGCCGGCCGACCCGCTCCCCGACGAGAATGCCAAGAAACGCGCGATGTCCGAAGAAGGAGGTTCCAAGTGAGTACCCAACCCCATGACGTAGCTTGTGACTGTGTTACCTGCGGGATCGAACGAGACATCGAGAACGCGCCACGCGAGCAGCTGACCGAGGCGCCGGTGGTCGCCCAGCCAAGCGTCGCCGCGCTCGTCGAGAAGGCTGCCGCGCTCGTGAGCGCCATGGCCGAAGTGTTCGACGACGACGAGGACGGCGAGGAGCGCCTCATGGTCGAGCTCGAGGAGTGGGCGAAGTCCTGCGTCGACAAGGGCGAGGCGATCGCCGCCATCCACCGGGCGAACGCGGCGCAGGCGGACTACTTCGCCCACGAGGCGGCGCGGCTGGCTCGGCACGTCAAGCGGCACAACCGCGTGTGCGAGCGCATGGAGGCGCTCGGCACGTCGCTGGTCCTGGCGGCGGAAGCGGTCGACGGCGAGGGCGCCAAGGTCGGCCCGCTCAAGATGAGAGCGAACCCGCCCGCGCTGGTCGGTCCCGACGACGTGAGCAAGTGGCCGTTCGGCTACTTGAAGCAGACGTTCACGCCCGACAAGGCGGGGCTTAAGGCGGCGATCAAGGCCGGCGCCACGTTCCCTGGCTTCTCGCTCCAGAGCAAGCGCACCGTGACGGGGTTCCGCTAATGAGTGACCAACGCGACGGCAAGATCGCCACAGGCGACGGCCTCGCCGTCCTCGATGGCTACACCCTCCCCAAGGGCTGCGCGCTGATGCTGCGCGTCTGCGGTCCCGGCGGCGCCTCGCGCGATGGCTTCGTTTGGCCGACGACGCCGGGCGAGTCGGCGACGTGCCCCGACTGGGCGCCGACGGCCGAGTGCGGGCACGGCCTGCACGGCTGGCTGTGGGGCGAGGGCGATCCGTCGTGCGCGTCGAGAGTCGAGGCCGACGATTGCGTCTGGCTCGCCGTCGAGGTCGTCGAGGCCGACGCCATCGCGCTGGGCGGGAAAATCAAGGTGCCGTCGGGTCGCGTCGTTGCGGTCGGCCGTCGTCGCGAGGTGGCAACGTGGCTCGGCGAGCGAGCGCCGGGCAAGCGCTGCAACTGGGCCACGCTCACCGGCGGCGACGGGGCCACGCTCACCGGCGGCTACGGGGCCACGCTCACCGGCGGCAACCGGGCCACGCTCACCGGCGGCGA
>Ga0228698_1001341_pt1 | contig 12366 bp, 15 predicted proteins | sample McNCre117_Aug_MG_FD_178015 | JGI IMG/M metagenome (GOLD analysis project Ga0228698, IMG submission 178015) | Freshwater microbial communities from McNutts Creek, Athens, Georgia, United States - 1-17_Aug_MG | ecosystem: Environmental > Aquatic > Freshwater > Creek | place: USA: Georgia...
CGAGCCTTCGGATGCTCCAAAAAATACTGCAAACGATTGGCAAAGCTTTTTGTATCATGCGCATCAATTAATAGATCTGGATGATCGCCGAGGACACTTTGATAGCCAACATTATCGCCGCCGAGCACGACGCGCGCACCAGCTGCCATCGCCTCAATGAGTACAATACCAAAGCTTTCGCCACCCGTACTCGGGAACACTGCAATATCGGCACCGGCAAGCAGGGCGGGCTTGTCAGCTTCACTGACGAAACCAATGAACTTTATACGCCTTAGTGTATGCTTTTGGGCATATGCCTGGAGCTTTTCAAGCAGCGGGCCTTTGCCAGCAATAATCACTTCATAGTCACCACCATACTGCGCCTGTAACTGCTTAAGCGCAGCAAGCAGGTGCTGGCACCCTTTACGCTCAACCAAACGCCCCAAAAAGACAATTTTAGAAATACTATTTACAATGGGCCTATGTACCATTGCCTCTATACTGACCGCGTTCGGAACGATAACTGATTGGATGCCGAACACGGTTTTTGCAAAACGCGCAGCGGCAGGTGAAACACTTATAATAGTTGCAAATCGCTTGAGTGTGCGACGGTTCATAAGTTCTAAGCTACGTGCGCCCGCACTATGCAACCAGCTTGCTGGCACAATATGGAACGTGCCAATAATTTTTGTCTTTTTTGGAGCCGCCTGTATAACGCGACCAGCAAATAGAGGGCTGTACGGCATCTGTACATGTAATACGTCCAAATCAAGATCGGCAAGTTTTTGGGCAATAAGTTCTTTGCGTGTTGGCAGGGGAATACTCAAACGATTTTGATTAAAACGTACCTTAACGTTGCGCGCCATCGAATGCACATTATCAATATCTTTGCGGCTCGATTCACCAACCAGGTAATGTACCTCGTGACCCTGCTTCGCGAACCAGGTGCCAAGCGTGAGTACATATTGCTGCACGCCATCAGGCGTATCAAGCGTATCGTCGAGTACAAAACCAATCTTGAGAGGTTTACTGGGCATATTCCTCAAGTGCTCGCTTATACACTGCTTCGTAGCCATCGGCAATTCTGTCGAACTGATACTGCTTAACATGTTCTTTTGCCCAATCTTGCCACAGTTGGCGCATGCCATCATCATACAAAAGCAGTTCGAGACGTTGAGCAAAATCTTCGGTGCTCTTTGGGTTTACTAAACTCACGCGGCCACGACCCGTCATAACGCTCGCATAGCCCGCATTATTACCAGCGACCACTGGCGTGCCAACCGCCATAGCCTCGAGCAACACAATGCCAAAACTTTCGCCATACAAAGCCGGCGAGCAATAAATATCGGCTTCTGCGATGAGTGCAACCTTGTCTTCTTCGGCAATAAAACCAGCAAATGTGACATCAGGAATATTGTATTGCAGCACTGTTTTTTCGAGCGAACGACGCTTGACGCCACTGCCGGCGATTACCAAATGAACATCGTCGTGGGTTTCGCGCAGACGAGCGTAGGCTTGTAATAAGTAATCAACACCTTTGCGCTTTTCGAGGCGACCAAGATACACAATTGTCTTTTGCTCGTGATCGTCCTTTGGCATATCGTACGAAAACCGCTCCAAATCGACACCATTTGGCACGATTTCTACGGGTTCAGTTGTGAGACTACGCACATATTCAGCAGCCGAATCAGATACGGCGGTATAGGCGTGTAGATAGCTGAGGACCGAACGAGTATAGGGGATGACCACATTCATGAGCGATTTGCTCATGATAGTAGCGGGTGGCGTAGCATGAAACGTTGCGATATTAACCGCCGTTGAACGGCTTAAAATCTGGCGGGATAAAAGTGGTACCCATGGCTCATGAAAATGCAGTACATCGAATTGTTCCGTATCTAAAATGGCCTGAATTTCATCACCGTCAGCTTCAAAACCAAAATCAACCATAGTTGCAAATGGCGTGTTCATTTTGGTGCTTCTGCCAACCAAAATCATGTCTTCGGGGGCGTTATCAAAATGCGCACGGGGACGAGGAGTGATGATTTTTACATCGTGACCCTTATCTTTAAGGCTCTTGTGCAACTGTACGACGATCTCTTGGACTCCACCAGCGAACTGGAACATATTGTAAGGGCAGATGAGTCCGATTTTCATAGTCTTAGTATATCACTTTAACGCTTTTGGCTTTACGCTGAGCAGCTTACGTAGCTCTTTCGGAATAAAGCTCTCTGCCTCTTTAGCATCACTAATAACCGTCGGTGCATGGTTTTCCATATGCGCTTTACAAATGGTCACACCGGTAAAAACCTGCCTGAGATGCTCGACAACATGACGATTGTCAAAATACTGATCGGCGTCGACCGCAACGTGAATAACGGGTAAATCAACTTTCGTATCCGTAATATCAATAGTGAGCAATGCCGCTGATGTATACATGTAGGTGCGAACATCATTTGCGTGCCATAAAAAAACTTCAAAATCGAGCCGCTTATTAAGCTCTTCTGCGCTCGCGCCCCTCATCTTTGGATGGCTATTGGCTTGCAGGCGATAAATCGTCTTGAGGATGGCAGGCTGCAGGGCGGTGTAGCGAACAATAGTAGAGGTAAGCGCGCCCGAACAAAAACGTGCCGCATTGCGATACACAAACTGGGTTTTAGCAGGGAACAAAAAAGCGTCGTGATGCAAAAAGCCCACCATACTAATCAGCATCGTTACTTGCTTGGCAATTTCTGGATACTTTTGGAGCATTCTAGTGGCAATAATAAACCCGTAGCTCATGCCGCCAATCGTGATTGGGCGATTTTTGTAGCGCAACTTTATGAAGGTAGCCAAGTAGTCGGCCATTGCATCAAGATTTGGTTGCTGGCCAATAGTGTAAAAACTATCCATACCCCCAAAACCGGGCAAATCGGGCATAGTGACGGCACCGTAATCTGTCAGGTTCTGAACGATACCAAACATGCGCTCAAGGGCAGAATGGTGGCCATAGAGCAAAAGGATCTCGCGAGTAGTGGTTTTTTTTGAGGCCGGAACATGCATTACACGGCCATGCAAGCCATTAATCGTTAGCGGCGCAATATAATCGGCCGGCATTTTTACGTCAGTTTTCATAGTTTCTTATCTGTTATTATACGATAAAGTCATAAAAATAAAAAGTGGCCAACAAGGGGTATGGCCACTTTTTTGAATACGTATTAGTTAGTCTTTGTTGTCGTGGTAGTCGCCGGTGCAGCAGGAATTGCAATTGCGCTACATATAGTACTGCAGGCAGTTTTCAGCTGGTTGGCGGCTGTTGTGAGCTGCTTAATATAGGCTGTTTGTGTGTCAACAACTTTTTGCGCATCTGTATTCTGCGTCTTGAGTGTCGTTAATTGGGTGTTTAAATCTTTTACTTGCGTTGTCAGTGTCGTAACTTGTTTCTGTGTCGTTGATTGTTGTAGATCTGCCAGACTTTTTTGTACCTGAGCCGTCTGAGCTTTAGCGCTATCAAGCTGCTGCTTCGATTGATTGGCTTGATAAAAATACACACCTGCGCTCGCAGCGCCTGCAAATAATACAATTAAAAGCATGGCGAGCCATACCGATACGCCTCGTTTTGGCTTTTTGGCTGGCTTTTCATTAGCCACTGCTGGCGCAGGGACGGCAACAGCTTCTGCATTAGCCGATACTGTTGATTCTGGCGCAACTGGTTGAGAACTCGCCACCGTTGGTGCGGCAGGTTTTTGGGCAGTAATAAAACCGTCTACATTTGATACTGGTACTTGATTTTCAGCGGGCCGTAGGCCACTATTTTGATTATTTCCATCCATATAGAATACCCCTTGCTTTTTATGGCTAACGCTTAGTATAGCCTAAAAAAGCTTATGGCAATAGTAAATTACAACAACTGCTCGGCTAGTCATCCGAGCGAACATGTTGCTTGGAACGATTGCGGCGAATACGCGTAACCTCAAGACGAACCGCATGACGGTCAACCAACTGCTGAGCCCTATGAAGCTCACCCTTGTCTTTGACGCCCTCCTTGGCGGCCTGAGCCTTCGCGAGCGCCTCTTCAACCTCAGCCTCAACAATATCATCAGCGTGTTCAACTTCATCGGCCAAGAGACGGACGCGATTGTCTATAACTTCGATGATGCCGCCAAAGGCGGCATAGAGCTCTTCGGTCTTGCCGGCGGGCCGAATCGTAATAGGACCAGGTACAACAATAGCCGTAAACGGTTCGTGGTGCGGCAGGATAGCCAGAGCACCCTGAGGCGTCTTTAGGGCTACTTCGGAAACATCACCGCTGTACTTGACTCCAGATAACGTCAGAAGCTCAAAGTGCATTATTTAACCTCTTTAATTGAACCCTTGAGGTAGAATGCAGATTCTGGCTTATCGTCATGCTTACCGTCTAAGATTTCTTTGCAGCCTGCAATGGTGTCTTCGAGTTTTACGTACGCACCTGGCTTGTTCAAGAATACTTCGGCAACGTGGAATGGTTGCGTCAAGAAGCGCTGAATACGGCGGGCGCGAGCCACCGTTTGCTTGTCTTCATCGCTCAGTTCTTCCATGCCCAAGATAGCAATAATGTCTTGCAAATCTTTGTAGCGCTGCAAAATACTCTGCACGCCACGGGCAACATCATAGTGCTCGTCGCCAACAATTTCGCGGCTCAAAATGGTCGAGCTACTATCGAGTGGGTCAACCGCAGGATAAAGGCCAAGCTCGGTTAATGCACGGCTCAGCACAATGGTTGAGTCAAGGTGACTAAAGGTTGTCGCAGGGGCTGGATCGGTAAGGTCGTCGGCTGGCACGTACACCGCCTGAACGGAAGTAATCGAACCTGTTTTCGTACTGGTAATACGCTCTTGTAGGGCACCCATTTCTTGCTGCAAGTTTGGCTGATAACCTACCGCACTTGGCAAACGGCCCAAGAGGGCAGACACTTCGGCTCCGGCTTGCGTAAAGCGGAAGATATTGTCGATAAACAAAAGCACGTCTTTGCCTTGATCACGAAAACCTTCGGCCAATGTCAGACCAGTAAGGCCAACGCGCAAACGCGCACCAGGCGGTTCGTTCATCTGGCCAAACACCAAACTGGTCTTTTCGAGCACACCGCTATCGGCCATTTCGTGGTACAAATCATTACCTTCGCGAGTACGCTCACCGACACCAGCAAATACCGAGTTACCGCTGTGGTATTTGGCGATATTGTTAATGAGCTCTGTGATGAGCACTGTCTTGCCCACGCCAGCACCACCAAACAAACCGACCTTGCCACCCTTGGTCATAGGACAAATCAGGTCAATAACTTTGATGCCCGTTTCTAAAATCTCTACCTTGCCGCTTTGCTCGGCGAGTGTTGGCGGATCGCGATGAATAGGCGCCATGTGTGTAAACTTTGTTGCTGGCTTGCCATCAATCGGTGCACCAATAACGTTGAACATACGGCCCATTGTTTCATCGCCAACAGGAACGGTGATAGGAGCACCCGTAGCGATAACAGTATCGCCGCGACGTAATCCGTCGGTACTACTAAGTGCAACCGCACGCACGGTTGTTTCGCTTAAGTGCTGGGCAACTTCGAGATACAGCGTATGCTCGCCACGCTCGATTGTAATTGCATCATAAATAGCCGGTAGGGAGTCCTTTGGAAACTCGGCGTCTACAACCACGCCCACTACCTGAATAACGGTTCCTTTTTGTAATATTGTTGTGCTCATTATCTACTCTCCTTTGCGTCATACTGCAGTTCATCTTGGGGTATATTAATCGCTTCTTCGACGATGGAGCCTGTTTCGTCCTGTGACCTAAAAGGTAATTCTGGCTGGGCGTCAAATAGCGCAAGTTCGGCTATCCTCGAACCCGTCACGATTGCACGCTCTCTATCTACTTCTGGGGCTCGAAATGACTCTAGTGAATCTCTCATACTGAAATCTCCTTATCCGTTAATCGCCTCGGCACCAGCGGTAATTTCAGCGAGTTCCTGCGTAATTGCTGCCTGGCGGGCATTGTTAAATGCAAGTGTTAAATCTTCTATAAGTTCGGTGGCGTTATCGGTTGCGTTTTTCATGGCAATCATGCGCGATGCTTGTTCGCTGGCTTGAGCCTCTAAAACGGCCTGCAGTACCTGTGCTTCGAGCAATCGTTTTATGGCGAGCTCAAGCAATGCCTCGGCCTGCGGTTCAAACGTACGATCGGCATGAATCGTCTCGGCAGCCTGTACAGGCAATAGCTGCTCGATGACCACTTCTTGGTGCACGGTAGAAACAAATTTTGTGTAAATCAGATGTACAACATCAACCTTACCGGCAATAAACAAATCTATCGCTTCACGTAGGGCGGGCTGGGCAATCGCAACATCTGCATTCGCGCCATCCATGTCATAGGCGGCAAGCTCATCGAGGCCGTGCATGCGTGCAACATGCTGTGCGGCATACTTACCAACCGCAATCACTTGCTGGGGCACGCCTAAATCTGCGGCATGATGCGTGAGGGCCCGGTTGATATTGCTGTTATATGCACCCGCCAAACCCTTATCACTTGTTACGGCAATCGTGAGCGCATGCTTAATGCGACGCTCTTGGAACAGCGGGTGATACTGCGCCTCTGGCGTACCTGCAAGTGAGGCTAAAATATCACGAGAAGCCGTAATATATGCCTTTGGACCAAGTGCAGCATCTTGGGCGCGACGCAACTTGCTTGCAGCCACGAGCTGCATAGCTTTTGTAATCTGCTTGGTATTGCCAACAGATTTAATGCGATGCTTAATGCCTTGTAATGCTGCCATTTAGCTACTTCCGTACCTTATCGCTGCCAAATGTCTTAGCAACTGCTTCGGCTTCTTTTACAATCTTTGCAATGTCTGCGTCTTCGGGTTTTACGCCTTCGTCGATACTTGCATACAACTTGCTGTGCGATTTTTTAACAGCCACGATAACACGGTGCACAGCGCTCTCGACATCATGATTTGTCAGATGATCGAGTGCGCCTTTTGTAGCAGCCAGTAGCGCAATAACTTGCTCGGCCACACTAAGCGGCTGGTATTGTTTCTGCTTGAGAACTTCTGTCAAAAGACGGCCGCGGGCAATACGCTGCTTAGTGTCTTCATCTAAATCACTGGCAAATTGCGCAAAACTTGCAAGCTCACGGAACTGGGCAAGCTCAAGACGCAAAGCACCGGCAACACTCTTGGTTGCCTTTGTCTGGGCGGCACCACCAACACGGCTCACACTTAGTCCAACTGAGATAGCTGGGCGGATACCCTGATAAAACAGGTTGGTTTCGAGATAAATCTGGCCATCAGTAATACTAATCACGTTCGTTGGGATATACGCGCTCACGTCGCCGGCTTGGGTTTCGATGATTGGCAGGGCAGTTAAGCTACCGGCGCCGAGATCATCGGACAACTTAGCCGAACGCTCAAGTAAGCGAGAGTGCAGATAAAAGACATCGCCTGGGTAGGCTTCGCGGCCTGGTGGGCGGCGCAACAAAAGTGACATTTGGCGATACGCAACAGCGTGCTTCGAAAGATCATCATAAATAATGAGTGCGTGGCCTTTGTTGTCGCGGAAATATTCACCCATTGCGGTACCAGCATACGGAGCAAGATAGAGCATACTTGCCGGATCGGCAGGGCTGGTAGCAACAACAATTGTTTGGTCCATGACGCCTTCGGTCTTTAAGCGCTCAACCAGCGCAGCAACCTTGGCACTTTTTTGGCCGACAGCCACGTAAATATTCACCACACCCGTCTTTTGGCGAGCCTGATTAATCATTGTGTCGATAGCAATCGCTGTCTTACCAGTCTGGCGGTCGCCAATAATCAGCTCACGCTGTCCGCGACCAATTGGAACCATCGTATCGATGGCAATAATACCTGTAGCGAGCGGTTCGTGGACACCCTTACGATCCATCACACCAGGCGCCGGACGCTCAATAAGACCCGTCTTTTTGGCGTTAATAGGGCCAAGGCCGTCAAGCGGACGACCAAGCGGGTCAACCACACGACCAACCAGCTCTGGACCAACCGGTACTTCGAGCGTTGTCCCGGTAAGGGTAACGCGAGCACCGGCGCTCACACCAACTTCGCTATCAAGAAGCACCGCACCGATTTCGTCTTCGTATAAGTTTAAGGCAAAGGCACGCGCAGGGGCGCCATCGGTCGTTTCAATCTCGAGCACATCACTAAAACCACAGTCACGCAGACCGTACACCCAAACAATGCCATCGCTCACGCGAGTGACAACTCCGGATTGTTCGAGCTTCGCACCTTGGCTGAGGCCGCTCATTGCTGCTTCGAGCTCTTGGCTCAAAGCCTTAACATTTAAATCACTCATCGGCTTGCTCCTTCAACAATTTTCGCGAGACGAGCGCGCACGCTCGCATCGAGGGTTCCGTAGGGGGTATGTACCAATACGCCGCCAATTAATTTTGCATCTGTTGTAAATTCACATTCAATGTTTTGGGCTTTTGTCGACTCTGTTACGTACGCAATTAATGATTGCTTCGTTGCTGCTGATACCGGACGCGCAGTCACAAACTGTACAAACACGTAGCCGCTATCGGCAAGCGCTACCGCCACATCTTGAGCAAGATAGTTCGCCTGACGCGTTTTGCCACGTGATTTTAACCACGCGGCAGCCTCAAGCGTTACCGTCGCTCGATCTTTGCCGCTCAGTAAGGCACCGGCAAGATGTCGCGCAACCATCGTACGTGAGCTCATGAACGACTATCCTTAAGACTGCGCTCAATCAAGTCTGCGTCTTTGTGCTCATCAAGCTTTTCGGCCAACACGATGCTTGCAGCTTTTGCCACCAAGTGTGTTGTCTCGTTCTTGAGCTCTTTGCGAGCCTTTTCGACATCACGCTGCAATTGTTCGCGGGCTTCGGCAACAATACGCTCAGCTTTATGTGCGGCCTTATCTTCGACCGCCTTAAGCAGCTGTGCCGCCTCACCATGGGCAGCAGACAAAATACCATCCGCCTGATCGCGGGCTTCGGCAAGTGTTTCATCAGCCTTTTTGGCAGCCTTTTCGAGCTCCAGCTTCGCCTCGTCCGCACGATTCAAACCTTTTTCGAGCTCTGCACGTCGTTCGTCCATAACAGTTAAAAACTTTTTAACTGCGGCTTTGTTCAAAATCCAAAGCACAATTGCAAAGGCAATCATCTGGAACACAATACTCTTGAGGTTTAACCCCAAGGCACCGATTCCGGATGCTTGCTCACTTGATGCGACTAAAGCTAAATTCATTTAAATACGTATTTCTTAATTACTTGGTAGTGAAAACAATGAGCAATACGAACACCATAATGGCGTCAACAAGACCGGCCATAATAAGGGCAGTCGAAAGCACCTTGCTCTGAGCTTCTGGGTTGCGACCAACAGCGCCAACGGCAGCTGAGCCAACAAGGCCAAGGCCGATAGCAGGGCCAAAGGCACCGATTGCAATTGTCAAACCTTTGATGAGTTCTGGTGTGATTTCCATTTATTGTATCTCCTATTATTTCTTTACTTACTCTACTGCTTCACCTTGCGTTACGTGATGACGTTTCGGTGAATGCGAAGGTTCATGGTCATGATCGACCGGTGTTGTTGCCATAGCCAGATATACCGAGCTCAGCATAATAAACAAATATGCCTGAATAGCACTAAAGAAAATCTCCATCAAAATAACGGGCACAACGCCAATCCATGCAAAATCACCACTCAGTTGCGTAATAACATGCAAGAGCACCTCACCTGCATAAATAACGCCAAAAAGTCGTAGTGCAAGCGTCAGTAAACGAATCAGCTCACCAATAATTTCTATGGGGCCCAAAAAGAAGTTCATTGGGTTCCACCATGGCTTCATGACGCTAAAATAATGCTTAATATGAGGCAAAACACCTCGTTCACGCATCGCAAAAAACTGCACCGTGCTAATAGATATAATTGCGAGCGCCAACGTGCCATTAAGATCAGTCGTAAAAGGTCGTAGGAACGCAGCCTTTAGCCCGGCCGTCTCTACGTACACACTACCGCCCATACCAGGCAAAAGCCCAAACAGGTTATTAAACAAAATGAAGATAAAGAATGCCAAAAACAGAGGCAAAAACTTGCGCGCTTTCTTTTCGTCGCCACCAAAATTGCTCGTAAGCGTTGATAAAACAAAAAAGACAATGTTTTCTACAAAAAAGCTAAAGCGAGACGTGCCACGCACTTTTGCTTGATACGCACCAATCGCAAATATTCCGCCAATACATGCGGCTACCACTAGACCCATCAACATCGAGTTTGTGATAGCGATACCACCAACCCGAACAATCGGCTCAGCCGCCAATGGCACGCCTTCTTCTGCAAAAAAGAGGTGTTGGATCATTCGTTACACCCATAAAATAGGCAAGAAAGAGTGCCATTATTTTTTGACACACCCTCTCTAGACCCCAGCGCTTTACGAATACCCATATTTGCCTTAATCCTACCAAAAATAACGGGGTAAGGCAATTTAGAATCCAGAGAATATGCGTATAATGTATCGGTATGCCTTTTAGAAGAATCATCACTATTGATATCCTGCGCGGGTTCTTTATCTTTATGATTATAGTTGATCATTTAGAACGCTTCCCGAATGGTTTTGATTTGCTGACAGGCAGGGGAATCCTTTGGATGTCCGCCGCCGAAGGCTTCTTCTTTCTGTCGGGCATGATGATAGGCATTGTGAGGGGCCGAAAAGAGCAGCATAAACCGCTGCGCGGCGTATCGCACAAACTCCTCAGGCGAAGCGTAGTTTTGTATGCTTGGGCCGTTGGCATGACGCTGGCGTTTACATGGGTGGCGCATATCATAGGGCCACATCCATATCTCAAGGCTGGGGCATGGCAGGGTGATATGGGCCAATTAATCTGGCATACGCTAACACTCCAGTATGTTTATTCGTGGTCTGATTTCTTGCGTTACTACGCTGTTTACCTTGCGCTTTCGGTTGGAGCAATAGCACTGCTTAGGACTCATAAATCATGGGTAATTGCAGTCCTATCTGTAGTCGCCTGGGCATTTGGACGCCACCAAACAGAGTTCCTAACATGGCAGTTGCTCTTTTTTGGCGGCGTTTTAGTGGGGTGGTATTGGCAGCGCATACTGCAATGGACCAAAAAATTGCCCAAGTTTCTCATTGCACTGCACTATCCGCTGGTCATCGCCACCGTTACCTACAGCGCAGTCATAACGTTCAATACATCATACGCTGATTTGCATAATCAGCTGGCACCGTATTTTTTCCGGGCCGAGATGCCGCCCCTACGTATCGGTATTTTTATCTTATGGTTTAGCGCCCTTTACCGATTTGTGCGTACACACGAAGCTTTGTGTGCCAAAACTATTGGCAAGCTCTTGATACCGCTCGGCCAGCACTCGCTCTACTCGTATATCCTGCATGGCGTTATCGTTTATTTCGTACACCTATGGATTCCACCACAAACACCAATATACATAAACATTGCCATTACCGCGGCAACGCTTGGCATTATCTGGTTAGCTATCGAACAGCGGTTCTTGCACTGGTTTATTCCTCGTTAAAAGTCATAACCCCAACATTCATGGTATAGTTACGGTATGAAGAGAGCTAAACCAATTGTTGTTGCAGCGTTTATTATTGTACTTATTATCGTCGGGGTAGTGGCCTTCCGATTTGGAGCCAAAAAGGATGACGCAACGACTACCGGCCAAACAGCAAACACGTCTCAGGCAAGCGATAGGCCCGTTTCTACGAGCACAAAGACTTCGTACGTCGCAATTAATCAAGGTCTTACATCATTGCCGAGTGGCGCTCTCAGCGGGAGTTTAATCACACTCGACGTTTCTCATAACCAAATCTCGAGCCTGCCATCGCAAATCGGCCAACTCACAAGACTCGAAAGTCTGAATGTAAGCTATAACAAACTCAGCGGTGCGTTACCGGGCGAAATCCGTAAAATGTCGCTCAAGAGCCTCGATGCGAGCTACAACTCGCTCACGGGCGTGCCGGCAGAAATTGGTCAGCTAAGCAACCTAAAGACCATTAATCTTTCGTACAATCAGCTCACCGGGCTGCCAAACGAGCTTGCTAATATTCCTGTTGTTGATGTCCTTGATCTTTCGTACAACCAGATTAGTTCCATTACCGACTTGTCGAAATACAAGAACGTCAAAGTACTGAAGCTCACGGGCAACAAGTTGACAGCTAGCCAAATTTCACAGCTACAATCAGCGCTCTCAAGCACACAAATTATTGCCAATTAAAAAAGGCGCCCGAGTGGCGCCTTTTTTATATAAATGAGAGGTTAGTTTGTAGCTGTGGTGGTGCTCAATGAGCCGCCCATCATATCACCGCGATGTCCGCCACGCGGGCCACCCATCATGCCGCCACCAATTTGCTGCATGATATCG
>Ga0228698_1001342_pt1 | contig 12358 bp, 13 predicted proteins | sample McNCre117_Aug_MG_FD_178015 | JGI IMG/M metagenome (GOLD analysis project Ga0228698, IMG submission 178015) | Freshwater microbial communities from McNutts Creek, Athens, Georgia, United States - 1-17_Aug_MG | ecosystem: Environmental > Aquatic > Freshwater > Creek | place: USA: Georgia...
TCGTGGTGATGTTTGCCATGCTCGCTCCAGCGCTTCGCAGCGTTAGGAATCAGTTACCCGTCAGAGTCCTCATCGGCAACCATGTGCCAGGGGTTCCGCCTACCGTACAAATCCACCCGGTCACAACGTACTTGGAGCCTGCGGTTCCAGCCTCCGCAGGATTGCTGTTCTGCACAATATCGCCCTGCGCCCACGTTCCGGTGGTCGGCGCGGCCGTGCCGGTATTCTCTCTCGCCGCAAAGTTTCCCGCCGCCAGCGCGTTGACTTTCTTCGCCACCTCGCGCAGAAACTCCACCAGCTTGACCTGGCCGAGCACTCCAACAATCTGCGGCGACTCGTTGAGTTTCACCGCTGCCCCGCCGGTTTCAGGTCGAAATCAACCGCCGCGGCTTTCCAGTCGCCCGTGGCAGAAACGATGGCCCGGTGAAACCGGCCCGACTGCCGAATGTCAAACTTGCCGCTGGAGTAAGTGCCCGAGCCGCCAGAGCCAAGCGCCGCACCTCGCGCATTCCGCGTCGATCCGGTCACGGTCGCCGTTGTCGGATTGCTCTGATACGCCACCCGCATGCGCGTCAGGCTGCTGACCGTCTGGTCATCGCCAACGTCATACAGGGTCATCGAACTCGACCCGGCCACGCCCGTCATGCTGCTGATCTGGTGGCCCGTTGTCACGGTCGTCAGAAACCGACCGCCGGCCGACCAATACTGCGAGTCAAAGCTCACGCTCGGCAGGCCGTCAATCGTCGCGCTGACGCTTGCCATGCCGTCGATGGTCGTGCCGGCCGCAACGTAGTTCAGCGCCGACTCGATGGTCTGCGTGGCCCGCCCCCACTGCTTGGTGACGAGGCAGTACACCAGCGCCTCATCGACCGTGCCGGACGAGGCCAGCGACGGGTAGAAGATCCACACCGAGTTCTGTTGCTTGTCGTGGACGACGGTCGTTTTGTAGAGGTAGGCCTGGCTGACGTTGTTGTAGAACCATTGCCGCACCTGGCCATCAGCGATGCTTACCGGCCGCGTGCCGTCAAACAGCATGATGTCGGAGCGCCCGACGAAGATGTGCCCAGCGCCGCCGATGTCGGTCACGGCATCAACACCGACGCAGCCGATGTCGCCGGGGATCAGATCCCATTGCCAAACGGCTGGAGAGCCGACGTAGCGCCCCAGGTAGACCGCCCGGTCCTTGTAGGCGATGATCTGGTCACCAAACGACTTGGCCGCGGTGATCGGGCCAGGAGTCGAGACGAGGCGCCCGGTGTTGGCTTGGGTGGACAGAGCCGGCGTCCAAGAAGTCTCATCGTTCAGCGCGCAGCACCACCACCGATCAGGACTATCCCCGTAGGTGCCGTCGTTGGTGTTGAACGCCACCACGAACCCGGAAGCCGCCTCGATTGCCATTGCTTTTGGCGCCGTGGCAATGTCCGCAAACGCGCCCGCCAGGTTGCTGCGCTGGATCGTCGTGGACTTGTTGCTGGCAAGCGTGGCATTGCCAAACTGCACGAAGTCCCAGCGGTCATCCGCCCCGAGCGAGTAGGAGCCGCCGCGGGAAACGTCCGACCATGCGCCGCCGCTCAGTTCGTAGAGCTTGGAAGCCGTCCCGCCAAACACGCGCCGTGTGCCGTCCAGCAGCGTTGCCGCCACCGCCCCGACGCAGGTGGCCGCCAAGGCAGGCACGCCGTTGATGGACGCCGCAGTCGGCGCCCCCTTCATGCCCGAGGCATACGGGATGACGTTGGTGCAGTCCAGAATCGCGCCAGGCGTGGACGAATCGACATCCGGCGTGAATCCGATCAGCGGGGTCATCAGATGGCCCGCACTCGCATGGTCGACCCACTGCGCTGGCCGGCATCGTCAGACGCCTGCAACTGCGCCACCTCGGCCCGGTAGCGCGAGTCCCACAGCGCTACGCGATCCGCATCTCCCAGGTACATGCCAAGCTCACACATCGAGCCGGCGAGGTACACCATCGGGTTGTAGGTCATCACCCAATTGGTCGACGACGAGGCGAGCCCGAGCCGCTGGTAGTAGTCCAGACTCAGGGCATAGGCGCCGTCAGGCGTCGGCCCGAGGATCAGATTGCTGCCGACAGTCGTGTAAACCACGGGCTGGCCGGTCTGGTAGTTGGCCGGGTACTTCCGGTCCATCAGTTCCGGCGTGATGACCGACAGCGCCCCAGGCGGCGAGGTGCCTGAAAGCGTCAGGTTTTCGGCCTCAAGGTAGTCGGTCGGCAACGCCAGCGTCTGCGTGCCAGACGTTGTGGTCAGCGTCGTGTTCGTGACCATTCGGCGCACGCGCAGGTCGCGATTGATCCGCGACTCCGCGGCCGTCACGAAGTCGGGGATAACGCTCGTCAGGTCCGTCCGGTCAGCCCATGACGCGACCGCGGCGAGGAGGTCGGTGTAGGTGGCGAGTGCCATCAGAGCCGCCCATTCCAGACCCGGAAGTGCGCCAGCGCCGGATCACTGATCAGCCGCTTGATGTGGGCCTGGTCCTGCGCCAGTTCCCGCATCGTCAGATGGTTGTCGTTGAGGTACTTCTCGACCATCACGAACGGGATCGAGGCGGCCAGCTTCATGTCGCTGGACGGCCCGGTGAAGCCTTCGTTGTGCCGCGACTTGCACCAGTCCGCGATGGGGGTGCAATCCTGCGTCGTGCCGCTGATCAGCGCGCCGTCTTCCAGCGCGACCGTTGTCGTGACCCCGCCAGGGTTCAGGATGTCGGTGCGCATCACGAGTTGTCCAGCGGGACAATGTTCATCTTCCCGGACGTGGTGCCCTGGATGTAGAACAGCGACGTCTGGCCCTTCGGCACCTGGATGATGACCGCATCGGACGGCTGCACGAGGATGTCGTTTGTCGTCGCCGTCGCCCCGCGCAAGTTGAAGTAGCTTTCGGTCGTGGCCGCCACGCGCAGGTAGTTCGGACGGTTGCCCGACGCATCAACCGGGATCGCGACCGAGTTGGCCGCGCCGGTCGTGACGGTCACGCCGGCAGCATTGCTCGTGATGAATGCGCCGTTGTAAGTCTGTGCCATGCTCTTGCTCCAGCGCCTCGCGGCGTTAAGAGAGACGCCCCCGAAGGGGCGCCCAGGTCAGGCCGGGGCCAGGGTGACGGTGATGCTGCCGACGCCCGTCGCGCCGACTGCGCCGCTGATCACCACGCCGATGCGATTGCCAGCAGCCACGTCGACCACGCCAGAAGTCGCGGAGAGCGTCAGCGCAACCTGCGTATTCGCCGTGGCCTGCAGGTTGGCCGTGCCGGAATGCAACGCGGTGCCAGAACCAAGCGCAGTGCCGGACGGTGCCTTGTAGACCGTTGCCGTGACCGCATTGGCCGCCGCGACGTCCGTGATGTGCTGGATGCTCTTGACAATCATCCTGCGCGTCAGCACGGGGCCGCTGACGGTCAGCACCGCAGCAGTCGTCGTGACCGCGTTCCACGGAAAGTTGAAGACGATGAACTCGCCATCGGTCAGGTCGGTGCCCTGCAGGCCAGCCGACATGTCGGCGTTTTGCTTCAGATTGATGGACATGAATTGCTCCTGTAGTTGGAGACAGGGGCCGAAGCCCCCGTCATGTCATCACTGGACGTCGTAGATGGCGCCGTGAGCCTTCGGAGCGCGGCATTCCATCGTGTACTCCACGATCAGCTCGCGCTTCTCGGCATCGCCGGTGGGCGCGATCTCCTTGGTGAAGAACGGCCGGTAGTAGGCAATCGCCAACTTGTCCGACTGCAGCACAAACACGTCGCGGGTCGCCATGAAGCGATTCGGCACGGCCTGCAGGGTGCCGAAGTCCGACACGTAGAAGTCGACCGACGCATAGAGCTTGGCGTCTTCGGACTTGTCCATGCGCGTGGCGTTGCCGGTAAAGCCCGAGAACGTCTGCTTCAGCGTCGGCGGCAGCATGATCGTGTCGGGCATGCCGCCGTTCGTGAATACCTGCTGCAGCACGTCCTTGACTTGCGATTCGGAGAAGTTGCGCAGGGTGCCCTGGGTGTAGCCGGTGTTGCCGGTATAGCTGGCCAGCGTGCCGCCATTGCGGTTCACGTTGTCCACCAGCCAGCCGCGCAGGCCACGAGACTGCCGCGGCGAAGTCGCCAGCACGTCGGATTGGGTCAGGCCGGCTTCCATGTCACGCTTGATTTCCAAGCTCGCCAGGGAGAGCTGGTAGCCCAGCATGTCCTTGATGCCGGCCGTGGTAGCGGCCTGCTCCGAGCCGGACACGATCACGGTCTTGGTGCTGATCTGCGTGCGGTTGTTCAGGCGGGCCGTTGCGGTCACCGTCTTGGCCGATGCGTCGTCGCCTTCAGCCTGGGCATTCCAGGGCGTCGTGGCGACAGCAGCCAGATCTTGAACCTGCCACTCATGCAGCGTGTTTGTGGCCTTGGTGCGCGATGCCAGGTTCAAGACCGGCGTTTGCGTCGGGGAGATGCGGTAGACGATGTCGGTCAGGTCTTCGCGGCGGGCGAGGTCCGAAGTCGTCAGGAAGGTATTGGTTGGTGCAGTCATTTCAAACTCCAGCGCCTCTCGGCGTTAAGGGTTCAATTCAAAAGGGACGAGAACAGCGCTGCTGCATCTTCAACCCGGCCGGACTTCGCAAGCCTCTGATACGAGGCCCCGCGCTTGTCCAGAGGGGCGGAATCGTTGCCGCCAGGCCGCTCGACCTTTGTCGGCAGCGTGGCGACCTTCTTTGCCGCAGCCGATGCTTTGCTGACCATCTGGTCATACAGCATCGCCTTGCGGGCCAGAATCACCGCTCTCGCGTCGTTGATGTTGTTCAGGCTGTCCGGCTCGTAGCCCTCTTTCACGAGGAACTCACGAATCGCCGCCTGTTCGGCCTTGGCCTTGGCCTCGTCGCGCCACTCGGGCAACTTGGCAAGCAGTGCTTGCTGTTGCGTCTCCAAGTGCGTCCTAAACGCTGCCTCTTGCTCTGCCTTAATTTGGGCCTCTGTCGAGACCCGCGCCTGTTGAATCTGCGCCAGTTGGGCTTGTCTGGTTTCGGCCAGGTGCCGCTGTCGCAGATACTCTACAGGATCGGCCGTCAAAAGGGAATCCCAATCGACGGATTTTTGTTGCTCTTGCAGCGCGCCTTCGACTTGCGCCTGCATTCGAGCGAGATTCGTGACGTAGTTTTGCCGCTCGGCCGCCACCTTGGCCTTTTCGGCCTCGACGGCTTTGCGCTCGTCGGCCGCGGCCATTGTCTTGCGGGTGTAGTCGGCCTGCATCAGCCGCTCGGCCGCCAGTTTGTCGGCCTTGTCTTTGGGCAGTTGGACCTTGAACCCGTCAATGTCCACCTCGACCAATTCAGGCTCGGCCGGCGTTTCCTCGGCCTGGGCTTCCTCGGCCTTAAGTTCTGGCTGACTTTCCTCGGCCGGCTCCTTCTTCGCCTCGGGATCGAGAGCTGCCGCAAACAGCGCCGCAGCGCCGTCCAAGTTCACTGCATTGGATTCCGTTGCCGGATTGTCCATCATTGCACCTCTGCCGACGCGTCACCGCGCTGGGCAAAACGATCAGCTATTGCCCGCTGACCAAGGGAAGTTCTAGCGTCTGCCGATACCGAGTAGTATATGAAATCGCACCGGCCCGCACTGGAATTGAATACCCGGCATCAATCTCAGCCGCCAGCGGGTCAGGGCAAGACGCATATTGAATGTAGCCCGCGCTGGCCCCGGCCGCCGTGCTGATCACGCTGCGCGTGAAAACGTCCCACGCAGCCTGTCGCGCAGCGTCTGCTTGTGTTCCAGATCCAGCATCGCCAGTTTGCCGGTCTCCATCGTGGTCTGCAGCGTTGCCTTGACCTTTGACAGCATCTGGAGATACTGCCAGAGACTTTGGCGGCCGGCCTCGTCTCTTGCGGGCGACTTCTTCCATTGCTCGACAATCTCCTGCTCGATGGATTCAAACGCGGCAATGTATGCCTCGTTTTCGATCACCTCCTTGGCGCGATTGCCAAGGTAGATTCTTTGTTCGATGGTCGCCTGTTTACTCATGCAATGCCCCTTCCAGGCCGCAGCGGTGCGCCGGCATTCCTACCACCCGCAGGGATTCGCACATCGCCCGCTCGCCGGTAATCAGATTCGGCACCGCATCGCATAGCGCCGGGTCGCCGACAGTGTAGGGCTGCCCATACTGATTACGCGCATGAATGCAGGTGGCGCAGAGTTTGACGTTAGCCGTCAAAACCTCGAGTTCCGGCTGGTTGTGCGGGTGGAATGCGTCGATATTCATGCTATCGCCATCAGTAGAACCTCAGTATCTTCCTCGTCTTGCCACTGCTGCATCACGCGATACAGCGCCAGGATCTCGCCAAAGTCCCGTTGACGAAACAGCGCGAGCACCTTCTTCTCTTCGCCCCAGGCTTTGGCCGCTCGCTTGATCTGCGCGACAGGCACTGCCTCGGGCAGCGGCTCGTCGGCCGGCGCCTCGATCTCCACCGGCTGCGTCGTGGCTTTGCGTGCGGTTTCGGCCTCCAGCGCCTCGATGGCCGCGGCTGCGCTTGAAAACGTCACCAGCCGATTGCCGACCCGCTGGATGTATCGTTTGCGCGCCTCGCTTGTCGATGACCCGCCGCCAATGCCAAACGGCGCCAGGCCCTGCATTGCCACCAGCCGCCCGGCGAGAACCCCTCCGGACAGGCCCTGCGTGGCAATTTGGCGTGCCGATAGCATCAGGCCGTCCTCGTCACCGTGATCGTGCCGGCGTTATCGCTGATCGTCTGCGCGAGCGTGCCGGCCGTGCGGGTCGTCGGCGTCACCACCAGCGGAGATGCGGTCACCAGCCCGTGCACCAGGGCAAGGCTCGCCATGTTCGCCTGCGTGTCAATGGCTGAGTAGGCCCTGCTCGGGTCCATCTGGATGCTTCCAGACGTGGCTGATATCACCGTCGTGCCATCGGATCGGTGTAGGTAGCCGCCAGCAATGATCACTGGCCCTGCCGCAAGGTTGAAGAGTTTCACATCTGCGACGGTCGTGTCAATCTTGAAGTTCAGTGAGTCTTCGGCCACCACCACGCCGAACAGCGACTGAATGCCGCCCGAGGTCGTCTGCTCGTAGCACGTCCAGGCGTAGAGCCGCTGCGCACTCGTTGTGCCGCCGCCGCTCAGGTCGATGTACAGGTGCGGGATGTCGGCCGAAAACTCGGTCAGCGTCGATCCGTTCAGTCCGATGCCGGCGTACACCGAGTCGACCACCTGGGCGACCGTGATCGTCGCGCCCGAGCTGGTGAGCGTGGCGGTTGTGGTGGACGGCAGGTAGGCCGTGGTGCCCGATTGGTAAGCCGCCCGGATGCGCAGCGAGTGGTTGGTGGTCCAGGTGACGTTGAGCAGCAGGCTGGTGCCCGGCACGCCGTTGTAGAGTTCTGCGGCACCGGTCGTGTCATAGACCTGCACCCGGCTGCCGTTGACAATGCCGCTGATGTTGACGGGCACATAGGCGCCACCGGTGTAGGTGATGGGCACCGTCGATGCGCCAGCGCCGCTGAACGTGTGCGACCCCAGTGCCAGGGTGCCCGAACCGGTGAGCGATCCCGATAGGGTCAAGTTTGCCGCCAAAGCGAAAGTCACGCCGTCAGAGCTGGTCATGATCGGCGTCAGCAGATTCGTGGCTTCGTACCACTGCATCCAGTCGTAGACCTCGCGGATGCTGCGCGTGCCGCTGATCGTGAGCGTACCGGCCGAATAGCTGATGCCCGACAAGGCGCCGGCCGATGCTTCCGACAACTGAACCACCGGGTCGACGGTCAGCGCGGCCGTGATCGCCGGGTAGTACCCGTAGTGCCGGGTGTACTGAATCATTGGGTAGTGATACACCCCGTCCAGCCACGCAAAACCCGCGATGTTGCTGGATTGAATGGTCAGCGTTGCCGTGATGTCGCCAGTGTTTGTCGGCGTGAACGTGAACGAAAACCCAAACCACTGGTTGGCCGTGGCCGTGCAGGTATAGGTCTGCGACACGCCCTGCCCCGACAGCGTGATGATCGGCGGAGTGGCCGTGCCGTAGTTGGTATCAAACCGCAGGTATCCCTTGACGGTTTGGGCAATGCCGCTAACCGCCGGAATAGTGAAAATGTAGCCGCCTACCACGCTGGCGGCCGTGGGGTTCAATTTGACCGCCGCCGTGCCGCGATTGCGCGTCGAGGTGTCGTCGGTGGCGTCCAGGGTATAGGCCCGAACACGGTTGTCGGTTGTGACGGCACCGACCCGGTTGAGCCGCACAAACGATGCCGGGTTGGGCGCAACGGCGCCACCGATCAGCGAGGTCGTTAGCGATGCGCTGTCGAGGTTGGCGTCCCACAACGTCAGGTTCGCCAGGCATCCGATGGCGCGATAGTCCGCCAGTCGAGTGGTGGCGTGCGTCGAGCCGCCATACATCGTGACCGTACCAGTGCCGGCCGAAAAAATCTTGGCGTTACTGTAAAGGTCTGCAGCGTTCAACGTGATGGATTGGCAAGCGTCGAAACTGACGCATTCGGCCGCCCCCGCCACATACCCCGAAAAAGCAAAATCAATGGCTTGCGATGTTGCGCAATTGATGCCGGTCACCGCCCGATAAATATAGGCGTTGACGGTCGCCGTGGCGACGTTGGTGCGAATGCCGGATGAATTCTGCGCATACACCAAACTGTCGTTGATCACAGTGCGGTTGACGCTGTGAGCGCCTGACACTTGAAGACCCACGGCAATGCCCGTGCCCGTCGAATCCACGGCAACCCGCCGCACGTTGACCTTGCTGTCCGGGATGGTTGCGATCTGCAAACTTAACGCGCCGTTGTAGACGTTTGCACCGTTGCCTGTCCATCCGTTGCCGATGTCTTGAATCCACAAGTCGCCAATGTCGACCTCGCCGCCGGTGTTGGTCGTGGCGCACGCGATGGCGACCACGCCTCCGGTGGCGACGGTCATGGGCGATAGCTTGATGTTGCTGGTCAGGTTGCCGACCCGGCATCCAGCGGCGCGTGCATTGGTGATTGCCCCCACCGTCCATGTCGGCGCCGAGCCTCCCGAAATGGTGACGATTTGCGCCCGCGACGGGTCGTTGGTGTCTGTCGCAATGACCAGCCGGTCGCCAATGGCCCACCCGACCGACGCGGCAACGGTGATGCTGGTTGCGCCGGCCAGCGTGCTGCCGGTCAGCGTGGTGTTGCGGGTGCGCTGGACCCCGACCGCCCTGAAAGTGGGGTTGAGCACCGTCGGCGCGACCAGGCCATGCTTGTTGAGTGCAAGCGCCGCGCTGTCGTTCAGGATGATGTTGCAGGTCGTGCTGGACGGCAGTGGGTCGCCGGTTGACCCCAGGTCGATGCAGCCATTGGCATCCAGGGCCAGCGTGCCGCGGCACGTCAGGCTGCTGCTGGTCGAGCGCGACGCCTTGAGCGTGCCGCTGACGCAAATCGCGTTGGACGCGGGCGTGACGCTACTGGTGTCGTCGCCCCAAGTGTGCGTGGCGTTGAGCTCGACAACGTGCCCACGGTTGTAGACCGTGGTGGCCGCAGCAGGGATCGCCACGATAAGCGCGCCGACCGTCAGCACCTTGGTGCCGCTGTTCCAGCCGCTGATGACGTAGTAGTTGGGGTCGGTCCCAAACTGCACGGCCTCGCCCACCACATAGGAGCCCGCAGCCACCGCGCCGGTCAGCGTGATCGCCGTGGCGCCGATGGAATAGCCGGCCGTGTCGGTCGTGAAATTGTTGGTGGCCGTGCCGGTGCGTTGGATGGTGACCTTGTCCCCCACAACAGGGACAACGCCGCCAGTCCATGTGCCTGGCGCATTGCTCAGGCCGCAGGCAGCGGATGTGATGCTGGCCATTTACGCGATCCCCTGCGCCCGGCCTGCGGCGTCTCGGATGATCGTCTTTGGTTGGCCCATCTTTTCCAGCGCCGCCCGGAAGCCTTCGATTGCCACCGCCAGCGCGTTGTTCGTGTCGTCGGGCGTCTGAGCCATCACCGGGGCCGCCTGGCCCGCTCCAGCGGCCTGCATCTTCAACTGCTCCAGATAGATCGCCGTCTGCGCCTGCAGTTCGGCCTTCCAGCGCTCAAACTCGATGTCACGCTGGTGTTGCGCGTCAGCTTGCGCCGCCTTGTACTGCTCCAACTGCATCTCGGCGGCCACCTCGGAATTTTTCTGCTGCGCCTCGACCTGCTGTCGGTGCGTGTCCACTTGGGCTTGCATCTGCATGCGCTCGCGTTCGACCTGAATCTCGGCTTGCTTGGCCTGCGTGTCGGTCTGCGCCTTCATCTGCGCCTTCATCTGCTCAATCTCCATCGGCCCTGGCTGCGGCGGCCGCGGCGGCGCCTTTGCCGGGTCCGTGAAGAACTTGTCCGCCGACTTGAAGCCCAGCGCCTTCACCAGCTCGGCCTGCGCCTGATAGACGTTCTCCGGCGTGGCCGTCTGGATCTGCAAGCCCATGTCCTGCTGCTGCCTGAGCGCCATCAGATGGGCGACCTGCTGGTCCTTGTTGCCGGTGCCGAGGCCGACATTGATGGACACCTCGAAACCGTTGCGCCATTCCCTCGGGTTGCACGGGAACCACTCCCCGCGCAGATTCACGATCTGTTCCTTCTGCGTGTACTGCGAGCAGAGCTTGAGCATCATGCGAAACAATTCGCGGAAACCTTCGGCAAAGTTTCTCGCAATCAGGTCAAGGCGCATGTCGGCGCGATTGGTGATGATGTTTACACCACCCAGAGTATGGTTCAGGGAATCCGCGTCGGAGCCCTGGTTATACCGAGTCCAGCCCGTCGATTCTTCGTTGAACTGGTTCATGTACTCCAGCAAACTCATCCCGAGTTGCGTGTCGCCTGCGCCTTGATCCAGCCGGCCTGCCATTCCGGCTTGCTTCATCCGAACGATTCCACCGGGCCGCGTGGTCAGCAAATCGTCCAAATTCACCTGGCCGTCAACGGCAAAATATCGCCCGTTGACCTGCAGGTACATATTGTCCAGCACGCCGCGCAGAATGCTGGTTTTGCTGCGCTGGCCTTCCATCCCCAAATCAGCCACCGACAGGCCAAAGAACTTGTGCGGCATCGGGATCGGCGTGATGCTTACGAACGGCGCGATATCGACAATCTCGTTTTCAAGAATCTCGCCGCCAGCGCGAACGACCTTGCGAAGCTCGGCAATGCCGTCGCCGTCGTAGTCGCAGCGGATGTAGCACTCGGTCACCCAGACAATGCGCTGCGAGTCGTCGGAGCTCAGTTGTTGGTCAGATCCGATGTAGGCCATCTCGTCATCCCAGCCCAACCTCTCGACGCGCTCCATGTTGAACGCCGTCGATTGATCGTCGCCGCTGATGTTGTCGACGTTCTTGTAGCCCATTGACTTGAGTTCGCTCATCGTCCGCATGACGCGGTGGCCGACGAACGGGGCATCGGCGATGGACTTGGCCTTGCGCGAGATCAGGAACTCTTCGGGCGGCACGTTCTCGACGCAGACCCGGCCGCCTGGCTTGGTGCGCTTGCAGCCCACGTCGTAGAGCATCGCGGGCGGCTGGGCCTGGATGCCGGCAATTTGCTGTTGCATCGCCTGGATGGCCTGCTGTGCGCGCTGGTCACCCGCCTGGGCCGGACCCATTGCCTGCTGGATCTGCTCCGTCAAGTGCTGGATCGCTTCCTTGCGTTGCTCGGCGTCCTCCTCGTCAGGGTAGGACTTCTGATCGACGATCTCGATCTCTTCATCGTCCATCAGGTCGGACAGTTCCACCGCCGACATGCCGGTGTATTCCTCCCGCGTCTCTTCGCTGCGCGTGTCCCACCAGACTTTCACGATGCCGTTCTTGCTGAGAAGGGCATCCTTCATCCATGTGTAAGTGATCTTGTCGCCGGGGTTTTTGACGTGGTAGAGATAGTTGATGTAGTCCGTCGCCTGATCGGCCTTGCCCTCTTCTCCGGGCTTGGTCGGCAGAAACTCGACCACGCGGTCCGACCCGCTGAACTTCACCATCAACTGCGGCAGCATCGACTCGATGGTGTTGCGAACGTCCGGCGAAATCACGGACGACCGGCCTTCCACCTCGGGAGGCGCCAAGTCCAACTTCGGCTCGGCGAGATAGTAGACCATCGCCTTCTGACGCTGCAGAGCCAGCTTGCCGGACCAGTAGCCCACCGCCTGGCGCATCTCGCTGTCGGTGATGGCCTTCAGCGTCTCGTCGTTCATTTGAGCCATAGTCGGGATACCTCACGGTATTGCCGGTGGAGAATCAGGGGCGCATTCTACGCGTGGTGCAACTTCGGGTAGTTGATCTTCCCGCCCCATTCGTCATTGGACATCTGATCGGCCGTCAGCGCCAGATACCTGAATGCGTCCGCGCCGTGGCTGAATTCGTCGTGGATCGGGTTTCCAGGCTCATTCGTCGCGCTGTTGATC
>Ga0228698_1001343_pt1 | contig 12356 bp, 8 predicted proteins | sample McNCre117_Aug_MG_FD_178015 | JGI IMG/M metagenome (GOLD analysis project Ga0228698, IMG submission 178015) | Freshwater microbial communities from McNutts Creek, Athens, Georgia, United States - 1-17_Aug_MG | ecosystem: Environmental > Aquatic > Freshwater > Creek | place: USA: Georgia...
CGACAAGGTCGCCGCCAGCACGATAAAGCCGCTGCCGGTGATGCCCGCCGCGCCCTTGGAAGTGAGCAGCAACACGGCCAGCAAGGTGAGCTGCTGGGTCAGGTCCATGGGGGTGTCGGTGGCTTGCGCAATGAACACCGCCGCCATGGTCAAGTAGATGGAGGTGCCATCGAGGTTGAAGGAGTAGCCGGTCGGAATCACCAAGCCCACAACAGACTTGCGAGCGCCCAGGTTTTCCAGCTTTTCCATCATGCGGGGCAGCACCGACTCCGAGGAAGAAGTGCCCAGCACGATCAGCAGCTCTTCCTTGATGTAGCGCACAAACTTGAACACGCTGAAGCCGTGCAGCTTGCTGATGATGCCCAGCACACCGAACACAAAAATCAGGCAGGTCACGTAAAACGCGCCCATCAATTTGCCCAGCGAAAACAGCGAGTCCACGCCGTATTTGCCGATGGTGAAGGCCATGGCGCCGAAGGCACCGATGGGAGCCACCTTCATGATGATGCCGACGATGTCGAACAACACGTGAGAGGTCTTTTCGATCAAATCAAACACCATGGTGCCGCGGCCGCCGAACTTGTGCAGCGCAAAGCCGAACAACACCGAGAACAGCAGTACCTGCAAAATCTCGCCCTTGGCAAAGGCATCAATCACCGAGGTAGGGATGATGTTCATCAAAAAGTCTACGGTGCCCTGCATCTTGCCGGGCGCGGTGTAGGCGGCAATGCCCTTGGTGTCCAGCGATGCCGCATCCACATGCATGCCAGCACCGGGTTGCAACACGTTCACCACCACCAAACCGATGATGAGCGCCAGGGTGGACACGATCTCAAAGTACAGCAGCGCCAGGCCGCCGGTCTTGCCGACCTTTTTCATGTCTTCCATGCCGGCAATCCCCACCACCACCGTGCAGAAGATGATGGGGGCAATGATCATCTTGATGAGCTTGATGAAGGCATCGCCCAGCGGCTTCATGTCGGCGCCGGTCTGGGGGTAAAAGTGGCCCAGCAACACGCCGATGACAACGGCCGTGACCACCTGGACGTAAAGGGATTTGTAGAGCGGTTTGCGCCCGGAAGTTGAAGCCATAGCGTTGTCTCGCAGTGTAGGAATGGAAAGGGCGCAACGATACGGCGCCGCCCTCTCTCCGCCTACTGTGGCGTTCAACAGTCGGGTTAACCCTAGTGCCGCCAGCGCCTATAGGCAGCGCGCAGCACCACCCCATGCAAAAACACCCACAGCCAGGGGTCCAACACGGCGTCCCACACGTTGCCGGTGGGCAAACGCAACGCGGCAAACAGCAGCAAAGCCCCAGGCATCAGCCACGCCGTGGCCCGGCGGTAGGCGTCTTTGTGCAGCAAGGGCAACAGCGCCATCACCGTCAATGCAGCGAGCGCCGCACGCCCAAAGCCCCAGCCATACACCGCCCACGGCCATTGGGCAAAGGCATCCATGAGCAGCACCCAGCCCCCCAACACGCCTACGCAGGCCAACCCCAGCACCCCGGCGGGCTCGCCAGCAGGCGCTTGTCCCTTGGTGGTCCGCAAGGCACGCCACCCCAGCAGCCCACACACCAAGGCCAGCACGCCACTGGGCGCCTGAAATGCCAGCCCCAGCCAATACGCGCTGGAATACGGGCCGGGCAACATAGTCCACACCGCCAGTGCCGCAGCCACAGCACGCAGCACAGCCACCCGCGCGGTGAACCGCGTGGTCAACCGAGCGAGCACCGCCGTCACACCGCCGGCAACCACCAGCGCCCAGCCGACATGCAGCCACAACTGCATCACGCCCAACGCGGGCAAGGCCGGCGCGCTCATGGCCTGCCTCCAGGGGCAAAGCGCTGCCAGGACAAGGTGGCCCGGTCTACGGTGTAGGCAAGCCACAGCGCGTCATCGGCCCAGGCCATGGCGGGGTACGAAAACTCGGCCTCCTCAGTGCCTTGGCGCAGGGTTTGCTGCCAGGTCCATTGCAGGCCATCGCTACTGCGGCTCAGGTCCAGCTTGGCGCGGCCTTCCGGCGTGGGGTTGTGGGCCAGCAGCATTTGCTGCGGTCCCAAGCCAAAAGCCGCCACCGCCGAGTCGGGGTTGCCCAGAGGCAAGTCGGGCAGGTCTTCCCAACTCGCGCCGCCGTTGCGGCTGCGGGCCGCCGTGATCTTGCCGGCGGGTCGCTCATCGCGCATCAGGGCGACCCAATCGCTAGGGCTTTGGGCCAGCAAGGTGGGTTGCAATTTGTAGGGCTGGGCAGAAATGCGCGTCATACCGGCAAACTCGCCCTGCGCATCCAGGCGCACCGCCACCGGGTATTTGATTCCCAACTCAAAGTGCACCGGCAGCACCATGCCTCCGTCTTGCAAAGGAAATGCGGCATTACGCACCAGAAAACTGGTGTTCCACAACCACGACAAAGGCAGCACCCGCACCGGCTCAAACGCCAGGTCTTGCAGCGCTTGCGACGCACTGCTTTGCCGCAGGTGCAGCACCCGGCTGGCCGCCCACCCGCCCCAACCGGTGGCCACCACAAATAAATGCATGCGGCCCTGTCCGTCCATCCACGCCACCGGGTTGCCCAAGCGGCGCAGGCCGTGGCCCAGCACCGCCCCCATGGTTTCGCGGTTCACCACAAAGCGGGGCTCCAGCCAGCGGCCACTGGCGCGGTCCCACTGGGTGGCGGCAATTTGCACCAAGGGGCCGCTCTCGCGCTCCCCCGAAAACCAAAACAGGCTCAAGGCCGTGGCGCTGCCGGCCGGCATAGGCAGCAAGCTGCTGGCGTGTGCCGCCTGGGTGCCGGGGGGCATGGGCACATCGCCCATGGCTACGCGTTGGAGCGAAGCCGCCTGCACCGGCTGGCCGTGCACCGCAATGGCCGGCATCTGCGCCAAAGCAGGCCCAGAGGTGGCCGGGCGCACCCACGCATCCAAAGCGAGCACCGCCACCGCCAGGCCCAACACCAGCCCTGCGCGCGCGGAAAATGAAGAAAACAACATGCGCCGATCTTAGTAGCCAGCCACCCCGACCGAATGAAGGTTTCCTGAAACGCACCCGCTGCCCGCAAGGGCAGGCTGCCACAATGGCGGGATGAAAACCCTGCTCTCCATCGCCCCCCTCGGGTTCCCCTGGCAAACCATGGACCCGTTTTTGTTTTGCGTGCACCACAACGACGCGTACCCCGCCGGCAATGCGCAGATGGCGCCGGACCCGGCCCTGCTGGCCGGCCGCAACATCGGCCAGGACTTTGCGGGCCAAGACGGCTGGAGCATGTACCACGGCGATACCGTGCCAGGCTTTCCTTCCCACCCGCACCGGGGCTTTGAGACTGTGACCATCGTGCGCAATGGCCGCATCGACCATTCCGACTCGCTGGGCGCCACCGCCCGCTTTGGCGGCGGCGATGTGCAGTGGCTCACGGCGGGCAAAGGCATCGTGCATTGCGAGATGTTTCCACTGCTGCACACCGATGCGCCCAACCCCACCGAGCTGTTCCAGATCTGGGTGAACCTGCCGGCCAAAAACAAAATGGCCGAGCCGCACTTCACCATGTTCTGGCATGAAGACATTCCCCGCATCACCGCCACCGACGCGCAAGGCAAGACCACCGAAGTGGTTTGCATTGCCGGCAAGCTCCACGACAAGCAAGGCCTGCCACCGCCGCCCGATTCGTGGGCGAGCGAGCCGGGCAGCGACCTCGGCATCTACACCATTCAACTCAGCCCCGGTGCGCAGTGGACGCTGCCAGCGGCCCAGAGCGCCGATACCCGGCGCGTGCTGTACTTCTTCAAAGGCGGCGCCCTGCAAGTGGCGGGGGAGGACGTGCCAGTGAAATCGGTGATGGTGGTGCAAGCCGACCACGACTGCACTTTTGTGAATGGCGATGCCGAGACCGAGCTGCTGGTGCTGCAGGCCCGCCCTATTGGCGAGCCGGTGGCGCAGTACGGCCCGTTTGTGATGAACACCCAGGCCGAAATCCACCAAGCCTTTGCGGACTATCGCCGCACCGAATTCGGCGGCTGGCCTTGGGGCGCCAACGACCCGGTACACCCGCGCGACAAGGGCCGCTTTGCCAAGCATGCGGACGGGAAAGTCGAAGAACGAGGCTAGCCGAGCGGCAAATCAAGCCCCACGCTCCACCGCTGCGCGGAGCGCGGTCTTCAGGGGCGAGGCACCAAGCCCGCCATGGTGCGGGCGGCATCGGTGCCTTGACGTTCCAAGCCTTCGCGCACGGTGGTCTGATTGGCGGGCGGCTGGTTCTGGCTGACCTTCCATTTGCCGGCCCACTCGTCCACCGCGATCTCGATGCCGACCACGGCCGCAATCATTTTGTCGGTGTAGTCGCGTGGCGCATCGTCCACGGCCCAGGGTTGGGCCATGGGCGCTTCTTGCTGGGTGGTGATCTGCTGCATCTGGCTGCGGATCCAGGCCGCATCGTCATGCACCGTCAGCAGGCCTTTGGCATGCACCACTGCGTAATTCCAGGTAGGAACCACCTTGCCGTGCTCCGCCTTGGTGGCATACCAGCCGGGGCTGATGTAATGCTGCGGCCCCTGAAAAATCGCCAGCACCGGCACGCTCAGATCGGTGTCTTTCCAGATCGGGTTGGCGCGGGCCACATGTCCCACCAGCGAGGTGCGGCCATCCGCGGCCGCCCGCAGCACCAGTGGAATATGGTTCGCCTCCAAGCCTTTGGCGGACAGGGTGACTAGCGTGGCCAAAGGGTGGCTTTGCACCAGCGCATACAACACCTCGGGGCGAGTTTCAACAAAGTGAGTGGGTTGGTACATGGCTCAGTGTCCCCCGATTTCCAGCTCGGCCTGCGGCTTGGCATCGGCCGCCGGGCCACCGGTTTTCACCGCACCGAGGAACAGGCGCTCGGTCGGCAGCTTTTTGCCTGCCAAATACTCTTTCACCGCCACCGCGCGCTGCAAAGCCAGATCGCGGATGTCATCCTCATTGGCGCTCAGGTTGGCGAGCAACAAGGCCTCCATGTCCGCCACTGGAATGTCCTTGGTGAGCCCCACCAGATTGCGGGGCTTGGTGATATCGGCACGGCGGTAGACCGCGCGCAGCAAGGCCGGCATTTCCTCGGCTGTGTAGCTGCTCACCGTGGCGGCGTCTTTGCCTTGGGCACTGGCCACGCGGCGCTTTTCGGCCACCAGCAGGGCCTTGAGTTTTTCACGCTTGGCGGCTTCGCGCTCGGCTTCCAGGTTGGCCGAGCCCACCACGGTGAGCTTGAGGGCGCTGCGGTCTTGTAGCGCCTGGGCCACTTTGTCGAGGCCGGCGCGGGCGCCATCGCTCAGAGTGGCGCTACCTGGGGCAAAGGTCACACTGCTCAACTCCGCCCCACCGCTACCGCCAAACGCATTGGCCAACAAGCTGAACGGCGCAGTGATGGCCTTGGTGACCAGGTTGGTAATCACCTTCCAGATGACCGGGCCAATGCGGAACTGCGGATCGTTGAGCGAGCCGCTGATGGGCAGGTCCAGGTCAATCACGCCATTGCGGTCGGCCAGCAAAGCCACTGCCAGTTTGACCGGCAGGCTGGCGGGCGCACCTTCCACCTTGTCGCCAAAAGTGAGCTGGTTGAGCACCAGCTTGTTGCTGGCGGTGAGTTGCCCGTCGGGCTGCACGGTGTAGCGCACATCCACACTGAGCTTGCCGCGCTCGATGCCGTAGCCCGCGTACTTGACGGCGTAGGGCGACAGGGGCGAGAGCTCCAGGTCGCGCACCAGGCCGGTGATGTCCAGCGCCAGCGGCTGGGCCAGCGGATTGAGCTTGCCCAAAATTTCGAGCGACGCGGTGCCTTCTGCCCGGCCACGCAGCTCCAAATCGGCCAGTTGCACCACACCGCCGGTGGGCTGGTTGGAAAAGCGGCTGAGCTTGCCGGTGAGGTCGGTGAGGTTGGCGGTGTAGTTGGGTTTGATGAAGCGATCGGAAAACAGCACCCGGCCGTTGACCAAGCTGATGGGGCCCATCTGAATCACGGCGGCGGGCGCTGCCGCCTGTACGGGGGCAGGGCTGCTTGCCGCCGCAGTCACCGGCTTGGCGGCATCGGCTGCGTTTGCCGGTGCGGCATTGGTCGGCTTGCTCACATCCTGCAAGTTCAAGCGCCCGTCCGGGCTCACGATCAAGCGGGCATAAAAATCCGACAAAGCCGCCTCGCGCACCTGCACTTTGGTGGCGGCGCCGGGGGACATGCTGAAGTCGATACCGGGCACGTTCAGCGCCTTCCAGCTCAGCAGCTCTTCGCCCAGGCTCTCAGCGCCCTTGCCGGTGGTGTTGGCCTTGAAGTCTTCCAGCGCTACATCGCCTTTGAGGCTGACCTCCGGCCCGGCCGCCAGAGCGGCGTAGCGGACCTGGCCTTTGAAACTGGTGTCGGCGCGCAGCACGTCCAGATTGAGCGCGCCGCTGGCATAGGGTGCGAAGGCGTGCGCAGGCACATCTACCAACTCCACATCGCCCTGGGCGACCACCGGGTCCCACATGACGCTACCCGAGTAGCGCAGGCTACCGGCGGCGACCTGTCCGGACTTGAGCTTGCCCGCCACTTGCAAGGGCATGGGCTTTTTGCCGTCGGGCTGGATGTTTTTGGCCTGCACCTGCAAGCCACTGAGCTCGACCCGTACCGGGCGCGCAGGCACGCGGTCGGAGAACACCAGGTTGCCGTCGTCCAGCTTGAACTCCCCCACATTCAACTTCCAAGGAAGCGGCGATTTGGAGGGGCCGGCCTGCGCGGTTGCGGGTTTAGTGGCAGACGCACCCGCCAACGGCGTGGCGGCGGTAGTCTCGGTGGGCTTGAGCCAGCTCTCAAACATCCAATGCCCGTCCGCATCCCGGCGCACACCGCTGCTGGGCTTTTGCAGCAGCACTTTGCCCACGGTGGCCGTGCGGGCCAAGGTGTCCAGCCGCACATCGCTCACCTCCAGCAGCTTGAATTGGGGCATGTCGCCCGAGCTGGCGTTACCGGCGGCGTTCGCGGTTGCCGCTGGCGTCGCGGCGGTGCCCGGTGCGGCAGGCGCCCCCACCAGGGCCACATCCCGCAAGGCCAGCTTTTGCACCACCGCGGTTTGACGCTCGCCGTCCCAGGCCACGCTGAGCTGGGTGTCGGCCTGGCCACGCACGGTAGGCACCAGGTACGGGGCCACATAGCCGGAGACCAGCCCCAGCCCGAAGTCCGACACGCTCAGCGCCGCTTTGCCGCTGGCCACCGTGCCTTCGCCTTGCAGGCTGAGGGTGGCGGCCGGCACCTTGGCGGCACCAGACGCCAAAGATTGCAGGCGCGCCTTGAAGTCCAGGCTGGCAGCCTCCGTCATGGGCCACTGCACATGGGACACTGTGGCATTCGCCTCGCGCAAGCCCAGGCGGGTGGCGGGGGCGGTGGTCTGGTCGGTCCAATCCATCGCGGCATCGCGCAGCGCCAGAGTGTCGAGCTGCACACTCCAGGCGGCGGAGGCTGCTGCTGCTTGAGTGTCTTTTGTGCCGCTGGCGCTCGCAGTATCTGCGGGAGCAGCTATCTTTTTAGGAGCATCTTTTTTAGCAGCGGATGCAGGCAGCAGGTTCAGCTTGCCATCGGCGGACTGCACCACGTTGAGCTGCGGGGCCTTGAGCTCCACGGTGGAGAGCTTCACGCTGCGCTCCAGCGGGCGCACATCGGCCAAGCCGACTTGCAGGCTGTCGGCAGAAAGCAGAGGCTTACCCGCCGCGTCCTGCACCGCAATGCGGCTGACAGTGACCGAGCCGGACAGCGTGACCGCCGTTTGTGGGTTTTGCACAAAGCCGATTTTCAAAGCCGCGTCCACCACCGCACTCTGCGGCTTCACCGGCAGGCCGGCGGGCAGGTAGGGCAAATAGGGCGCGAGGTCGAGTTGCTGGATGGTGATGTCCGCTTCTCCCTTGCGGGTTTGGGCAAACGGGGTGCCCTGCGCGGCAGTATCAAATTTGCTGCCGTTGAGCACCAAAGCCAGGCGGGGAGACACCAACACATCGCGCTTGGAATCGAAGCTGCTCAAAAACGGCAGGCTGATCTGCAGGTCGCGCACCGTGTGGCGGCGCTCGCCACCGCCGGCCTGGTCCAGGTAATCCACGCTGCCACCGGTCAGCGTCACGTTGTAGACGGCAAAGCGGGGTGTGGGGCCGGTGGGGGTGTCATCCGGCGTGTTGAGGCGCTGCACGATGTCGTCAATGTCGTACTGCCCGGCCCCCAGGTGGGTCAGGTGAACCTTGGGGCCGTCAATGGCCACCGCGTCCACCACCGGCGCCAGGCGCAGCAAGGATTGCAGCTCGGCATCGACGTACACCCGGTCTACCGAGAATTGGGGGCTCTTGCCATCGGCCGTTGCCACTGCCAGATCGCGCACCGTGAGCTCCAGCGACCAGGGCGAGAACTCCACCCCGCCGACCGTGACCTGCCGCCCCAGCAGCGCGCTCAAGCGGCTCTGTGCCTGGCTTTTGAGCAAGGGGGGCACCGCCGCCCAGGCCAGCACCCACAGCACGAGCAGGCCGGCCAGGCCCCACGCCAAACGGCGAAGCCACAGGGAAACAGCGGGAGAAAGTGAAGTCATGGCAGCGGGCTCATTGATAAGGTGCACCCAGATGGTACCCAAGCGCCATGGCGGACGCGCCGCAGCTTAAGCGCCAGAGTTTTGACGTGCATCAATCCGCCCGACAACACAACGTGGGAAGCTCGCGCCCAGCCCGAGGAGACACCCCATGAAACACAGCAGCCTGGACATCATCAAAGACGAGCACGCCGCGCTCAAAGCCATGTTGCAGTCGCTCACCATGATGCTGGACCGGGGCCCGGGCGACGAGCCGGAGAACTTTTTTGACGTGGTGCGGGCCATGCTCTTCTACATTGACGAGTTTCCCGAAAAGCTGCACCACCCGAAAGAGTCCAACCTGCTCTTCCCCCGCGTGGCGCGGCTGGCACCCGAGGCAATGGAAGCCATCATCCAGCTCGAAGAAGACCACGCCCACAGCGAAAACGCGGTGCGCGACTTGCAGCACCTGCTGCTGGGCTGGGAGCTGATCGGCGAGAGCCGCCGCGCAGCCTTTGACACTGCCGTGCGCCGCTATGTGCAGGCCTACCTGGCCCATATGCAACTGGAAGAAACTGCCATCCTGCCCATCGCCCAGAGCGTGTTGGGCGATGCCGACTGGGCGGAGCTGGATGCCGCCTTCGAGGCCAACCGCGACCCCCTGGCCACCAAAGGCCAGCGCGACCCGGTGTATGACCGCCTGTTCACCCGCATCGTGATGCGGGCGCCCGCCCCCATTGGCGTGGGCGAAGGCTGACTGAGAAGGTTCGCGCTAGCGCCTGAAACGCAGCGCCAAGGCCTGCTGCGCCACGCAGCGGCCCTGCACCTTGCCACCCTCGATACCGCTGCGGAAGTGGATGCCGGCGTACATGCGCGAGATGGCCGCCTCGTCTGCCGCAACCTTGAAGCTGGCGAAGGTGCGCGGGCCCCAGCCCCGGTCGTTGTGGGTGTTGTCGGTAAACGACTTGTTGGCACCAAACACCTGCTCCAGCACCCCGGCCGCCGCGCTGGACTGCACTGAGTGGCCCGAGGGGTACTCGGGGAAGGGTGGTGTGTGCATCAGCGTGGGCACCCAGTTGCTGTCGATCACGAGCTGCACATAGGTCACCGGCCGCAGCAGATTCACGGTGTATTTGGTTTTCCAGCCGGCAATAAACGCATCAGCCATGGCGATATTGAGTTGCGCATAGGTTTGTGCGGCCATGGCCAGCGAGGCCTTGTTGAGCTTGAGCAGGTCGCCGGCAATGAACGCCCAATGGCCGGCCGGCGTGGGGGTTTTGAGCGGGTCGTCCGCCCAGTACAGCGCCACCTGCCGCTGCTCTTGCGTGGCCTGGTTGCTCACCCGGTAGACCTCTTGTGCCTCTCGGTAAAACGCGGAGCCCGGCGCCTCGGAGTAAGCCGGCAGAGGCGGAGCCGCGCACGCGCTGCCGCTTTTGAGCACAAAGGGGCGCACATCGCCCCACCAGGGCAACAACGCAGGTGCAAACGCCGGTGGAGTGGCCGACCACTGGCCCTCGCCGCTGGGCGGCACATAGTTTTGCTGATTGCGCCGCAGCGGGCCCCAGGCCTCGTGGCCGCCATCGGTGCGCGCCCAGGTCATGACCGCCATGGCCATGAGCTTGCCAAAGGTTTCAGACCGGTTGGTGATCTCGGGCGTGACCGTGTTGGGGTCAAAGTCCTGGCTGTACTTGAGCGGCAGGCTGCGCTCCAGCAAATCGATGCGCGCCTTGTTTTCGGCACTGGCGGTGGGAAACATCATGCGCGTCATGGTGGCCATGGCGGCGTTGGCCACCGTGGGCCAGTGCAAGGCCTCATCCGGCTGGGCCCAGGGCAAGGACTGCAGTTCGTTCAACTGCCCCGCCAGGCTCTGGTGCTGCGGCATGCCGGGCACCACCGACTCATACAGCGTGAGCCCCAAATACGCCAAGGCGCGTGACGCCACCGGCGGGCTGAAGCCTGGGGTTTGCTGGGTCAACAGCAGCGCCAGGCTGAACCACTCGGTGGCCACGCTGGCGCTGTAGTCCTGCGCCGGGCGGGCCACGGGGCTCACGCTTTGTGCCGGAGCCACCGCCGCAGTGCAGGCCAGCCAGGCACCCAGGGCCAGGGAGAGAAGTGTTTTTTTCATGGCGCTTTCCAGGCCTGCAAGCCGGCGTCAGAGAGTTGGTAAAAAGCGTCTGCCGCTGCGGGCACCCAGGGGCTCCAGGCGCCGCCCGGCCACTGCACCCGCAGTTGCACGTGGGTGGCTTCGCCCAGGCCAAAGTGCATCCACCCCATGTGGCCGCTGGCATGCCCACCGCCCACGGTCAGCTCCTGGCGGATGACGGGTGCGTTCTCGCCCTCGCCCAACCGCAGCTCCACCCATGCGCCCACGGCATCGCGGTTGCCGGAGGCTTGCTGCAAACGCAGTTGCAGCCAGTGCCCGCCGCCTGCCGCCGCACCGCTGTGGGTTTGGCGCCAGACCTGGGCTTTGTCCCAGCGGTTCACCACCAGCACGTCCAGGAGACCGTCGCCATTCAAGTCCACCACCAGGCCACCGCGCCCGCGCTTGAAGCTGGCCAGACCCGCTTGGCTACCTGCCTCCACGAAATTGCCATCGGCTTTTTGCAGCAACAGGTTGTTGGGGTCCAGGGTTGCAAAGTCGGGCATGGTGGACACATTGCCTTTGACGATGAACAGGTCAGCTAGGCCGTCGTTATTCATATCGGCAAACTGGGCGTGCCAGGCGGTGCTGGGGTGCACGTCGCCCCCCACATAAGGCCGGTGGGCGGTGACGCCGCGCTTGAAAGCCACATCCACATAACGCGGCTGCGCCGCACCGGCCTCCAGAATTTGCAGCTTGTTGTCAGACATGCTGGTCAAAAACACTTCGGGGTAACCGTCGCCATTGAGGTCGTAGCTGGCAATGCCCATGCCCCAGATTTGCAGCGGCTTCCAGCCTTCATTCGCGGTGTAAGGGACAGGGGGCTCACCGGGTGGCAGCCGCCACAGTTGCTCCTCACCACCCTTGTAGTACTCGCGGTCGTTGCTCACGCGCAGGGCGGCCTGGCCCGAGCGGTTCCAGTCCGAAAACAACATGGACAGCGCGCAGTGGCCCGGCACCAGGGGCGTGGCGCTTTGGTAGCCGCCACCCTCCTTGGGGCGCAGCAGCAGGCCGGGCGTGCAACTGCCCCAGAGGAACTCGGATTTGCTGCGGTCGGTGTAAGTGCCAAAGGCCAGCGTGGGCCACGTTTGCCCGCGCTCCCAGGTGGCTGAGAAAGCGGTGTGCCAGCCGTTGCCGGTATGGATGTTCCAGGCGTCGTTGGCTTTTTCAAACTTGCATTCGCCCAGCCCTTTGAACACCTGCACTTCGCCCACGCGCAGCACCACCAGGTCGGTCTGGCCGTCGCCATCGATGTCCAGCGGATAGGCGCCGATGGCATTGGTCAGCTCCAGGCCGGAGCGCTCCTCCTGCAGTTTGAGCGCGCCGCCCCGCGCGCTGCGGTTGCGGTAGAACTTGGCTTTGTTGACCCCGGCGGTGACGTACACCTCGGGCAGACCGTCGCCGTCGCAATCGAAGGTGGCCACGCCGCCGCCCACCATGTATTCGCCCTCGCCTTCAAAGCGGCTTTGCAGTCCGGCGGTGTCCGTCTCTTCCACAAAACGCGGGGTCGCGGGCAGCGGTGCAGGGTCTGCCGCATGGGCCCCTTGGGCCGCACATAGCAGCAAGGCCAGCAAACGGCCTGCTGGCAGGAAAAACAGAGGGTTGGCGCGCACGCTGCAAACCTTTATGAAATATGAAAGAAGGGGCCGATCTTATTAAGTTCGATTAATAAACTATGTCGGG
>Ga0228698_1001344_pt1 | contig 12345 bp, 7 predicted proteins | sample McNCre117_Aug_MG_FD_178015 | JGI IMG/M metagenome (GOLD analysis project Ga0228698, IMG submission 178015) | Freshwater microbial communities from McNutts Creek, Athens, Georgia, United States - 1-17_Aug_MG | ecosystem: Environmental > Aquatic > Freshwater > Creek | place: USA: Georgia...
CGGCAATCCACATCGCTGCGATATAGATCACGATACCGATGGTGGCCACCCAGAAGTGCAGCTCAATCGCCTTGACGCTGAACATCTGCTTCTGACCGAACAAGCGGGGAATCAGGTAGTACATGGAGCCCATGGTCACCAGACCCACCCAGCCCAAGGCTCCGGAGTGCACGTGACCAATAGTCCAGTCCGTGTAGTGGCTCAAGGCATTCACGGTCTTGATAGACATCATAGGGCCTTCGAAAGTAGACATGCCGTAGAACGACAGGGAGACGATCAGGAAGCGCAGGATGGGGTCATCGCGCAGCTTGTGCCATGCGCCGCTCAGGGTCATGATGCCGTTGATCATGCCACCCCAGCTGGGAGCCAACAGAATCAGGGAGAACACCATACCAACGGACTGGGTCCAGTCAGGCAAGGCGGTGTAGTGCAAGTGGTGAGGGCCGGCCCACATGTAGGTGAAGATCAGCGCCCAGAAGTGAACGATAGACAAGCGGTAGCTGTACACCGGACGGCCAGCCTGCTTGGGGATGAAGTAATACATCATGCCCAGGAAGCCGGCGGTCAGGAAGAAGCCCACCGCATTGTGGCCGTACCACCATTGCACCATGGCATCTTGCACACCCGCGTAGGCCGAGTAGCTCTTCATCCAGCCGGCAGGCACTGCCGCGCTGTTTACCAAGTGCAGGATCGCCACGGCAATGATGAAGGCGCCGAAAAACCAGTTCGCCACATAAATGTGCTTGACCTTGCGGGTCCCCACAGTGCCAAAGAACTCAACCGCAAAAGCCACCCACACCAAGGTAATCAGGATGTCGATGGGCCACTCCAGCTCCGCGTACTCTTTGCCGGAGGTGTAACCCAAAGGCAAAGAGATGGCCGCAGCCAGAATGACCAGCTGCCAACCCCAGAAGGTGAAGGCGGCCAGCTTGTCGCTGAACAGGCGCACATGACAGGTGCGCTGCACAACGTAATAGGCGGAGGCGAACAAGCCGCATCCGCCGAACGCGAAGATCACTGCATTCGTATGCAGCGGACGCAAGCGCCCGTAACTGAGCCATGGAATGCCGAAGTTGAGTTCGGGCCAAGCGAGCTGGGCGGCGATGATCACGCCTACCAACATGCCGACCACTCCCCAGACCACGGTCATGATGGCGAACTGGCGCACAACGGTATCGTTGTACACCGTCGCCTGCTGATTTGGAAATGCCATATTTACCTCTTCTTGGATTACTTCAAAGCGAGTGTCTGCCGGGCTTTTGAAATCTGGGTTGACCCATATCAACCGGCACAGAAAACGGGGGAACTTTTTTACGGTTCACGCAAAATGCGTTCACCTTCCGACTCGATATCTTCAAACTGCCCCCGGTCAATGGCCCACCACAGGCCGCCCAGAATGAAGAACACCAGCACTACGGACAAGGGAATCAACAGGTACAGAATGTCCATCAAGCCTCCTGAGGCACAGAAATAGGATACGCAGGCAATATGTCAGCTCGGGCTTGCGGCTGTCGCGACGACAAGCGCAAGGCATTCCCCACCACCAGCAACGAGCTGGCCGCCATGCCCAGCCCTGCCAGCCAGGCTGGCAAATAACCCGCCACCGCCAGCGGTATGCAAGCCAGGTTGTAGGCCAAGGCCCACCACAGGTTCTGGCGCACCACCTGCATGGTTTTGCGCGCGAGCACCCAAGTGTCGACCACGCTGCCCAAGCGATCGCCCAGCGCAACAAAATCAGAGCGGGACTGCGCAATCGGCACCGCACGACCGAAGGCAAACGACACATGGGCGCCGGCCAGCACCGGGCCGTCATTCAGCCCATCGCCCACCATGACCACCACACGACCTTGCGCCTGCAGGTCCTGCATATACGCCAACTTGTCGGCAGGGGAGCAGGCGCCGCGGAAATGCGCAATACCGGCCCGCTGCGCCATGACCTGCACCGCCTCCAGCCGGTCGCCCGACAGCAGATGCACGGCAAGACCCATGGCCTGCAAGCCACCCACAACCTCGAGTACGTCGTCCCGCAACTCTTCCTGCAAATAGAAGCTGGCCAACCAGCCGCCGGCATCACTCAGATGCACCACCAGACCGTCATCGGCCGATGCACTCACACTGCCGGGCAGCAAGCCGCAAAACGCTGCAGTGCCCAGGCGGCAAATGCCTTGCACGCCGGCACGGTCTGCCGCACGCACGGCCAGACTGCTGCGCACCCCCTGCCCCGCCTCCTCCACCACGGCATCCATCTGCCAAGGGGCAATCGCCTCCAGCTCAGCCGAACGGGCCAAGGCCCGCGACACCGGGTGCAGCGACTGGGCCGCCAGACCTGCTGCGCATGCCAGCGCCTGGCGCCGGTCAATGCCCACGCGGGATTGCACTGCGCGCAGCACCATGGCGTCGCGGGTCAAGGTGCCGGTTTTGTCGAACACCACCGTATCAGCCGCGGCCAGGGACTCCAGCGCAGGCAAACGGCGTACCAGCAAACCGCTGCGCGCCAGGTTACCGGCTGCGGCCAACATGGCAGCCGGCGTGGCGAGGGACAAAGCGCACGGGCAGGTGACCACCAGCACCGCCACCGCCACCATCAGCGCGTGGCCCGGGTCGGTAGACCACCACCACACCCCTGCTGCCAGCGAGGCCAGCAGCACCGCGATCAAAAATGGTTTGGCCAGCCGATCCGCCAGCAAAGCACTGGCCGGCTTGGTGGTGGAGGCACTCTCCATGAGCGCCAAAATCTGCGCGAAGCGGGTGGCCTCTCCGACGGTTTGCACGCGTACCAACACCGTGCCAGACAGATTGTGGCTGCCCGCCACCACCGCATCCCCGGTGTGGCGCGACAAGGGCCGGGACTCGCCGGTCAACAAGGACTCATCCACCATGGTGCTGCCCTGGTCCAGCACGCCATCCGCCGCGAAGGCCTCACCGGCGCGCACCTGCATCACATCCCCCACCCGCAAGCGCCGCACCGCGATGTGCTCAAAACTGCCATCGGCCTTGCGCCGCTGCACGCTCTCGGGCAGGCGGTTCATCAGCGCTTCCAGCGCACCGGCCGTGCGGTCGCGCAGGCGCAGCTCCAGCCACCGCCCGGTGAGCAAAAAGAACACGAACATGGTGAGCGAGTCGAAATACACCTCGCGGCCAAAAATGCCTTGGGGGTCAAAGGTACCTGCCGTGCTCGCTGCGAAGGTAATCAGCATGCCCAGCGCCACCGGCAAGTCCATGCTGACGCGGGCGTGCACTACATCCGCCCAGGCTTTGCGAAAAAACGGCCCGCAAGAAAAAAGGATGACCGGCAGCGTCAGCACCCAAGACGCCCAGCGGAGCAACTGCTCGTACTCCCCGGACAGATCGCCGGGGCGGGCCTGGTACGCAGGCCACGCGTACATCATGACCTGCATCATGCACAGGCCGGCGACCAGCCATTGCCACAGTGCCTTGCGGGATTCGGCCTTGCGCCGCTCCGAGGCAAACACATCATTGGCCGGCACGGCGCGGTAGCCTGCGGCTCGCACGGCCTGCATCCACTGCGAAGGCAGCACCGCCTCGGCAGCCCAGCGCACCTGCGCCCGCTGGCTGGCGGCGCTCACCCGCGCACTCAGCACACCGGGCACCTGGCGCAAGGCATCTTCCACCGTGATGGAACAAGCCGCACAGTGCATGCCTTCGATCACCACACTGGATTCCCACTGCCCGGGGGTCTGGGAGTCTTGCCGGCTGAAGGCACTCCACTCCAGCGGATCGTCCACCACGGACAAAGCACCCGGCTCCTGGGGGGACTCACTAGCGCTGTCGAGGGGCATGGCAATCATGGAGTGGGATTTTCAGTCCAGCCTGAAGAACAAAGCTTGATGCAAATCAAGTCTAGCAGGGAAGCCAAGCGTAACCTAGTGGCTCACACCCCGCTTATTCAACAGGAGCCTCACCATGTACCAGCGCATTCTTGTGACCACCGACGGCAGCAAACTCTCCAACAAAGCCGTGTCCAGCGCGATGGCGCTTGCCAGCCTGTGCAAGGCGGAGCTCGTTGCCCTGCAGGTAGTGCCCCGCTACCCGCAAACTTACTTTGAAGGCGGCATTGCCCTGGCGGGCGACGATATCAAGCAGGTAGAAAAAGCCTGGAGCGACGCCGCCCAGAAAGTGGTGGACGGCATCAAGAAAACAGCAGAAGCCAAAGGCATCAAAACCAAAGCCGTGGTGGTGCGCTCCGATGTGGTGTCAGACGCGGTATTGGCCACCATCAAAAAGCAAAACTGCGATCTGGTGGTGATGGCATCGCACGGCCGCCGCGGCATCAAGCGCCTGCTCTTGGGCAGTGAAACCCAGCATGTGCTGACGCACGCCAGCATTCCCGTTTTGATTTTGAAGTAAATAAGCCTCTAGCCCACGCAGAATCTGCGCAAGACGCTCCTAAAACAGGAGCATAGAGAACGGCGCGGTGACCAGATTACTCTTCCTGGTAACGGTCACGGATGGCCAGCACATCGTCAAACGCGTTCAAAAACGCTTTGACGCACTGCGGATCGAAATGGCTTCCGGCACCGGCGTTCAAAAAGTCCACGGCTTCTTCAAGCGTCCAGGCCTTTTTGTAGGGGCGCTCGGAGGTCAAGGCATCAAACACATCGGCCACCGCCACGATGCGGCTGAAGATGGGAATCGCATCCCCAGACAGCCCGTTGGGGTAGCCACTGCCGTCGAACTTTTCGTGGTGCCCCAGAGCAATCTCGGCTCCCGCCTGCAGCACCCGTGAGGTGCTGTTTTTGAGCAGCTCGTAGCCGAAGGCGGCGTGCTGCTTCATGATTTCAAACTCCGCCTCGTCCAGCCGCCCCGGCTTGAGCAGAATGTTGTCGCTGATCCCCACTTTGCCGATGTCGTGCATGGGAGCCGCTTCCAGCAGCAGCTCCTGGTCTTCCACCGAAAGGCCCAGGTTTTTTGCAATCAGCTGGGAGTAATGCGCCATGCGCAAGATGTGGGCGCCGGTTTCCGGGTCCCGGTACTCGGCGGCTTTGCACAAACGAAACACCGTGTCGCGCTCGCGCTGCAAAATCACTTCGGTGGCTTTGCGCACCTCATCGGCCAGCCAGGCCGCATGGTCCGCCAATTTGCGACGGGCGTTGCTGAGATGCAGCATGTTTTTGGCACGTGCCAGAAACTCCACCTTGTCCACCGGTTTGGCCAAAAAGTCATTGGCTCCTGAGTCCAACGCGCGGTAGCGCACCTGCTTCTGGTCGTTGGCGGTGATCATCAAAATCGGCACATCCGCGCAGCCCGGCAGCACGCGGAAACGCTGGATGAACTCCAGCCCATCGATGCCCGGCATCATGTAGTCCACGATCACCAAATCTGGCGCATGGGTAGCCGCCCAGGCCAGCCCATCCAAGGGATTGCCAAAGCAGTGGCTTTCGCACGAATCCAATTTCTTGATCAAGGCCCCGAACAAAATCAGGTTGATCTCGGTGTCATCAATGATGAGTACGTGCTGCATGCCCACAGTATCGCTTTATATCTGGCCACTGGCGGTGTGCGCGTTGCTGCGCAGCGCCGCCTCCAGGGCTTGTATTTCTTGAATCAAAGGCTCTACCAGCTCAGCGATGGCCTGGCCATCCGCTGCCGCCGCCAAGGCTTCTATGCGATGCGCCAGCAGGCTCGCCGGCTGGGCCCCAAAGATCGCCAAGGTGCCTTTGAGTGCATGCGACACGTGCAGCACACCCATAAAGTCTGCCGCCGCCAAAGCGGTGCGCAAGCGCTCCAGGTCTTTGGGCCACTGGGCCAAAAAGGCGCCTGCCACAATGTCCACCATCTCTTCATCGGCTGCGGCCAATGCGGTGGCGTAGTTGAAAGGTGCCCCTGCCAATTCGGTCAGAGACGGCACCAGAGGCAAGCGCTCGCTGGCCTGCTCCTGCTCACCGGCAATCGCCAATTGCAGCAGCTTGTGCTGCAGCTCTTCTGATTTGATGGGCTTGGACACATAGTCGTCCATGCCCGCAGCCATGCACTCCTCGCGGTCGGACTCCATGGCGTTGGCCGTCATGGCGATGATGGGAATGTGCCACCCCTGCTCGCCTGCACGGATACGACGTGTGGCCTCCAAGCCATCCATCACCGGCATCATCATGTCCATCAACACCACGTCGTAGCTGCGCCGGGCCAGCATGTCCAGGGCAATCTGCCCGTTGGCCGCCACCTCCACCTGGTGGCCCCAGCGCTCCAGCAGGGCCACGGCGAGTTTCTGGTTGATGGCGTGGTCTTCCACCAGCAAGACCTCCAGCATCGGGTGGGTATCGCGGATAGAGTGCCGGGTCACCAGCACTTCGGGCCGCAGCTTGTGGCTGTGCAAGACCTGCGAGAGCATTTGCACCAACTCATCCCGCGCAATCGGCTTGGACAGGTAGCCGGCAATTCCAATATCGCGCGAGCGCTGGCCATCCCCCTTCATGCCGGCAGATGACAGCAGCACCAAGGGCACACCACTGCAGCACGAAAGCTCGCGCATGCGGGCAGCTGTGGTGAAGCCATCCATGCCGGGCATCTGCCCATCCAGCAAAATCAAATCGCAAGGGGCCACCGCGGGCTCTGCCTGGCAGCGGGCCTGCAACCAATCGATCGCCGCCTGCCCGCCCGCCGCCTGGGTGCTGCGCGCGTCGAGCGATTGCAGCAGGCCGGACAGCACATCGCGGTTGACCTGGTTATCGTCCACCACCAGTACATGCAGCCCCTCAAAGCGGGTCAGGGCATGGGCCTCCAGAGGCACAGAAGCATCGCGCACCAAGCGGGTGGTGAAATGGAACACGCTGCCCTGCCCCGGTGTGCTCTCCACCCAGATGGTGCCGCCCATGCCCTGCACCAAGCGGGCGCAAATAGTGAGACCCAAGCCCGTACCGCCGTACTTGCGGGTGGTGGAGCTGTCTTCCTGCGAAAACGCATCGAAAATCGTGCCCAGCTTGTCGGCCGGAATCCCGATGCCGGTGTCGCTGATGGCGAGGTGCAGCAAAGCACGGCCGCTCTCGTCTTTCTCCTGAGTCACCCGCAGCACCACCTCGCCCCGCTCGGTGAACTTGATCGCGTTGCCCAGAATATTGACCAGCACCTGGCGCATCCGGCCGGGATCGCCAATCAGGGCGCGGGGTACATCCGGCGCCACATCCCACACCAGCTCCAGCCCCTTGTCATGGGCACGCAGGGCCACGGTCTTGAGCGTGTCGGCAATGGTGCGCTCCAGATTGAAGGGGATGGACTCGATGTCCATCTTGCCGGCCTCGATCTTGGAGAAATCCAGAATGTCGTTGATCACCCGCAGCAAGGCTTCGGACGAGGTTTTGACGATGTTCAGGTACTCCTGCTGCTCTTCGTCCAGCGTGGTGTCCAGCAGCAGCTCGGTCATGCCCAGCACCCCGTTCATCGGGGTGCGGATTTCGTGGCTCATATTGGCCAAAAAGTCGGACTTGGCCCGGTTCGCCGCCTCGGCTGCGTCTTTGGCTTTTTGCAACTCTTCCGAGAAGTAGCGCGACTGGGTGATGTCCGTCAGATACCCGTTCCAAACCACCTGGCCATTTGCCAGCACCCGCGGCTGCGCTTCGCCATGCACCCAGCAAATCTCCATCGTCTGGGCATTCATCAGCCGGAAATCCAAGCTCGGCGGGCTCAAGGTCAGCGCGGTATCGGCGATCAACTGCATCACCGCGGCGCGGTCATCAGGGTGGATGCTTCGCGCAAACACATCTGAGTCAGCTGTGATGGCCGCTACGCTGCTGCCCGTCATCGTCTCAATGGCGTGGCTCACAAACGGAATGTGCAAGCTGCCGCCCGCCTCCAAGCGGTACTGGAATACCGCCACCGGAATTAGCTGGGTGACCTCGTACAAGCGCTCGTCCGCCTCCTTGAACTGGGTCACGTCCTGCCAGATACCGGTAAACACTGTGATGCCTTCCTGCACCGCATCGGCTTCCGGGTTGATCTCGGTACGTATCCAGCGGATGGCATTGTCCGGCGTGCGGATGCGGTACTCCCCCCGCCACGCCTCCCGGTTGCGGGCGGCAGCTTGAATACCGGCCAACACGGTGGGCAGGTCTTCCGGCAGCACCTGCCGCGAGGCAATAGTAGGGTCTTGCGCCAGAGCCTCCGGGCTGAAGCCACGCACTTCCATCACCCGGTCGCTCACAAAGGTGTAACTCATCTCCTGCCCGCGCACCTGCACCTGAAACACCACGCCTGGCAAGGTATTGGTGATGTGGCGCAGGCGGGCCTCGGCCGCCTTGATGTTGACCTCCATCCGCTTGCGCGCCGTGATGTCGGTGCGGATGGCAATATACATATTGGGCTTGCCCGACTCATCGCGCAGCGGAACGATGGTGGCATCCACCCAGTAAAAATGGCCTGCCTTAGCCCGGTTGCAAATCTCGCCGCGCCACACTTTGCCCGAGCTGATGACGGCCCAGAGGTTGGCAAAGTACACCTTGTCTTGCCGCCCGGAGTTGATCAAGCGGTGGTTCTGCCCCAGCAGCTCGGCCCGGGAGTAGCCGCTGAGCTGGCAGAACTTGTCGTTGGCGTACATGATGTCGCCCGCCGCATTGGTGATGCTGACGATGGCGTGCTGGTCCAGCGCAAACTTCTGATTGGCCAGGTCGGTCAGGGCCGCGTGCAAATCCTTCTGGCTGTCTTCTTTCTGGCGCACCAGATTACTCATGAGCGCAGACAGGCTCTCCAGGTTGTCATCCAGCAAGGGGGGGTGATCAGGGTCTACCTCCGCCATCAAAGCGGCTGCGGTACTGCGCAAAGACTCCATGGCCCGGGTGCGGCTGGCCAACTCGTCGCGCAGGCGGGTGTCGCTGGTGGTGAGGTCTACCGAGCTCAGGGCCAGACTCTGGCTTTTGCGGGCCAGATCGTCATCGCTGCGGGTGTAGGCCTGCTGCACTTCCCACATCAAGCCCCCCAAGCCCCGCAATGCCTGCGTCGCAGCCGCAGAAAGCCCATTCCCCTCCGCCAGTTGCTGCAATTCACGCTGGGCTTGGGCCCAAGCATGCGCATCCAGACCCAAGGTACGCTGAACCTGGCTGACGAGCAAGGGGTGGTGCAGGGAGCTTTTTGCCTCGGTCATACCGCGTCAGAAAGGGAAGGAAGAGTGATGCCTGCGCTCATGATACGGGGGTTTTATGTTGAGTGCTTGAAAATTGACATATATCTCACACTTAACAATTTTACCAAATATTAATGCGCGCGGTACTGCTCCCGCAACAAGTTTTTCTGCACCTTGCCCATGGCGTTGCGCGGCAGCGCCTCCACCACCACGCAGCGCTTGGGTACTTTGAAGTTGGCCAGCATGCTTTTCAGGGTGGCCACTACCTGCGCACCATCCACCGTGTGACCCGCCTTGGGCACCACCACGGCCACGCCCACCTCACCGAAATCGGCATCCGGCACGCCCACCACGGCGCTCTCGTCCACGCCCAGCAGGTTGTTGATGTAGCCCTCAATCTCGGCCGGGTAGACGTTGTAGCCCCCGCTGATGATCAGGTCCTTGCTGCGGCCGACGATGGTCACATAGCCCTTGGCATCGACATGGCCCACGTCTCCGGTCTTGAAGAAACCGTCGGCGGTGAATTCCTGCGCGGTTTTTTCGGGCATCTGCCAGTAGCCCTGAAACACATTGGGCCCTTTGACTTCAATGCCACCGGTGTCACCCGCCTTGACGTCATGGCCGGCCTCGTCGCGCACCCGCAGTTGCACGCCCGGTAGCGGCTGCCCCACCGTGCCCACCACCCGCTCGCCATCCGTGGGTTTGCAGGGGTTGGAGGTGAGCATCACGGTTTCGGACATGCCGTAGCGCTCCAAAATCGTGTGGCCGGTGCGCTCCTGCCACTGGCGGTGCGTGTCCACCAGCATGGGCGCGGAGCCCGATATGAACAAGCGCATGTTGCGGGTGGACTGGGTATTGAGCCCCGCCTCGGCCAGCAAGCGCACATACAGCGTGGGCACCCCCATGAACACCGTGGCCCGGGCCATCATGCGCAAGGTCGTTTGCGGCTCGAACTTGGCGCACCACAGCATCTTGCTGCCATTGATCAGCGCGCCGTGGATGGCCACAAACAAGCCATGCACATGGAAGATGGGCAGCGCGTGGATCAGAACATCGCCTGCTTTCCAGTCCCAATACTTTTGCAGGACGCGGGCATTGCTGAGCAGATTGCCATGGCTCAGCATGGCGCCCTTGCTGCGGCCGGTGGTGCCGCTGGTGTAGATGATGGCGGCCAGATCGTTGGCAGCGCGCGGCACCGGCGTGTGGGTACGCGCAAAGGTGGACGCCCGCTCCAGCAGCGTGCCGGTGCGGTCGTCATTGAGCGAAAACACATACTGCGTGCCGGCCAGAAACGCCATTTTGCTCAGCCAACCGAAGTTGCGGCCGGCGCACACCAGTACCGCCGGCTTGGCGTCGCCAATGAAATACTCCATCTCGGCGCTCTGGTAGGCCGTGTTGAGCGGCAGGTACACCAGCCCCGCCCGCAGCGTGGCTAGGTACAGCACCAGCGCCTCCACCGATTTGTCCACCTGCACCGCCACGCGGGTGCCGGCCGGCAGGTCCAAAAAGGCGAACAGATTGGCCAGCATGGCGGTGGCCTCGTCCAGGTCGCGCCAGGAATAGTACAAGCCGCTGTCCGTTTCGACGGCCGTGCTGTCCAAATCTGTCGGGAAGGCCGCGCGCAGTGCGGTGAAAAGGTTGTGGTCGGTGGCGGAAGCAGCAGGGGTAGTGGTCAGAGTCATCGCCGTACGATCGGTTAAAAAACAGGGAGGCGCTTGTCCAAAAATGCAGCAATGCCCTCCCGGTGCTCGGCGTCGGGCGCATAGGTGTAGGCATCCGGGAAGCGGCTTGCTACGAAATCAGTAGCATCTAGTGCAGATTCTGCGTGGGCAAAGCAACTATTCAGCCCTCTAAGGGTTCGCTTGTTCATACGTGCAGCCTGGGGGGCCAGTGACGCCATACGGCTCAGCAACTGAATGCATTGCGCTGGCAGCTCCTCGCTGGTGTGCACCCGGGTGAGAAAGCCATGCCCCAACATGGCGGCGGCATCAAACACCTCCGCAGCCAGCAGCATGGCGCGGGCTACGGTGGCGCCCGCCACTTGCCCGACCAGTGCAGCCTCCCGCGGCGCCATCGGGAAGCCCAGCCGCGCAATCGGTGCACCGAAGCGGGCGTTGTCGGCCGCCAGGCGCAGGTCGCAGCAGCTGGCGATCTCCATGCCCGCGCCCATGCAGTTGCCCTCGATGCGCGCGACGATGGGCACATCGCAATCCAGCATGGCCTGCAAGCCGCCCCACACCTCTTGCTCATGGAAGTGGCGCAGCTGCGCCTGGTCAAAGCGGAAGGCCGGATACTCGGCAATATCACCGCCAGCACAGAAGTGCCCTTGGTCGCCCTGCAGCAGCACGCAGCGCACACCGGCGTCTTGCTGCACAGCGGCAAACACCGCCTTCAGCTCCGCCCACATGCTGCGGGACATGGCGTTGAACTTGCCCGTATGGGTCAAGGTCAGCGCTAATACCCCGGAGATTCCACCCGCATTCCTCTCTACTGCGATGCTGCCTGCCATATCACGCCCCCTTGAAAATGGCTGCCGCTACCCGGTCAAGACTGGCGCTTGGCAGACCACAGCCACAAAAGCGCCCCGCCGAGAATCATGGGCACGCACAGCCATTGGCCCATGCTCAGACCAGTCTGCTGCTGCAGCCACGAGAGGTGCGCATCCGGCTCACGGAAGAACTCGGCCACAAAGCGAAACACGCCATAGCCGAACAAAAAGGCTGACGCCACCTGCCCCTGCTTGCGCGGCGTGCGGGCGTACCACCACAGCAGCACAAAAAGCAGCATCCCTTCGAGCAAGAACTGGTAGATCTGTGAGGGGTGGCGCGGCAATGGGCCACCATCACGGAACAACATGGCCCAGGGCAAGGACGGGTCTGCCACCCGGCCCCATAGTTCGCCGTTGATGAAGTTACCCACTCGGCCAGATGCCAGGCCGGTAGGCACGCAAGGCGCCACAAAATCCGCCACCTGCCAAAAGGGCTTGTTGCGGGACACCGCAAACCACACCATAGACGCAATCACGCCCAGCATGCCGCCATGAAAACTCATGCCGCCCTGCCAGACGAAAAACACTTCCAGTGGATGGGTGGCGTAGTAAACAGGCTTGTAAAACAGGCAGTAACCGATGCGCCCGCCGAGCACTACGCCCAACACGCCCAGGAAGAGAATGTCTTCCACATCCTTGAACGACCAGGCTCCACTGCCCTGCACTGCCGCGAACGGCGCGTGCCGCAGTCTGCGGGATCCCAGAAACAAAAAAAGCCCGAAGGCCA
>Ga0228698_1001345_pt1 | contig 12341 bp, 13 predicted proteins | sample McNCre117_Aug_MG_FD_178015 | JGI IMG/M metagenome (GOLD analysis project Ga0228698, IMG submission 178015) | Freshwater microbial communities from McNutts Creek, Athens, Georgia, United States - 1-17_Aug_MG | ecosystem: Environmental > Aquatic > Freshwater > Creek | place: USA: Georgia...
CCCGCCGCCGACGCCCCCGCCGCCGACGCCGAAACCGTCGTCTCCTCTCTCCGGAGCGCCCTCGCCGACGAGCTCGCCGCCGCCGACGCCGCCCCCGCGGACTTCGAGGGCACCGTGGAGCCCGACCCGGCCACCGTCGCCTCGATCGTGGAGGCCGCGGATGCTCGCCTGGAGCGTCGGCGCCGGGCGGCGATTCTCGCCGTGTCGCAGGCCGAGGCCGTGCGGCTGCTCTCGGAGGAGTACGGCACGAAGGCCGCCGAGGAAATGGTGGCGGAGATCGTCGAGTACGGGGACTACCACCGGCCGGGCTCTGTGATGCAGAAGGAGGAGGACGACTCGATCCGGTTCGATACCGGGGACTGGGTCGTGCTGGAGACCGATGACGGGTTCGTGTCGGGCCGCCTGCAGCACTGGCACGTCGGCAAGGACCTCGCCATCGACTTCCCCGCCGTCGCCTTCAGGGACGGCGTCTCCTACCCGGCCGGGTCGATGCTCTTTCCGATGGCGCGCGTCAAGCGCGTCCACTCCACGGACGAAGCGACCGCGACCGCGCTCCGCGCGTCGTGGCACCGCCAGGGGCACACGCCGTGGGGGCAGCCCCTCTCCGTCGTGGACCAGCTCGTCAACAAGCTGGACCGCGCCACCTAGCTCCGCTGCCGCGCTTCACCTCGGAGACTGCGCGTTTTTCACGCACCTCCGGTGGCCCATCCGGGGTGAAGCCGGCTTCCTCCTCCGGTGCCGATGTCTCTCTCCTCCTGCCGCCTCTGCTCCTCCCTGCCGGCGTCGTCGGATGGCGGACGTGCGCGCCCGGGTGCCCCATGAAGATGCGGATCGGCTCCGTGTTCGCGGGCATCGGGGGCCTGGAGCTGGGCCTGGAGCGAGCGGGCGTCGGCTACGTCGTGTGGCAGATCGAGAGCAACCCGCTCTGCCGTCACGTCCTGGGCCGTCACTGGCCCGATGCGCTCCGCTACGACGACGTGGCGGTCGTCGGAGCGCGCACCCTCGCCGCCGTTGACGTGGTCTGCGGCGGCTTCCCCTGCCAGGACATCAGCGCCGACGGGAAGCGCGCGGGCATCGAGGCTCCGCGCTCCGGCCTCTGGCGCCAGCTTGACCGGATCGTGCATGAGCTCCGCCCTCGTTGGGTCGTCGTCGAGAACATCCACCACACCTGGCGCGCCTGGGTGCCCGTCCTGCGGGAAGCCCTTCACGCCCGAGGGTACGCCAGCGTGCCGATTCTCGTGCGAGCCTCGGACGTGGGCGCCGCGCACGAGCGCGCGCGCGTCTTCCTCGTCGCGGGGACCGAGGAAGGGGTCCGCGCCGTCGTCGCGGAGCTCGACGCCGACCCGCCGACTGCTCCCGACGATGCGGGCGTCGGACTGGCGCTCCGGGTGCACGAGCGCGAAGACGGCGGCGAAGAACAGCCGGCCGCTCGCCGAGGTGCTGGCGTCTACGTCTCCCCGGGGTTCGGGCTGCCTCCTGAGCCCTGGATGGTGCGAGGCGTTCATGGGGTTCCCGGCGGGCTGGACGGCCCCTGGGCCGCTGCTGGATGGACGGGCGCCCGCCTACGTGCCGCCCGGGTCCACATGCTCGGTAACGCCGTCGTCCCCGCCTGCTCCGCTGTGATCGGGGACCTCATCGTGCGGGCATCTCGTTCGCTCGAGGTGGCCGCGTGAGCCCGCTCACCGAGGCCGTGCTCGTCTCCCTGCACAAGCGGGGCGTGGGCGATCCGGAGACTGAGCGCCACGTCGAGCTGTGGCGCCGTGCCGGTGCGCCCGATCTCCCGAAGGTGGGGGATGGAACGTCGCTCGGCGCTCTCCTCCGTCGCGCTCGCGAGGCCGCGGGCTGCAATCAGCGCGTGGTCGGGTCGCACCTGAAGGTGGGGCAGATGCAGGTCAGCCGCTGGGAGTGCGACGAGGCCATCCCCGACGCCGGGGAGCTCGGCGCGCTCCTGGAGTTCTACGCCGTGCCCGGCGAGGTCCGCGAGGAGGCGCTTCGCCTCGCTGCGGCTCGGCACCGCGAACGGAAGGGCGCATGACGCCTCGCGCCGGCTGGCACTACGGCACGCAGACGTGGGCGCGCGTCGGGGACGACGTGGTCGCCGCGCCGCGAGCGGCCCGTCGGGCCGCCCGGCCCCCCGAGGACCGGAAAAAGCGGCAGCGCTACCGTCGCGGCCTAGTCCGGGCGACGCTTCCGCCCGTCGAGGCGTACACCGTCGAGCGCCCGGGCACGTTGCGCCGGCAGGCCCGCGTTCCGCTCTGGCTCGTGCGGACGCCCGAGTTCGTCGGCCTTGGGGCCACCGACCGCGCCCGGCTCCTCTCGCTCTACAGCCACGTCCAGGAAGGCGCTGCGACGACGAGCCGGACGACCACGGCGCGCGAGATCGGCCGGCTGGCGTGCACGGTCACGCGCAGCGACGCCCGCCTCCGCGCCGGCGGATGGCTCGACACCCGCGTCCGTCGCGTGAACCGCACGACGCGTCTCCCCAACGAGACGCTGCTCCGGCTCCCCCGGCGCCTCGCCGCCATCGAGGCCGAGGTCCGTCGGCGCGTGGCCGGCGACGCCGCCGCGCCGACCGAGGGCCTGCGGGATGACGACCTCTACGTCGCCCCTGGCGGCGACCGCCGCGTGCGGTCGGCGCTGCTTTTCGGCTGGGAGATCGAGCACCCGGACGTGCAGGCCGTGCTCCGCTCGCCCGTTGCTGCTCAAGTGTGGGTGACGCTGCGCGGGCTGCTCGCGAGCGGCCCGCGCCAGCTCTCCCGCCTGCAGATCGCGGAGCTCGCCGGGCTCGTGACGGCCCAGGACGTGCTCTACGCGGCCGACGACGCGGTGGAGACCCAGCGGGAGGCGCGGTGCCAGGACGCGCGCAAGCGGGTGTCCGAGGCCGTCGTCGGCCTGGAGATGCTCGGCCTGGTCCGCCCCGAGCGGACCCCGGGCGCGGCCTCGCGCTACCACCTCCTCGTCCCCCGCGGCTGTGAGGCGTACCTCGCGGCGCTAGGGAACCTCTGCCCCGCCGCCTGGCGGGCGTCGCCCTCGGCCAGCGGCGACGCGTCGCGCTCCGCGGAGAGAGACGCGTCCTCGCCCGCGTCGACGGGCGTCTGTCCGTCGTGCCAGCGTCCCGCGCACTTCGATCGCACGGTCCCGGCCGACGGATGGCTGTCCTACTGCATCGACGCCGCCCACGCCGACCAGCCGCTGCTCGCCTGCCCGGGGTGTGGCGCCCCGGTGGATGGCGCCGGGGTGGTTTTCGACCCGTGCACGGGCACGCTGTCGTGCGCGGGCTGCGATCCGCACGGCGGTTCGGCCGCGACCGTCGCCCCCGCGCGTCGGCCCGGCGCCCGTGTCGTCGGCGAGCCGGCCATCGAGGATGGGCCTCCGCCCGAGCGGCGCGTGGTGCCCGACACCGCCGCCGAGCGCGTCGTCGCCGGGTATCTGGACGCCTTGCCGCCCGTGGCGCGCGCTCGCCGTCGCTCTCCGCGTCCCCTGGAGGCGGAGATCGAGGCCGCGCGCGTTCTCGTGGCGCGCGGGGGCGTCGAGCACGCGCTCTGGTGCGTCCGCCGCCTCGCCGCGGCGTCCGCCGCTCCGCCGTTCCTGCCGGCGGACGCCGCGGCGCGCGTCACGTCCACCGCGTAGCGACGCCGGGCAGGGCCCGGCGCACGACCCCGGCGGCCACGGTGACCGCCTGGACAAGTGCGCCTTCGAGCCCCGGATCGCTGTCGGATTCCTGTCGGCGAGGCGCCTGAACCGCTCCCGGCGCGCGCGGCGAGGCGTCCGTCCGTGCCGGCGGCGACCGCTTGCAGGGCACGCGCTCAGGGCGCCACGGTCGAACTCTGCGCCTACAAGGCCGCGCTCGTGGGATCTCGGGGTGTACCACAATCGGGACACCCCCTTGTGGTACCCGCCCGCGCGCCGCGATCCGTGGCCCCCGTTCTCCTCGATCCGGGCGCCCCGAGCGGCGCGATCCACCCGCCCCGCCCGCGCCGATCTCCGCCCCCCGCGCGCCGCGTCCGATGCTGGGTAGGCTGGGTGTTCGGCAGGATCACCCACAGCGGCCGGCCCGCGGCCGGCCGGCGCGCGGGGCGTGCCTGGGGGATGGACCGGTCGCAGGAGGTCCTGGTGGACGCGTCGCCGTGAGCCCAGGGCGACGGGTAGGGGGGAGGGGTCCGCCGTCTCTCCAGCGGCGGACCCCTGGCCGTCAGCGCGTGGCGGTCGTCACCACGCGCGAGGCCCGTGAGCGGTCAGACCGACGTGGCCTCGATGCCGAGCTCGCCGAAGGTGCCGAGCTGTACGGAGCGGCGCATCCCCGCGTGCACGCGGATGCCGTAGTCGGCGTTGAGGCCATCGGCGTGGCCCGGGCTCGTGTAGATGCGCGGCCCCACCGCGTTGCCGGAGGCGATGTCTGCGGCGAGCGCGGCGGAGACGTGCGCCGCCACGCTGTTCGGGACCGTGACGACGAGGTGCCCGGCCTCGTTGGAGAACCCGAGGTCGCCCTTGAGCATCCCGATCCAGAACCCGGCGCCGTCGTCCTCGTCGATGGCGAGCGGGATCGCGAGCACCTTCGCGCCGCTCGGCGTCGTCCGCTCCTGGATCGGGCCGTCGAGGATGGTGGAGAGGAGCTCCTCGAGCGACTGCCCGAGCAGAGCCTTCAGCGGGTCCACGATGACGCGCCCGAGCATGGAGACCCGCGTGTTCGGCAGGGTGACGGTCAGGCGCATGACGCGGTTCGGCTTCTGTGGCGGCGAGCCCTCGCCCTCGGACGAGCTCTCGCTCGCCGCGCTGGCGCTGCCGAGGGGGACGAGCTGGCCCATGATCAGCTCCCCCCGGCCTTGCGATTCCGGCGCGGCCTGGCCGGCGGCGTCGCCGCGGGCGGCTCCTCGATGACCTCCGCCTCGACGAGCGGGGGCTCGTCGCCCGACGTGTCGCCGCCCCCGCCGTCGTGGGCGTCGCCGTCGTCGTTGTCGGGCGCGGCGTCGCCGCCGTCGTTGGCCTGGTCGTCGCCGCCCTCGGCCTCGTCGCCGTAGCTGCCCGTGTTGCCGTCGCCGTCGTCGTCCCCGGCGTCGGCGTCGCCGTCGTCGTCGTCGTCGGCGTCGGCGTCGCCCTCCATCATGGCCTGGAGGCCGCTGGCCACCTCGCGATGCAGGCCCAGGCTCCGGCGCGCGAGATCGTTGGCGACCCGCTGCTCGTGGACCAGCTCGCCGATACCGAGGACGAGCTGCGCGAGGCAGAACGTCTGGACGTAGCTCTCGTCCGCCCCGTCGAGCTTCTCCCACTCCTCCATCGCGCGTTCGAGCGACTTGGGGTCGTTGGGGAACAGGAACGGGGGCGCAAGCGCCTTCACACGCCGGAGGAACGGCGGGAGATCGTCGGGGCGGGGGAGGGCGCGGACGTTGCCGGCCTGGGACTTGTTTTTCACGAGGGCTCCGTGGAGGAGGGGTTGCCGGCGTTGCCGGTGGCCTGGGCGAAGGACTCCGCGGCGTCGTTGAGCGTGGCGATCACGACCTGACGCATCTCGGGGTTCTTCAGGAGGGCGAGGAGCTTCGGGTTCTTCAGCGCGGCGCGGAGCGCGTCGTCCGCCTGCACGAGCTTCATGAGCTCGATGAGCTCCGGGTCGAACAGCACGCCCGTCTTGCTCGCCAGCCAGAGTTGGGCGAGCGAGCCGGCCTGATCCATGAACTGCTTCTGGAGATCGGCGCTGACCTTCCGGTCCTCGTGACTCCGCTGCTGGCCCATGCCGAGCTCGGCGAGGTCGATCTTGAACCCGAGCGTCTCCCCGAGGAGAGAGTCGATCTGTTCGTGCGCCTGCTTGAGCTGCTCGGCCTGTGAGGCGATGATCCCGCGCAGGTGGCCGACCGTGGCGCGGTGGGCGTCGCGCATCGTCTCCAGGTCCTCACGGTGCGCTCGACGGGACGAGTCGAACGCGTCGCGCAGGGACCGGAGCTGGGCGGAGTGGGCGATCCGGTCCATCCGGCTTTGTTCGGTCTGCCCGGCGTGCAACGTCTCCATCGTGCCGAGCGCCGTCCGCAGGAAGCCGCGCATCGCGCCGTTCAGCGCCGCCCACGAGGCCGGCTCGGCGCGGTCGGGGCCGGGGTCGTTCTCCAGCGGGCGCGGGAGGTGCTGTGGCGCCGGCTCGGCCTCGTCCACCCGGGGCTCGTCGGGCTCTCGGGCGACCACGCGGAGCCGCTTCGAGTAGAGCATCTTCGTGCCCTTCGGGCTCCACACCTTGATCCGGAGCTTGGCCTCCCCGTCGGCGACGTTCTCCTCGGCGAGCTCGATGATCCACCGCGCAACGGCGCGGGTGAGGACGAGGGCCTCGTCCTGCTCCGAGTGCGGGGGCGTCGGCGCCGTTGGATCGGCCGCGCCGTTGCTGTCCTGGCTGTCGTCGTCGTCGTGGTCCCCGCCGAAGCCCTCGTCGTCGTCGGCGCCGTCCGCGTCGCGTTCGGGCTCCTCGGCCCACGCCCCGCCGCCCTCCTCGTCCTCGTCCTCGGGCAAGTACGCGGTGAGGTCGCTGCGCGTGTACTGCCGGCGCCCCAACGGCTCGACGGCGTTCCGGGGCAGGATGCGCTCGGCGGCGAGGTACCCGATGCTGGAAGGAGCGTGGCGGAGGAGCTGCGCGGCGAACTCGTCGAGCCCGTGCACGTCCACGACGGAGGAGGAGGGGAGGTCCATAGATCGGCCCTACTTGCGGGCGATCCTGAAACCACGCTGAACCGAGCGCCGAACCGCCACCGGCCGGGCGGTAGCCGAGCGCCGAACCGCCACTGGCCGGGCGCCGGCCGCCCGCCAGCCGACGGTCAAACGCCCACTGGCCACGCGTTGAACCAGCGTTGGCCAACGCGTCGGCCGGGGCGTGGCTGGCTGGCCGCGGCCCGCGCTCCGAGGCTTGGCCAGCGACGGCTATTGATACATCGCCGGTTCATTCGCGGCCCGGGAGAGGGTGGATGTGCAACCCCCAGCCTCCTCCCGGAGTCATCAGTCATGTCGTCCAACGCCGCGCTCGATCGCGCCATGTCCGGCCAGAAGGTCGAGGGGACGGCTGCCGTCTCCGGCCTCAAGGCTGCCACCGAGAAGCTCAAGTCGATGAAGTCTCGCCTGGAGACCGCCAAGGAGAACGCCGGCACGACCGCCACCGCGGCCATGCACGCTGGCGAGACCCTCGGCACCACCTTCGTCGCGTCCACCGCCGAGGGCTACTTCGGCCGCGACAAGCTGAAGCCGGGCGGCGTGCCGCTCCGCGCGGTCGGCGGCTTCCTGCTCGGCGGATGGGGCCTCGCGGCCATGATCTCCGGCGACGGCGGCGGCCACCAGCTCGCCATCGGCACGGGCCTCCTGGCCTCCGAGGGTGCCAGCCTCGGCGTGCTCGCCGGTCAGGCGCTGAAGGAGAAGATGGCGAAGGACGCGAGCGCGAACGCCAACGGCGGCGCGGCCCAGACCCCCGCCAACCCGGCGGCCCCGGCGAACACCCCCGCCGCCCCGGCGGCCACCCCCGCCCAGCCCCAGGTCAAGGGCATCGCCGCCGACGACGTGGGCGCCCTGGCCCGCACCATCCGCATGACCCCCGGCACGGAGGGCGAGCGTCGCCCCCGCGGCGGCTGGGTCCAGGCGCGCCGGAACGCCGCCTAGTCCGTTCACCCTCCCGTCCTCGCCCGGACCTCCCACCCCACCGTTCATCCCCTTCGGAGCACTCCAGTGCGCACCATCCTCGGCCTGGCCCTCGTGGCCATGAACAACGGCGAGATCGAGGTCAACCTCGACTCCCTCAAGCCCGTCCCCCCCTCCCGCAAGCTCGCGGGTGAGGGCTTCTCCTTCGGCGACGACTACGGCGACGACTTCGGCGACGATGTCGGCGACGACTTCGGCGACGACGTCGGTGACGACGTCGGCGACGACATCGGCGAGGGCGACGAGGACGAGTACAGCGCGGACGAGGTCGGCGCCGAGCGCCGCCGCCACCGCCACCACAACCACGTTCGCCGCCCCCTCCGGAAGCGTCGCATGTTCGGCAACATCCAGACCTTCGCCGGGGCCGTGCAGGGCTCCGTCGGCGCGGCCGTGTCCGCGACCTTCACCCCGACCGCCACCCTCAAGATCGAGAAGATCATCGCGACCGGCGACACCGGCGCGATCATCACCACGATCATGGCCGGTCAGCGCGTGATCTTCGCCGGCACGCTCGCGGCCGCCGTCCTCGCGACCGGGAACTTCTCGGCGCCCCTGTTCGAGAACAAGTGGCTGATGAGCGGCGAGCCCGTCACCGTCAACTACACCTCGGGCAGCAACAGCGTCGGCCTGCAGCTCACGTTCTCCGGCAAGACGCCGGGGCACCGCGTCCGCTGCTAGTCGAGCGGGGTGAACTGTGGCGGGAGCGACCAGCGATCTCACCAACCGCGCGAAGCCGGCAGCCCTGCCGGCTTCGCCGGGGGCTGGGGTCGCTGGCCCTCTCACCGAGCTCACCCGGGCGCTGACGCGTGGCGGCAACGGGTGCTCGGAGTGGCGCACCGTCGAGCTGTGGAGCACGGACGGCCTGCCCTGGCAGGCGTTCCTCACCTGGTCCGGTGGACAGGGTGGTACACGCTCCGCGCAGATCGTGGTGGCCTCCGCGACGCGCATCTGCATCAACGCCAACAGCGTGTTCATCCAGGCGGCCAACCTCGCCCCCACCGTCAACAACGTGTGGTGTGCCATCGAGGACGGTCACGAGCACAGCGCGAACCAGTGGACCACCGACGGCACCGTCCAGGGTGCCGGGAGCGTGGACACCAAGCCTCCCCCCTTCGCTTCCTTCGTCCGTCTGGAGCTGTCGGACAACACCCTCTACAACAGCTCGTTCGTCGAGCTCTACGACGGGAACAACGTTCTCCGCGCTCGGTACCGCGGGGACCAGCAGCCCAACCCGGGAATCCCGGTCGGTGACGCGCTCAACGTGCGTGCCGTGCTCCCGGGTGCCACCAACTACCGCCTCACCTTCCTGCTCGGCCTGTAACGGCCGCTGGAGACCCCCGTGCAGCTCCTCGATCAGCGGTCCAACACGCCGCTCATGAACGTGACCCCCGCGGTCAACACCTCGAAGACGGGTACCACCTACCGCCTGGGCGACCTCACTCCCGAGTCGCCGCAGAACCCGGTCTTCAAGATCTCGACGGTGGTGAGCGCGAACGGCGGGGCGAGCACGCCCACCGCACAGGTGGTCGTCGAGACGAGCTCCGATGGCGTGAACTGGGTGCAGGCGGCCGCCGGCACCGTGCGTGCGGCCGACGGGACGACCTACCCCGAGGTCCTCGATCCGAACGGCGGGTGGCTCGGACCCTACGTGCGCGCCAAGCTCCTCCTCGCCGGTGGGACGCTCCCGAACGCGACGGCGTTCGTCGAGCTCATCAGCAACCAGCCCTTCTCCCTGTTCTAAGGGAGAAGCGGTGGACGTCGTGATGGGCGTTGCGTTCGACGAGAACGAGGCCGTCAGCCTGCTCAACTGGCTGACGCGCCACAACGCTCGCCTCCTCGCGTCGAACAGCAGCTACCCGCTGCTCTACGACGCCAACGTCGAGTACCGGCGTGAGGAGATCGAGACGTGGCTCGACGTGCCGAACCTGCTCATGCAGGGGCACGAGGACTGCGACGGCCTCGCGGCGTACCGAGCTGGCGAACTTCTCGCGCGCGGTTGGCGTGCCCTGCGTTCGGGCGAGGGCGGGTACGCCGCCGCGCGCGAGCTCCGCCCGGCCTCCATCAAGGCCGAGGTGGTGCTCACCACCCGTCTCGCTCCCGGCGAGAACGGGCTCTACCACTGCATCGTCCGGTACGAGGTCGATGGGCGCGTCTATTGGGACGATCCCTCGGCTCGCCTCGGGATGCTCGACACCCGGCTGACCGCCGAGGAGACGCAGCAGCGCCTCCGCTCGCGTGTGCAGCTCGCCGGCCCGCTTCGCCGCGGGCGCGTGCTCCCTCCCCGCCGCCCCCCCTCCTTTCGGACTCGCCGTCCCTCTCGGAGCCTCTGATGCCCCCCGTCCGCCGCATCCGCCGTACCCGCCGCGCCCCTCCTCTCCGCCGTCGTCGCGAGGAGGAGCCCGAGGAGGCCATCGAGACCGGCATGGACCCCGAGGTCCGCCGCGCCAAGGCCAACGCCAAGCGCCGCCGCGAGATCGCGAAGATCCTGAAGCGGGCGAAGCGCCGTCGTCGCGCGATCCAGAAGCTCCTCGTCAACCAGCCGCTGGGCTGGCAGAAGCGCGTGAGGCATCTCCGCCGCGCGCTCGCCGGTGACATGGCCGCGCTCAAGTCGCTGGGCTGGAAGCCGAAGCGCAGCCCCAAGCCGGGGAGCCAGGACGGCGACGAGCTCGACGACGAGCCGGAGCCCACCTCCGCCGACACGGGCGAGCCCGATGGCGCGGACGCGGACGCCGACGCGGCCGACCTCGCCGACGCGGACTCCGCCACCGAGGGGGACGGCAAGCGCAAGGTCCCCGTCGTCGAGGTCGTCTCCTGGCTCGACGAGGAGGTCTTCGGCGCCGATACCGACAAGCCGTTCGCCGCCATCAAGCGCGCTGCCGTCTCGGCCCGCGACAAGGTGTTCGGCTCGCCGATCCCGCTCGGGAACGGCGCCATCGTCAAGGCGAAGCCGGGCTACCGCGCGGTCACCCTCGAGGTCAAGCCGGGCCTGTACCTCGTCACCGTGTCCAGCGAGGCCGCCGTGCGGCAGCTCGCGCGGACGGCCGGTGAGGGCGAGGTCGGCTTCCTGCCGCTCATCCTCGCGCCGAAGATCATCCAGGCGGCCAAGGCCGGCCTGGGGCCGCACCCTGCGCCGGGCCAGGCCGTCGCGCCGCCCGCCGCGGCACCCGCGCCCGCCACCCCCGCCACGGGGTGCGACGGTCGCCCCTGTACCTGCCGCAAGTAGCGGCGGCTCGCTCTCTTTCGACCCTGGAGCCCGCATGTTCGGCCTCGACGAAAGCGTCGTGGACTCCCTGATCGCGACCTACCGGCAGGAGGCGGAGCAGTCCGTCGCCTCCGTGCAGGCCGCGCTCGCCACTCGCAAGGACGACCTCGCCAGGGTCGTCGCCGGCTTCCGGTCGGTGCTGTTCGCGGCGCTCAACCGCGCCATCCAGCTCAACATCGCGTTGGTGGGGGCGCTCCAGAAGGACCCCAACAACGTCGCGCTCGCCACGGCCCAGCGCCGGGTGATCCGCGTCATCGAGGCCGGCACCGCGCTGGCCCAGGGCTACGCCGCGTACGAGCGGCCCGCCGACGAAGCCGAGGCGGCCCAGGCCGTCCGGGTCGGCATCGCGCCGGCCGTGGTCCTCGTCGTGGCGATCGGCGGCGTCGCGGTCGTCGCGCTCTCGGTCATGGGGGTGGCCTGGGCCATCGTCCACTTCGAGCAGGCGAAGACGCTCGAGCACGAGCTCGATCTCGTCCAGGCCGACCCGTCGGTCGCCGGTGCGCTCGCGGAGCTCAACCGGTCGAAGGGCGCGGCGGACAGTGGCAGCGGGCCCGACCTCCCGAAGCCGCCCGGCGACGGGATGGGCACCGGGATCGCCGTGGCGCTCGGACTTCTCGCGGCCGGTGGCGCCGCGGTGTGGTGGATGAACAGCCGGAGGAAGTGAGACATGGGAAAGGGAGCGTTCAATCTGAAGGTGGCGGGCGCCCTCGCGGACGTTCCCGTGGCCATGACCGCCAAGGGCAGCGCCTGCGGCGGCACGTTCTGGTTTGCGTTCGCGCCGCGCGCGCACGAGGGCGTCATCATCCTCGCGCCGCCGCGTCAGTCGGACGTGCTCGTGTGGAGCACGAGCGGAGGCGCCGCACCCGCCGGTGCGCCGTCCACGTCGATGTCGCAGGCCGACGCCGTCAAGCGCCTGCGCGCCGTGCGCGAGGCGAGCACGGACAAGGCGACCGAGCCGGCCTACTACCGTGGGTCCTGGCGCGGCACCATCACCTGTCACGAAAGCGGACCCGTCATCCGGATGGAACGCAAGATCGCCAGCTACGGCCTCATGACCGTCGAGAGCGTCGGCGGCGACTGGCAGGTGACCGCCAAGACGCGTTCGGACAAGTGGTTCACGCAGAAGCGGTCGGAGGAGCAGACGCGGACGGAGCTCGTCCAGGGCTCGCTCGCCGAGGCGATGGCCCGCGGCTACGAGCTCGCGACCGCGTCCGTGTCGGTCGCGTGCTCGACGCGCGACACCGTGCGCCGGCAGGCGTTCGACCGCGACTACGCGACGCAGCACCCCGTCCGCCCCGGCGCCACGCCGAAGGACGCGACCAGCAGCTTCGACGCGCGCGCCGCGAAGCCCGCTCCCGCGCCGCGGAGCCGTCGCGCGAACCAGGCCGCGCCCGCTCCGGCCCCCGCTCCGGCCCCCGCTCCG
>Ga0228698_1001346_pt1 | contig 12338 bp, 10 predicted proteins | sample McNCre117_Aug_MG_FD_178015 | JGI IMG/M metagenome (GOLD analysis project Ga0228698, IMG submission 178015) | Freshwater microbial communities from McNutts Creek, Athens, Georgia, United States - 1-17_Aug_MG | ecosystem: Environmental > Aquatic > Freshwater > Creek | place: USA: Georgia...
AGAGGCGGCCGCAGCGCGTGCCCTCGGCCACGCCCAGGCGGGCAAGCAGATCGCGCGCCTCGGCCCGCGCGGCGGCGGGCACGCGCAGGCGGTCGAACTGCCAGGGCAGCAGGGCGTTGTCCAGCGCGCTGAGTTCGGCGAAGAGGTGGAACTGCTGGAAGACGAGGCCGACCTGCGCGCGCCGCCAGGCCTCGCGGCGGGCGGTGGGCCAGCGCGAGACGGGCTCGCCGTCCCAGTGCACCGTGCCCTCGTGCGGCGTCACCAGGCCGCCGAGCAGGTGCAGCAGGCTGCTCTTGCCGCAGCCGGAGGGGCCGGTGAGGGCGATCTGATCCGCCCGGCCGCCGGGCGTGCTGTGCAGCGTCAGGTCCAGGCCGCGCAGCAGCCAGCGGGGCGCGCGCTCGCCCGTCCCACCCGGCCCGGCGTCGTCGGCCGGCACGTGCAGGCCCAGGCCGCGGGCGCACAGGCCAGGGAGCGGATGGCCGGGGAGCGGATCGCCGGGCGCGTCGGTCACAGCCGGGTCAGTTCGGCGCCGCGCAGGCGCAGCTGGCTGACGAAGCCGGTGGTGGGGTCGATGTGGTGGCCGATCTCCAGCTGGCCCTGCGCGAGCAGGGCCTTGCCGCCGGGGATCAGGCTGGGTTCGCGGCAGTAGACCACGACGATGTCGGCCGGCCAGTCGGCGTCGCTGGCGCAGAAGGGGCAGACCGACATCGGCTGGCGCGTGAGCACCAGGAAGCTGGCGTCCGCCCGCAGCGGCGGGGCCGCGAAGCCGCGCAGGCGCACCCGCTGGCCGCGCAGCGCCTGCACACGCGGCGAGAACTGCAGGCCCAGCGGCGACATGCCGGCGTAGAGCTCGTCGAAGCGCAGCAGTGGGGCCTCGTCCCCGGCGTGGGCGAGGGGCAGCCCAGCCCCGGCTCCTGCGCCTGCGCTGAGCAGGGCCAGGTGCTGCAGCCAGCGCCGCCGCGCCGGATTCGAGGGGCCGTGGATCACTGGGCAGCCGGTCACTGCGCGGCGGTTGCCGGCAGCTTGACCTTGGGGGCCTTCTTGCTGCCCGCCGGCACGGGGGCCGGGGCTGCGGCGGCCTTCGGGGCCACCGGGGCGGCCAGGCCGAGGGCGTCGGCCATGTTGCGGAAGACCTCGGTGTTGTCGATGAAGCCGACGAAGCGCTCGGAGCCCGGGCCCATCGCGCTGATCAGGCCGTCGTCGGCGGTGTGGGTGCCCTGGTCGGCACCGCGCGCGCCGGTGCGCGGCAGGTTGCCGCTGCGCAGCTGGGCGCCGGGCGCGTCCTTGTAAGCCGGGTTGGCCACGATGTTGCCGCCGTCCTTGATCGCGGGCACGAAGGTGCCGCCCAGCTTCGGCGCGTAGGTCTCGTAGTAGTCCGGCGTGTTGGCGTAGGTGACGAACAGGCGCTTGCTGACGTCCACGCGCGCCGGGTAGCCCTGGGCGTTGGGGGCCGGGTAGTTCGGGTAGCCGGCTTCTTCGTAGACGCCGACCTTCTCGCGCGGGTCGCTGCCCGGCTTGTTGTCGTCCACGGTGCCGACGATCGACATGCCGTGCGTGTGGTCCGGCGTGACCAGGATCAGCGTGTCGTTGTTCTTCGCCGCGAAGTCACGCGCCACCTGCACCGCGTTGCTGAGCATGATGGTGTCGTAGACGCTGCGCTCCCAGTCCATCGGGTGGTTGAACTTGTCGATCAGGCCGGCCTCGACCATCAGCACGAAGCCCTCGGGGTTGCGCGACAGCACCTCGATGGCGCTGCGCGTCATGTCGGCCAGGTCGGGCTGCTCGGGGAACTTGGCCACCGTGTTCTTCTTCAGGAAATGGCGGTCCAGTGCGCCATCCATGTTGTCGAGGTGGAACAGGCCCAGCAGCTGCGTCGTCTTCGGGTTGGCGGTGGCGACCTTCATCTCGGTGTCGGTCGTGGCCAGGCGGTAGCCCGCGGCCTTGAAGGCGTAGAGCAGGTCGTTGTCGTCCTTGCGCTTGGAGCCGGCCACCGCCTTGGGCAGGAAGTAGGCCGAACCGCCACCGAGGATCACGTCCGCCCCGGAGAGGAAGAGCTGCTCGGCGATGACCTCCTTGTCGCCGCGGCGGCGCGTGTGCGCGACCATCGCGGCGGGCGTGGCGTCCTCGAGCTCGGCGTCGCTGACGATGCCCACCGACATCTTCGTCGTGCGCTTGACGACCTCGGTGATCGTCTCGACCTTCGGGTGGTCCAGGTTGCCTGCGGCGCGGCTGGCGTAGACGCCCAGCGCATTGACGGCCGACTTGTGGCCGGTGGTGTAGGCGTGGGCCGAGTTGGCCGAGTCGGTGATGATCGAATCCGAGCCGCTGGTGCCCACCAGCGCCATGTGCGGGAAGTCGTCGAAGGCCAGCTTGCCGAAGTACTTGCCTTCCTTGATGCCCTTGGACAGGATGCGCGCGGCCGTGCGGTTGGCCAGCGTCATGCCGTCGCCGATGAAGAGGATCACGTTCTTGGCCTTGCGCGCGCCGGTGGCGTAGACCTCCCAGCTGACCGCGAGCTTCTCCTTGCCGTTGGTCGCCTCGAGCGTGTAGGTCCCGGGCGTGGCCAGGCTGACGCCGCGCCAGACCAGGCTGGAGCCGGCCTTGCCGTTTTCCTTCTCGATGTACTGACCGGCCTGGCCCAGGCGGGTGGCCAGCGGCTGGCCGTTGAGCGTGACCTGCAGGTCGGCGGCCGGGCTGGCGGCGTCGAACTCGACCTTCAGGTCGAAGCGCGAGCCGGCGAGGATCGCAGCGCGGTCGAGCGGGTACAGCGCGCCGGCCTGGGCGGAGAGGGCGGCGGCGCCCAGCGTGAGGGCAGCGGCGAGGGGGCGGAGGCAGAACATCGGGTTTTCCAGCAGAGAGCGGCGACGCCCGGATTGGATGAAGCCCATGTGACACGATGGTGAATGGCCCCCAAATGGTGTCGGGGTCCACACCGCCGGGGCCGGGCGGACAATCCGGCGAGCTTTCCGCCCCGCCATGACCGACCGCCTCAAGCAGATCGAAGCCTTCGTGCTCACCGCCCAGAAGGGCAGCCTGACCGCCGCCGCCCAGGTCGAGGGCGTGGCGCCGATGATGATCGGGCGGCGCATCGATGCGCTGGAGGCTCGCCTGGGCGTCAAGCTGATGCTGCGCAGCACCCGGCGCATCAGCCTGACGCACGAGGGCAGCGCCTTTCTCGAGGACTGTACCCGGCTGCTGGCCGACCTGGCCAACGCCGAGGCCAGCGTCAGCGCCGGGGGCGTCAAGGCCAGCGGGCACCTGCGCATCACCGCGCCGGGCGGCTTCGGGCGCCGGCACGTGGCGCCGCTGGTGCCGGCCTTCCTGGCGCAGCACCCGGAGGTCAGCCTGTCGCTGAACCTGTCGGACCGCATCATCGACCTGATGAACGAGGGCTACGACTGCGCGGTGCGCGTGGGCGACCTGCCCGATTCCAGCCTGATCTCGGTGCGCCTGGCCGACAACCGGCGCCGCTGCGTGGCGGCGCCCGAGTACCTGGCGCGGGCGGGCGCGCCCACGCACCCCAGCGAGCTGGCGCGGCACGAGTGCCTCACGCTGAGCTCGGAGGCCAGCCAGTCGCGCGGTTGGGCCTTCACCGTCGATGGCGAGGTGCAGCACCAGCGCCCACCCGGCCGGCTGGACTGCAGCGACGGCCAGGTGCTGCACGCCTGGTGCCTGGCTGGGCTGGGCATCGCCTGGCGCAGCACCTGGGAGGTGGAGGGCGACCTGCGCGCCGGGCGGCTGGTGACGGTGCTGGAGGACTTCGCCGCGCCGCCCAACGGCATCTTCGCGATCTTTCCCCACGCGCGCCACCTGCCCCTGCGCGTGCGGCTGTGGATCGACTTTCTGAAGCACAGCTATGGTGCGCCAGGCTATTGGGACGCCTGAGCGGGCGGCGGGGGTGTATGTATTACGCGAATGGCATTCGATCTGCGGCGACGCCGTTGTGGCGTCGCACCCTTTGGCGAACACAATCGCTGCAGATCGACCCCAGGTGACCTGCAGGGTCAGATCACAGGACGGGTGGATGCGTGGGACGCCCGATCGAGATCAGAACAGGATGCGCCCCGAGCGGCGCGGCCGCTGCACTGCAACGCCTGCAGTGCCGGTCTGCGCGCACCGGGACGTGCGTCCGCCTGCCGATGCCCGCCGTGTCCCCTGCCGCCCTTCACCGCCAGCTCGAAGAGCTTGAAGCCCGCCTGCGCGCTGCCGATCCGGCGGCGCTGTCCTTGGTGGAGGCGCTGCGCCCGGCCTTTCTGGCGCAGCGCGATCAGTTGCTCAAGGCGCGCTTTCTGCTCGCGGCCGACCTGATCGACCCGGTTCGCCGGCCGATTTCAGAGCAGATCGATGACTTGCTGCGTGCGCTGCGGGTCTTTCGAGCCAACGGCCTGGCCGCAGAGGTGGCCCGCTGTCTGGCGCGGTTGTGTCTGCGCTACACCCAGGATGGGCTGGACCTGGCTGCGTTGACCGCCGGTCGAGCCGCGCTGGATGCGCCTCAACTGCAGCTGGTGGAGCGCATCCACCTGCTCGGGCCGATGTCGCGTGCGCTGACGCACCAGATGCGCCTGCCCGCCGCCTGGGCGTTGGTCGAGGAGGTGGCGGTGAGTGCCCGACCGCTGAGCCGTGACGGCGTGGCCTGGGCCCACTTTGAGCTCACCCGCGCGGCGCTGCATTGCGTGGAGGCCATCCGCGCCGCGCGGCAGCCATCGGTCTACAGCCTGGAGCTGGAAGCCGGCCCGCCCGATCTCCGAGCGGTCGAGCTGCACCTGAGCGCCTGCGAGCGGCTGCTCGACGCACCGCCGGTCACCCGGCTGGGCAGCGCTCGCGCCCAGCTTCGGGCCGTCGTGGCCGCGCTGCGGGGGGAGGGCGACCAGGCGGTGGCGTTGTTGCTGGGGCACCCGGTGGTGCCCGACAGCCACAGTGAAGTGGTGCAGACCAGCACCCTGGGCTGGTGCCTGCGCGTGCTCGGGCGTGCGGATCAGGCGCTGGCCAGTCTGCGGCGGGCCGACGACCTGCTGCAGCGTCAACCTGCCGGCAAGGCGCGCCTGCTGGTCGACTATGACCTGGCGCTGTGCCTGCGACAGCTTGGACGCTGCGATCAGGCCTGCGACGCCTTTGACCGCTACATCCGACAACGAGCGGTCTGCTTCGTGGCGGAGACGGCCGCCGCGCGCACGCTGGAAGAGGCGCTGAATCGCCGCGAATTCCCACGCGATGCGACGCTGCGCGGTCTGACGCAGCGCAGCGCGTTGCCGCCCGATGACATCGAATTGCTGCGCACCGAGCCGCCCTGCCTCGCGCTGGCCGAGCGGGCACTGCTGCAGCAGCTGCCGCGGCGCCTGGGCGTGCAGGCGCTGGCGCAGCACGCTGGAGTCAGCCTGCGAACGCTGCAGCAGGCGGCGCGGCGCTACCGCGGCCAGACCCTCAGCGACTTGCTGCGCCAGTGTCTGATGAAGGAGGCCCTGCAGCTGATGGCCGACACCGACCTCAGCCTGCAGGAGATCGCCGCGCGCTGTGCCTACCGCGACGCGGGGGCCTTCAGCCGTGACTTCAAGCGCGTGCACGGCAGCGCGCCCAGCGTGCACCGCGCCCTGTTGCGCCGGGCCGCGACGGCCCCGGGGGCGATGCCCTCCGGATGAGGGCCCCTACACTGTCGGCCCATGTGGAACGAAGCCCTGCTCGCCTATCTTCACCTCGCCTGCATCCTCGGCTGGGTGGTCTTCGTCACCAGCGAAGCCGCTTTGATGCGCAGCGACTGGCTCAATGGCGCGGTGGTCGAGCGTCTGGTGCGCGTCGACGCGATCCTCTGGATCTGCTGGGCCGCGGTGCTGCTCAGCGGGCTGGCGCGCACCGTGTGGGGCGCCAAGGGGCTGGGCTGGTACTGGAGCCAGCCGCTGCTGCATGGCAAGGCCACGCTGCTGCTGGCCCTGGGGGCGGCGGCCTGGCCCAACACGCGCCGGCTGCGCCAGTGGCAGGCGCGCTGGCGCAGCGAGGGCCGCCTGCCCGCGCCCGCCGAGATCGACGCGCTGCGCCGCCGCGTGATGGTGGCCGCCCACACGATGCTGCTGATCCCGCTGCTGGGGCTGGCGCTGGCGCGCGGGCTGCTCACGCGCTGAACCCCCCGATGCCAGAATTCACGCCCGGCGCGCCAGAGGGCGTCGCCGCAGCCCTTGGAGAGCAGTCATGAAGTGGGAAGGCCAGCGCGAGAGTGACCAGATCGAGGACCGCCGCGGCGATGCCGACGGGTTCGACTCGGGCGGTGGCGGTGGCGGTGGAGGTGGCGGCGGGCTGCGCCTGCCGATCGGCGGCGGTGGCGTCGGCCTGGGCACGGTGGCGATCGCGCTGGTGGCGGGCTGGATCTTCGGCATCAACCCGCTGACGATCCTGGGGCTGGTCGGCGGGGGGGACCACGCGGCGCCGACCACGGCCCACCGCCCCGCGCAGCAGCACGCTCCGCAGCAGCCGGTGCAGCGCGATGAAGCCACGCGCTTCGTCTCCACGGTGCTGGCCTCCACCGAGGACGCCTGGGAGGAGACCTTCCGCGCTGCGGGCGGCCAGTACCGCAAGCCGGTGCTGGTGCTCTACCGCGGCAGCACCCGCACCGCCTGCGGGCGCGGTCAGGCCGAGATGGGGCCGTTCTACTGCCCCGGCGACAGCAAGGTCTACCTGGACCTGGACTTTTTCGACGTGATGCGAAAGCGCCTGGGCGCGCCGGGGGACTTCGCGCAGGCCTACGTGGTCGCGCACGAGGTGGGCCACCACGTCCAGCACCTGCTGGGCACCACCGACAAGGTGGACGGGGTGCGTTCGCGCGTCAGCCAGGCCCAGGCCAACGCGATGTCGGTGCGCCTGGAGCTGCAGGCCGATTGCTTCGCCGGCATCTGGGCCCACCAGTCTCAGCAGGCGCACCAGTGGCTGGACAACACCGACTTGCAGGAGGCGCTCAACGCCGCCTCGCAGATCGGCGACGACACGCTGCAGCGCAACGCCGGGGGCGTGGTCGCGCCCGAGACCTTCACCCACGGCAGCTCGGCGCAGCGGGTGCGCTGGTTCAAGCGTGGCTTCGACAGCGGCCGCGTGCCCGACTGCAACACCTTCGAGGCCCGCCAGCTCTGAGCGGTGGACCCCGGCGCGCCGTCACATCTTCTGGATGATGGGGCGGCTCGATTCGACGGCGAAACGCGCGGCGGTGCGGATGCCGCTGGCGGGGTCGTTGGGGTCGAGCACGCTGCGCACCTCGGCGCGCAGCAGATTCGCGTCGAGGCGAAAGCTCAGGAAGCCGCGCTCGTCCGAGCGGCCGTAGCGCATCAGCGGGTACATCTCCAGCAGCGCGTCGGTGCGCGCCTGCGCCCAGCCGTGGCTGCTGATCGAGGTGCCGCAGAATTCGGTGGCCACGCGGGGCGCGCCGGCGGCCAGGGGGTCGGACCGCAGCTCGCTCACGTAGGTGGCGTGCACATCGCCGCTGAGCACCACGCAGCCGGGCACCCGGCGGTCCTGCACCGTTTGAAGCAGGCGCTGGCGGGCGGGGGCATAGCCGTCCCAGCCATCGGTCCAGACCTGGCCCTTCTCGGGGTCATTGCGGTCGCCCCCGACGGAGCGTGACATCAGCGTGGTCTGCGCCAGCAGGTTCCAGCGGTGGTCGCGGCTCCAGGCTTCGGCCAGCCACTGCTCCTGCGCCATGCCCAGCAGGCTGCGACGCGGATCGTCCAGCGCCGCACAGTCGATCGGCCGCACCACAGACGAGCCGCCTCGCCCCGGCTTCTGACACGCCTGCGGGTCGCGGTACTGGCGCCCGTCGACGCAGATCAGGCGCGCCAACTGGCCCCAGTCGAAGCGCGCGGTGATGCGCATGAACTCGTTGGTCGGCCGCAGCGCTTTCGGGAAGGGCAGGAACTCCCAGTAGGCGCGGTAGGCCGCCGCGCGCTGGGCGGCAAAGTCGCCTTCGAGTCGCTCGCCCTGCAGGCCGGCGTAGTCGTTTTCGACTTCGTGGTCGTCCCAGATCATCACCCAGGGCGCGACGGCATGGGCGGCCTGTAGGGCCGGGTCGGTCTTGTACAGCGCGTGGCGGGCGCGGTAGTCGGCCAGCGTGCGACAGGCCTGGCCACTGGGCAGCGTGTTGTGCAGGCGCACCCGGCCGGCCACCGGCGCGTTCTCGTAGATGTAATCGCCCAGAAAGACCACGAGATCGGGGGCATCCTGCACCACGTGGCGCCAGGCGGCCCAGTGGCCATGGTCCCAGCGCTGGCAGGAGGCGGTGACGAAGTGCAGCGGCGCGGTGGCGTTGGCGGCGGGGGCGGTGCGGGTGCGTCCCACGCCGCTGCGCTGGCCCAGCGCGGTGAAGCGGTACCAGTACCAGCGCCCGGGCTCCAGCCCGGCGGGCTCGGCGTGCACGCTGTGCGACCAGGCGGCTTCGGCCCACTCGTTGCCCTGCGCCACGACGCGGGCAAAGCCCTCGTCGGCCGCCAGCTCCCAGTGCACTTCGACCTGTGCGGGCAAGTCCGCGCCGGTCAGCATGGTCCAAAGCACCAGCCGGTCCGGCTGCGGCTGGCCGGACGCCACGCCGTAGGCGAACCGCGGCGACTGTGAGGCGAGCGGGCTGGACGTCGTCTGTGCGGGCAGTGGCGCACAGCCGCTGAGCAGGGTGCCCAGGCCCAGCCCGAGCCCGAGCAGTTGGCGGCGTTGAAAGGAGTCGGGGGGCAGTGGACGCATGGCGGCAAGTCGGCTTGAGCGCGGGGCGGAGAAACGCAGCGCGCAGGGGCGCGCGCCGGCCAGGACGCAAGGTTACGTCCTGGCAACACACGTTCAGTGTGCCGCAGCGCCGTGTCGCCAAATCGTTGCGGCAACGTCGCAGGGTTGAAAATTGATGCAGGTAAATCTCGAGCGCTCCAGGCGTGACGAATTCCGCGCAAACCCGGCCCTGTGGCCAGAATGCTGCGGTGTACCGTGCAGGGCTGGGGCAGATCGGACCGATCGGTCCGGGGAGATCAGAACGGAGATCAACACCATGTTGGACGAAGTGACGCGGCTGAGCGACCTTGCCGCGATCGAGCAACACCTCTGGCGTGAGCTGACGCGCTGCGTGCGCGACCGCGACCATGGCTGGCGCCGCGCCGTGCTGGCCAGCAGCCGCGGTGCCGACGGGGCCGATGCCCGTTTGATCGTGCTGCGCGAGGTGCAGCCGGAGCGCCGCCAACTGGTGATGTACACCGACACGCGCTCGCCCAAAGTGACCCAGCTGCAGCGCGACCCGCGGGCGACCTTGGTGTGCTGGTCGAGCGCGCTGGGTTGGCAGCTGCGCCTGCGCGGAGAGATCGAGATCGCCGCCGATGGCCTGGAGGTCACCTCCCGCTGGGCCACGATCAAGCACCGTCCGGCGGCGCAGGATTACCTCTCGCCGCTGGCGCCTGGCAGTGACCTGGAGGCCGGCGGGAGTGTCGACCGTCCGCGCGAGCACTTTGGGGTGCTGACCTTTCGGGTGGAATCGATCGATTGGCTCGAATTGCATGCGCTGGGTCACCGGCGCGCCGCCTTCGACGCGCGCGGGCGCCGCTGGCTGGCGCCCTGAGCGGCCCGCGGCCCGCGGCCACGGTGCACGGGCGCCGCCATCCGAGCGCCAGCAGACCGGGCGCACAGCGGCGACAATCGGTGCCGCCCCTTCGCCGCCGCGAGTCCGTCCGTGTCCTCCCTGCCTTCGTCCCCGCTGTCGTCCCCCGACGCTTCCCGCTCCGCCCCCAGCCGCGGGCCGGCCGCCCCGAACCCGGTCGCGCTGCGCCTGGGCTACCTCGGCCTGGCGCCCTTCGTGCTGCTGTCGCTGCTGTCGCTGCTGGTGCGTGAGAACGTGCACCCCTACGTCGTGCTCGCGCTGGCGGGTTACGCAGCGGTGGTGATCTCCTTCCTCGGCGGCATCCACTGGGGCCTGGGCATGCGCAGCACGCTGCCCTCGCCGGTGCCCTTCGCCTGGTCGGCGGTGCCCGCTTTCCTGGCCTGGATCGCGGTGGTGATGCCCGCCTACGCCGGGCTGGTGATCGACGGGCTGGTGCTGATCGCCTGCTACCTGGTGGACCGGCGCACCTACCCGGCGCACGGTCTGTCGTCGGCCTGGCTGACGCTGCGCTTTCGCCTGACGGTGGTGGCGGCGCTGGCCTGCTTCCTCGGCGCGGCGCGCACCTGAGCGCGTCGCCCCGTTGCCGCCTTCCTTCTGCCGTTGGGCCTGCCGTGTCTGACCTGTCCCCCGATCTGCCCGCCGTTCATTTCCACGTCGAGCTGCCGCAGCCGCAGTCGCACCGCTTCCAGGTCACGCTGACGCTGGCGCGCCCCGCCGAGCGCCAGCGCGTCAGCCTGCCGGTGTGGATCCCCGGCAGCTATCTGGTGCGCGAGTTCGCCCGCCACCTCAGCGGCCTGAGCGCCAGCCAGGGCGGCCGGGCCTGCACGGTCCGCGCGCTGGACAAGTGCAGCTGGGAGGTGGGCTGCGCCGCCGATGACCCCGCGCCGCTGCAGCTGTGCTACGAGGTCTACGCCTTCGACCGCTCGGTGCGCACCGCCTGGCTGGACAGCCAGCGCGGCTTCTTCAACGGCAGCAGCCTGTTCCTGAGCTGCGCGGGCCGCGAAGACGCGCCGCAGCGCGTCACGCTCGGTGCGCTGCCGGCGGGTTGGGACGTGGCCACCGGCCTGCCCGAGGTCCACGGCGCGGACGGCGCCCCAGGCTGGATGGCGCCCGACTACGACGCGCTGATCGACCACCCGGTCGAGCTGGGCACTTTCTGGCGCGGCCACTTCGAGGCCGGTGGCGTGCCGCACGAGTTTGTTGTCGCCGGAGCGCCCCCGGGCTTCGACGGCGAGCGCCTGCTCGCCGACACCCGCCGGATCTGCGAGGCGCAGATGCGCTTCTGGCAGGGCTGCGAGCGCCCGGCCTTCGAGCGCTACGTCTTCCTGCTCAACGCCGTGGACGACGGCTACGGCGGCCTTGAGCACCGCAACAGCACCGCGCTGATCTGCAACCGCCGCGACCTGCTGCGCCGGGCGTCGACTGCGGCGTCGGAGGCCAAGCCGGCCGCATCCAGCGACGGCTACGTCACGCTGCTGGGCCTGATCAGCCACGAGTACTTCCACACCTGGAACGTCAAGCGCCTGCGCCCGGTCGAGTTCACCCGCTACGACCTCACGCGCGAGAACCACACCGAGCTGCTCTGGTTCTTCGAGGGCTTCACCAGCTACTACGACGACCTCTTCCTGGTGCGCGGCGGGCTGATCGACGAGGCGCGCTACGTCAAGCTGCTGGCCAAGGCGGTCAACCAGGTGCTGGGTAGCCCGGGCCGCGCGGTGCAGTCGGTGGCCGAGGCCAGCTTCGACGCCTGGACCAAGTACTACCGCCCGGACGAGAACAGCGCCAACGCGACGATCAGCTACTACAGCAAGGGCGCCCTGGTGGCCCTGGCGCTGGACCTGACGCTGCGCAGCGAAGGGCCGGGCACGCTCGACGCCGTGATGCGCGGCCTCTGGCGTCGTGCCTGCGCCCGCAGCGAGGCCGCCGGGGGCGCGCCGGGGCAGGGCGGGCCGATCGACGAGGCGGACATCGCCGCGCTGCTGCGCGAGGTGGGTGGGCGCGACTTCGCCCCGGAGCTGGCCGACTGGGTGCACGGCACCGGCGAGCTGCCGCTCGAGCGCCTGCTCGCCGCGGTGGCGCTGCGCTGGAATCGTGAAGCGCCGACGCTGGCGCAGAAGCTGGGCGCGCGCAGCAGCGACGGCCCCGGCGGCCCGACGGTGCAGTCCGTGCTGCGCGGCGGCTGGGCCGAGCGCGTCGGCCTCGCGGCCGGTGACGAGCTGCTGGCGCTGGACGGCTGGCGTCTGGGCAAGATCGACGACCTGACGCTGTACGGCGCGTTCGACGCCGCTGGCGAGCGGGCGCTGCCCCTGCTGGTGGCGCGTGACCGCCGCCTGCTGACGCTCAATTGCCCGGCGGGTGCCCCGACGGTTGACGGGTCGGTGACGCTGGCGCCGCAGCCCGAGCCGGCGGCCGACGCGCGCCAACGCCGCGAGGCATGGCTGGCTCCGACCCCCGCCTGACGCCGCCGCCCGGGGCCGATGCGCCCCGCCGACCGTCCGACCCGCTGCCGCCGATCCCGTGGCGCGGCCGCGCCGGTCGTCTGGCGCTGCTGCTCGCGCTGCTGCTGCACGTCCTGGTCGGTCACCAGGTCGGCGAGCTGATCGCGCCGATCGACACGCGCGCCCCGCCGATGCAGCGCCTCCATGCCGCCTACACCCGCCACGTCGCGCAGGCCGAGCCGCCCGCGCCGACGGCGGCCGCAGCGGCGGCCCCCGCCAAGCGGCCGGCGTCGCCGCCG
>Ga0228698_1001347_pt1 | contig 12334 bp, 14 predicted proteins | sample McNCre117_Aug_MG_FD_178015 | JGI IMG/M metagenome (GOLD analysis project Ga0228698, IMG submission 178015) | Freshwater microbial communities from McNutts Creek, Athens, Georgia, United States - 1-17_Aug_MG | ecosystem: Environmental > Aquatic > Freshwater > Creek | place: USA: Georgia...
TAATCACTTTTTAAAGAACCGCAATGGATGGGTTAGCACAGGCGATACCTTGTCTCGACATCGATAGGCAGAGTCATTCCCGACATCGGTAGAGTGATCGCCATTCACCGAAAAATGCGGTTGCCCATAAGATCTAAAATGTCGCAACAAGCAAAGCGCTTACAAGAAGCGAGCTAAGGGAATGCACACATGAGTGATTGGGACTTCCTCCACGAAATGAACCAACGTGGCTACAGCCAAGAGGATATTGCCGAAGCTGCTGCAGTGGGGCTGGCACCTTGGGAGTTCGAGTGTTTGAGTGAGGAGTGGATTGAATCACAGCTCTCTGACGCCGCGATTGAGGACGCTTTGGGCATAGGGACTGGAGAGCCATTTCAAAGCCGCGATGGTCTGCCCTTTAGCATCCTGGAGCAAACGGAGATTTTTCAGGATTTGGTTGACTGTGCTGAGCGTCACTACAAAAATACCGGCAGATTCTTGCAAGTTTGGGGGGAACTCGGAGAGATTTATGCCGAGATCAGGTTTGGGCTTCGCCGGCATGGAACGCACACAGCCGGATCTGACGGCACGATTGCCGGCAAACTTGTCGAGGTAAAAACCATTTCTCCCGAGAAAGCTGGCGACCATGTGCTCGTCAAGAGCCAGGGAAATTTTGAGCAGGTCCTCATCGTACGTATCGACCAGGATTTCAAGTTCCGAGCCAAGCTAATCGATAGGATCGACATCAAGGAAGGTGCCGGGAAGTACCTCAAGGTACAGTTCAAGGCTGGCGATGGTCCTGTTGATGCAGACGTGATCACCTGATAACGAAAGTTCTCGTAGCATGAGTGGTCGCTCTCAGCCTCAAACGGTCAATGGGAAATGAAAAAACCACCCTGAAGCGTCTTCTCGCAAAATTCAACTAGCTAAGTTATTGATTTATATGACTTTGTGCAACAGCTAGATAATGCCGCCAGACAACAAAAAGCCCGGACATGCCGGGCTTTTTAATTTTAAGAATATGCCCGGCGCGTGCCTGGTATTCTCAAAACATCGTTAAGCTGTTGATTCTTAAAGCTTATTTTGGGGTGGCTGATGGGGCTCGGACCCACGACAACAGGAATCACAATCTCGATCAGCAACCCAATAGCCATGCGGCTTGCAGCCTGATTGGTGAGAAATTATTCCCCTTATTGAGCCGTAAATTCAGTGGTTTTGCAGCGCTTCGTTCCCACATTTGACTTCGAACTTTTTGAGTGTTGCAATTTACAGCGACGACAAAAACGCAGTGGCCAAACCCACGGCTTCTGCGTAACTGGGTCGATATTCCAAGACATCAATGGCAGCGAACTGGGCCTTCAGCACCACGCTACGTTCATGGACCTGTTTCAGAAATGCCGCACGATGCCGCGTCAAATAGCGACTTGCCGTTGCCAACGCCTTCGGCTCACATTCAATGACCATCGCAAGGTCAAACAAGTCACGCGCGGTAGCTCGATCGCCGCGGTGCCAAAGTTTTTTGGCAACGATTTCCGCCGCCGTCTCCACCTTAATGGCGCGTCCCAACAATTCCCACATTTCATAAGGGTCAGCCGTCAAATTGGGCGATGCAACGAAATCGATCTCCCCTTCTGGTCGCATCAACTTGATGTAGCCCGGTCCTTCAACGTACTGATCGGTCACGCATTCGGCCACATCACTCAGGCGGGGTGAAACATACCCGAGGTATTGCGGGTCTGGCACAAAGATATCAATGTCCTTGCTCATGCGGTGACGCCAGCGCAGCATTAATACCGTACCGCCACCGAATGTCCAAAATGGGTCCGGAATTCCATGGGCGGCAATCTGATCAATCAACGAGTAAGCATGGGGCAACAATATCTGCCAGACGCCGTCAGGCAGCACGCCTGGGGTCTTATGTGCCGAATTCATGCCGCCCACACGGCGCGCGGTGAGCGTAACGCACGCGCCCAATCGAACAAGTGCTTCCAAAGTTGCTTGGGCGCCAGGTGACTGCCGATTGCCACCTCTTCCACTGCCGCGACGATCAACGCTATGGGCGCCTCGTCCAACAAAGTGGCGACCTGCGGCATGATTCCTTCGGGCAACTTGCCATCGACCAATGCTGCGGCCAAGGCCGCAGGATTCAGCAATGTCTTGTAACTCACACTAGCCGTCTGGCTTAGCAACTGCAAAGCGTGAGTCCATTCCTTGCGAGCACCAGCGTCCAGTCGGATTCCTAGAATATCCAGCAACACAAGAAGCTTGGCAGCCCCGAGGTCCACTAGCGAGCCATTCTCCAGTTGGTTGATGGTAGCGCGCGACAACATACACAGCGATGCGAGCCGTGCTTGCGAAAGTCCCAAGGCTTGGCGGCGCACCTGCACAAGCCCACCGATCTCTGAAAGGTTCATGAACGCATTGGGCCACATACGCAAAAAATGTCAAGCATATATGACATAAAATCCAATACATACCCTCACTGCGCACAGTGATGTGCATCACGTAGCACCCATGTCCACTTCCCTTGGCGGAAAATTATGTGTGCCTGGAAAACTAAAAGCCCGCTATCGTTTCCGTAGCGGGCTTTTAGTTTTCCGTGAGGCTTTATATGGGGTGGCTGATGGGGCTCGAACCCACGACAACAGGAATCACAATCTTGATCAGCAACCCAATAGCCATGAGGCTTGCAGCCTGATTCGTGGGAAATTTTCTCCGTTTCTGAACCGCAAATTCAGCGGCTTTTGTTAGCTTGCTTCCCACGCATTTGGGAGTACGAAGACCCTCAATACCGATAGTCCACCGCGCCGTAGCGCTGCTTACGCTGACGGCACGTCGTAGCCCTGCTCGCGCAACTGTTTTACCCAGCGCCGGATGCGCGCGCGCATATTTTTCTTGTCTGCGTCACTGAGGAAGTACATGGCATCGACCATCTGGATGGCGTCGGCCGGCAACACGTAGCCGTGTTGTAACAGGGCCATATTGAACACACGGTCTTTTTCGCGGTTGGCCGCTGTCTTGGACATAAACAGGTCAATCGTGTCCAGGCACAAACCCAGCCGGCCATTGGTGCCTGCATTCTGCACGCGGTGCAGTCGCGATTCCCATCCTCGGGGCAATTTGGCGGTTTGCGAATCCACCCCTTGGGCATAAAAACCATACGTCGTGTGAAACTGCGAACCTTCACCCAAGGCACCATCGATCATGGTGGATTTGTCTTCGGCGTCCCGAGGGTAAATATCCGCTTCGGCCGACATCTTGAACACTTCCGGCGGATAAGGGATCGGTCCCAATATCGACTGGCTGCCGACGATGATGAATTCATATTCGTTGGTCACGTCGGCAGCGGCACGAATAATGTGCTCCAGGTCCTCGCGATTCATGGCGTTGGCGCCTCCCAACCCTCAATGCTATCCGCTGGCAGGCTGCCAAGCATGATGCCGTTCTTCAGGGCACTTACCTGCGCCAAAATATCGGTACGTACTTCGGCAGGTAACACGCTCAGCAAGGGTGACGCCTGCCGCAGCTCCTGTCCACGACGTGTGCGGCTCAAAGCGCGGCGCCAGTCACGACGGTGCAAGATCACCGACCATTCATCCCATAAAAATTGGGTATGGGGATTCGGACTCTGGCGCCACCGATCCAACGTTTCCTGCGCCTGACGTATCAAGGCCGGGTTGCTGCGCATCAAGCGAACGGCTTCCTGGTGTAGCATCAAGCTTTGCAGATCCTGCACCTCGTGTGCTTGTGCCGTGGCCTTCACTGTCGCGGACAGTGCTTGTGCAGCGTGTTTACCTGGCTTGCGCACTGGTGTAGGGTCGGGTTGAAACACGCCGCTTGCCAGTAAAGCCAATTCACCAGAGATACCCAGAGCGGACATCACGCGCAGGTACGTGCCAATGGAAGGAGCTGGGTCCCCCGCCTCAACCGATGCGAGCGTGGTGCGCGAAATACCAACCGCCTGCGCCATCGTGACGCTGGACAGTTTTCGCAGTTTTCGCAGATGTTTAAGTCTTTCCCCCAACTGCCGGAGTAGCTGGCGATCAAGTACAGTAGCAGTCTCTGAGTGAGCGATCATTTGATCAACATAATAGGCAATTAATCAATTTATGTCCATTTTATTGGTCATTTAATCACTGATAACATCGTGCCGTTGGCGGCTCAGGACATTCTGCGAGTCACTGCTGATACGGGGAAAATACGCGAAGCCAAAACAAAAAACCCTGCGACGTTAACGAAGCAGGGTTTTAGTTTGCCGTGAGGCTTTATATGGGGTGGCTGATGGGGCTCGAACCCACGACAACAGGAATCACAATCCTGGACTCTACCAACTGAGCTACAGCCACCGTAGAAAAAAATTATAACACTGGTTTTGGCCTCATTCGGCCGTAATCAGCGAAGTTTTCACGCCTGCAATCGGTTTTTCAACTTTAATTTGTGCCTTGAAACGCACCTTCAAGTTTTCAATGTATGCACGATCCTGGGCTGCGGCCAACCACTGCGCATATTGGTTGCGCTCTTGTTGAGCAACGTCTTTCGCTGGCGCCGCCCGGTCCAACACCTTGTTGATGCGGGCTACTACATAACCCTGGTTTTGCCCCAAATCAACGCCAATCCATGCAGGCAAACTGGCGGTGTCTGCGCGCATCACCGCGTTCAGCACGGCAGGTGCCAAACCTTCTGCTTTATCGCGAGAAATCGTCTTCGCCGCTTCCAGCTTGGCATTTTCCGGATGGGCCTTCCACTCTGCCAACTTGGCAGTACCATCTTTTAACGCCAGCGCCGCAGACTGGGCTTCAATAATTCGATCACGCACAGTGTTTCGCACCGTGTCCAGCGGCAGCAAATGGGCCGGTGTGTACTGGGTAATACGCGCTGCAACCATCTTGTTAGCCGCAATTTCAATTGCCTCTGTATTGCGCTTCTTTTCAATCGAGTCCGCAGAAAACAAAGCTGTCAACAATTTGGCGTTGGCCAACACGCCGGTAGCGCCTGGTTGCGCTTGGCGCTGAACCTGCGTGGCGGTCTGAATGTCCAGCTTCAATTTGTCCGCCGCTGGCTTCAAACTATCGGCTTGTTCATAGACCGTATTGGTAAAGGTTTCTGCCAATTCAGCGTATTTGCGAGGTGCCAGCTGTGCGCGAAGTTCAGTGTCCAGCGTAGTTTTGAGCTCTTCAAAAGACTTCTGTTTGGGCTGATGGATATCGGTGACTTTGATAATGTGAAATCCGAAATCGGACACCACGATGTCACTGATCTGGCCTTTCTCCAACTTGAATGCCGCATCTTCAAAAGGTTTGACCATTGCGCCTCTACCGAAGAAATTCAGGTCGCCACCCGCTGCCGCAGAACCCGGGTCCTGTGAGTTCTTCTTGGCAACATCAGCAAACGAAGCTGGATCTTTGCGAACCTGGGCAAGCAACGCTTCCGCCTTTTCTTGGGCTTTCTGACGCTCCGCAGCAGGCATGTCCTTGGGTGCATTGATCAAAATGTGGCTGGCCCGGCGCTCTTCTGCACCGCTTAGGCGTGCAGCGTTTTGGTCATAATAAGATTTCAAATCGGCGTCGCTGATGGCGAGCGTTTTCTTGATACTGTCCAGATCCAAAACAGCATATTCCACGTTGGCCGTTTCGGGCGCTTGAAACATGCCGGGGTTGGCTTTATAAAAAGCCTCAATGGCGCTTGCATCCGGATTTACTTGAGCGCGGAACGCTGTCGGTACAAAATGTGCCAATTCAACTTCGCGGCGACCAAAAAATGCGTTCAGGGTGACATCCACCAAGCGCGTCGGCGCCACCTCAGCGGTCAGCACAGCGCGCTCAGGCATGCGCATGGTCATTTCTTGACGAACCCGGGCCTCAAAGGTTTCGGGCGTCATGCCTTGGGCTGCCAATAATGCGCGATAACGTTCCATGTCCAAGCGGCCATCCGGACCGCGCAAACCGGCAATCGTCGGATTTTGTTGCAACTCCCGGGCCACGCTGGCATCGGTGGCGAAAAGGTGTGCGTCCTGCGCGGCGGCTTGCAGCACGTGGTCGCGCACCAGGCGCTCCAAACTAATATAGCGGGCCTCGGGTGAATCAAGCAGTTTCACGTCAACCTGGGGATTGCTTGCCCGAACCCGGTCTACTTGGGACTTGTGTGTGGCCTCCCACTCTTCGCGCTTGATCGATGTCCCTGCCACCTTGGCGACCGTTTCACCGGCCCCATTGATGCTTCTAAACCCGTTAATACCAACCAAAACAAAGGCCGGGATGATCAGCAAGAACATCATGAACATCATGATCTTGGTGTGCTTGCGGACGAAATCGAACATGCTTATATCTCCATCAGATCAACAAAAAGGCCTCCGAAGAGGCCCATTTTTTATGCATTACATGCCCAATTCGATTGCCTGCGAGGCATCAGCTGGCAATGCACGAACACTGTTTGAATTTTGTTCTTTCACATCGCACAATTCGCGGCAGGTAGTGGTGGGTGATGACGGGCTCGAACCGCCGACCTACGCCTTGTAAGGGCGCCGCTCTACCAACTGAGCTAATCACCCTGCCTTAACGAATCAACTGCGAAAACAGTTTAGTTTAACGCGTCTTTCAGTGCTTTTCCTGGACGGAACTTCGGCACTTTAGCAGATTTAATTTTAATTGCATCGCCGGTACGCGGATTGCGACCCGTGCGCGCAGCACGTTTGGTCACAGCGAATGTACCGAAACCCAGCAAAGAAACCGTACCACCTTTTTTCAGGGTGGTCTTCACCGCACCAATGGTGGACTCCAGCGCACGACCGGCAGCAGCCTTGGAAATATCTGCGTGTTTAGCGATGTGTTCTATCAATTCAGTTTTATTCACAAAGACCCCTTTTTCTGAACGCACAGTGGGAGGAACGGCTCTTATTCTTTCAAATAGTGGCGAACCGGCACAAACCGTAGCCCAAAGGGCAGAAGCGTTCATTCACTCGTGCTGTGATGCGAGGGACGAATTCTAGTATCTTTTTTTGCCACTTTCGTCCGACCACCGGAAGTTTTTTTAGTGTGCCCGCGCACGGATCTCGGGCACCGCCTTTTGCAGGTAGTACACCATGGACCAGACCGTCAAAACAGCCGCACCCCAAATCAGCACCACTCCCCAAAAATGGGTGTCAATCAACCCGAACAACATGCCATCGAACAACAAGCACGGAATAGCGATCATCTGCACCGTGGTTTTCACCTTGCCCAGCATATGTACCGCGACGCTTTTGGACGCACCTATTTGCGCCATCCATTCACGCAGGGCGGAAATTGCAATTTCCCGGCCGATGATGATCAACGCCACGAACACATTGCAACGTTGCAGATGGACCAACACCAAGACGCAGGCACAGACCAGGAATTTGTCTGCTACAGGGTCCAGGAAGGCACCAAATTTTGATGTCTGGTGCAGCCGGCGGGCCAAGAAGCCATCCAACCAATCGGTGAATGCGAACAAAACAAACAGCACCGTCGCAACCCAGTTCCTGTCGGTGGCGGACAGCATCGTGTCAGGCAGATAAAACACACCAGCGATAAAAGGAATCGCGACGATGCGCGCCCAGGTCATGATGGTGGGGATAGTCAAAAACATAGTTGAATTGTGGCACGGCTAATGCAGTGCCCGGTATATTTCTTCCGCCAACGCATGGGATATCCCTTCCACTGTAGCGATGTCTTCAGCGCTGGCTTGCTCGACGCCACGCACGCCACCAAAACGCTGCAGCAAGCGGGCCCGGCGCTTCGGTCCGATACCCGGTATTTCCTCCAGCTTGCTGCCCCCCACACGCACCCGCGCCCGTTGCGCGCGCATGCCGGTAATGGCAAAGCGATGGGCCTCGTCGCGTATTTGAGCGACCAGCATCAAAGCTGCCGAATCGGCCCCCAAATAGACTTTGGCACGCCCGTCGGCAAACACCAGCTCTTCCAATCCAACCTTGCGCCCCTCGCCTTTTTCAACGCCGACGATCAGGCCCAGGTCAAGGCCCAATGCAACAAAGACTTCCCGCGCCATCGAGACCTGCCCCTTGCCACCGTCAACCAAAACCAGATCGGGCATGCGCAAATTGGACGGTCCACCCGACTCTTGTGCAAGCGCCAATGCCTCGGCAACCTTGCCATAACGTCGGGTTAGCACCTGGCGCATGGCAGCGTAGTCGTCGCCCGGGGTGATGCCGTCAATTTTGTAGCGACGGTATTCCGAATTTTGCATTTTGTGCCCGTGAAATACCACGCACGACGCCTGCGTTGCTTCACCCGCCGTATGGGAAATATCAAAACACTCAATGCGCAATACATCCAAACTCTCCATCGGCAAGTCCAGCGCTTCGGCGAGTGCACGGGTACGTGCCTGCTGAGACCCCTCTTCGGACAATAAACGCGCCAATTGCAGCGCAGCATTGGTTTGCGCCATTTCGAGCCAGGTTTTGCGTTGCCCACGCGGTTGGTGCACGGCATTCACACGCACACCCGTCTGCTCCGACAGTGCTGCCAATAGCGCCTTGTCTACTGGTGCGCTGAGCACCAAAACGCCAGGCAATGCCACATCGATGTAATGCTGGGCCAAAAATGCTTCCAGCACCTGTACTTCCACGGACGGCTCTGCCGCTGCGGGGGCACTGTGGGCCTCGATCGATTCGGCTTGTGCCGCCAGGACGCTCAAGGCCAACTGGCTGGCATCTTCGACATGCACCGGAAAATAAGGCCGGTCACCCAAATGCCGGCCACCGCGTACCATGGCCAAATTCACACAGGCCCGTCCGCCCTGCACTTTAACGGCCAGAATATCTACATCCCGATCGTCCACATTGTCGACCGATTGTTGGTGCAGCACATTGGACAGTGCCGCCATCTGATTGCGCAATTCTGCCGCCTGCTCAAACTCCAAGGCGTCCGAATGGGCCAGCATGCGAACCTCTAGTTCCTTGAGCACCTGCTGCGAGTCTCCGCGCAAAAACCGCTCAGCATTTAAAACGTCCAAAGCATAGTCACTCGCAGATATATGCCCGACACATGGCCCAGAACATCGGTGAATCTGGTAGAGCAAACAGGGACGCGCACGGTTACTGAATACCGAATCTTCGCAGGTACGCAAACGAAACACTTTTTGCATTAGCAAAATAGCCTCTTTTACAGCCCAGGCACTGGGATAGGGGCCAAAGTAGCGGTGCTGCTTCTCTACGGCGCCACGGTAGTAAGACACCCTCGGATAGTGTGTTGGCGTGGCTGGCGCATCGGACTTGATGTCCAAGCTCTTTGCTTGGCCCGACAGCTTCAGATAGGGGTAGCTTTTGTCATCCCGAAACAAGATGTTGTATTTCGGATTGAGCGTCTTGATCAGGTTGTTTTCCAGCAGCAATGCTTCGGCCTCGGAACGCACTACAGTGGTTTCCATGCGGACTATTTTGCTCACCATATGACCAATCCGGGTGCCACCGTGGTCTTTCTGGAAATAACTGCTTACGCGCCGCTTGAGGTGAATTGCTTTACCCACATAAAGCACCTGATCTTGGGCGTCAAAATAACGATAAACGCCGGGCAAGCCCGGCAAAGCTGCCACCTGTCGGAGTAACGCTTCGGAATGCACTGAATTCATGGTGCCTATTGTCCATGGACAATAGGCACCATGAATTGGGATATTTTTTGCCGGGTAATCGACAACTACGGAGACATCGGCGTCTGCTGGCGGCTGAGCGCCGACCTGGCACAGCGTGGTCACAGCGTGCGCCTCTGGGTTGATCAGGCGGAGGCTTTGCACTGGATGGCACCCGGGGCAATTGAGGGGCAATGGCCGGGCATCGCGATTTTGCCCTGGCAGGCCAGCGAGGACCCTTACGCAGTGCGACAACTCAAGCCATCCGATGTGTGGATTGAAGGCTTTGGGTGCACCCTGCCAGAAACGTTCGTAGCGCACTTTGCGCGCTTGCAAGCGGACGCGCCACCAACGTGGATCAACTTAGAGTACTTGAGTGCCGAGCCGTATGTGGAGCGCTCACACGCACTGCCCTCGCCCATCATGACGGGGCCGGCCAGATCCTGGCTTAAGTATTTTTACTATCCTGGGTTTACCGCTGGCACCGGTGGTTTGCTGCGGGAGCCTGGGCTGCCGGCACCCTCCCCCCCGATGACAGGCGCCGAGGTTGCCAATTTTTTGCATTCATTGGGCATCCAATGGCGAGGCGAGCGATTAATTTCGCTCTTTTGCTACGCCAATGCACCGGTTGCCGAACTGCTGACGGCACTGACCCGCCACGCACACCCCACCTTGCTATTGGCAACCCATGGGATTGCACAAAAGATTTTGAATGCACTTCCAACGCCACCGCTGCCGATTCGCGTTGCACCGCTGCCGGCGCTGCCACAGCCCACATTTGACAGCTTGCTGCGGTGTGCCGACTTGAATTTCGTCCGCGGCGAAGACTCTCTTGTGAGGGCCATCTGGGCCAACAAGCCGCTGGTCTGGAACATTTACCCACAAGGCGATGGTGCGCACGCGGTAAAGCTGCAAGCCTTCTTGCAGCGCATGCAATGGCGCGATGCACCGCAAGCCCTGCATTGGGCCTGGAACGGTCTCTTGGATGCGCAGCAAACAACAGCCGCCATGGATTGGCTGGGCCAGCACGATTGGGGAAATTGGCAGGCACAAGTGCATGATTCTGGCGCAAGTTTGCGAGCGAACGTCGATTTGACCAGCGGCCTTGTCGATTTCGTCAACAAAAAACGCTAAAATTCGAGGCTTTGCTGAAAGTGGGCGCGAAAAAGCGTGGGACATCCCGCATTACGTGACTGACTGTTCACCACTATCCGCCGCAGCCCGCGGCATAACGACACAGGCAGCGTTGCCGCCCGTGACAACTGTTTCAATAATTTATGAAAATCGCTCAAGAAATTCGCGCTGGCAACGTCATCATGCACGGTAAAGACCCGATGGTCGTTCTGAAAACCGAATACAGCCGTGGCGGACGCAATGCCGCTACCGTGCGCATGAAGCTCAAGAGCCTGATTGCCAACTTCGGCACCGAAGTCGTGTTCAAGGCCGATGACAAAATGGACCAGGTTATTCTGGACAAGAAGGATTGCACCTATTCCTACTTTGCTGACCCAATGTATGTTTGCATGGACGCTGAATACAACCAGTATGAAGTCGAAGCCGAAAACATGGGCGATGCCTTGAATTACCTCGAAGACGGCATGGCAGTCGAAGTGGTGTTCTACGATGGCAAGGCAATTTCGGTTGAACTGCCAACCAGCGTGGTGCGCGAAATTACCTGGACCGAACCTGCCGTCAAGGGCGACACTTCGGGCAAGGTGCTGAAGCCAGCCAAGATTGCTACCGGCTTTGAAGTCGGTGTGCCAATTTTTGTAGCACAAGGCGACAAAATTGAAATCGACACGCGCACCGGCGAATATCGCAAACGCGTCTAAGCGCAAACGTTATTGTGCACCGCAAGTGCATTAGCGATGCCTTTACGAAAACCCCGCAATGCGGGGTTTTTTTATGTCTTTTGTGTCATTGCTTTGCGTCACAATAAGTCGCATGGAAAACACGCAAAACCTAACCGACGCCCGCATTGCCAATGCCTGGGCCGATTTGAACACCCATGTTGCAAACGGAAATTCCCTGGAGTCTGAGGCCTACCGACTGGCCTTTGCCGACCCGGAGTTTTTGCTACGGCGTGAGACCCGTGGCATTCGCATTCAACTGGAAATGCTGAAGCCCGATCTCGATCAGGCAGAACGTGGCATCGAAAATACCGTGGTCGTTTTTGGTAGCGCCCGCTTTCCAGCGCCAGATGATGCTGCACAGGCGCTGCAAGTCGCTACCGAAAGCGGTGATGCAGCAGCACTTAAAATTGCACAACGCAATGTACGCAATGCGGTTCACTACGATAACGCCCGCTTGTTTGCACGTCTGGTGGCAGGTTACAGCGCACGCCGCCCCCTGGCCGAACGCTTGTTTATATGCACCGGCGGCGGCCCCGGCATCATGGAAGCGGCCAACCGTGGCGCCCATGAAATTGGTGCGCCTACGGTCGGACTCAACATCACGCTGCCACACGAGCAAAAAGCCAACGACTACGTCACGCCGGAACTGAGCTTCAAGTTCCATTACTTCGCTTTGCGCAAAATGCATTTCATGATGCGCGCGAAGGCGTTGGTGGCATTCCCGGGGGGCTTCGGAACGCTGGACGAGCTATTTGAAGTAATAACCCTGGTCCAAACCCGCAAGGCCAAACCCGTTCCCATTATCTTGTTTGGCACCGACTACTGGAAACGCCTGATGAACTTCGACGTACTGGTCGAAGAAGGGGCCATTTCTCCTGAGGACTTGAATCTGATTCAAACCA
>Ga0228698_1001348_pt1 | contig 12318 bp, 15 predicted proteins | sample McNCre117_Aug_MG_FD_178015 | JGI IMG/M metagenome (GOLD analysis project Ga0228698, IMG submission 178015) | Freshwater microbial communities from McNutts Creek, Athens, Georgia, United States - 1-17_Aug_MG | ecosystem: Environmental > Aquatic > Freshwater > Creek | place: USA: Georgia...
TGAGCATGCGCGCCGAGCCCGAGGGCGGCGCGGTCGGCGCGCGCTGGCTGGTGGAGCTGGGTGAGAGCAGCCGGTTCTGGCCGGCCGACGAGGCGCTGGCCAAATTGGGGGCGGCAGCCGAGGTCATTTACGAGGCTGGTTGAGCGCCGGCATCGGCGATGATTTCGGCCGATGCTGCATGCCGCGCCCAAGCCCTCCGTCGGGCCTGTTCCTTCCACGCCGGTCACCGGGCTCATCCTGACCGGCGGCGGCGCGCGTGCGGCCTACCAGGTGGGCGTGCTGGCCGCCCTCGCGCAGTTGCGCCGTGACGCCGGGGCGACGCAGGGCAATCCGTTCCCCGTCATCAGCGGCACGTCGGCCGGCGCCATCAACGCGTCGACGCTGGCCTGCCACGCGGACGACTTCGACGGTGCCGTGGACGGCCTCATGCACCTGTGGCAGGGCCTGCACGTGGAGAACATCTACCGCGCCGACGCCTTCGAGGCGGTGAGGAGCGGTGCGCGCTGGGTGTCGATGCTGAGCCTGGGCTGGGCGCTGGCGCGCTGGACGCGCAGCCGCCCGCGCAGCCTGCTCGACAACACGCCGCTGCGGCAGTTGCTGGCGCGCTACCTGGACATGGACCGCATCGAGCGCATGCTGCAAGACGGCCACCTGCGCGCGATGGCGCTGACGGGATCGAGCTACACATCGGGCCAGCACGTCACGTTCTTCCAGACGCACCACCATGTCGTGCCCTGGCTGCGCGAGCAGCGGCTGGCCGTGCAGACGCGCCTGGGCATGAGCCACCTGATGGCGTCGTCGGCCATCCCGTTCATCTTCCCGGCCGAGCCGGTGGAGCTGGATGGCATGCCCGAGTGGTTCGGCGACGGCTCGATGCGGCAGAGCGCGCCCATTTCGCCGGCCGTGCACCTGGGGGCCGAGCGCGTGCTGGTCATCGGCGCGGGGCGCATGAAGGAGCCCGAGGGCCGGCGCGGCTCCGCGACCGATGAACACCCCAGCATGGCCCAGATCGCCGGGCATGCGCTGTCCAACATCTTCCTGGACGCGCTGGCCGTGGATGTGGAGCGACTGCGGCGCATCAACCGCACGCTGGCGCTGATGCCGCATGAGATGCGCCTGGCTTCGGCGCTGCGGCCCATCGAGCTGCTGGTCATTGCGCCCAGCCGCCGGCTGGACGACCTGGCCGGCGAGCACCAGGCCAGCCTGCCCACGTCGGTGCGCGCGCTGCTGCGCGCGTTCGGCGTTGCCGGCGAGGGCAAGAAGACCAGTGGTTCGGCGCTGGTGAGCTATCTGCTGTTCGAACCCAGCTTCGTCAATGAGCTCATCAACCTGGGCATGAGCGACACGCTGGCGCGGCGCGCCGAGGTGCAGCGATTTTTTGGCTGGCCCACGCGCGCGCCGCAGATGGACCCGGCCTCGCTGCGGCGCAGCCGCTCGGCCGGCTTTGCGGCGGGCGTCTGACGTGACGAATCAGTCGCCGTAAGGCTGCGTGCCGACGCGCAAGCCGGCCGCCGACAGCTTGCGCGCGGTGGCCGCGCGGATGCCCGGCACGCGTTTCATCAAGTCGGCCCAATCCGCGAAGGGCCGCGCGGCGAGCAGGCGCTGCACCAGCGCCGGCCCCAGGCCGGGCAGGGATTCGAGCTGGGCGCGGCTGGCGGTGTTGGCGTCAACCTCGGCCTCGGCCTCGGCCTGTTGCGCGAAGGCCGGCGCGGCGATCCAGAGCAGCCACGCCCGGCGGCGCATGACAGGCGGGCCGAACACCGGGCCGAACACCGGGCCGCTCCCAAGCCGGCCCATCTGGCGATGTGCTTGCCGGTCGGACCGGCAGGCATCGCCGCCCCCTCGGGGGGCCGGCTGGTCTCGTCCGCGTTCAGCGGCACGAGACAGGACGAGGGGCTTAGGCTTCACCCGCCTGTGCCCGCACCATCGCGGCGTAGGCGCCATCGCGTGCCAGCAGCTCGGCATGCGTGCCGGTCTCGACCAGCTTGCCTGCGCCCAGCACGTGGATGGCGTCGGCACTGCGGATCGTGGAGAGGCGGTGGGCGATGACGATGAGCGTCTTGCGGCCCGACCAGGCATCCAGCGCCTGCTGCACGGCGCGTTCGCTTTCGGTGTCCAGCGCGGACGTGGCTTCGTCGAAGATCCAGATCGGCGCGTCCTTGTAGAGCGCGCGTGCGATGGCCAGCCGCTGGCGCTGGCCGCCCGACAGCTTGCTGCCGTTGGCGCCGACGACGGTGTCCAGCCCCTCGGGCAGCGTCTGCACGAAGTCCCACAGGTGGGCGGCGCGCAGCGCGGCTTCGAGCTTGGCTTCGTCGCGCGGCTGGGCGTAGGCGATGTTGGCGGCGACGGAGTCGTCGAACAGCACGATGTCCTGCGACACGACGGCGAACTGTCGCCGCAGCGAGGCGCGCGTCAGCGACTCGATGTCGGCGCCGTCCAGCGTGATGTGGCCGGCGTCGGGCTGGCCGAACCCCAGCAGCAGGTGGACGATGGAGCTCTTGCCGGCCCCCGACGCGCCGACCAGCGCGGACGTCTTGCCAGCAGGGAAGCGCAGGCTCAGGCCGTCCAGCGCCGGGTTGCCGGCACCCGGGTAGGTGAGGCGCACGTCGTCCAGCTCGATCTCGCCGCGTGCCGGGGCGCCCAGCTCGAGCCGGCCGCTGTCGACCTCCTTGGGCGCATCCATCAGCTCGAAGCAGCCCCGGGCGATCACGAGCGCGCGCGTGACCGGCGCGGCGAGGTCCGACAGGTGGCGCAGGCGCGAGGTCAGCAGCAGCAGCGCGGTGACGAACTCGGCGAAGTCGCCCACGCCGGTGCCGGCATGGCGGGCCTGCCACAAGGCGATGCAGATGATGGCCGACAGGCCGACCGACGCCACCAGTTGCGACATCGGCTGGCCCAGTGCGCCTGCGGTGACCGTCTTCAGGTTGGCCCTGCGCACCTCCTGCGAGACGGCGGCGAAGCGCGCCAGCTCATGCGGCGCCGCGCCGAACTGGCGCACGACGCGCCAGGCGCGGGTGATGTCGTCCACGCGGTTCACGAGCGCAAGCTGCGTGTTGTAGGAGCGCGAGGCCATCTGCCGCACGCGCTGGTTGACCTTCTTCATGACCAGCGCCATCACCGGCGTGACGACCAGGCTCAGCAGCGTCAGCTGCCAGTTCACATAGAACAGATAGATCAGCATCGCGATGGCCGGCAGGCCGTCGCGCAGCAGGTTGATGCCCACGCCACCGGTCAGCTCCAGGATCTGCTGCGGGTCGTTGACGACCTTGCTGACGGCGGTGCCGGGCTGCATGCGCGTGTAGACCTGCGCGTCCAGCCGCAGCAGCGCATTGACGAGCGCGGCGCGGAAGTCCATCACGCAGCGCGAGACGGTCCAGTTGAAGAGGTACTGGCCCGCGAAGCCGAACAGGCCGCGGATGAAATACAGCCCGATGAGCACCACCGGCACCATCCAGAGCTCGAAGGCGTTCTTGGCGAAGCCCTCGCCGAAGGCATATTTGATGAGCTTGGGGATGGCCGGTTCGGTGGCGGCCAGGCCGATGTAGGCCAGCACCGTCAGCACGACACCCCAGCGATGCGGATAGACGAACTGGCCGAGGCGCCGGGCGGGGGAATCGGAGAGGTCGTTGGTGTCGGTGGACATGGGGCGCGATTGTCGTCGCTGTTGGCGCGGCGCCCCTTCACGAAACATGGCGGGCGGCCCGAGGCGTTGGCGGCAGGGCGACATGGGCGCCGTTGTGTCACGGGGGAGGCGGTTTGTCAGGCCCAGGCGTCAAGCTCACTACACTCCAACCCCCATGCAGAATGACACCGCGCCTGGAGCGCGCCCCAAGGTAGTTCACTTCGTCACCGGGGGCTTTTCCGGTGCCACGCAGGTGGCCATCGACCTGTGCCTGTCCGCGCTGCGCGATAGCGCCTACGAGCCTATCCTCGTGCTGCGGCGCAAGGCGCGCACGTCGCAGGCCCGCATCAATGCGCTTCGCGAGCGTGGGCTCACGGTCATGGTGGTGTCGAGCTCCTGGTGGCACCTGCCCATCGTTGTCGAGCTCGCCCGCCTGCTGCGCGAACTGCAGCCGGTGGCGTTGCTGGCGCACGGCTTCCCGGAACATCTGATCGGCCGTCGTGCCGGCCTGCGGGCCGGGGTGCGCGTGATGATCCAGGTCGAGCACAACTCGCGCGAACGCTACTCGCCCTGGAGCCTTTGGCTGACCCGGCGGCTCGCGCATGTGAGCACCGCGCTGGTCGGCGTCAGCGAGGGTGTGCGCCAGGGACTGATCGCGCAAGGCCTGCCAGCCGAGAAGACCATTGCGATTCCCAACGGCATCGACCTCTCGCGGTTCGCCGCCCCCGGCGGTGAGCGCGAAGCCGGCCTGGTCATGGCTGCCCGGTTTGCGCGCCAGAAGGACCACGCCACGCTGATCGCTGCACTGGCCCTGCTGCTGGCGCGGGGGGTGACGCCGCCGGTGCAACTGGCCGGCAGCGGGCCGCTGATGGGCCGCATGCAGGCCAGGGTCGCACGCTGCGGTTTGCAGGCGCAGGTGCGGTTCCTGGGGCATCACAAAGACATGCCGGGGCTCCTGCGTTCGCAGCGCATCTTCGTGTTGGCCACGCACTTCGAGGGCATGCCGTTGGCGTTGGTCGAGGCCATGGCCTCGGGCTGTGCCTGCATCGCATCCGATGTCATCGGTGTGCGCGGCGTGATTGAGCACGAGCGGACCGGGCTGCTGGTGCCGGAGGGCGACGCCGATGCACTGGCGACGGCGATCGAGCGGCTGCTGCTGGACCCGGCGCTGGCCGATCGACTCGGTGCCAGCGCCCGTGAGCGCGCGCTGGCCGAACATGGTCAGGCCTTGATGCGCCAGCGCTACGATGCGTTGCTGGCGCAGGCCATCTCAGCAGACCGACGAACTTCTTCCGCATGAATCACTCTGGTGCCACCCCGGCGAGCCGCGGGGCGGCTGATACAAGGCCTCTGACGGCGGTGCAACTGCAACTCAACGGCATGGGCGATCTCGTCTGGCATGCGGAGTATTTCCGCTGCGTGGCCGAGCAGAGCCGCGACGGCCAGGTCAGCGTGATTACTGCGCCCACGACCATGGCGCGTGAGCTGATCGGCCACGAGCCCTGGGTGCGCGAGGTCATCGATTTCGACCGGCGCCCACGCCGCAGCGAGCGCCGTCGCGGGCGCCACAGCGGCTGGGGTGGGGTGCTGCGTTTTGGCGCCGAACTGGCGCCCAAGCAGTTCGATCGCATGGTGCTGTTCTCCGACCATCCGGGCCGCGCGATCGTGGCCTGCTGGCGCGCGGGCATCCGCACCATCCTGGGCTTCGGTGACACCTGGCTTCAGCGCCAGTTGCTGACCCGGTCGCCCTGGATCCGGCGCTACCGCGGGCCGGCCGTTGCCGGCTACCGTGACGCCACGGCTTTTTCCATCGCGCAGGGCTTCTGCCAGGCGCCCATCGTGCCGCGCCTGAACGTGCGGCCCGACGCGCTGGCACGCATGGCGCAGCGGCTCGCGCCGCTGCCGAGGCCGCTGCACGCGCTGGCCATCGGCGCCTCGCTGCCCTACAAGCAGTGGGGCGAGGACAACTTCGTGGACCTGGCCAACCGGCTGGCGGCGCGTGGCCACGGCGTGCTGCTGCTGGGCGGGCCGGCCGAGGGGGCGCTGGCGCAGGCCATCCGCGCCCGCGTCGAGCCGGCGCTGCGTGAGCGGGTCATCGCGATGACCGGCTGCAGCGTGGCCGAGAGCGTGGCCGTGCTGTCGCTGGTGCGCAGCTGCAGTGGCAACGACACCGGCGCCGTGCAGTTCGCGGCGGCCGTGGGCACCCACGCTTTCGTCGTGCTGGGCCCGCGCCCACCGCTGGAGCATGACCCCGAGCATGTGCACTTGCTGCAGGCGCCGCAGCTGTCAGACATCAGCGCCGCCGATGTCGAGGCACGCATGTGGGCGGTGCTTGGCTAGCGCGTGAAGGCCCGCCGCAGACCGTAGCGCAGTGCCGTCCACAGCGTGTCGACGCGCATGCGCAGCGGCCCGCGCAGGCGGCGTGCCAGCAGTTCCCGCGCGACGGCCTGGCGCCCGAGCAGCAAGGACTTCTTCAGCAGCACGCGGCCTTCGGTGGAACGCACGATTTCGTCGGGTGCGGCGCGCAGGAAGGCCAGCAGGCCGGCTTCGTCATAGGCCTCGTTGAAGTTGCCGAAGCGATGGAAGCCCAGCGGCCGGTACTCGTAGCCGTCGGTCTCGGCCGAGAACTCACGCGCGATGGACAGCGGCGCGAAGCGCAGGCCTTGCGCCTCGAGCGCCGGGCGGTTCCACAGGCAGATGAACGAGTCTTCCGGGTGGCATTGCGGCTGCGGCAGCTTCGACACGGCCTGGTGCAGCCGTACCGACCGCAGCGAGAAGCCGCCGTTGCCGACCGCGTAGTCGCGATGCGGCCAGGGCGCGCCGATGTAGTCCCAGTCCAGAAAGTCTTCCCGCCACTTCTCGGGATGCATGACGAAGCCGTCCCACTGCACGACGAGGAAATGCGGCGCGCGGATGTGCTGGTGGAAGTCGCCCAGCATGAACTTCGAGTATTCCTCCGCCGAGCGGATGGGGTCGCAGCGCACGATGGTCACGCCGTCCACGGCCCAGTCCTGGTCGGTGAACAGCAGGATCTCGTCGAAGTGAAAGCGCTCGGTACAGCGCCGGATGGCATTCATCGCCAACCCGAGGTGGCGGGTCTCCAGGCACACGAGGGCGACGCGGCCGCGCAGGTCGCAGATATGGGGCTCAGTCATGGAGCAGGGCGTCGACGGCGTCGGCAAGGCTGATGAATTCGGGGTTCGCACCCTTGGCGGCGGCGGGCTTTGCGTCGGTGGCGACCAGCACCGCGCGGCCCACGCCGGCCCGCTCGGCGGCTTTGATGTCGGAGGCCTTGTCGCCCACCATCAACGACGCCGCGAGATCGATGCCCAGCGCCTGCGCGCTGCGCAGGATCATGCCCGGCGCCGGCTTGCGGCAGTCGCAGTTGATGGCGTAGCGCGCCACGGTTCCGTCCGGCAGGTGAGGGCAGTGCTCGATGGCCGCCAGCGTGATGCCTTGCGCGGCCAGGTGCTGGCGCAGCGCGTCGTGCAGCGCCAGCAGCGCGGCCTCGTCGTAGTAGCCGCGTGCGATGCCCGACTGGTTGGTCACGATAACGAGCGCGTAGCCCGCCGTCTGCAGGCGCCGTAGCGCGTCGACCGCACCGGGGACGAACTCGAAATCTTCCCAGCGGTGCAGGTAGCCGTGGTCGATGTTGATGACGCCGTCGCGGTCGAGGAAGGCGGCGGGGCGCATCAAGAGCTAGCGCGGATGCGGTTGACGAGGGCCGTCGTGGAGTAGCCGTCGACGAAGGGAATGGCCAGTGCGTCGCCACCCCAGGAGCGCACGAGGCGGGTCTCTTCCAGCGTTTCCATGTCGTAGTCGCCGCCCTTCACGTAGAGCTGCGGCTTCACGCGCTGCAGCAGCTTGCAGGGCGTGCGTTCGTCGAAGAACAGCACGGCGTCCACCGACGCGAGGCCAGCCAGCACGAGGGCGCGGTCCACATCGCAGTTCAGCGGCCGGTCGGGGCCCTTGCCGAGCATGCGCGCCGACGCGTCGGAGTTGACGGCCACGACCAGGCTGGCGCCCTGCGCGCGGGCGTCGTGCAGGTAGGCGACGTGACCGCGGTGCAGCACATCGAACACGCCGTTCGTGAACACCATCGGGCGGCCCAGCTGGGCCAGGCGAGCCGTCAAGGCGGGGTCGTCCAGCGCGGCGGCATCGATGAGCTTGTTTTCGAGTGAGCTCATGCGGCCAGCTCCTCGTAGCTGACCGTCGCCGTGCCGAACTTGCCGACGACGATGCCGCCGGCCTTGTTGGCCAGGTGCATCGCGTCGGGCAGCGGCATGTCCGTGGCCAGCAACGCAGCCAGCGTCGCGATGACGGTGTCACCGGCGCCCGTCACGTCAAAGACTTCCCGCGCGCGGGCGGGTTCGTGGGTGACGCCGCTGTCGTCGAACAGCGTCATGCCTTCCTCGGAACGCGTCAGCAGCACCGCGCCGACGCCGATGTCGGCGCGCAGCGCCTCGACCTTCTTCAGCAGCTCGGCCTCGCCCTTCCAGCTGCCGGTCACCTGTGCCAGCTCGCCCCGGTTGGGCGTGATGACGCTGGCCCCGGCGTAGCGCCGGTAGTCGCTGCCCTTGGGGTCGATGAGCACGGGCTTCCCGGCGGCGCGGGCCAGCTCGATCATGCGCGGGATGTGGGTGAGGCCACCCTTGCCGTAATCGGAGAACAGCACGAGGTCGTGGCGCGGCAGCTGTTCCTCAAAGGCGTCCAGCATTTCGCCGAGTACCTCGTGGTCGGGCTCGTTCTCGAAGTCGATGCGGATGAGCTGCTGGGCGCGGCCGATGACACGCAGCTTGACGATGGTGTGCAGCTGCTTGTCGTCGCGCAGCACGGTGGCGATGTCGCGCTCGTGCAGCAGGCGGCGCAGCTGCTGGGCGGGCTCGTCCTGGCCCACAACGGTCAGCAGCGTGGCTTGCGCGCCGAGTGTGCGCACGTTCAGCGCAACGTTGGCGGCACCGCCCAGGCGCAGTTCTTCGCGCTCCACGCGGACGACGGGCACCGGTGCCTCGGGCGAGATTCGCTCCACGGCGCCATGCCAGTAGCGGTCCAGCATGACGTCGCCGACGACGAGCACGCGGCGCGCGGCGAGTTGTTCCCGGCTGGGCAACATGCTCATTGCTGCCCCCTTCGGCCTACGGCCTCGCCCCCCAAGGGGGCGTGAGCTTGCTTGGGGCGGCCCAGCGCGGCGCTCATTGCCCCAGCCCCATTTCGGCCTCGATCAGCCCGCACAACGTGTGGCCGATCAGCAGGTGGGCTTCCTGGATGCGGGCGGTGACGCCGTGCGGCACGACGATGCTGGCGTCGCATAGCGCGCCCAGCTTGCCACCGTCGCGGCCCAGCAGGCCCAGCGTGAAGATGCCCATGGCCTTGGCGGCTTCGACGGCACGCAGCACGTTGCCGGAGTTGCCGGATGTGGAGATGCCGATCAGCGCATCGCCGGCGCGTCCCAGGCCTTGCACCTGACGCGCGAAGACGTCGTCGAAGCTGTAGTCGTTGCCGATGCAGGTCAGCGCGGAGCTGTCGGTCGTCAGCGCCAGGCCGGCGAGCGGGCGGCGGTCCTTGATGAAGCGGCCGGTCAGCTCCGAGGCCAGATGCTGGCTGTCGGCGGCCGAGCCGCCGTTGCCGCAGAACATGATCTTGCCGCCGGCCGCCAGCACGGCGGCCAGCCGCACGCCGGCCTGCTGCACCTGCGCGTCGAGCGCGCCCAGGCCCTGCATGAGCTGCAGGTGCTCGTCGAGATTGCGTAGGAACAGGGATGTCATGGATGCCAAACCTCGGCAGTCGTGGAGGGCGGGATCACTCGCGCCAGTGGTCGGCGATCCAGCGGGCCGGGCGGGCGTGGCGCCAGTTGCCGTTGCTGCGGCCGGCCAGCGCGTCGGGCGGGTTCATGACGCCGTGGAAGATCAGGATGCGCGCGCCGTCCGGGATGAACGGGTCCCGCCAGTAGCTGGTGGGCCAGGCCGGGATGCAGTGGTATTTGTAGCTCGCACACCAGGCGGCATCCCAGTACTGCAGCTTGCCTTGGCGATGCAGCACGGCGGACAGGAAGGCCTGCTCGTTGCGGAACTCGGCCTTGGCCTTGGCCTGGTCGGCGACGAACTCGGTCAGCACGTCCTGGTGGGCGCCGAGTTGCCAGCGGTAGACCGACGAGTTGCCGGTGATGCGCCAGGGCCGCTTCCAGTCGTGAATGATGAGGAAGTCGCCCGGCACGTCGAAGAACGGCGTGATGTCGTCCACGATGACGACGTCCAGGTCCAGGAACAGCGCAGTGCCCTGCAGGCCGTATTCGTTGACGAGCACCGGGCTGAACGTGGTGAGCTTCTTCCAGCCACGCTCGGGCTCGCCGTTGGGCAGTGTCATCTCCGGAATGGGGAAGCACTTGACGCTGGCGTGGATGCCTTCGGTGCGGTCGGTCAGGCAGACGAACTCGAACTCGCCCTTGAGGTGCCGGCGCACCATCGCATACAGGCGGTTGACGTACTCGGGGCCGTACTTGGTGCCCCACTTCATGCAGACGATGGTTCTCATCTCAAGCAGCTCGTCCGATGGCGTGCATTTCCGCGCCGCACCCGGTATTGGGGGCTACAGCTCTTCGACATGGCGCGGGGGGTAGGAGTCCCAGTTGAGGCAACCGGGGCATTGCCAGAAATAGTGGGCCGCCTCGAAGCCGCAGGCCGCGCAGCGGTATCGCAGCAGCGGCTTGGTGGCTTTCTCCAGGGCCTGCACCAGCGGCGCCGCCTCGTCCGGAGGCAGCGCGGCTGCATTGAGCTTGAGCAGCTCGGTGGCGGCCGACAGCGCGGGCTGCTCGCGCAGATGTTCTGCCAGCCGCTGGCGCTGCGGCTCGGGCTGCAGCTGGCTGAGCGCGCGCAGCAGGTGCATGCTGGGCGCGCGTTCGTACTGCTGTGTCAGCAGCGCGATGGCCCGTTCGGGCTGGCCCAGGGCCTTCGCGGCAGCGGCGCAATCGGCCGCGACGAGGTTGAAGGCCGGCGGGTTGGCGGCTTGCAGCTTGGTGAAGGTGGCCAGCGCCGCTTCCGGCTGGCCGGCCTTGAGCTGCATCTGCCCCTGCAGCACATAGGCGCGCGCCGCTTCGGGTTCGCGCCGCCGCGCCTGGCTCAGCAAGTCCAGCGCGAGGTCGTCATGCCCCTGAGACTGCGCCACCAGCGCCTGTTCGCAGAGGTAGTGCGCGATGCGGCCCGAGAAGGAGCCGGTGCCCGCCGCCTCGAGCTCGGCAGCCACCTCGGCGGCCTTGGCCCAGTCGCGCGAGCGCTCGTAGAGCGACAGCAGGGCCAGCCGTGCCTCGCGCTCGAAGGCCGTGCCACGCAACTCGGCGTAGGCGGCCTCGGCGCGGTCGAACAGCCCGGCCTTGAAGAAGTCCTGGGCGAGCTCGTGCTGGGCGCGGTCCCGGTCGGCCTTGGGCAGGTCACCGCGGCGCAGCAGGTGCTCATGCACGCGCACGGCGCGCTCGGTCTCGCCGCGGCGGCGGAACAGGCTGCCGAGCGCGAAGTGCAGCTCCGACGTGTCGGGGTCGTTCTGGACGGCCTCGATGAAGGCGTCGATGGCCTTGTCCTGCTGTTCGTTCAACAGCAGGTTGAGGCCTTTGAAATACGCCTTGGGCGATTCACGCTGTTCGAGCTTCCATTGCTTGGAATCGAGTTTGGAGGCCAGCCAGCCGAGCACGAAGACGACGGGCAGGACGAAGAGCAGCCAGCGCGGATCAAACTCCATCTTGGTGGGCAGCGAAGGGCGTTGAAGGGGTGTCGGGGGCCGGCGTGGGCCGGATGTTGACGGGCTCGATCCGTTGCGCGGCGCGCCGATGGCGCCACCACGACGGCACCATGGCCAGCACACCGAATGCGGCGCCGAGCCCGAAGGCCAGCAGCACGATGATGACCTGGGGCGCGCGCCATTCGTGGCCGAAGAACCAGCGCACGACGGCGTCGTGGCTGTTGTTCAACGCGAAGGCGAACAGCGTGAAGAAGAGCAGGGCCCGCAGGAGCCAGACGAGGGTGCGCATGGCGCGGGATTTTGACTCAGAGCTACTGCTTGGCCGCCGGGTATTGCGGGCCGAGCGCTGGGCCGCTCCCGAGCCGGCCCACACCGGCGATGTGCTTGCGGCTCGACGCCGCAGGCATCGCCGTCCCCTCGGGGGACCGGCCAGACGCACCGCGTTCAGCGGTGTGCGACTGGACGAGGGGCATCATTCCGTCACCGGCAGGTGCATGTCGACGGCTTCGCGCAGCGCCTTGCCGGGCTTGAAGTGCGGCGCCAGCTTCTCGGGGATCATGACTTGCTCGCCGCTGCGCGGGTTGCGGCCCACGCGGGGCGGGCGGCGGCTGATGGAGAAGCTGCCGAAGCCCCGGATCTCGATGCGGTGCCCGCGCGCGAGGGCGTCGCTCATCGCGTCGAGGATGGTCTTGACCGCGAACTCGGTGTCTCGCTGGGTCAGTTGGCCAAAGCGTTCGGCGAGCACGGTGACGAGGTCGGAGCGGGTCATGGCGGAGCGGGCCTGTAAACGGGAGCGGTGTCAGCGCTGGGTGGTGGCTGTCACTCAGAAGCCCGCAGACGCGGCACGAAGTGTCTGGCCGGCACGAGGGCCGCTTCGTGAAGCCCGCGTGGGCTTGTGACTGACAACGGGGATCGGAATTGAAACAGGCTCGCTGGCGAGGCCGGCGAGCCTGTAGGGAGCATACCCG
>Ga0228698_1001349_pt1 | contig 12300 bp, 11 predicted proteins | sample McNCre117_Aug_MG_FD_178015 | JGI IMG/M metagenome (GOLD analysis project Ga0228698, IMG submission 178015) | Freshwater microbial communities from McNutts Creek, Athens, Georgia, United States - 1-17_Aug_MG | ecosystem: Environmental > Aquatic > Freshwater > Creek | place: USA: Georgia...
TGATGAGCTTGCGCTCGCGCTCGGACATGATCCGCTCGCCTACGATCCGCGCCGCCTCGAAGTCCTGGTGCGGCGCCTGCGCAACAAGCTGACCGAGCACCTCGGCTATCCGCCGCCGCTGGAGACGGTGCATGGGCAGGGCTATGCCTTCACGGCGCCGATTGCCGTGATCGGAGCGTGAGCCGGGTGACATAATCGCCGGCAAAGTTTTCGCTCTCCCCATTGCCCATCTCCATGACCCTCAAGATCTGCGTCGCGCAACTCAATTTCGTGGTCGGCGATCTGGCCGGCAACGCGCAAAAGATCATCGATGCCGCGCGCGCGGCCCATGCCGACGGCGCGCAACTGCTGCTGACGCCCGAGCTGGCGCTGTGTGGCTACGCGGCCGAGGATCTCTACCTGCGCCCGGCCTTCGTCGCCGCCTGTGATGACGCCCTGCAAGGCGTGGCACGCGAGACTGCCGCGCTCGCGGGCCTGACGCTGGTCGTGGGCCATCCGGCCGCCGCCGACCGCCAGCCCGAACGCAGCCGCAGCCGCAGTGTTTTGCGCGCGCCGTGCCTGAACGCCGCCAGCGTGATCCGGGATGGCCGCATCGTCCACCGCTACGCCAAGCGCGAGCTGCCGAATTACCAGGTGTTCGACGAGCGTCGCTACTTCGTGCCGGGCGACGCGCCCTGCGTGTTCGAGGTCGGCGACGGCAACGGCGGCCAGGTCAAGGTCGGCCTGCTGATCTGCGAGGACGCCTGGTTCGAGGCACCGGCCGCCGAGGCGAAGGCCGCCGGCGCCGAGCTGCTGGCGGTGATCAACGCCTCGCCATTCCACGTCGGCAAAGGTGACGAGCGCGAGCAGGCGATGCGCCTGCGCGTGCTCGCGACCGGCTTGCCGCTGGTCTATGCGCATCTGGTCGGCGGTCAGGACGAGATCGTGTTCGAGGGCCGCAGCTTCGCGCTCGACCGCAATGGCGCGCTGGCCGCGCGCGCCTCCAGCTTCGCCGAGCAGCTGTTCATGCTCACGCTGCGCTCGCCGGCCGAGGCCCGGGCCTGCCCCTCGCACTTCGGCCTGACCGGCCCGGTCGCGCCCGAGCAGTCGATCGAGCACGATCTCTGGGACGCGCTGGTGCTGGGTGTGCGCGACTATGTGGGCAAGAACGGCTTTCCCGGCGTGCTGCTGGGCCTGTCGGGCGGCATCGATTCGGCGCTGGTGCTGGCGATCGCGGTCGATGCGCTCGGGGCCGGGCGCGTGCGCGCGGTCATGATGCCGAGCCCCTACACGGCCGACATCTCGTGGATCGACGCGCGCGAGATGGCCGCTCGCCTGGGCGTGCGCTACGACGAGATCTCGATCCAGCCCGAGTTCGACGCCTTCCTCGGTTCGCTGACTCCGCTGTTCGAGGGCAAGCCCTTCGACACCACCGAGGAAAACATCCAGGCCCGCATCCGTGGCACGATGCTGATGGCGCTGTCGAACAAGTTCGGCGCCATCGTGCTGACCACCGGCAACAAGAGCGAGATGTCCACCGGCTACTGCACGCTCTACGGCGACATGGCCGGCGGCTTCGCGGTGATCAAGGACGTGGTCAAGACCATGGTGTTCCGGCTCGCGTGGTGGCGCAACGCCCACGACCCCTACGGCACTGGCGCCAACCCGATCCCCGAGCGCATCATCACGCGCCCGCCCAGCGCCGAGCTGCGCCCGGACCAGAAGGACCAGGACAGCCTGCCGCCCTACGAGGTGCTCGACGCCATCGTCCAGCGCTACATGGAGGAGGACCAGTCGCCGGCCGAAATCATCGCCGCCGGCTATCCCGCCGCTGCAGTCGAGCAGGTCGTGCGCCTGATCCGCTTCAACGAGTACAAGCGGCGCCAGTCGCCGGTCGGCATCCGTGTCACGCACCGCAGCTTCGGCAAGGACTGGCGCTACCCGAACACCAACCGCTACCGGGCCTGAGTCCACGGACGGTGCGTTCGGTCAGGTCCGCACCACGCTTTGCAGGAACGACAGCAGCGCCGCGTTGAACGCCTGCTGGTGCGACACGTTGAGCCCGTGCGGCGCCCCGGCCACCCTCACCAGCTGGCTGTGGGGGATGGCCCGATGGGTGCGCTCGCCCGAGCCTTCGATCGGCACGATCGCATCCGCATCGCCATGCAGCACCAGCGTCGGCACGGTCACCGCCTTGAGGTCTTCGCGGAAGTCGGTCGTGCTGAAGGCGTTCATGCAGGCCAGCGCCGCATGGGGCGCTGACTGGTGGCACAGGACGATCGCGTCACGTCGCTGCGATTCGCTGACTTGCAGCACGCCATGGGCGCAGAAGAAGTCCCGGGTGAACTGCTCGAAGAAGGCGCTGCGGTCCCGCTTGAGCGCCTGCATGTTCCGCTGTGCCTGCTCGGGCGTGAGCGGGCCGTCGGGATTGTCGGCCGTCTTCAGCAGATACGGCGGCACGGCGGCGGCAAACACCACGCTGTGCAGGCGCGATTCGCCGTACCGGGCGATGTAGCGCGCCACTTCGCCACCTCCCATCGAGAATCCCACCAGCGTGGCATCCTGCAGTTCGCACTGCTCCATGACGCGCTCCAGATCGTCGGCCAGTGCGTCGTAGCTGTAATCCGCATCCGGCTTGTCGGAGCGGCCGAATCCCCTGCGGTCATAGGCCACCACGCGATAGCCGGCGGCCTGCAGTGCTGACAACTGTGGCTCCCAGGCCTGGGCCGACAGCGGCCAGCCATGGATCAGCACCACCGGCCGGCCACTGCCACCGCTGTCATCGATGTGCAGGTGTCCGCTGTTCGCTGCTGCCCCGGCGTCGCTGGCTGCGTGCTCCATGACGCCAGCGGCGGCGCCACCGAGCGCGCCGGCAATCGCTCCCAGCGTGGCACCAACCACCCCTCCGACCGGACCAGCCACCGTGATGCCGATGGCCGTGCCCGTGGCCAGGCCGGCTCCCATGCCGCCTGCTATCAGGACCGAGTGGGCTTCGCGCTCGATTTCCTGGGGATCCAACAAGAACTGTGCGGCGGCATCCGTGTCCTGTGAGGGAACACCGTGGCCGGGGTGGGCTTGCCCGGCCAGGTCTTCGTCGTCAGATCCAGTGCCGGCTGGCGGGGGGGTGGACGGGCTCATGTGCTTCTCCTGGGTGGGTGACACCACAACGGGCACGACAGGCGTGCTGCGAGCGGTGGAGCGACCTTATGTCCGCAAAAGCTGACCCGTCTGTGCGGCAGCGAACGGTCACGCCCCATTGCCGGGCTGTCCGTTATGGAAGCGGACCAGAAAGCACCAGTCCGGGGCGTGATACAGTTTTGCCTCGATATCTGCAACCAACACCGGAGCCCCATCCATGAAGCAAATCACTGCGGTCATCAAACCCTTCAAGCTCGAAGAAGTGCGCGAGGCGCTCGCCGAGCAGGGCGTGACGGGTCTGACCGTGACCGAGGTCAAGGGCTTCGGTCGCCAGAAAGGCCATACCGAACTCTACCGTGGCGCCGAGTACGTGGTCGATTTCCTGCCCAAGGTTCGCATCGAGGTCGTGGTCAAGAGCGGTGATGTCGATCGCTGCGTCGATGCCATCATCCGCGCCGCGCGCACCGGCAAGATCGGCGACGGCAAAATCTTTATCACGCCGGTCGAGCGCGTGATCCGCATCCGCACCGGCGAGCAGGACGAATCGGCGATCTGAGTCCCGCCAGCCGGGCTGGCCGGCTGGTTCAGATCTGCTCGTAGTGGCTGTCGCTGCCGCTGCGCACCGAGCGCAGCAGTTCGGGCAGCAGCTCGGACGCCCGGCTGCCGGTCCGTATCAGATCCAGTTGCCATTCGCCCATGAAGCCGGCCTGCACCGTGCCGCGCAGGAAGCCGAGCAGCGCATCGTAATAGCCGCCGACGTTGAGCAGGCCGATCGGCTTGTCGTGGTAGCCGAGCTGGCGCCAGGTCCAGACCTCGAACAATTCCTCGAACGTGCCGATGCCGCCGGGCAGGGCGATGAAGGCATCGGCGCGCTCGGCCATCAGGCGCTTGCGCTCGTGCATGTTGGCGACCACGTGCAGCTCGGTGCAGCGCTGGTGCGCCGCTTCCAGCTCGACCAGAGCCTCCGGAATCACGCCGACCACGCGACCGCCGGCGTCGAGCGCCGCGTCGGCGACCACGCCCATCAGGCCATGGTGGCCGCCGCCATAGACCAGCTGACCGCCGTGGCGGCCGATCCAGTCACCGACCGCGCGCGCCGTTTCGGTGTGGACAGGATCGGTGCCAGGGCGCGAGCCGCAATAGACACAGAGCGAAAAGGCAGGCAATGGGGTGTCGTTGAGCTTCATGGCGCCATCATGCCAGCAGAACGTGGCTGCGGGGGCACTGCGGGCTTGCCGCCAGCCGCGATCTGTTCAGCGCTTGCCGGCGCGCTCGTCGCTGACCAGCTGGGTGCCGGCCCAGGCATCGTGCCAGAACTGCTGGCGCGGGTGAAAGCGGGCCAGGATGGCCCAGATCGCGATCCATCCCAATGTCAGCACCAGGACGCGCGCGCCCGACAGCCCGAAGGCGCTGCTGGCCGCCAGCGGCGGCAGGAACCAGATCCAGCTCAGCAGATAGCGCCGCGCGGCGCGCGACAGCGTGAGCGCACGGCCCTCCTGGTCGAGCACGCGGATATGCCAAGTCTTCATCGCCAGTGTCTGGCCTTTGGACCAGAACCAGCTGAAATAGATCCCGAGCACCAGGAACAGGAAGGCCTGCTGTTCCGGGCGGTTCTGCAGGCCGTGGCGGGTCTGCGTCAGCGCGCTGAACAGGTAGCTGGCGATGAAGACGACGCCGAACAGCAGGATGCCCTCGTACAGCCAGGCCGCCAGGCGGCGGCGCAGCGAGGGGGTGATCAGGGAAGGGGGGGAGGCAATCGGCATCGTGGGGGGCGCTTGGGGTCGCGCCAAGCTGGATCGGATCAGGCGGGTGTGGGGGGCGGTGCGTCGCGCTTGCTCAGCGGCAGGATCTGGATTTCGACGCGCCGGTTGCGCAGGCGACCGTCCGGCGTGCCGTTGTCGGCGACGGGCCGGGTCGCCGCGTAGCCGATGGCCGTCAGGCGCTCCTGATTGATACCGGCTTCGGCGAACAGGCGCACGACGCTGCTGGAGCGGGCGGTCGATAGCTCCCAGTTCGACGGGTACTGGATCGAGTGGATGTCGAGGCTGTCGGTGTGACCCGCGACCTGGATCGTGTTGTTCGGGTTCGTGCGCAGCACGTCGGCGACCGAGCGCAAGGCCTGCATCGCCTCGGCGTTCAGGCTGGCCTCGCCCGGAGCGAACAGCAGGCCGGCGTTGATCTCGACATAGACCCCCTTGGGCGTGCCGCGTACCCGTGCCGAGTTCTGCCGCAGCATCACCGTCAGCCGGCGACTGAGCTGCTCGGCAATCAGGCGCATGTCATCGGATTCGGGGGCGACCTCGGGCTCGGGTTCGGGCTCGGCTTCAGGGGCCGCCTGGGCTTCTGCGGGCTCGGTCTGCAGCTGGGTCGGCGCGGCCTCGGCGGTTTTCTTGTGCATGGCCTGGTCCAGCGACTGCGACAGCTTGTTGTACTGACCGCCCTGCAGCGAGATCGCGTACATCACCACGAAAAAGGCGAACAGCAGCGTGATGAAGTCGGCATAGGACACCAGCCAGCGATCGGCCGGATCGTTGTCGTCCTCGTGCCTGCGATGCCGTTTCTCCATGTCACTTGCCCTGTTGCTGCCAGTGGCTGTTCATGCGTTCCTCGATCACGTTCGAGTTCTCGCCCTTGGCAATGCTGACCATGGCCTCCACCACCATCGAGCGCTTGAGCACTTCGAGGTGCAGCTGCTTCTTGAGCTTGTTGGCGATCGGCAGGCAGACCAGGTTGGCCAGGCCCACGCCATAGACCGTCGCGACGAAGGCCACGGCGATGCCGCTGCCGAGCAGGGCCGGCTCGCCGAGGTTGTCCATCACCCGCATCAGGCCGAGCACGGCACCCAGGATGCCTATGGTCGGCGCGTAGCCGCCGGCGGCCTCCCAGACCTTGATCGACTGCCGCTCCCACTGCTCGTAGCTGTCGATGTCGGTCTCCAGGATCTTCTGCACCGTCAGCGGATCGACGCCATCGACGATCAGCCGCAGGCCCCGGGCCACGAAAGGCTCGCGCTGGTCGGTGATGAAGCGTTCGAGCTGCAGGAAGCCGTCGGCCCGTGCCGTCCTGTTCCAGCCACGGATCGATTCGATCAGGGCCTGGTGGAAGGCCGCCTGCGGCAGGAAGGCCTGGCGCGCCAGGCGCAGGCCGCGCAGCAGGGTCGGCAGTCCACTCTGGAGCAGGACTGCGCCAAGCGTGCCGCCGAACACGATCATCATCGCGGCTGGCTGCAGCAGCGCGTCGAGCCGGCCGCCCTCGATCCACTGTCCCGCCGCGATCGCGACCAGTGCCAGCACCAGTCCGGCTAAGCTGCCCCAGTCCATGCGTTGCTCCTGAGTTTGTTGCGTATGCGTCCGATCGCCTGGCTGTGCAGCTGGGAGACACGCGATTCGGTGACGCCCAGTACCGCACCGATTTCCTTCAGGTTGAGTTCCTGCTCATAATACAGGCCCATCAGCAGCTTCTCGCGCTCGGGGAGGGCTTCTATCGCCTCAATCACGGCTTCGCGAAACCCCTCCTGAAGCAGGGCCTGCAAGGGATCCTGCGAGGAATCCGAGCAGTAGCGATCCAGGAAATGGTCGCCGTTCTCGTCGCTGTGAAAATCCTCGAAGTAGATCAGTTGATGGCCGGCGCTCTCGGCCAGCATGCGCTGGTAGTCCGGAAGACTCAGATCGAGCTTGGCGGCCAGCTCGGCTTCGCTGGGCGGATGGGAGAGCTGCTGCTGCAGCTCGTTCATCGCGGCCTCGATCTTGCGCATGTTCTGGCGCACGCTGCGCGGCAGCCAGTCGCTGTTGCGCAGCTCGTCGAGCATGGCGCCACGGATGCGCTGCACCGCGTAGGTCTCGAACTGGGCCTGGTGCATTTCCTCGTAGCGTCCCATGGCTTCGAGCAGTCCGAGCATGCCGACCTGGATCAGGTCATCCACCTCGACGTTGGCTGGCAGCCTGGCCTTGAGCTGGTGGGCCAGTTTCCTGACCAGCGGCAGATGGTCCTGCAGCTGGCGGTCCTTGGGGGCTCGTCCCTTCGCGTCGTACATGGTTCAGGCCTTGAGTGCCGCGAGCGGACTGCCCAGGGCGTCCGACGCTTGTGATGTCCGGCCGATCAGCTGTCCGGCCACCTTGCGGAAGGCGGCCGATGCATCCGCCACCGGGTTGGTATCGACCAGCGCGCAGCCCGCCATTTCGGCCTGGGCCAGCTGCTCGTCGGCTGGAATGCTGCCCAGCGGGGTCAGCGTGAGTGCCAGATAACGGCTGGTCACCATGGCCATGTTCTGCTGGATCAGGTCGGCCTGTTCGCCGGTCGAGCCGACCACGAGCAGGTGGCAGGGGCGTTGTCCCAGCTGCGCCTGCAGCGCCTTGATCTGCGCATAGGCGAGCTTGATCGAATTCGGCAACGAGGACACCAGCACGATCAGCTCGCTTTGTGCGATCTCGGGCAGCACGAACGGGTTGTCCTGCTCCATCTGGACGTCGATCAGCCAGAAGTTGGATGCCGGCCTGAGCATGCGCAGCAGTTGCGAGAGGACATCGAGTTCAGACGCATCCCTGACGTCCTGCAGCGGCAGCTCGCTCAGCTTGGCCAGGCGCACGCCCCGGGCATGCTCGCGCACCGCCAGTTCATGTCCCTGCTGGTGCTGCGCAACGCTCCACAGACAGGTCTGCAGCGGTGGCTTGGCGTGGGTGCTGATGCCCGTCGGTGACTGGCTGGCGTCGAGCAGTTGCACCTCGCTGCCCGCGTTGACGAGCGCGGCGGCCAGATTGAGCAGGACGGCATTCTTCTGCGCGGACGTGACCGCCGACAGCACCACGAGGCGGCGTGGCTGATGTCCGCCCAGGATGCGCCGCAGGCCCTCGGCCTGGTCCCTGCCGCGACTCTCAAGCATGGGGCCCCCTGGAGTCGGGACGCACGGCTTCGGTCGCCATCACGGCGGGCAGCTCGCTGTCCTCGTAGCGCGTGGCGCTGTCAACGGGGCGGCGCTGGAAGGCGCGCTCGATCAGCATGGAGGCATTGGCAATCTGCAGATCCTCCGGCACGCGCTGGCCGGTGCCGAGATAGCACAGCCGCAGCTTGTGCCGCAGCACCACGTCGAGGACGTTGCACAGCGTCGCCGCCTCGTCGAGCTTGGTGATGATGCAGCCGTCAAGCTCGGCGCCCTGATAGGCCTCGACCACCTCGTCGAGGGTTTCGATCGTGCTGGTGCTGCTCAGGCACAGCAGCCTCCGGACTTGCAGCTTGGTGCCGGTCAGCATGGCGATGTGCTCGGCCACCATCTGGTCGCGCTGACTCATGCCTACGGTGTCGATCAGGATCGTGTGCTTCTTCTTGAGATCGTCCAGCGCGATCTCGAGCGTCAGCTCGTCCTTGACCGAGTGGACCATGACCCCGAGGATCTGGCCGTAGATGCGCAGCTGCTCGTGCGCGCCGATCCGGTAGCTGTCGGTCGTGATCAGGGCCAGCTTGCCGGGGCCGTGCCGCATCACGCAGCGCGCCGCCAGCTTGGCCGTCGTGGTGGTCTTGCCGACCCCGGTCGGGCCGACCAGGGCATAGATGCCGCCGTCCTTGAGCAGTTCGTCCTCGTTGTGCAGGACTTCCAGGTCGCGTACCAGCGTTTGCTTGGTCCAGTTCAGCCCCTGTTCGATGTCGAGGTCGTCCGGTACGGCATCGATCAGCTGGCGTGCCAGCCGGACACTGAAGCCCATGCTGAGCAGTTCCTTGAGCATGCCGGCCTTGGCCGGGCTGCGCTGTTGCTGCCCGTTCCAGGCGAGCTGGTTCTCGAGCGCGCCGCGCATCGCCCGGATCTCGTCCATCACCACGTTGATGTCGCCGGTGGGTTCGGCCGGCTTGGAAGCGGCCGCCTGTCCGCCCTCGATCATGGAACTCAGATCCTGTTCGCTGCAGGCCAGGATCTCGACGCCCTCGGCCACGCTGCGGTTGGACATGATCATGGCCTCGGGGCCGAGTGCGTCGCGCACCCGCTTCAAGGCCTCGCGTGCGGTGGCTCCTGTGAAACGATGTATCTTCAACTTGAAGCTCCGACCAGATTGGTCACTTTAATGATTCGGGAGTCCGGCAGCTCGGCGTGCGAGAGCACCTTGAGTTGCGGCAGACTGCGGCGCAGGAAGCGTGCCAGCATCGCCCGCAGCGGCGCCGGCACCAGCAGGACCGGCGTGAGGCCCATCTGCTCCTGCTGTTGCGCGGCCTGGGCGGTCTGGGCGGCGAGCGTGTCGGCCAGTCCGGGCTCGATGCCGCCACCATCCGAGCCATGGGTCTGGATGGCCTGCAGCAGCAGTCGTTCCAGGCGGCTGTCCAGCGCCATGACGGGCAGTTCCTGGTTGCCGGGAGCGATCTGCTGCACGATCGCGCGTCCCAGGGCGATGCGAACCACCGAGGTCAGCAGCGCGGGATCCTGACTCTGGGGCGCGAACTCGATCATGGTTTCGACGATGGTTTGCATGTCGCGGATATGCACGCCCTCCTGCAGTAGGTTCTGCAGCACTTTCTGCAGCGAAGCCAGCGGCACGAGCTTGGGAACCAACTCGTCCATCAGCTTGGGCGCACTCTTGCCGAGGTGCTCGATCAGCGCCTGCAACTCCTGGCGACCGAGCAGCTCGGCGGCGTGCTGCGACATCAGATGATTTAGATGGGTGGCGACCACGGTCCCGGCATCCACCACAGTGTAGCCCATTGACTGCGCCTGCTCGCGCAGATTGGCATCAATCCAGACGGCGGGCAGCCCGAATGCCGGGTCTGATACCTGCTCGCCCGGCAACGAGCCCGACACCATGCCGGGGTCGATGGCCAGGAACTGGCCCGGATGTGCCTCGCCAAGGCCGATCTCCACGCCCTTGAGCGTGATCCGGTAGGCCGAGGGACGCAGTTCGAGGTTGTCCCGGATATGGACTGCCGGTGGCAGGAAGCCCACTTCCTGGGCGAACTTCTTGCGTATGCCCTTGATGCGGCGCAGCAACTCGCCATCCTGGACCTGATCGACCAGGCTGATGAGACGGTAGCCGACCTCCAGCCCGAGTGCCTGTATCGGGGCCACGTCCTGCCAGCTGGCTTCTTCCTGCTCGGGCGCTGCCGTGGGGGCTTGCAGCGGCTCGGCATCTGCCTGTGTCTCGGCGCGCTTGGAGACATAGTAGGCGCCGCCGCCGATCAGCCCTGCCAGCAGCCAGAACGCCACATGGGGCATGTCGGGGATCATGCCCAGGCTGCCGATGATGGCCGCCGTGATGTAGAGCACCTGTGGCTTCATCATCAGCTGGTTGACGAGCTGGCCGCCGATGTCCTGGTCGTCGGCCACGCGCGAGACGACTGCGCCGGCGGCGACCGAGATGATCAGCGACGGCAGCTGCGCGACCAAGCCGTCACCGATCGCCAGCAGCGTGTAGGTCTCGATCGCGCGGCCGAAGTCGAGGTCGTGCTGCAGCATGCCGACCAGCAGGCCGCCGATCATGTTGACGACCGTGATCACGATGCCGGCGACCGCGTCGCCGCGCACGTATTTGCTGGCGCCATCCATGGCGCCGTAGAACTCGGCTTCCTGCGCCACTTCGGTGCGGCGCTTGCGCGCATCGGCTTCGCCGATCAGGCCGGCGTTGAGGTCGGCGTCGATCGCCATCTGCTTGCCCGGCATCGCGTCGAGCGTGAAGCGCGCGCCGACCTCGGCGATGCGGCCCGCGCCCTTGGTGACCACGACGAAGTTGATGATGGTCAGGATCACGAACACCACCACGCCGACGAGGTAGTTGCCGCCGATCAGGAAATGCCCAAACGCCTCGATCACCTTGCCGGCCGCATCCGGGCCGGTGTGGCCCGTGGTCAGCACGACCCGGGTCGAGGCGACATTGAGCGACAGGCGCAGCATCGTTGTCATCAGCAGGACTGCCGGAAAGACCATGAAGTCCAGCGGCCGCACCGTATAGAGCGCTGTCAGCAGCACCATGATCGACAGCGCGATGTTGAAGCTGAAGAAGATGTCCAGCACGAAGGAGGGCACGGGCAGCATCATCAGCGCGAGCATGACGATGACCAGGCCTGGCGCAGCCAGGCCCTTGCCGTTTATTTGCGCCATCCAGGCGGGAAACTTCATGCACCGGCCCCCGAGCCGTTCGCCGTCTCAGCAGCCGCGTCCTGCGGATCCATGCCAGCCGGCACGCTCACGTGCTCAGGCACGCGCGGTTCGCGCCCGCCCTGGGTACGGTAGGCGCGCAGCTGGAACACGTAGGCCAGCACCTGGGCCACTGCCGTGTAGAGTGTGCGCGGAATTTCGTGCTCGAGTTCCGCGTGCTGGTAGAGCGCGCGTGCCAGTGCCGGGGCCTCGACCAGCACCACGCCGTTGTTCTGTGCGATTTCGCGGATCGTGGCGGCCACTGCGTCCACGCCCTTGGCGACCACCAGCGGCGCGTGCGTCGCGTCTTCCGGGTACTTCAGGGCCACGGCGTAGTGGGTCGGGTTGGTCACGACCACATCGGCGGTCGGCACCTGCGCCATCATGCGCTTGCGCGCCATCTCGCGCTGCTGGGCGCGGATCTTGGCCTTGATTTCGGGGTTGCCCTCGGATTCCTTGGCTTCGTCGCGAATTTCCTGGCGCGTCATCATCAGTTTCTTCGCGTAACTCCACATCTGGTAGGGGGCATCGATCAGCGCGATCACCCCAAGCATGCCGACCATCACGGTCAGGCAGATCAAGAGCAGGCGCCCGCTGTTGGCAATGCTGGTTTCGGGTGCTTGCAAGGACAGTGCCAGCATGTCCTGCAGATGTGCGGCAATCACCGCCCAGGCGGCGACGGCGACCAAGGCGGTCTTGGCCAGTGCCTTGAGCAGCTCCATCAGCGAGCGCTGCGACACCATGTTGGCCAGTCCTCGGACCGGATTGAGCTTGCCAAAATCGGGGCCAAGTGCCTTGGCGTGGAACAGCCAGCCGCCGATCAGCAGCGGCGACGCCAGTGTGGCGAGCAGCAGCCAGCCCGCGAACGGCACGAAAGCGAGCAGCAGGTCGAAGCAGCGCCGTGCCCATTCGGCGCCTTGCTGGGCCCAGTCCGCGTTCCTGGGGGCCTGGACGATCAGGCCCTGCACCAGCAGGTGCTTGAGCTGGTTGATCATGGCTTCCGCACCGAGCCAGAAACCCGCTGTCGCAGCCATCATGACGGTGAAGGTGGCAAGCTCGCGCGATCTCGGGATGTT
>Ga0228698_1001350_pt1 | contig 12297 bp, 30 predicted proteins | sample McNCre117_Aug_MG_FD_178015 | JGI IMG/M metagenome (GOLD analysis project Ga0228698, IMG submission 178015) | Freshwater microbial communities from McNutts Creek, Athens, Georgia, United States - 1-17_Aug_MG | ecosystem: Environmental > Aquatic > Freshwater > Creek | place: USA: Georgia...
TTCGCCGTGACGACGCCTTTGGTATCCTCGAAGGTTGAGATCGCCCACAGGATAATGATGGCGACCAGCGCGGACTTGCCGATACCGTGGCCAGAAGTGCGAGCGATACGGATCGCCTCGTCGATCGTGATTAGGCCCGCGCCCAGGTCCGATAAGACCGCGATCTGCCAATCCTGCAGTTCCTCGAACTCGAGTTCTGAGCCCGGCTCGCCCCAAGGAAAGGCGAACAGAGCGAACCCAAGCGGATCGCCTGAATACTCAGCGAGTTCGAGGATAAGATCGTCGTTCAAAGCGGCCCCTTTACAAAAGCACGGTATCACGGAAAATAAGGAAAGGCAATAAGCCTCCTAGTCGGCAGGCACCGCGGCACCCTCGGCGATAAGGTCTAGGGCCTCTTGATGCATTTCAGCGGCTCTACCGGCGGCGTTGACGAGTTGGGTATCCTCGTGGGGGGGACGGCAAACCAGTTCGGCAGCGGGATCGGGTCCGTGAACGCCCTCGACAACCGGATCGGCTCGGGGCAGATCGGCAGGGCTGCTTGGACCTGCGGGACGCCACACCCGGATAGCATGAAGATTAGCGGCATGACTGACAGCAGTGTAATAAGCAGGCGTTTCTTCATCGGACTTCCTCGCAATAGCGGCGGACTTCTCCGCGGGGGCATGGTTGACTGTAGTTTGGGCGCGGGCTGCGGCGGCTTGGGCAACCATAGCACTGCGGGCGACCTTCTGCCATTTGGCCTTTTCATGCCAGCCCCAATAACCCCAACCAGCGGCGGCCAAGGTCGCAACGACGAGCATGTGGGTGGAATTTTCCGCGGCCCAACTCAAGGCCCGCTTTATCCAGCCCCAAAACAGAAATAGGAAACTCATGGAACATCCTTCCAACGATAACCTTGGCCTTTGAAAGTTTCAATCGGGGTTTGATCCCGGCCTAATGCTTTGCGAATTTTCGAGATTTGTATTCGAGCAAGTGTTCCAGGCTCAAAATATTCCGGGCTAAGCCAGCCGCCAAGAATTTCTGCCGGAACCGTCCGACCAACTTTTGCCAACTCAAACAGCAAGGTGGATTGCATGGGCTGGATTGGAACAGCAGTTCCTTTACGTAAGGTTTGCCGAGGATAGAGCAGCCATTCCCCCCGTTTAACTGGGTCACTTGAGGCCTTACGGTGGCCACAGTTGGGGCAAAACTCCTCAGTCACTAGCCACTTTATCCACAGTAATCGCGTCACCAGAATGGATCGTGTCGTCCTCGCCCCCGCCAATATCGAACTCGGCAGAACCGAACTTCCCGGTTACGGAGGTCTTACCGATCACCCAACCGAGCGAAACTAGGACCAAGCCGAGAAGGGCCAAGGTTCCGTAAAGGCCATAGGCGAGAGGCCACGGATCGGTGAGACTACGCTCCGCTACAAGGCTCGTGGTGCGCCAGGCTGAAACTGTAAGCGCCATACCACCCCCCGAAAGGAGGAGCATCGCGATAAGTTTCCGACCATCTCTAGGCGGCCAGCCAATCATGGCAGAAGCTTCAGAGCAGCAGTTTCAACATCATCGCACCGGCGCAGCCAGCCCCGGCCAAACTCCCCAAACGTCGGTAAGCCTTTATAGAACGAGCGCCGGTCATTCATATAGCGCTGGACCAGCGCGGAAAGGCTGTGGGTCGTTATCCACTGCTGGAGGGCCTTGAGTGTGGCCGGGCCGATGTGGCCATCCTGCGTCACCCCGACGATGGATTGGAGGTAGCGGGCCGCGCGGGCTACACCGGAGTTAACTGCGAAGTCAAACACGCACAAGGCCACAGCGGGCGAAAGCGCGTCACCATCAATGCCGTTCCAGTACTGGACGCGGTAGAGCGGGGCCACGACTGAAGGGGTTAGGGCACGCATATCAGCGTCACCGCAGGGATGGTGGACCCAGGCTTCCCACACACGCTTGGTCACGCCAAGGTTCGTGATGCCGCCGGGGTCGTGAGGGTTGTTGACGTAGCCGCCCTCCTGCTTAAGGAGGATTGGAAACACTGTGTCGAAGGTGCTCATGAATGTCCTCCTATTGTAGCGGCCACGGCTTTAATGAAGGCCCAGGCCCCAAGAAGAATGCCGCCGAGGCCAGCTGTCCATTTCAAGAACCCACCACCCACTTTCCCGGCGGTGTAAATATCCGCCATTGAGGTTAGCTGGGGCACAATATGGAGGAGGGGTTTGACCTCTTCCCTCATAGCTCGAATTTCTTGAATTATCTCAAAGTGAGTAGATTGTTCCATTATGCGCCCCAAAGTCTCGGACTTCATCCAGCCCCAGTCCTACTGGATGAAGTCCCGCCCAGCCATTAAACGATGCCGATTTCGCCTTCCATCTCGATCGTAAGGGCAGTGGCAGTACCAGCGCCCCCAACGAGAAAGTCGGCCGGGTCCATGCGAAGCTGGCCATAGAAATCGAAGTACGAGTTGGCCGCGACCGAGACGCCCGTACCGCCGGTAAGCGCGCCAGCTGATGCCGCACCACCAGCCACGACTTCCGTACCTGCCGCGTTCGCGCCGGTGGCTCCGAGCCACAGGGCAAAGCTGGCAGCCGCGTTGGTCTTGTTCACCACTCGGATATGTCGAATGATGACGTAGGTATTGGTGTTGGTGCCTGCGAGACCAGTGCCGCCGGTGAGGGTCGGCGGGTTGAAAATGTTGGTAGTCGTGGTCGTGGTCAGCGCGACCGGACCAGTGCGGATAAGCTTATTTGCAGCCATTGAACTACTCCTTTAATTCGCTACGCTGGCCGTAGCTTTGAACCAACCCCTTACGCCAGCCTGGGGATTACCATTGAACTATAATGACGAGACCATCACCGCCGCGTCCACCAAGACCCTGCGCCGATCCGGTCAATGCACCGCCACCGCCTCCGCCTCCGCAGCCATAGCCAGCATCACCACCGTTACCGCCGACTAGGCCCGCGCCAGTTGCGCTGCCATGGGATGAACCCCCACCAGTTCCTCCGTAGAAGAATCCGTAGGGAGCGCCCGGCATCGCAGAAAATCCATTGGAGCCAGCGCCGCCTGGGGTAGTCGTTCCAGTAGCCCCAATCCCGCCAGACTGCAGGGGGAGAATGCCGCCAACCGTAAAGCTCCCACCTGCGGTTCCTACTGTTGCCGCCGCAGGAAGCCCTCCCCCGCCCGTACCCCCGGTTACACGCAATCCAGTCGTGGGCAGGGTCAAAGCAGTGCCAGCAACAGTAGTGCCCCCAATAATGCCTGCTTGCCCCGCTAGAAATGTAGCCTGCCCCATCCCACCGAGGATGGCAGAAGAAACATTGGGGATTGTGCCCGCACCCCCCGCCGCGCCCGCTGTAGCGCCAGAAGCATTACCCCCAGCCCCTCCTACTTGGACTCTGATAAGCAAGTTATAAACACTTCCTTCGTTAGGCGTTACAGCGACATAAGTGCTGTTCCCCGCTGATGCCCCCGCACCTCCCATCACACTGACAAAAAGGGTGTCTGGCAACATATTCGCGGGCATTATCAAATAGGCTTGGCCGCTTGACCCACCCCCGCCGCCACCTGCAGCGGTTGAATTAGCACCCACTACGCCATTGCCCCCCTTGCCCCCGGCTGAGACTGCAAAAATACTGACCATGTTCGCGCCAGGCCGCTTGCGCCAGGTGCTCCAACCAATACTGGTCCCATAACTGTTTGCGCGGAATACCTGCACATCGGCAAGTGTGTTGCGGGGAAGGCCGAACAGTCCGTCCATCAGTATTGACCTGCGATTGTGGTGCAAATCCAGCCAGCAGCAACGGTTGTTGCAGTGCCGGCATAGATGCGCTCACCGGATGCAAGGGCAAATTCCATCGGGTAATCAATGTCAGGCGTTGACGCAGTGTTCGTCGCGCTAGTGGCAGGCAGAGAAACTTCGCCGTAAAACACATTGTTTGTCGCGGTCGCGTTGGTCGAGCCGTTGTTGATATAGATGCGAGCGACCGTTGCGACATTGGTGCCGATGGCCTTGAAGCGCAGACGGCGGATGTAGGAGCCATTCGCCCCGGCGGTGTGGACAAGGACATGGTTGGCGGACTGGCCGGTATAGTCGCCTGTGGCGGTCAGGATCGTGCCGCCAAAGCCGGTGCCGTTGTTGTTGCTGACGTCGGGTGTAAGCGTGTAGATGGGGGTGGTGTTGGCGACCATGGCGGGCTCCTAGTTCAGTGTCATACCGAGGGAAATTGGAAGGATTAGGCCGACAGCTACCCCGCCGCCGCTAGCAGCCCCAGCTGGCCCCGGCGGCCCGGGAATAGGAAAGCCCTCAGGCCCTTCGTCCCCATCAAAAGCAAAGCCAACTGGTCCCGCTGGGCCTTGAATGCCTTGCAGACCTTGAGGTCCCGGTGCGCCAGGGATCGGAAAACCTTCCGGACCCTCTTCACCGTCCACACCAGGTGTGCCGATACCAGCGGGGCCGGATGGACCTTGAGGACCTGCAGGTCCGGGAACTCCAGGAATGGCAAAACCTTCAGGTCCTTCCTCACCGTCTATCCCGAAACCAATCGGACCTTGGGGGCCCGTCGCTCCGGCAGCACCTGCGGCTCCGGGAGGACCGGGAAGGCCCGGCATCCCGTCAACCCCGTCCTCGCCATCGTGAGAAAAGGAAACTCCAACCGGGCCGGGTGCGCCAGTTGGGCCAGTGGGGCCGGCCGGACCTGGGATTGGTAGACCCTCTGGCCCCTCTTCACCATCGAGGCCGGGTATCCCGATGCCCGGTGCGCCTTGAGGTCCGGGAGTGCCTGCGGTTCCGGCAGGTCCGACTGGACCGGGGGGTCCGGGAAGTCCGTCCTCGCCATCGAAGGCGAATGGCACGCCTGAGGGGCCAGTCGGGCCAGTTGGACCCTGAGGGCCAGGTGCGCCGGGAACTCCGGGCAATCCGTCGGAACCAGTTTCCCCATCAAAGCCTGCCGGACCGGGTTGGCCAGCGGGGCCGGTAGCACCGGGAGCGCCTGCCGGACCTGGCGGGCCGGGAAGGCCAAATCCAGGAGGACCTTCTTCCCCGTCCTGTCCAGCGAGACCCGGAAGACCGGGTAAGCCAGCTGGCCCTTGAATACCAGCAAGCCCTACTTCCGCAAGCACAACGTCGGTCGCGCCCTCGATAAGGACGTTGACCTCTTCTGGGTCAGGGATAGAGACGATCTCTATATTGCTCATACCGTGAACCCAGGCTCAATGGTGACGTCGCCGCGAATATAGTAATCTTTGAGGCCGCTGGGATCGATGACGAGGAGGTCCCAGATCGCAGCCCCGGAAAGGCCTGTGGTTTGGGTGTCGGTGAGAGTGAGCTTGAATTGACCGAGGGCCTGATTGATCCAGGTAAGGGTGAAGTCGAGGAGTTTGGTGCGGCGCTCGGTCCACAGGGCTGCGGACACGGTATAGCCGGTAAAGTTGATTGGCGCGCCGGTGCCGTCTTTGAGACTGAAGCTGCGGTCAAAGTCCGCGCGCTGCTCAATCGTCATGGGGTAGCGGGCCGGATAGATCACCGCACCTCTCCTTCAATCAGAGTTCCGCGGGAGGCCACGCGCTGACGGGCGGCCTGAAGCCGAGAGGCCAAGTCCACGTTGACGTTGATGTTGGTGGAGGAAGACTGCGGACCGAAGCCGGTCCGATCAGCGCCCATCTTCGACACCTCCATCAACTGGCCGACGGTGAACTTTTCGGGTTCTTCGGCGAGGCGCTGGATGAGTTCCTCGTTCGCGTCCTTCGTCAACTCCGCAAACTGCTGGGCAATGTCGCGCGAGGTCTCTTCATAGGGGAGGCGGTAGAACTCGAGGAGTTCTTTGAAGGCGGGGTCCGAAAGAAGAATGGAGATTCGCGATTCGCTATAGTTGGCGATCGCGCTGGCCTGCCGATGGTCCATCCCCATCGCGAGGTTCCGGGCCAGGGCGTGGTGCCGCTCCGACAAGCGCTTAATCGGCGATGGTACGCTCCCCTTTTCCTGCCCCAGCAGTTGAAGGTCCGAGGGCTCCAGCTCCCGCAACACTGTCGCGGAAAGAGGCTTGGCAGCCCTGCCATGCGTCCGGAAAAGTTCGGCCCCTAGTTCCATAAGCGCCACGGTACTAAGGTTCGCAGGGATTGTCAATGGGCCTCGACTTAGTACTTTGCGGCTTCGCCGGAGCCATACCGCAAAAATCCCTGCAAAATTTGCGAGGGGTAAGGAGCGCGCGCGGGGGCACCCCACCGGCGAAAACGGGGGGCCTGGGGGCGGTGGGATGAAGGGCCGTTCATGCGACTCGGGGGAAATGTGAACGGCGCAGGCGCAAGCGCTAGGGGTGTAAGCGATTGAAACTCAACGGATATTTAATTGGTTAACACAGTTGACAATCGGCAAGCCAGGGTTCACGCTCAAAAGAAAACGCCGCGAAACACGCAAACGATGGAGATTGAAATGGAATTAGGACTGTTTGCCCGCAAGGCTGTTCAAGGCTTGTATTCGTTTAATCACTTTGAAGCCTCTAACGGGATGTGGATACAAACGCGCGTTGGCTCGCCTGTTGGCAAAGGCAACCAAGCGATCTTTAGTTATGGTGCGGATGATCCTCGCCCGCATGTAAAGTTTGATAGGTGGATTGACCTAATCGCGTTTGTGGAAAGCCTTTGACCCTAACAGTTGCGCCGGGTCTGCCTAGCGCAATTGATAGCGCCACTGCTATCGAAGATGGAGAATGAACATGACCAAGTATACCATTGAACTCACCGGTGCATTTGCAATTGCCAAGGGTTCGCGCGAAAAGACTTGGCAATCCGTGGTGACTTGCGATCTTGCCGCCCTGCCCGAGTCCATCATCCTGGACCTCATCCGGCACGGCTTGAAGCAAAAGGTTGCGGATGCCGCTAGCGGCGCGAAGACAGAAGCCGAGGCAACCGGGCCGATGCAAAAGGCCCTGGATGCAATCTTGAAGGGCGAATGGTCAAGCCGGGGCGAAGGCTCGGACGGCGCTTCGATGGAAACCATTGTCGGACGTTCCGTCATGCGCAACGCCTTCAAGCTCAAGGTTGGCGCGAAGTCACCGGGATGGGCGAAATTCACCGGCCTTTCGGATGCGGACCAGCTTGCGAAGCTCGACGCATGGCTTGCCGGTCCGCAAGGTGTCGCGCTTGCCGAGCCGATTGCGAAGGAAATCGCACTTCGCAAGGAGCGCGCGGCCAATAAGGCGGACGCTGCCAAGGCGGTTGAATTCGACATCTGACCATCGTTAACCGGCCTATGGGGGACTCGTGCCCCCATGGGTTCGGCCTAGCGATGGTTGCTAGATGGAGGTTGATATGTGGATTGTGACCGGATTTATAGCCCCAGGTGATTGCCAAGCAATTGCATACGGTGAAACGGCGGGGGAAGCACTGGGCCGTTGGCAAGTATGGATCACACGTGGCGAGCCTATGGAGTCGCTTCCCGATGCCGATGCACTTTGGATCACGGAAGCTCGAAGCGCCATGCGCAATCATGGGCTTAGTTCTAAGCAAGACTCGGGTTGCCACTATCGGCTTGAAAAGCTCTATCCATAACACAAGGCGTTAGCAAGGTTTGGGGCCGGGGCATTGTTCCCGGCCCCTTTTCTTTGTGCCCTAGGTGCCCTAGCGTGGGCCATAGGGCGCGTAGATCGGCGCGCCCCTAGGCATGGCCCCGCGCCCCTAAGCCCTAGGCCCGTCCGCTGGAGCTTATCCCGAAAACCCTAGGTCGCGGCGATTGCGCCGGGTTTGTGCTGGGGATGCCTAGGGGCATCGTAACCAGAAGGCCGCACCATTATGCCGATTTTGCCGCACGTATGGCTCAGGTGCTGGTATGGTCCGTTCATTCAATGAATGAGCCATACCCACCTCGTTCCCCATTTCCCGCTTTCGCCTCAATTCTCCCTTTTTCTTTGAGTTTCTAAGATTTTTTTTTTTAAAATTTTGGCCCCCAAAAAGAGCAAGGGGGAAGGGGGCACCAAACGCACAGCATGGGTATGGCTCATCCGGGAAACTCGCATAATGGGGCGGCAAGCCGGTATCACCGCCCCTAGGGTTACCTAGCGGTTACCTACTTAAATCCACGCGACCCAAGGTTTTCAGGGTAAGCTCCAGCCGTATGGCTTAGCCCTCACTATGCCGGTTTACCCGCGCGCCGAATTGTGCTACAATGCGCGGGTTAGGGGAGGAATGGTCCGCCCTTGATAACCTGATGGAGGTCAAACATGAAAATTCAAGATCAAACAGTTGTTATCCCTTTCGCAGACCTGCGGCCGACAATGATTGCAGAACTGCTTGACTATCTTTATGATGAAACTGTGACCAGTGAGGGCTTTACCGCTCTCATGATCGAGCTTGAAGTGCATCACAATATGGCATGGAGCTTCGGTGACGGGCTTTCCTCGCTCTAACCTTAGCGGCTTGTTTCGGCGAGCCGCTATAGATAAAGCGATCTTGCTTTGTCAAACCTGATGGAGGTCAGAATGCCCTACGACAGCGATTATTCCGAAGGCTGGGATTGTGATCCTAACGCCGTTTTCGATCTCGACGAAAGCACCCTTGACGAGGAAGATGCTTCCGGCGATTGGCAGGAAGTTTGCCTTGACCGCTTCGGCGACAGACTGGTGAGGTTCTAATGGACAAGCGCCCTCACTACGTCGCACCACGCGCCCGTGAAGCCGGACGCCAGGCGGCCATTTTGGCCATCCTGGATTACATGCACGAGAGTGACGAAGTCACACTAGTGCGGCGGACTTGCTTTGCCCAGAGGCCCCGCCCATGACGCGCCGCCAGACCATGGTCGACATCCTTGTCGGCCTTACCATCGCCGGGGCGCTGCTTTACATGCTCCCGACGGTCCCGGCCTAGGCACACTGGTTCGAAAGGAACTACAATGCTATCTATTGAAGCCCTGCAGCTTATTGCCAATGTTTTTGATTTTCCAAATACAGCGGCGGAAGACATGACCCCAACACTTCTCGAAATTAAAAAATACCTAGACGATAACAACGTCAGGTTCAACGATTTCGGGGACGACGAAAGGAATAGCTGATGAAACATAACCTTTACATCCTCTACCGAGTCGCCCGACTCGTCCTCACCCGCCGCATTTCTTGGAACTGGAAATGACCGACAGGCATAAGCAACTCGCGAAAGTGGCCGACTCCCTTATCAGGGGTGTGAAGCAATACGGGGAACTCGACTGCGATATCCCCGTATCAGCTTTGGTCGATATGATCGAAACCCGCCGGGAAGGCAACCCTTTCGGCAAAGCCCAGCTAATCACTTTCATCACCGCTCTTAAAGGAGAAATTTAACATGGCCGAACTTCAAATCACTTCCGTCCACTGCTTCGGCCCCTCCTACGGGGTCAGTGGCAAGGCAGACGTTCGCTTCGGCGAGATCAAGATGGAACTGGAACTGTCGTCCGACGACGTGGCCCAGGTGCTTGCCATCGCAATGGCCGTGGCCCAGCGGGAACAATCCCACCTCGCCGATGAAATCCGCACCGCCCAGCCCGCGCTCCTCGCCGACTGGAGCGAAGCCTGACCCGCTTAACTAGGGCAGGGCTGGCCCTGCCCCTCTTTAGCGAGCCACTAACGATGGAGGTGATTGTGAAAGTAGGTAAGGAAAAGTGCTGGTGCGGTCATAAAAGTTGCCAAGATTGGTGGCTTACAGGTATCGGTAAATTTGTGCAGGGTAGTGGCTTCACTGAAAAGGAGGCCAATCGCATCATTGCCGCCCTCAACCAGGAGACGAAGTCGTGACCTGCCAAATCTCCATCGGCCCGGACGACGCCCTCGAGCTTCGCACGCCCTCGGGCCGTGCCATCTCCATCCCGGTATCCCCACACTCCACCTCGATGCTATGGCAAATTCTTTGGAACGCGACACAGGAACGACGGCAGCTCGGCAAGCATTGCTACCCCTCCGAGTTCCCCGCCCAACACGTTGTCGACGCCTGGGTCAAGGACGTGTTGCCGCAGCGCAACGCCGAACGCGAAGCGGAACTGCAGGAGGAACGCGAAGCGAAGGCCGCTGAGCGCCTTGCCGCCAAGGAGAAGAAGTTCGGCATTAAGCTGGGCGAACTGGACTTTGACATTTGAGCGGCGTTAGCCGCGCTGGTTCGAGAGGGAATGTTATGTTTGACCCGAAAGATACAGGCCACGCTGGAATGTTTCTCCGCAGAGACGGAGTTCGAGGTAATGTGCATATAGGCGAGAACCAAGCCGGTGAATTGGGCTGGTATTGGAGTGAGGCTTTACGTTTAGGCTGGTCCGAAAACTACGCTGATATGGTATATGAAACTGGCCGCAACGGACAGGGGCCTTATGACACCTGCCGCGAAGCCTGCCACGCTTTTCTAGGAGCCACCCTGTGACCGAAGAAGAGCAAGAGGCCCGGTCCATGAAATGGGACAGGTTCGGCACGGTCCACCTGCGCCAGCTATCCACCGGAAGCTGGGCGATGTATCCAGCAGGCGGAGTTGGCAGCCCTTTCTGGATCGGACCAGCCGAAGGCATCCCCGCTGCCTACGCAGTCCGGCCCAAGCCGCAGGCCTTCACGCACCAGAAGGCCCCGAAGCAGGTTTCCGGCATTGACCTTTCAGGATTGGACTTCAGCCTGTGACCCTCCCTTTTGAAACCGATAGTTCCTGGCTCGGGATAAAAGTCCCCGAACTGGAAAACCGAGTTGCGCTCGAGACCGCTTGGATTTTGCTGATGTCCCCTGCACATTTCATAACCTCGCGCGGCGCGGTTGACCGGACTAAAATCCGGCACGGTCACTGGCAGGACATTTACGCCCTAAGCCAAGCCTTCACTGGTATGAGCCTCGAAGAGTGTGACGCTGCCGTCCTCGAATTTGCCCGACGCCGCAGACCCGTCGCCGGCATTGACCTTTCCTCCATCACTTTTGACCTTTAAGGAGTTTCGATGCAACGCCCCTCTTCCTTCCCTGACGTCAAGCTAGTCCTTGACGAGGCAATTCTGTCCGGCGGCGGAACCTACGTCTGCGCTTCACACGGCGCAGCTGTAGCCTTTCGTCATCGCTGTTACAAATTCCGGAAGTCCTACTTCCAGGTTTACAACAACGACAGGTATGAGTGCCTCTCCTTCCCCCGTATCCCCACGGATAGCTGCGAGGTCCGCATCGAGTTGTCCACACCCTCGGGCCTATTCATCCCGAAGCGCGCTGTTGTCGGCGACAGCCTTACCGAGGCGGCCGCGGCACTTCGGGCTAAACTAGGAGATTTGCTGTGAAAGACCTTATTACCCTTAGGTCCGAACTGGGGACAATTGACTTCTACGAGTCAGACCAAATGTTATGTGTAGAAGCCTCAAACGCTAATGAACAATACTGCTATTTTTATGAGTTTACTTTGAAGCAAGCCGCCCGGCTTAAAACGGCTCTAGAAATGTGGTTGTTGGAGCAGCCAAAATGAGCCGCTCTTCCCGCTGGCTCCGCTTCTACGATGAGGCCATCGACCTCGGCCTTTTGCCTGAAGCCGCTGCGGCCTTCGCCATCAACAAGGAGCAGGACCTCCTCGCCGACCTAGCCGACATGAAATACCAAGAACTGAAGGACCGCCGCCATGAACATTGACAACTGCCCACCGCTGGACTGGCACCTCAACGAGGCCCTAGTCTCCCAGCACGGCTTCGACGCCTGCCTACAGGCGATCAGCATCATTCCGACTTTCCTCGCCGAAGCCGATCCGCGCCCAGCCTTCGAGCAGTTCAATGAGCGCTACATTGGGGGCTGGAACCCGCGCCTACCCGGCAAGTGGAGGCTCGACCAAAACAATTACCTTCACTATCCCGGCGACCCTCTTATGGTGCCGATCGCCGCCGCCCAACTCCGCGACGAGTTAATCCTCGTCTACCCCCATGCCTGGGTCTGCATCGCGCAGCTTGACGGCAGCTTTAGCGTAGCAAGGATGGACTGATGCCCCACACAACCTACACCACCGAGATCGAAGGCGAGGACGTTGAACTCGAAATCGAGTATGAAATTGATCCTGGCTGGCCCGATGATGGCGACCCCGGTTCGATCGACCTGACTTCTGTCAAGCTCGCCGGCGAGGAGATTGGCCTCACCCCCGAACTCGAGGCCGCCATCCTCGCCCAGATCGAGGAAGAGACCCAAGATGCTGAAGCCAGCTACGGCGACTACCTCTACGACCTAAGGAGTGAACCCGATGCTTAAACGCCCCGAACCTTCCCGGCAACCAATCCAGCCAATGTCGGATGAAGACCGGCTGTTCTGGCAACTGCGAAACGAGCGGAAAAAGGAGCAAGGCCATGAGTAAGCCACTATCGGAGCAGTTGCGC
>Ga0228698_1001351_pt1 | contig 12297 bp, 11 predicted proteins | sample McNCre117_Aug_MG_FD_178015 | JGI IMG/M metagenome (GOLD analysis project Ga0228698, IMG submission 178015) | Freshwater microbial communities from McNutts Creek, Athens, Georgia, United States - 1-17_Aug_MG | ecosystem: Environmental > Aquatic > Freshwater > Creek | place: USA: Georgia...
GCGGAACAGGTAATTGCCCTTGAAAAAGCTGTTGTGCCCGTAGGCCGCATGAGCGATCACCAGCGCCTGCATCGCCATCGAGTTCTCCTCCATCAGGTAGGAGATGCACGGGTTGGCGTTGATGACGATCTCGTAGGCCAGACCCATCTGACCGCGCCGATAGCTCTTCTCGGTGTTGATGAATTCCTTGCCGTAACTCCAGTGGCGGTAATTGACCGGCATGCCGACGCTGGCGTAGGCGTCCATCATCTGCTCGGCCGTGATGATTTCCAGCTGATTCGGATAGGTATCCAGCCCATAGCGACGCGCCACGTCCTGGATAGCCTGGTGGTACTGCTCGACCAGCTCGAAGGACCAGTCGCTCGGGCCGGGCAAAGGCTGCTCGGGGCGAGTGCCGCCGGGCGAGGCGGGGTGGCGGCGGAACTCGGGGAGCGAATCCACGGTCGACAGCATGGCGGACTCCTTGACCCGTTCAGTCCTTCAGGACCGGCCGAGCCCCTTCCTTGCGAAACAGGTCACGAAAGACCGGGTAGATCTGCGAAGCCTCGGTGGCCTTGCGCATCGCAAACCGCCCGGACTCCAGCTCGGCCAGCCGGGCATATTCCTCCCAGAGGTTCTGCTCAGGGGCCGCGACCTGGATGTAGGCGAAGTACCGGCAGGCGGGCAGGATCTGCTCCTGCAGCAGCTGGCGGCACAGGCCGCTGTCCTGATGCCAGTTGTCCCCGTCGCTGGCCTGAGCACCGTAGATGTTCCAGAGATCCCGCGGATAACGCTTGCGAATGATGTCGGCCATCAGCTGCAGCGCGCTCGACACCACCGTGCCACCGGTTTCCTTGGCGTGGAAAAAGGTCTCCTCATCGACTTCCTGCGCCTGCGTGTGATGGCGGATGAAGACGATCTCGATGTGCTCGTAGTGACGGGTCAGGAACAGGTACAGCAGGATGAAGAAGCGCTTGGACAGATCCTTGCGACGCTCATCCATCGACCCGGAGACGTCCATGACGCAGAACATCACCGCCTTGCTGCTCGGCACCGGCACCCGAACGCGATTGCGAAAGCGCAGATCGATTGGGTCGAGGAACGGGATGGCCAACAGGCGAGCGCGCAGATGCCGGATGCGCTCCTGCATCTCCAGCCACTGCGCCTGCAGGGCCGGATCCGCCTGCCGAGCCGACTCGGACAGCGCGTCACAACGCTGCTCCAGCTCATTCAGCTCGGCACGCACCCCGGCACCGATCGCGATACGCCGACCGATCGCACCACGCATCGATCGCACGATATGCAGGTTGTTCGGCGTGCCGGCGCTGGAGTAGCCAGCCCGCTGCGGGGTCCACTCAACCACCTCGGTCAACTGGGTGCGCACCAGATGCGGCAGGGCCAGATCCTCGAAGAAGACCTGCAGGAACTCCTCCTTGCTGAGCGCGAAGACGAAATCGTCTTCACCGCCCCCCGAGTCACTCGCCTGACCCCCGCCGCCCGATCCGCCCCCGCCCTGCGGCCGCTGGATGCGGTCGCCGCGCAAATAGTCCCGATTGCCGGGGTGAACCATCTCGCGCCGCCCACCAGGGCCATGCTGGAAGACCGGCTCCCGGGTGTCACGCCGCGAGATGCGGATCTCCTCGCCCCGGGCCACGTCGCGAATCGAACGACCATCGATCGCCCGGCGCACTGCCTCCTGAATCTGCTGCCTATGGCGCTTCAGGAAGCGTTCGCGGTTGCCGACGGACTTGTTTCGGCCCGCCAGGCGTCGATCGATGATGTGCTGCAGCATGAATGTCTCCAGCCGATCTCAACGCCTGTCAGCTCGACTTTCGAACCCGCAGGTACCACTCGCACAACAGGCGAACCTGCTTGCGGGTGTAGCCCTTCTGGATCATCCGCGAGACGAAGTCCTCGTGCTTCTTGGCCTCGTCGGCACTGGCCTTGGCGTTGAAACTGACCACCGGCAGCAACTCCTCGGTGTTCGAGAACATCTTCTTCTCGATGACCTGCCGCAGCTTTTCATAGCTGGTCCAGACCGGGTTGTTGCCCTGGTTATTGGCTCGGGCGCGCAGCACGAAGTTGACGATCTCGTTGCGGAAGTCCTTCGGGTTGGCGATGCCGGCCGGCTTCTCGATCTTTTCCAACTCGGCATTGAGCGAGGCGCGGTCAAAGACCTCCCCAGTATCTGGATCGCGGTACTCGTGATCCTGGATCCAGTAATCCGCATAGGTGACATAGCGGTCGAAGATGTTCTGACCGTACTCGGAGTAGCTTTCCAGATAGGCCGTCTGGATTTCCTTGCCGATGAACTCGGCGTAGCGCGGCGAGAGCAGCTCCTTGATGTAGCCGACGTATTTCTGCTCGACTTCCTGCGGGAACTGCTCGCGCTCGATCTGCTGCTCCAGCACGTACATCAGATGCACCGGGTTGGCTGCTACCTCGGTCGAATCGAAGTTGAAAACCTTCGACAGAATCTTGAACGCGAAGCGGGTCGAGATGCCACTCATGCCCTCGTCGACGCCGGCGTAGTCGCGGTACTCCTGATAGCTCTTGGCGCGCGGATCGGTGTCCTTGAGATTCTCACCGTCGTAGATCAGCATCTTGCTGAACAGGCTGGAGTTCTCAGGCTCCTTCAACCGGGTGAGTACGGCGAACTGGCTCATCATCTTGAGCGTGCCAGGTGCACAGATTGCCTCGGCCAGCGAGGAGTTGCGCAGCAGTTTCTCGTAGATGTGCACTTCCTCGGACACACGCAGACAGTACGGCACCTTGACGATGTAGATGCGGTCGAGGAAGGCTTCGTTGTTCTTGTTGTTGCGAAAGGCCTTCCACTCGCTCTCGTTGCTGTGCGCCAGAACGATGCCGTCAAAGGGAATCGCCCCAAAGCCTTCAGTGCCCTTGAAGTTAGCTTCCTGTGTGGCCGTCAGTAGCGGGTGCAGCACCTTGATCGGCGCCTTGAACATCTCGACGAACTCCAGCAGCCCCTGATTGGCCAGGCACAGCCCACCGGAGTAGCTGTAGGCATCCGGATCGTCCTGCGCATAGGCCTCAAGCTTGCGGATATCGACCTTGCCGACCAGCGACGAGATGTCCTGGTTGTTCTCGTCGCCCGGTTCGGTTTTGGCCACCGCCACCTGACGCAGCACGCTCGGGTAACGCCGCACCACCTTGAACCGACGGATATCTCCCCTGAATTCCTCCAGCCGCTTGACGGCCCAGGGCGACATGATGCGATTCAGATAGCGGGACGGAATTCCGTATTCCTTCTCCAGGATCGGGCCATCCTCGACCGGGTCGAACAGCCCCAGCGGCGACTCGTTCACCGGTGAACCCTTGATGGCGTAGAACGGCACCTGCTCCATCAACTGCTTGAGGCGCTCGGCAATCGAACTCTTGCCACCGCCAACCGGGCCGAGCAGATAGAGGATCTGCTTCTTCTCCTCCAACCCCTGGGCGGCGTGGCGGAAGTAGGAGACGACCTGCTCGATCGCCTCTTCCATGCCGTAGAACTCGGCAAAGGCCGGGTAGATCTTGATGACCTTGTTGGCGAAGAGCCGCGACAGCCGTGGATCGTTGCGGGTGTCGAGCATCTGGGGCTCGCCGATCGCCTTGAGCATGCGCTCGGCCGCCGTGGCGTAGGCCAGCGGGTTGCGCTGGCACTCCGTCAGGTATTCCTCCAGGGTCAGCTCTTGCTCACGCGCCCGCTCGTAGCGAGCCGCAAAGGTGCTGATGACGTCCATCTCGGGCCTCCGTGGGAAGATCTGATGGCGTCCCGGACACATTCGCCGAGGCGTCATCAGTTCGTTCCACAGCCGGTCTGCCGTGACCCTGTCGATCGTCACGGGCTTGTTGTAACCGGCCCGGTCACCGACGTGACAACTTCGAGATCCCTGCCAGGGCACTATAGCCCTCCTGCGGGCAATCCGTCACGCTTGGTCCGGGGTACGGAGGAATCAGTCCGTACCAAGCCCCAACCGCTCAAGCACCCCGTTGAGTTCGTCGATCGAGCTGAACACGATGGCGATCTCTCCCGACTGCCGGCCGTGGCCCCGATCGCGGATGCGGATATCGACCTCGGCCATCAGCTGATCCGACAACTGCTCCTGCAGACGTAGCAGGTCGCGCGACTTGGCTTCGCTCTTGCGAGCACGCGGCGTTTCAGTCTCGCCCGACACGGTGCGCGACACCAGGCGCTCGGATTCACGGACCGACAGCTGGCGAGCCACGATTTCGTTGGCGCAGACGAGCTGATCACGCCGCTCCAGAGCCAACAGGGCACGGGCATGCCCCATGTCGAGATCCCCCGCAACCAGCATCTGCTGAACGGGCGGCGCCAGATTCAGCAGGCGCAGCAGGTTGGTGGTCGCACTGCGGGAACGTCCGATCGCCTGGGCTGCCGCGTCATGCGTCAGGTTGAATTCGCTGATCAGCCTCTGCACGCCCTGCGCTTCTTCCAGGGGGTTCAGGTCTTCGCGCTGCAGGTTCTCGATCAGGGCCATCACGGCGGCGGCCTGATCGGGTACCTCGCGGACCAGCACCGGCACCTTGTCCAGACCGGCGATCCGGGCCGCCCGCGAACGGCGTTCGCCGGCGATGATCTCGTAGGCTGGCAGGCCATCGGCATCCTGGATCGGGCGCGCCAGGATCGGCTGCATCACCCCCTGACCCCGGATACTCTCGGCCAGCTCGAACAGCGAGCCCTCATCCATGCGGGTACGCGGCTGGTAGCGCCCGGGGCGAAGCTGATCGAGCCGCAGCTCCATGAGCTGACCTCCCGCCTGAGCATCTCCGGCACTCGAAACCACCTGGGGCCCGAGCAGCGCCTCGAGGCCACGACCTAGTCCTTTGGGCATCTTTGTCACCATGGCGCGATTGTCCCCGATCGCAACCGATCCACGGCGAGCCCTCACGGATCTGCCTTATGCTGCCGAACTCTGTTCACTCATCTTCACGAGACGCACGATGACGAAGCGACTGGTCTACGTGGATGGTCAGGAAGGTACGACCGGCCTGCGCATTCACGAACTGCTGGGGGCCCGACCGGATCTGGAACTGCTGCGCATCGACCCCGAGCGTCGCAAGGATCCGCAGGAACGTGCCCGGCTGCTCAATGCCGCTGACGTGGCTTTCCTGTGCCTGCCCGATGCTGCGTCCCGCGAGGCCGCCGCCCTGGTAACCAACCCGTCAACCTGTCTGATCGACGCCAGCACAGCCCACCGCACGACGCCCGGCTGGGTCTACGGGCTACCTGAGCTCGCCCCGGGCCAGCGCGAGGCGATCCGCGCCGGCAAGCGCATCGCCAACCCGGGCTGCCACGCCACCGCATTCATCCTGCTGATGCGTCCGCTGATCGACGCCGGGCTGATCCCTCCGACACAGGGGCTGAGCGCAACCTCGCTGACCGGCTACTCGGGAGGCGGGAAAAGCATGATCGAGCAGTACCGCAACGAACCGGATACCCGCCTTCAATCACCTCGACCCTATGCGCTGGGCCTGAGTCATAAGCATCTGCCCGAGATGATGGCCCACACGGGCAGCCAGGTTGCCCCGGTCTTCTACAAGGGTTTGTCGGTCAGCGTGCCCCTGCAACTCGAAGGTCGCACCACCGGTGAGGCGCTCCATCAGGCCCTGACCACCCGCTACGCCGCTGAACCCTTCATCCGCGTGCTGCCGCTGGGTCAGGCCAGCCAGATCGATGGTGGCTTCTGGGACGTGCAGGCCTGCAATGACACCAACCGGGTCGACATCGCCGTGCAGTGCCAGGGCGATCAGGCCCTGCTGATGGCCCGGCTCGACAACCTCGGCAAGGGTGCCAGCGGCGCAGCCGTGCAGGCCATGAACATTCACCTCGGTTTCGACGAAGGTCTGGGCCTCTGACGCGAGCAGCCCATTACGACACCAAAGCAAAGGGGCCCCGCGGGGCCCCTTTGCTTTGGCAAGTCCGATCAGCTCAGATGGGCGCTGACCAGCTTGGTCATTTCGAACATCGAAACCTGATCCGCCTTGAAGATCACCTTGAGCTTGGCATCAGCGTTGATGCGGCGCTTGTCGGCCTGATCCTGAAGCTTGTGCTTCTTGATGTATTCCCAGAGCTTCTTGGTCACTTCGGTGCGCGGCAGCGCCTTGGTGCCAATCACGGCAGCCAACTCCTTCGACGGGGTCAGCGGCTTGTTGAAGCCGGTCGGTGCGACCGCCGTCTTCTTTGCGGCCGTCTTGACCGCCTTCACAGCTGTCGCCTTCTCAGCCGGCTTTGCAGCCGGAGCACTCTTGGCGGGAGCCTTCTTCGCAGCGACCTTCTTTGCTGTTGCCATGTCCTGGATCTCCTTCAGTACGGTCAGATAAACCGGTGAGGGAGCCGACGAGCCCGCAAGCGGCCGCTACCCTTGAAACACCGTGCGTGCGCATGTTACTGCGTGCTCCCTGGGATGGAAAGGCTCCTGCCGAGGGTATTTCCCCCGTGAGGGCCCCCGGACAGCACCACAACCGCTCGCAATTGCCCATGGGAAGTGCAGGATTGCGCGCCGCCCGCAGCAACCGGTTCAAGCGGCTTCCGTCTCCCGCGACGCTTGGGGCAAAATCAAACTCCGTCCCTGACCTAGCGCATCCACCATGAGTTTCGAGTTCTACGCCGTGACCGACCGAGGTCTCGCCCGCTCGAACAACGAGGACTCCGTCGTCGTTGACGAGTCCGTTGCGCTTGCAGTGCTTGCGGATGGCATGGGGGGTTACAACGCGGGCGAGGTCGCCAGCGGCATGGCCACGGCGTTCATCCGCTCGGAACTCGGACGCTGGCTCAGCGAAGCGCCGGCCATGGTCAGCGAGAACGATGTACGCCGCGCCATGGATATCTGTGTCGACAACGCCAATCGGGCGATCTTCAACGCGTCCAATGCCAACCCGCAGTACTCCGGCATGGGCACCACATTGGTGGTCTCCGTGTTTCGGGGCAGCAGGCTGCTGGTCGGTCACGTCGGCGACTCGCGCACCTATCGCTGGCGCGGCGGCCGATTGGCCCAGATCACGCGAGACCATTCCCTGCTTCAGGAACAGATCGACGCCGGGTTACTAACCCCCGAACAGGCCGCGCAGAGCAATCACAAGAACCTCGTGACCCGGGCTGTCGGCGTCGAGGATGTGGTGCTTCTCGAAGTCCACTCTCACGGAGTCCTACCGGGCGATCTGTACCTGATGTGTTCGGACGGCCTGTCTGACATGCTCAGCGACGAAGAGATCTCGCAGGTCCTGCGCTCGCATGAAACGATCGCGGAAACTGCAGATGCGCTGGTGGCCGCCGCCAATATGGCCGGCGGACGGGATAATATCGCCGTGATCCTCGTCGCTGTGCGAGGGGGCGGGGCGGGAGCCCGTTCCTGGTGGCCCTTCCGTCACTGATCTTTCCACCAGGTCGTACCGTTTCCACGCATTGAATCCAGAGGCCGCGCATGCCAAAGCTCGTCGTATCACTGGACGGGGTCGTTATCAAGGAAGTCCAGCTCACGAAGGACCGGACGACGCTCGGGCGTCGGCCGTACAACGACATCGTGATCGACAACCTCGCTGTCAGCGGTGAGCATGCTGTCCTCCAAATGGATGGGCAGGGCGTCTACATCGAAGATCAGAACAGCACGAACGGCACCTACATCAACGGTCGTGCCGTCAAGAAGCAGTTGCTTCAGCACAACGATACCGTCGAGATCGGCAAGTACAAGATCAAGTACGTGGTCGAGGAGAGCGTCGACTACGAGAAGACGATGATCCTCAAGCCCGGGCAGATGCCGCCCGCGGGCGCAGGTGCCCCGATTCCGCGCCAGAACCCCACAATGCCGGGAGTACTTCCCCCGCAGGCGGGTGGATATGCCAGTCTGGGCAGCTCCCCCCCGCTCCAGGCCGCCATCAAGGTTCTGTCGGGTGCTGCGGCAGGCCGAGAGGTCGTGCTGACCAAGGTCGTCACCACCGTCGGCAAGCCGGGCGTTCAGGTCGCATCGATCACCAAGCGACCGGGTGGCTATGTGTTCGCCCATGTCGAGGGCACGCATCGCCCGACGGTCAATGGCACCCCGGTGATGGCCGACCCGGTTCATCTGAAGGACGGCGATGTCATCGAACTCGCCGGCACCCAGATGCAGTTCGTGCAGCCCTGAGACGGCCCCTGCGCCGAGCGCCTCTCACTCCACCATGACTCTCCAGGCGCGGGGATCGCGCGGAGCACCTGCCCGGATCGATTGATGAAGCTTCATGTGCTCGGCTGTTCCGGTGCGATTGCCGCAGGGTGCAAGACCACGTCGTTCCTGATCGACTCCTCCATCCTGGTGGATGCGGGCACCGGCGTCGGTGACCTACCCCTGGAAGCCCTGGCCGAGGTCGATCACATCCTGCTGTCGCACTCGCACCTCGACCACGTCCTCGGCATCCCGCTGATGGCCGACAGCGTGATGCGTTGCCGGCCGATTCGCACGGCTGAACCGATCAAGGTCTACGCTCTGGCGGAAACCCTTCAGGCCTTGCGCACGCACCTGTTCAACAATGTGCTCTGGCCTGACTTCACCCGCCTTCCCTCGCCAGAACGTCCAATCCTTGAACTGATCGAGATCCGGGTCGGACAGATTCTGACCCTGGGTGATCGCACCATCGAGGTTCTGCCGGCAGCCCATACGGTCCCGGCGGTCGGCTACGCCGTGGAGACCGACTCCGGCTGGTGGGTCTACACCGGCGACACCGGCCCCAATCCGGCGCTGTGGCAGTGCCTGGAGGGTCGCCCCATCGTGCAACTGGTCATCGAGACGGCTTTCGGCGACGAAGAGCGGACCCTGGCCCGGATCAGCCGGCATCTGTGCCCTTCCACCCTCTTCACCGAATTGGCCCAGAGAACCGAGCCGACCCCAATAGCAATCACTCACATCAAGCCCGGTGAGATGGCAGCCGTCATGGCGCAGATCGCCGGTCTGCCCCTGATTCATCCGGTCACGGCCCTGCAGTCCGGACAGATCCACACCTTCTGACCTGGCTGGTCAGATGTCCCGCGAGGATCGGGATGCCCCTGGCAAATAGCGGCGATCCGAGTATGTAAGCATCCACTCTGGTCTGAAGGCCACGAAGATCGCGGTCAGCCCTCCTGTGCCGAAGGCCTCGCCCCAGGACACCAGCCAGCGCCCGATCAGCAGTTCGGACATCGCGGGCGCGGTCGCCGGCGCCGTGATCCAGAACCAGAGCGATCCGGACAGCGTCAGCGCAATGGCCGTCGTGATGAAGCCCCGGGCCAGGATGTAGACAAACAGGTGCTGGGGCAGGAACCGACGCGTCACCAGCCCGATCAGCAATGCCAGCGTTGCAGGCAGGATGCCATTCCAGGCCGCCAGCTGCACCATGCTCCCAACGCCGTCCCCGGACAACCAGGCCGAGACGGCGGCCACCGGCAGCATCGTGGTCACCGCCAGGGGCCAGCCGAACATCAGCACGATCAGGCACGCCCCCGAGAGCTGCAGCGGGACACCGACCGGAACCAGCTTCTGCAAGGTCCACACCCAGGGCAGGATCACCAGGGCGGCCAGCCAGGGGTTCTGGATCGCCCGAACACGCAGCACCTCCCAGGGCCGGAAGATCAGCGCGACCAGGGTGGCGACGACCACGATCAGCCCGGGCAGGCTCGACAGCGCCACAGACAACGGTACGGAAGGGGAAGAGGCGGAAAGCGGCAGCATGGTCGCCAATGGTTCAGATCGAGCCTGAAATCGGGTTGACGCAGGTCAGAGGGCCTTGCGAGTGGCGGCTGGGGAGATCTTCAGCGCCTCACGGTACTTGGCCACGGTGCGGCGGGCCACCTGGATGCCCTGCTCTTCCAGCATCGTGCTGAGCTGACTGTCAGACAGCGGTTTGCGCGGGTTCTCGGCCGCCACGAACTGCCGGATCAGTGCCCGCACCGCAGTGGAAGAGGCATTGCCACCAGCCTCGGTATTCAGCGACGAACCGAAGAAATACTTCAGCTCGAAAGTGCCGAAGGGGGTGGCCATGTACTTGGCGGTGGTCACGCGCGAGATGGTGGACTCATGCAGCCCCAGCTCGTCGGCGATCTCGCGCAGCACCAGCGGCTTCATGCCGATCTCGCCGTGGCTAAGAAAGCCTTTCTGATGCTCGACGATCGCCTGCGACACGCGCTGAATGGTCTCGAAGCGCTGCAGGATGTTCTTGACGAACCAGCGGGCCTCCTGAAGGCGACCCGACAGGCTGCCCCCTGAGGCCTCGTCTCCGGACGAGCGCCCCCGATGCTGACGCATCGCCTGAGCGTACAGATCATTGATGCGCAGCTTGGGCATCACATCCGGGTTGAGCACTACCCGCCAGCCGCGCCCCGACTTCTGCACGATCACATCGGGCACGATGATGTTGGCTTCGGCGGGTGAGAAAGCCCGGCCCGGCTTGGGCTCCAGGGTCTGGATCAGCGCCTGCGCGGCGCGGAGTGCCTCCTCACCCGCTCCGGTCTGAGCCATCAGCTTTCGCCAGTCGCGCCGAGCCAGCAGTTCGAGGTGTTCCTGGCAGATGCGCTGCGCCAGATCACGCACGACAACGTCAGCCTGACTCTCGCGCAGCTGCAGCACCAGACATTCAGACAGATTGCGCGCACCGACCCCGGTGGGCTCCAGGCTCTGCAGCCACCCCAGTGCACAGCGCAGGCGCGACAACAGCTCCTCCCGGGCCGTCGGACTCTCGTCGTCGTCCGCGGCCTCGTCGACCTCCACCCCACCGCCGGATTCAAGCTCGCCGAGCAGCCGATCGGCGATGTCATCGAGCGGGTCGGCCAGATAGCCGTCATCGTCCAGCGAGTCGATCAGCGCCTCGACCATCCAGGCATCGAGCGGTTGCAAGCGCATGCCGCGCAGCTGCACCCGCAGGGCATCGGCCAGAGTGGTCTCGGCCCCGGAGCGCTCCGACCAGTCGGTGTCGCTGTCCTCACCCCCGGATCCGGTTCGCAGGCTGGGCGCATCGGCGATGCCATCGAAATCATCGGCTTCGGTACCGTTCTCCCAGTCCTCTCGCGCGGTCACACCGGCCTCGATGCCATCGAGACCCGGGGCATCTCCTTCGGAGGACTCCGCTCCGCCCCCTGCTTCATCACTGGAGCCCGCCGATGTTTCGAGCCGGATCGACCCGCTCCAGTCCGTCAGCGCAGGCTCATCCTCGGGGCCCTCGTCGATTTCCAGGAACGGATTGATCTCGAGCATCTGCTCGACTTCCTGATGCAGCTCCAGCGTCGAGAGCTGCAGCAGACGGATCGACTGCTGCAGCTGCGGCGTCAGCGCCAGATGCTGGGACAGGCGGACCTGCAGGGAGGGCTTCATGCGGGCATCCCCGTGCGGTCACATGCGGAAATGTTCGCCGAGGTAGACCTTGCGCACTGCGGCGTTCTCGACGATCTCGGCGGGAGTGCCTTCCGCCAGCACGTTGCCCTCGCTGATGATGTAGGCGCGATCGCAGATGCCCAGGGTCTCGCGCACGTTGTGATCGGTGATCAGCACGCCAATGCCCCGCGAGCGCAGGAAGGCGATGTTGCGCTGGATCTCGATGACAGCGATCGGATCGACCCCGGCAAAGGGCTCGTCGAGCAGGATGAAGCGGGGCTGCGTGGCCAAGGCCCGGGCGATCTCGACACGACGACGCTCGCCACCCGAGAGCGCCGGCGCCGGGCTGTGGCGCAGACGCTCGATCGACAGATCAGCCATCAGGCTTTCGAGCAGTTCGTCGATACGCTTCTTCGGCAGCGCGTGCCCGGTCTGCGGATCGAGCTGCAATTCGAGCACCGCCCGGATGTTGTCCTGCACCGTCAGCCGCCGGAAGATCGAGGCCTCCTGCGGCAGGTAGGACAGCCCGAGCCGAGCCCGCAGATGGATGGGCAGCCGCTCCACGGCCTGCCCGTCGATATGGATGGTGCCGGCATCGGCCCGCACCAGACCGACGATCATGTAGAAGCTGGTGGTCTTGCCCGCGCCATTGGGCCCGAGCAGGCCGACCACCTCGCCGCCGGCCACCGACAGATGGACATTGCGCACCACCTGCCGGGCGCCGTAGCGCTTCTGCAGACCATCGACATCGAGCCGACTCGGTGCCAGCACGTCCACCGCGGCCCCGCTCATGGCCTGGCTCCGGCCGAGGCAGCACCCGGGCGCGGCGTCAACACACCCCGCACACGACCAGACCGTTGCTGCCCGGAGACTTCCCAGGTATCGCGATTGCGGTCATAGACGATGGTGTGGCCGGACATCTCGTCGGCCAGGGTGCCGCCCCGCCAGCGGCGCAGCACCGACTGTCCGGTCAGGCGCAGCA